>Ga0180009_10006764_pt1 | contig 11921 bp, 10 predicted proteins | sample OS_PC_MetaG_FD_123537 | JGI IMG/M metagenome (GOLD analysis project Ga0180009, IMG submission 123537) | Groundwater microbial communities from the Aspo Hard Rock Laboratory (HRL) deep subsurface site, Sweden - OS_PC_MetaG | ecosystem: Environmental > Aquatic > Deep subsurface > Groundwater...
CGGCCCCGCATTTCCCGCCAAACATTCCGGCGGGTCCGCCAAGTTGTTAGGCGGAAATTTTTTTATTATTTTTTGTTTTATGGCCACCCGAGCAGAAAGAATTTAAGCCGGGGGCCACCGGCTGAATAAAACACCGCCCCGGCTCGCTCCGTTCGCCCGGGCGGTATTTTCTGATATTAATATGTCGCCCCCGGCGGGGAGGGGGGAAACCACAAACCCAATAATGAAAGCCAAGGCCGGGACTGGCCTGGCCGTATAGGGGCCGTCCAGACCCGGCCTTGGCCCTCTTCATTTTTCCCCGCCCCTCTCATGATACAGTCTTCAACCCACCCGGTTTTTGCTAAAAATAACGAAAAACAACCTTTTTCATCGCGACATGACGCTGTCGCGTTGGTCTGCTATACTATTTTTGAAGATGTATATAAAAAACCTTACATTTCAGGTATTTTGTACAATTTAGACAGGGAATTTATGAAATAATATTATGAATATGACCGCCAAACAAGAATGGACTGAAAGAATTCAAAAGACTTTTAATGCTTTTTCTCCGATCTCCTTTAGTGCATACAAAAGTAAAACTATTTCCCCTGTGCTGAAAACGAAAAGCACTGTTCCCCATGCCAAGAATGTATATAAAGCTTTAGAGCTGGTTCCTTTTGAAAAGGTAAAAGTTGTTTTTTTAGGGCAGGACCCCTATTATCAAGCAAAAGGGAAAGAGCCCTATGCCACGGGCTTAGCTTTTGCACTTAATCCAAAGATTTTAAAAGACACCGAGCTACACCGCTTAAAAGGTGGAAAGAGTTTACGTAGCATTTTTAAAGCACTGACTAATGAACTCGGGAACTGCCCCACAGATACAACCTTGACCACTTGGGCACAGCAAGGCGTCTTATTGTTAAATTCTTCGCTTACCACAAAACGGGGCACACCCGGAGCGCATGATCGGATATGGCGTGGATTTCTGGCAGCAGTGATACTCGCATTAAATGCAAAAAAAGAGTCTGTTAGTTATGTATTGACCTGCAAGCGCGCAAAAAATTTACTTCCACTAATAGCGCCGCATCACAAAATATATTTTAACTACAAACATCCCTCCAGGTGCTGGAGGGTCACAAACACTAAAGGGCAACCCGTTAAATTCTTTCGTGAAATAACAAAAGCCCATGCAATTCAATGGGACATAAGCAACTAGGTTTTCATATGCCGCAGAAATGTTGTGAAGGACAGTCACCAGAACAATTGAAAGAGCTTATCGCTCTCTATGCCGACCCTTTGCCTGCAACTCGCACAGGTCCGCTATATAATGCCTTTTCTTATCCCACAAAAATATCTCCGGAAGCCATTGCAATTTATATCGCAACGCATACCAAACCTGGCGCGACCATCTTAGACACTTTTGCGGGTAGTGGAACAACTGGCCTGGCAACACTACTTTGTGACAAACCGACCGAAGGCATGAAGCAGACAGCCATAGGACTTGGGCTTAATCCCGTTTGGGGCCCCAGGAAAGCAGTCCTGTATGAGTTAAGTGTTATTGGGGCTTTCATTTCAGAAACTCTCTGTTCTCCCCCAAATCCCATAGAATTTGAGAAAGCTGCAAATTCGTTACTGGACCAGGCGGAAGAGGAATTTGGGTGGCTTTGGAAAGCCGCTGATCCCTCCGGCAAGGAGGGAGAAATACGTCATGTTATCTGGTCTGACGTTTTGCTTTGCCCACAATGTAAAAAAGAAGTCTCTTTTTGGGATACTTCCGTAAGAGTTAAGCCGGCACGACTTTTAACTTCCGCCAAGTGTCCAAATTGCGGGAACGCAATTCCTCTAGCTGGGGCAGAGCGGCCCCTTGAAACCTATTTTGACCCCTTATTAAACCGCCAGTTAACCAGAAAGAAACGGATTCCTATACGCATCCATGGGCGGACTGGCACAAGGACATGGCAGAGAGCACCTCTACTCTCAGACCTCAAACTCATTGAAAAAGCGAATAAGCACCTTCCGCTAAAATCAGAACCTAAAGCGGAGATATTTTGGGGCGATCTCTATCGCTCTGGTTATCATAAAGGCATTTCACATCTACACCATTTTTATACCCGGAGGAACTTTTTAGCTATTGCAAGTCTTTGGGCCAAGGTTGAGCAGTTCCCGCCTGCCTTACAAAAAGCGTTAAGGTTGTTAATACTAAGCTACAACGCGTCCCATTCCACCTTGATGACTCGTATAGTCGCAAAAAAAGGCCTACAGGACTTCGTCATTACAGGAGCTCAATCCGGCGTCCTTTATATCAGCAGTTTACCAATTGAAAAAAATGTTTTCATCGGGATTAGACGCAAAATCAAGGCGTACAAAGAAGCTTTTTTATTAATTTCACACAGTCACAGCTCGGTCAAGGTTCTTAATAAAAGCAGCACAAGGCTTAAACTGGCGAATTCCTCTATAGATTATGTGTTCACAGACCCACCATTCGGAGATTACATCCCTTATGCGGAAATCAACCAGATAAACGAAGCCTGGCTAGGGAAAACCACCAATCGCACTGAAGAAGCGATTATGAGCGTCGCCCAAGGGAAGACCCTCGGAACCTATCAATCAACAATGCTTAGAGTTTTCAAGGAGATAAGCAGAGTTCTTAAACCTTCTGGGAAAGCCACCGTTGTTTTTCACTCAGCAAAGGCAGAAGTCTGGCACGCCTTGACTGCCGCCTATGGACAAGCCGGTCTTCGAGTTGCAGCTAGCAGTGTATTAGACAAAGTTCAGGCAAGTTTTAAACAAGTAGTTTCAAGAGATACCGTTAAAGGTGCTCCCCTCCTACTATTAATAAAAGGCCGGATAGAACAAATGGCAGGAGACAGTTCTTTTGAGAAGATTTATAATGAAGTATTGGCGTGTGCCTCTGCAAAACAACTCAAAGAGGAACAGATGCCCGCTCGGCTATATTCACGATACATCACAAGATGTCTTGAATTAGGAGTTCCGGTAAAGATAAATGCGGACGAATTTTACAAACGCATACGCGTTACTTTGGGGCTCAAATGATACCCACTGAACTTTTAGAACACCCAGCCCTTCCCACCCGCAGCGAAAAAAAACGGCTGGGACAATACTTCACGGGAATTAAACTCGCGAGACTTCTTGCGGCACTTGCCGGGGCGCGCACAGCAAACTCGATAATCGATCCCATGTCTGGATGTGGCGACATGTTAGAAGGTAGCCTTTTAGAGGGGGCTCTCCCGCACACGCTTGGCGCAATTGACATTGATCCCTCTGCGCATCAGACTTGCCGAGCTAAATTTGCAGACTACCCTCTCAAAAGTCCTTCACTGCTCTTGGGGAGTGCCTTCGACATCAAGACTCTTCAAAAGCTACCCTCGCTTTCGTGGGATTTAGTTATTACTAATCCTCCCTATGTTCGCTACCAAAGCCTGACGGGGGTTGGGGAATTAAGTAGTCTACAAACCCCCAGCGCCTCACAGGTTAGAGCAGGTCTGCTTAGAGTACTAGAATTACTTCCAAACTTAGACACGGAGGACAAGCGGCTCTTTACTGAACTGGCTAAAAATTACTCCGGGCTTGCTGATTTAGCTGTACCCTCCTGGCTTCTATGTGCGGCTCTTGTTAAGCCAGGGGGGACCTTGGCCATGGTTGTACCAGAATCCTGGCTTAGCCGTGAGTATGCTGTAGTGGTGCAGTATCTGCTTTTACGCTGGTTTAAAATCCAGTACATCGTTGAGGATGCCAATGCCGCGTGGTTCCCAGAAGCACTTGTGAAAACCACTCTATTAGTCGCCAAAAGGATTCCGCGAAGAAGCTCAGCATTTGCTTCACTTGAAGAGAATTATCTTCATATCTCATTGCCTTCCAGTGCTATTAATTGTAACAGCATTGTTGGGCGCATCTTCCCGAACTCACAAAAAGCCGAGTCGGACTTAGCGGCACTTCTGAAGCAAGGACTTTCCGGAAAACTTCCAGTTTCCAAATTGCCTGTGACCACAGAAGCAGTCCCCTTTAAGCAGCTCTCTGGCAATGTAAGCCGTGCCACCCATAACCTGAACTGGCTTCAGAAGCTGGAACCACAGACTAATTTCAGTGATTCTCGCATTCATCTTCCGTCACGTATTGCCTCTTGGTTAGAAACATTCGAGGAAACCTCTTTTACAACCCTAGAGACTTTCGGTGCAAAAATTGGCCAGGGGTTAAGAACTGGTGCAAACCTTTTTTTCTATACGGATGCAGTAAAAACGAAGACAAAGACGGAAATTGTTGCCCCGTCGAGAATATTCAACTTACCCGGGGTTGAACTTCCCCGGGGTTGCACCCGCCCCGTTCTACGCAAGCAGGCAGAATTGCCCAAGGACTTTGAGATTGATCACAACTCACTACCTGGTCGCGTCTTAGTATTTCACGAGTTTGCCCTTCCAGAAGATATCCAGCGTTGCAGTAAATCATTTTCGGTGCGCAACTATACCCCGCTGAATACCACAGTTGCAGACTTTTTACGACTTGCTGCCAGAACGAAGACTGCTGACAACAAACTCATCCCAACACTCTCTGCTGTGGCCCCGAATGTCCGTGAGGCTAACCCCCTAGATGCAAATGCGGTGCCACGTTTTTGGTACATGCTGCCAGCTTTTGCAAAGCGTCATTCTCCAGATCTCCTGATTCCTAGGGTTAACGGCAGAGAGATTAAGGCATTCATCAACAAGGGACGTCGGGCACTTATCGATGCTAATTTTTCCACCATTTGGTTCGATGACAATAATGCTGTAAATAAACATGCCGCTTTGGCACTATTAAACAGTTCTTGGTCCACCACAATTCTTGAGTTTTCTGCCGCCGTACTTGGAGGCGGAGCATTAAAAGTTGAAGCCGCACATTTGAGAAAACTGCCAATCCCTAAATTCTCTCCCAATCAATGGCAGAAGTTATCACTTCTCGGCCAGCAACTTGCACAGAATCGCGGTTCCCATGAAGAGACTCAAGAAGCAATTGACATTTTCATTATAGAAGCTATCGTCGGTAAAAAAAAGGCACAAAAGAAACTTTCAGAACTACAATCGCTCCAGTGCGCACAGTTAGCCAAGAGACTACAAAAGTAACCCAGCGCTTTGCCGCCATCGACGCGCGAAGCCTGTAGCGGACAAGATCTCAGCGGAGGAGGGGGAATGAATCTTTTTGTTCAGAACAGTCGCTGTCCTAGCCAGGTATTATTTGCCTTCGACGAGGTCGCCAGACCAAGCGTACAACAAGTCCGCTGGGCAGTCGCCTATTCTACCAGGAGTGGCTGTGTCCGTCTTGTTGAGAGAATTTTAAACCGGATTGGAAGAGCCCAATGGGACAGGATTCAAAAGCAGTTCATTACCTCCCTCGATTTCGGTCTAACTGATCCAGGGGCACTTGAGTTTCTTTCTGGCCTGCCGGGAAGCACCGTCTATATTGCAAATCCCGAGGTTGCCAATAGGCCAAGATTCCAGCCCAGCAAAGCATATCACCCGAAAATCTATTTATTCGACGAGGCAGATCACTCCGGTTATGTAGTAGGTTCGGCAAACCTGACAAATAGCGCACTCATCTCAAACACTGAGGTTGTCGCTGTAGGTGAAGAAACGCCACAAAATTCCACCTGGAATGATATCTGGACAGAACTTCGTATTGATACAACGCCGCTTACCCCCACAATATTAGGTGATTACCGAAGAAGCTGGCGGCGCCCCAGAAGACGCCTTGTTGAACCCGACCCGCGACCGCCGGCTCCGACCATCAGACCTGGTGAAAAAGCTGTCTTTTGGGATGTTATTGCAGCGGGCACCCTTGCACCTACGACATTCAATCACTTCTGGGTTGAAGCTGGGTTGATGTCTTCTGGCGGCTCGCATAATCAGTTAGAACTTCCAAGAGGCGCAAACCGGTTTTTTGGATTCAATCACAGCGTATATGGCGCGGCACATGTAACAATCGGCTTGCCGCAATTAACGCTTCGCAGAAATACCTGGACAGACCGACCGTTAACCTGGCATGGCAACAATAAGATGGAAAGGCTCAACCTCCCGACCGCCACACAGGGAGGCTTTGAGTATAGAAATACCGCTGTCTTATTCCGCCGCCATGCTGGCGGGTTTGAGATAAATGTCGCCCCTTGGAACGATGACACGGCAATTGCTTGGCGGGCAGCTTCCCAAGCGTTGAACACTGTTTACAGGCTTGGCGGCAGAGGGAACCGGATTTGCGGACTATTTTAATTAGCGTCACGATACACTCCAACAGTTTTGGGAGAGAGAATGCCATTAGCGAATGACTCTTTACTAAAAAGCAAAAGACCTTTCCGCGTCCTTTCTCTTGATGGTGGCGGAATGAGGGGCCTTTATACAGCCTGCCTGCTAGATCATCTCAGCAGCAGATTCGCCCAACAAAGAAACACCAAGCCTCTCGACATAGGGAAAGGATTCGATTTAATAGTTGGGACAAGCACTGGAGGAATCCTAGCCTGTGCTCTCGCCAAAGGGGTTCCGATTTCAGAAATCACGTCATTATACCGCAAGGAAGGCCCTCAGATTTTTGTCGACCCAATGCCGCACAAGGACCACCGCTTCAGATTTTTTAAATGGTGCGTACGAAATAGGTCAAAAGCGTCCAATAGCAACCATATCCTCCGCTCAGCCTTAAGCCGAATTTTTGGAGATACCACCTTAGAGCAACTTCACAAAACCAGAGGAATCGCTGTATGTATTCCTAGATAAAATGAACGAACCGACAGCCCCCGTAGTTATTGGTAAAATTAGTGGAAAGCTCCGCAAGGAGCCAGTCCACAATAAACGCGGGTTACTCCCTGCAACGTACATTCCGCACATCTCGAAAAGTTTTCTCTTAATTATACCCAATTTCAGTGCCGTAACATCGTCGTGGTTTGAGTCTGTGCGGCCTGGATGGAAACCCCCATGGAATACCCACCACTACGACAAGACCAAGAAGACCCCAAAGGGCTATAAATACGTAAAGAACCCGCCGGACAAGGTCATTACCGCAAGGGGGAAGCACACCGCCCTGATGGGGGAACGGTGAAGGATAAAGCAAAGCATCTCAGGGCCAATACGACGGATACGGAGAGACTGCTCTGGAAACATCTCCGGATGCGCCAGATCCAGGGCTTCAAGTTCCGCCGTCAAGCGCCTATCGGTCCTTACATAGTAGACTTCGTTTCCCTTGAGGCTAAGCTCATCATCGAGGTGGATGGAGGGCAGCATGCCAAGCAGGAGGCGAAAGACTCCCGGAGAACCTCTTGGCTCAACAGTCAAGGCTTCAGGGTTCTCCGTTTCTGGGACACAGAGGTTCTGCATGAGACGGGGTCCGTTTTGGAAGCCATTTGGAAAGAGCTATCCCCCCACCTTAATCCTCCCCCACAAGGGGGGAGGAAAGGAACCACTTCAGCCCACAGTAACGTGCCATGAGCCATTTTTTATTTCTTGAAGCGCAAAAAAAATGCAAAAATCAAACAACTCGGAATCCGAACATTCTTCTCTGCGCGCGCGGAAAAGAGTCTGCATTGTTACTTTCGGCTGCCAGATGAACGAGGCGGACTCGGAGGATATCGCCGTCTCTTTCAGGCGGCGCGGCTTTGAGCTGACGGGCGAGCTGAAGAAGGCGGACGCCGTGGTGGTGAACACCTGCACCGTGCGGCAGAAAGCCGAGGATAAGGCCCTGTCCCAGATAGGCCGCCTGCGCAAGTGGAAGCGGGAGCGGCCGCACGGGAAGCTGTTCGTGGTGGGCTGCGCCGCGGAGAAGCTGGGCGGGAAGTTCATCATGAAGAAGTTCCCGTTCGTGGACGCGGTGATCGGCTCCAAAAGCATAGCCGGGGCGGACGAGGTCCTGGAGGGGTATTTCGGCGCGGGCCTCCGCGAGGCGCCGGCGGAAAGCCTGTTCACTTCCCCGGTCTCGGCCTACGTCACCATCATGCGCGGCTGCCCGCTGAAATGCTCCTACTGCGTGGTGCCCTCGGTCAGGGGCGAGGCCGCCTACCTGCCCGCGGAGGAAATACTCGGCGAGGTAAAGGCCCGCGCCGGGGGCGGCGCGCGCGAGATCATTTTCCTGGGCCAGACCGTCAATTCCTACCGGCACGGGAAGACGGATTTTGCGGGCCTGCTCAGGCGGGCGGCTGAAACAGACAAGGTAAAGCGGATACGGTTCATGAGCCCGCACCCGCTTTATTTCGACGACGCTTTTTTCCGGGCCTTCGCTGAGGAGCCCAAGCTCTCCCGCCACATACACCTGCCGGTGCAGAGCGGCTCCGACAGGCTGCTGAAGGCCATGCGCCGCGGCTACGACCGCGCGCGCTACCTGGGGATATTAAAGGACCTCAGGGCCGCGGCGCCGGACGCGGCGGTCTCCACGGATTTCATTGTGGGCTACCCCGGGGAAACGGAAGAGGATTTCCGCGATACGCTGTCCCTCGCCCGGGAGGGGGGCTTCGCCTTCGCCTTCTGCTTCAAGTATTCGCAGAGGGGGGACGCGAAGGGCCTGGCGCCGGATCTGGCGGAGAAGGAGATCGAGGAGCGCCTGGAGCGACTGCTGTGCGAGGTCAAAAAGAATTCGCGTGACATTTTGAACTCAAGAATTGGTAAAATGGAGGAAGTGCTGCTTGAGTCCGCGGATTCCGGCAGGACCTCGTCCGATTTCAAAGTGAAGCTGGACGCCGCGGCGGGGCTGAAAGCGGGGGGGCTGGTGAGGGCGGAGATCTACGGCGCCGACAAGAACGTTTTAAAAGGAAGACCAATACCATGACAAAGAAGAAAAGCAGGGTTTTCAAAGAAAGGCGGGAGCACGTGCGGCTGCCCATGCTGCACGGCATACTGGAGCCGGTGGAACTGGAATTTTACACCAAAGACAGCACCGGCAGGTCCAGGCCCCAGCCGGCCATCCTTTCCGACCTTTCCGCCGGCGGCATGAGACTTATTACTTTCCTTGCGCCGCCGCACTCCAAAGAACTCAACATCATCCTGAAGCTTAGCGGCGTAAAGGAACTACCGCTCACGGGCCGCATCTCCTGGGTCAAGGAAAAGGGCGGCGTGTTCATGAACGGCATCACGTTTGCCGGCATCAGCCATGAAGCCAAAAAATGCATCAACGAGATGGCCGAGGATTACGCCGATTGCGACACCCGCATGGCCCTTAAACTGCCGGAAGTCTGCGTGAAGACCTGCAAGGCCCACGGCCTTTGCAATAAGCCGCAGAAAGACGAATTGATGTTTAAAAGAAAGTAACGTAAAGCGTATAGAGGCGAGCGTCTAGCGTATAGGGATGAGGAAATCGGGAATAATCTCCTTAGATAATAGTTGTTCCCTGGCCCCTATTCGCTATACGCTGCCTTATTCCCTGGCCCCTATCCCCTAGACGCTATACGCTATTTTATACAGATGTTCCAACCACAAATCAAACCCATTACCCTGATGGGGGCCAACGCCTCCGGCAAAACCGAACTTGCCCTTCACCTCGCCAAAAAGATCCGGGGAGAGCTTGTCTCCGCGGATTCAAAACAGATCTATAAATACCTTGCGGCCGGAACGTCCAAGCCCAGGGGGCAGTGGACGCAAACCGCGGGCGGAAAGGCCTATCTTGTGGACGGAGTGCCCTATCACCTGGTGGACACCATGGACCCCAGAAGCTCCTACGACGCGGGGGCTTTCGTCAAGGACGCCAAAAGCCTGCTGGCCCGGATAAGCGCCGCCGGCAAAACGCCCATAGTAGTGGGCGGCACCGGCATGTATATCCAGGCGCTGTGGAATGGCCTTGACCCATTGCCGGGCGCGGACGCTTCCTTGAGAAAAACCCTGGCCGAGACCGCCCGTAAAAAAGGCAAAGAGGCGCTGCACGCGGAGCTCGCCGCCCTTGACCCCAAAGCCGCCGCCATGATACCGCCCGGCAATATACAGCGTGTTATGAGGGCCATAGAGATAACAAAACTGGCGGGCAGGCCGGTATCCCAATTATGGTCCGGCAGTTTTTTCAACGCGCTGCCGGTCCATCTGGGGAAATTTGTCTTTATAAAGTGGAGGAAGGAACTCTTGAACGAGAAGATAAAGAGCCGCACCGCGGCGGTTTTCGACGCCTGGGCCGACGAGACGGCGGCGCTGATCAAGCGCGGGTACCCTTCGGACGCGCCGGGCCTTAAATCGCTCGGATATCCGCAGATGCTGGATTTCCTTTCAAACAAAATATCAAGGGCGGAAGCCATACACGCCATTGTCACGCTTTCCATGGCTTACGCCAAGCGCCAGAACACCTGGTTCGCCAGGTATAAAAACGCCCTTAAGCTTGAATTTGAGACTTTTGCCGATTACGATACGGAGTTCTTATCGGAAAAAATAATACAGGCCAACTGACCATCTTGAAAGCAACGCTTATAGCCGTCGCGCTTAAGAGAAAACGCGGCGCCCGCGCGGGCGCAGTATCAAAGCCGTGCCCCCCCCAAGCTTTTGGGGGGGCCTGCGGCCGGCAGACGGCCGAAGACTATTGCGACCCGGCGGTGGCGCTGGAAGAGCTGGTCCGGCTGGCCGAGACGGCAGATTTGGAAGTGCTTGAGAAGTTCCTGATCCGGACGGCGCGCTATAACCCGGCCACGCTTATCGGCTCCGGCAAAGTGGCCGAGCTCGCCAGGCACGTGGCGGACGCGAAACCCGGCCTGCTTATCTTCGACGACGAACTTACGCCCGCCCAGCAGCGGAACCTTGAGCGCGCGCTGGGCGTGCCGGTGATAGACCGCACCTACCTGATACTTGAGATCTTTTCCAGGCGCGCCCGGACCCGGGAAGGCAAATTGCAGGTCAGGCTGGCCCGGTTTTCTTATGAACTGTCGCACCTGACCGGCAAAGGCGCGGCCATGGGACAGCAGCATGGCATGATAGGCACCCGCGGCCCCGGCGAGCGCCAGCTGGAATATGACAGACGCACCCTGCGCGACAAGATAACCGGGCTGAAGAAAGCGCTGGATTCCATCAGGAATGAACGGACCATCCAGCGCAGGAACAGGGACGCCGTTCCCATGCCCCAGGCGGCCATCGTGGGCTACACCAACTCCGGCAAATCCACCCTGCTCAACTTCCTGACCGCGCAGAAACACGCCATCTACGCGGACGACAAGCTCTTCGCGACGCTTGACCCCACCACCAAGCGCGTGCGCCTGCCCGGAGGCGGCTGGGCCCTTTTCACCGACACGGTGGGCTTTATCCAGAAGCTGCCTCACAACCTGGTGGCGGCCTTCCGTTCCACGCTGGAGGAAACGGCATACGCCGACCTCATCCTGCACCTCCATGACCTGGCCTCGCCCCAGATGAAGCTCCAGCACGAGGCTGTCAGGAAAACGCTTAAAGACCTGAACCTGGCCGGGATACCGGTGATCAACGTTTACAACAAGATAGACGCCGTGCCCGGCTACCGTCTCCGCTCGGAGACCCTGCGGCGCCTGCGCCCGGTCTTCGTTTCCGCCCTCACCGGGGAGGGTATCCGTGAGCTGCTGGCCCGGGTGGAAACGATCCTTAACTCCAGATGGGGGGACTACGAGCTGGCCCTGCCGGCGGCCAGGCAGAAACTTCTCTCCGAGATCTATAAAAGCGCCATGGTCAAAAGCGCGGTCTACGACCCGGAACAGATAAAAATAAATTTCAGAGCCACAAAAGAGAACTATAGACGCATTTTGAAGCTGGCATCGGGTAGTAGGTAGTAGATAGCAGGTGGTGTGTAAGGAGAGTAGATTGTAGGTTGAGGTGGTAGGTAGTAGGTGGGGAAGGAAATGCGGATCTCATTAACCTATCTACTACCTACTTCTACAGCCGCACTTTACGAGGTAATATTCGGTGAACCCATGTCTCTTTCACGTATCTGCGTAGTTGCAGAGCTTGCTCTGCGTAAAAGGCAAAGCAAGCTTTGCCACTACAGAAGCA
>Ga0180009_10006765_pt1 | contig 11921 bp, 13 predicted proteins | sample OS_PC_MetaG_FD_123537 | JGI IMG/M metagenome (GOLD analysis project Ga0180009, IMG submission 123537) | Groundwater microbial communities from the Aspo Hard Rock Laboratory (HRL) deep subsurface site, Sweden - OS_PC_MetaG | ecosystem: Environmental > Aquatic > Deep subsurface > Groundwater...
CACTTGTTGTTTCTATCTTGTCCTGCAAAGAAACAAAATCAACATTCCATTCTTTGAATTTTTCAATGGTTTCTATTAAATCTTTTAAAGAACGAGACAGCCGATCTAATTTGTAAATGAATAATGCCTGAAATTTTTTGTTTTTAGCGTCTTCTAATAATTGCTGAAGTTCTAATCTGCCTTTAATGTCTTTTCCTGATTTGCCTTCATCTTTGTAGATTCTTGAAACTTCATAACCAAGAGCAGCTGCATAATTTTTCAATGCTTCTTCTTGAGCACTTAAAGATATTCCGTGTTTTACTTGGTCTTCTGTACTAACTCTAACATAAATTGCTGCGAGGGGTTTGTTGGGGGTCATTTTACACCTATTTTAGACAGCTGTCTAAACACCTGTCTATTATCTTTATAGAGAATTGTTTGCATTCCTAGTTGTTTTGCTGGTTTTATATTCCAGATCTGATTATCTATGAAAACAGATTCTGAAGCATTAACACCCAATTTTTTTAAGGTTAGCTTGTAAATTTCTGGATTTGGCTTTCTAATACTAACATCACAAGAAACAATTATCTTATCAAATTTTTTATAGAGTTTTTTAGGTATTAAAGCTTGTTTAGACAAATACCATTGATCTGATAAAATAGCTATTTTGTAACCTTGTTTTTTTAATTTAAATGCAAAATTGTAAAGTTCTTTATTGGGTTTGAAATGTGTCTTATATGCTTTTAAGATTATTTTTTTCAGTTTTGTTTTTGAAACTTTTACATTTTTTGAGATTATATCTAATGTTTTTGATTCTGATATTTTTCCTGTAATTGAAGCAGCATAAGTAGTATCAATTGAGTCAAACCATTGGTCTAAAAGAATTTTTAATTTATTTGCTATATATTCATGAACACTTTTATTTCTGTGCCCATATTTTTTAGGCACTTCTGCAAGATGTGAATTGAGAATTAAATTAATTGGAAATTTAGGCAACTCTAAAACTCCACCTGTATCAAATATCACTGCTTTTATTTGTGATTTTTGTTTTTTTACCATTTTCCTCTTTTTATATTGAATATTTTGTGCATTTAGGCTAACTAAGTACTGGTTTACGTGCATTACTCGTGCCTTAAGTTCACTAAATTATAAAGAAAATATGAATTTTAGGTATAAAAATGCTTCTGAAAACAAATTTTAAATGAAATTTAATAATATTAAGTAGGCATTTTAAACAACAATTTTTTATCTTCTGGTATTTTAAAACCTTTTTCTTTTAGTAAATGAAATATTTCTTCTCTATATTTAAAGTCATGCAACATCTTATGATGATTAGGACATAATCCAATAAGATTCTTTTCAGAATTATTTGTTTTGTTTTGGTCTAAATGATGCAAATCCACTGATTTATCAAAATCACAAATAACACATCTTTTTGTTATTTTTTTATAAGTATTTATATCTAAATTATAATTTTTTCTTGCATTCCAAGCCTTATTTTTATTTAGATGAAAAATAAAATTATAACATCCAGCACAATATCCTTTTGCATGATTGGGTTTCTCTCTTCCACACCTTTTACAAGTTATTAATTTTTGTTTCCAAGCAAATTTTCTATAACAATTAAAACAATATCCTTTACTATGGCGTACATCTTCTTTTCCACAATTCTTGCATTTTTTTATCATATAATAAAAGAATATAAAATCTATAAAAAGATGTGTAAAAACTAAAGAATAACAAATTTCGCACATAAAAAAGCGTATAATTTACTAGAGTTTTATTCACTTAGGTTGGCTAAGTTATGTTTTAAGAGTTTTGAGTAGCTAGATTGAGAGTACTTGCTATTTTAAAGAATTTAATTTTCTCTGATTGTTTTCTATCAGATTTTTCAATGTTTTGAGCTCTTGCTACAGTTTCAAAAAAATATCTTGGTGAGTCTTGTCTAGAAAGCAAATGTATTGTAAAATTTAAAGCAGAATCAAGATCTCTAAATTGTTTTTTCCTACCATCTTCATACTGAAAAGTAAGATTATAATTTCCATTTTGAAAATTAGATTCAGATACCCAACAAGTATCAAAATATACTTTGCAAGCCTTATCTTCATATAAAGTAAATAATTGAAGAGGATTCCCAGAAATGTCAACTAATCTTTTCATACTAAATAAAAGTTTAACTGTTTTTTAAATATTATTGTATCAAAAAAGAGAGTTTATTCACTTAGGTTGGCTAAGTTTATGAGGGGATTTCTTTCTCTTTAAATGGATCTGGATAATTGGTTGTTACACCAGAAGAATTTTGTTTTAAAGGGAGGGGAAGTTTATGATATTTAACCAATTCATAACGAGTTCTTTCTGAAATGTGATCAATAGGTAAGGTGTCTTCTTTTAAAAAATTTCCTTGATCATCAAAAATCTTCGCTTCACAATAAAGGGACCCAAAATTTACAAAAACAACATATTTTCCAGACTTATTATCTCTATACACTCCTTTTGCAATTGCCTGTTTTAGAACATCATTTAAAGTTATCATTTTTTTAATAAACCAATAAGTTATTTAAGGATTATTATAATTTTTGGAAGATAGATATATTAATTTTGCAGCAAATTTTTATTAACATTTTATTTTGAGGGAGGGGTTGTGCACTTAGGTATACTTAGTGATGAGATAAATAATTATTGTAAAGGGTTTTGGATATTTAATTTATTATTATAGATTTTAAGCTGTTTAAACAGCTGTTTATAAGTGTGTAAGCTGTCTAAAGGTGTTTAGACAGACCGTAAAAGATTTTTTTCGGCTTTGGACAGCCTTTTGTGTAAAAATAGGGTAGGTATTTCAGGGTTTTTTCACGAGGGAAAAAAGAGAAAATAAAGAGTAAAAAATAATTTTTGGCGACGAAACAAAAGATTTTTAAAGTATATTTTATAAGGTATATTATGTTTGAATGGCTTTTTGGTAATAAAAAAGAGGTTGAAAGAGTAGAAGACGAGACAAAGAAAAGTTTTGAATCTGTAAAAAAAGATATTAATAGTGTTAGTGCATGGATTAAACACCTTGATTCTGAAAAAAAATTACAAAAAAAAGAATTGGATGATATAAAAGAAGGTTTATCGACGATACAATCAGAGCTGGAAGGATTGAAAAATGTTGTTTTTATTATGGGGAATTTAAAAGAAAATGGAAATTTTAGACAGCTGTCCAAGCTGTCCAATAGACAGACAGCTGTCCAAGCTGTCCAAACAGCTGTCCAAACAGCTGTCCAAACACCAAATTTAGAGCAATTTTCAATAACTGAAAGAGCAATATTATGGATATTGTTGAATTCAGATATGAGACTTAGTTATGAAGATATAGCAGCAATGTTGGGAAAAGAGAGATCTACTATTAGAAGCCAGATAAATGGCATAAAACAAAAGAGTGAATATTTAATAGAAGAAATAATAGAAAAAAATGGTAAAAAGAGAGTGTTTGTACCTGAAAAGATGAAAGAAATGTTGTTAAAAAAGACTAAAGTGAGAGTTAAAAATACTAAAAAAAGTGAAAAAATATGTGAATATTAGTAAAAAAAAGTCTAAAAATTAAAAAAAGAGTTAAAAACAAAAGAAAAAAATTTTCAAAACAAAGAAAAGGAGAGTTAAAAACAAAAGAAAGATCAAAAAAAATAATTTAAAGAGTCTAAAAAAGTAAAAAACAAAGGTTTTAAGACTTAAAAGAGTCTAAACTAGTTATTCGGTAAGGAACATAATTATAGGATATTATAGCTCTCTTAACTTAAGAATTGTGGAAAGAGGAGCTATTTTTCTTAAATTCTGAGAAATATTAAGATGAATTGTTTTATTATTTATTTTATTTTTCTCGACGGGAATTCCTTTTTTAATTAATCTTCCTACATAATCCCTAATAGAGCTTTCTGTTAAATTTAATGTTCTAGAAACAGACTTATAATCAGAATAACCAATCTCTTCTTCTTGTTGATAAATTGTGGAAAATATAAGGATTTCTTGCTCTGTAAGCCTTTTGAATTTAAGACGTATTTCTTTTTTAAGATTATCAAGAGATTCTAATATTTCTGATGCATTTTCTATAGGATTTTTAGGTGAAATACCCCCTTTTTCATGCCATGTGTCTGTCTGTCTGTCTGTCTGTCTGTCTGTTGGAACCCCCCTATTTCCAGTGGAAAACCCTATATTTATGGTTTTTAGAGGCTCTAATATCTCTTTTTTATTAAAGGTTGTAGAATCTGTCTTAAAAGATAGGTTTTGTGTTGGGCTTATATGAAGATGTGTTGGAAGAACAGAAGGGTTTTTCAGATACTTGTTATTAAGGTATTTCAGCTCTTCTATCTCTGATTTTATAGAAATTAGGCTAAATTTTAAATCATGAAGTTGCAAAACTAAATCTTGGACAATTTCTCTAAAAATATTTAACTCCTCTTTTATATTCATTAAGATAATAAAAAGAACTAGTATAAAAATTTTGATGTTTTGGGAAATAATTATTGATAGGTTTTATAAGCCCTATAAGCTGAATCTGCCATAGCCCACCTTTGTCTTCTAATATAAGTCTTACCAGAAGGGTTTTTGTTTATAAGAATCACTAACTTCTTTTTTTGGAGATTAAGAAGTATTCTTTTAACAAACTCTTCATCTCTTGCAAGTTCTTTGGCTATATCAGAAGTGAAAAGAGCATTAGGAGATTTTGAATATAATAAAGATAATATTTGTTCAGAGATCTTCTCAATCTTATTATTTGATATTTTCATAGAAAGAGATAAGAAAGAATTATTAAAAGGTTTTTGGTATCAATTGTCTTCTTGTTTTGCAAGTCTCGGGAAAGGAATATGAGCAGGTAAAGTCATTTCATCCTCTAATTGAAGGGCTTTTATACTTGATTTTTGAATAATTATATTAAAAAGAGGAATTTTAATCTCTTCTGGTATTTGTTTATTATCTTTCCATTTTTTTAGTAATTCTTTGCCTTGTTTAGAATTTAAAGAAAGTGCCATCCCACCTTGTATTTCAACAACAGCAATCTCAGGATGATAATCAACAACATATTTAAATTTGACAGAAAAAAGGTCTTGGTCTTTTGATTTTAATAGCTCAGAATTGGCTTTTTCTATAGAGATTATATCTATATTAGAAGTAATTTTTAATTCTTCACTAATACTTTTCATTCTTTCCCCAGATATCTTATTAAAATTAAAACCTAATAATCTCATATGAAAACATAAACAAATTGTTTTTTAAATATTTGTATTTTTTAGAAGTTTAATAAAATTTAAATTAAATCTTCTTCAGAAACAACAACAAAATCACCTATAGCAATCACAGCATTATAGGGAATAAGCAATTCATCAGATCTTGTTCTTTCAAGACTAAGATTTCTAGTATATGGAGTTGAATCTCTTATAACTATATTAATCAATTCGCCTGATTTGGTCTCAAAAGTAATATCTTTAACAACACCTAATCTTTTACCTTCTTTTGTCACAACCATTTTTCCTATGAGTATTGTAAATGGATTTTTATCACTTGGCATAAATAGAGTAAAAGTAAATAATTTATAAATTTATCTATAAAATTAAATAGATTTGATAGTATATAATAGAGTGTTATATAAGCGTTTTTTGGGCTTTTTATAAGAAATTACCATATTTCATCTATTTTAGTTTATTTTTGAAAAAAAGAGAAAACCCCCTCACCCCATGATTTCATGTGGAAACATTTATAAAGAAAATTTTGATTTTTTTATTTTTATTATTATATTATAAAATTATATATTATATATTATATATATTATAGTTTAGTAAGTAGTAAGTAGTAGATAATACATAGTAATCATAATGAAATGTTAATTTTTTTTTGTTATTATTAATATTATCAATAAAGGAATTATATAAACAAACACTTTTTTCTTTTATTGAAAATAATATCAAGTAAATATGTTAAATTCTATAATAGATTATATAATATTCATTTATACAAATTATATAATAAAATATAACTTTCCATATGAAATTTAGGTGTTTTCTTTTATTAGTGGTTATAACCTTTTATAAAAGAAATTAGTTTCAAGTCGTTGTGGCTTTGTTGGTGTTGCGCTTTTCCACTGGAAATAAACGTGTGAGTGTTTGTGTGTTTTATATAAATACTCTCTATTATCAATTAAATAATATAAATAGGAAATTTTAGTATAAAAATAAAAAAAGAATACAAACAAATCCAAAAATTTTAATCAAAAATAAAACTATAAAATTTAATATGAAAAAAATAACTTCAGAACTTGACGATATTTTCAAATCTTTTGATGATAATTGTATTTTCAAGGATAAATATATTTTGCAATCTACTTACAGGCCAGGAGAGATTTTGCATCGAGACGAGCAGATAAAGCAAATAGCTTCTATGATGGCTCCTTTATTAAGGGGAGATAAAATAAGCAATCTGTTTCTTTATGGCAAAACAGGAACAGGCAAAACCCTCTCGATTCAGTATATTAGAGAAGAATTGATGAAAAGACTGAAAAAAGAGGCTGATTTTAATTTAAGAATAGAATATCTTAATTGCAAATTAAAAAAGGTTTCTGACACAGAATATAGAATATTGGCAGAATTAATAAGGAAACTGGGTGGGAAGGTTCCTGCAACAGGCCTTCCAACAGAGACTGTCTATAATAAGTTTATTGATATGATTGACGACAAAAAACAATCAGTTATTCTAATTTTAGATGAAATAGACCAGGCTGTTTTAAAAATTTCTGATAGTTTTCTGTATAATTTAACAAGAATGAATTCAGAATTGTCTAAGGCACAAATTTCTCTTGTGGGAATAAGTAATGATTTGACTTTTTTAGATAATATAGACCCAAGAATAAGAAGTTCTTTGAGTGAAGAAGAAATTATTTTTCCACCTTATAATGCATTACAAATTCAAGATATTTTAAAATCCCGTTCTGATCTTGCTTTTGAAGAAAATATTGTTGAAGATGGGGTTATTGCTAAATGCGCTGCTTTTGCTGCTAGGGAGCACGGAGATGCAAGGAGGGCATTGGATTTATTAAGGATAGCAGGAGAATTGGCAGAACGAGATGGTTCTAAGAAAGTAACTTTAAACCATATAGATAAGGCTAATGAAAAAATAGAAAGAGATAAAATTTTAGATGTTATTAAAACAGAACCAAAACAATTCCAACTTGTGCTTTTAGCTATAATTAAATTACTTGAAGAAAATAAAGAACCTATTTTTACAGGAGATATTTATAATTTATACCAAGATATCTGCAAAACTAATAAAACAGAAGTATTAACTCAAAGAAGAGTATCTGATGTTATACAGGAATTTGACATGTTAGGAATAATTAATGTGAGAGTAATATCAAAGGGAAGAGGTGGGAGAATGAGAGAAATCAGGCTTGCTATTAGTGAAAAAATTGTTAAAAAAGCAAAAGAAATTATTCAAGACTCTTTAAATTATAATTAATTTTCATGGAAATTTGTAGATTTTGTAATAACATTGAATTAAAAAGCAGAATTATGGGTGAAACAGAACATGCTTTTATTATTTTGAGTAATCCCTGTTTAGTTAGAGAGCATTGTTTAGTTATTCCAAAAAGGCATGTTAAAAAATTATCTGAATTGAGTAAAGAAGAATTAATAGATCTGATTAATATAATTATTAAAACACAGGAATTATTATTAACTAAATTTGATGGTTGTGATATACGGCAAAATTACAGGCCTTTTCAGAAAGAAGATTATTTAAAAGTTAATCATTTGCATATTCATTTACAACCTAGAGAATTTAAGGATAATCTGTATCAAAAATGTCAAATCTTTGAAAAAGATGTTTTTAGAGAATTAAGTAGAGAAGAATTAGATGAAATTAAGAATTATATTTTAAAATAAAATGAATCCTAAGGAAATTTTGAAGTTTTGTGTGGAAAAAGGACTTTTGCTAGATAGTGATGTATTAAACATTTTTTCAGAATTGGAGGATTCAAATACTGCTAAATTAATGATAGAAAAAATAGGAGAATACTCCCAGAAAAAAGTTATCACAAAAAACTTGTTTGATGAAAATAAAGAAAGGTTTAAAGAAATATTTTTGATGCTTCCTGAAGAAAAACAGAAAAAAGTGGAAAATTTGAAGATTAAACTTGGGTTAAGCATTGAAATTTCTAAAAATGTTTCTACTATAAGAAAAGTTTCTACTGAAACCAGCCAAGAGAGTCTTAATCTAATTAAAATATTGCATTCTTATCCTATTGTTAATAAAAAAATAGAAGTCTCTGATTTTGTTAAATATTTTAAAAATAGATTTGTTGCTATGAAAAATATTCTCCAAGAACATTCTGAGTTGACAAATTTGGTTTCTATAAATAAGATTTCTGGAAATAGACAAAGTGTTTCTATTATTGGAATTGTGATGGATAAAAGAATGACTAAAAACAAAAATATTATTCTTGAATTAGAAGATTTAACTGGAAAAATAAATGTTTTGATAAATCAGAACAAAACAGAGTTATATGAAAAAGCTAGAGATGTTGGTTTAGACACTACTCTTGGCATTAAAGGTTCTGGAAGCAGAGAAATTCTTTTTGTTAATGATATTATTTTTCCAGAATCTATTTTGATGGAAAGAAAAAGATCTCCTGTTGAAGAATATGCTTTATTTACTGGTGATTTGCATGTGGGTGGAAAAAATTTTATGGAAGATAGTTTTCTTAGATTTATTGACTATCTTAATGGAAAAGTACCAGATACTCCTGAAGTTGAAAAAATAAAATATCTTTTTTTAGTAGGAGATTTAATAGCAGGTGTGGGTATTTTTCCTGGCCAAGAAAAAGAATTAATTTATCAGGACATTGAAGAACAATTTGAAAGAGCAGCTGAACTGCTTGGAAAAATAAGAAGAGATATTCAGATAATTATTTCTCCTGGGAATCATGATGCCTTGAGAATAATGGAGCCCCAACCTTTATTAGATGAAAAATTTGCATGGCCTCTTTATAACATGAAAAATGTTGTTTTAACACAGAATCCTGCTCTTATTAATATTGGCGCAAAAAAAGGTTTTTCTGGTTTTGATGTTCTAACTTATCATGGTTATAGTTTTCATTATTATGCTAATAATGTTGAATCTCTTATAAGAGATAGTGCTATTCATACTCCTGAAAAAATAATTGCTTATCTTTTGAAAAACAGGCATCTGGCTCCAACACATGCATCCACGCTTTATTATCCTCATGAAGAAGACCCTCTTTTAATAAAAAAAATTCCAGATATTTTTGTTTCAGGCCATGCTCATAAAAGTGCAGTTGCATATTATAATAATATTTTAACAATTTCAAGTTCTACCTGGGAAAGTATGACTCCTTTTCAAGAAAAAATGGGCAATAAGCCTGATTTTTGCAAAGTTCCTTTGTTAAATTTAAAGACAAGGTCGGTGAAAATATTAGACTTTGAGTGATTTTCACCTACTCATTCGCCTAAGCGTGGTCGAACGAGAGCAGTGAAGATTTTGGACTTTGAATAATTAAAATGATAATAAATGATAAAGTTTATGGGAGAGAAGAAATAAATGAACCTGTTTTAATAGATTTAATTAATTGTGATTCTGTTCAAAGATTAAAGGGAATTTCTCAAATGGGAATGCCTCAAGAATATTATCATAAACCAGTTTATTCAAGGTATGATCATTCAGTAGGAGTATTAATTTTATTAAAAAAATTAGGAGCAAACTTAAATGAACAAATTGCTGGTTTATTGCATGATATTTCCCATACTTGTTTTTCACATGTTATTGACTGGGTGGTAGGAGATTCTACAAAGGAAGATTATCAAGATAATATTTTTTCTGAATTTTTAGAATTATCTGAAATTCCATTTATTTTGAAGAAATATAAATTAAACTATCAAGATTTTTTAGATTTAGAGAATTTTTCTTTATTAGAGCAACATGCTCCTGCCTTGTGTGCAGATAGGTTTGATTATTCTATTCGAGAAATTAGTTGGATAAATGATAAAAATTTCATTAAAGAAATAATAAATAATTTGATAAATTATAAAGGAAAATTAATCTTTATTTCCAAAGATGCGGCTGAAAATTTTTCTAAAGGATATCTTCATTGTCAGGTAGAACACTGGGCTGGAAATGAAGCAAAAGCAAGATACTATATTCTTTCTCAAATTTTAAAAAAGGCAATTAACGAGAAAATAATCTCTCTTAATGATTTAAAGAAATTTCGGGATGAGGATATTCTTAATATTTTAATAAAAAAAGGAGATGAATTTATCTTAGAAAATCTGAATTTGCTAAAAAAAGGTTTTAGGGTTATAGAAACTGAATCTGAAGAAGGTATTTTTTTAAAAAAGAAGTTTAGATATGTTAATCCAGAGATATTAATAAATGGAATTCTTGTAACACTATCTGAAGTTTCTTTAGATTATGCAAAGACTTTAGAAAAAATAAAACAGGAATCTGAAATTAATAAGAAAATTTTAATATTAAAATAAAAAATGGACACACAAGAATAATCTAATACCCTATAGGGCATACCCAAAGGGTATAAGACGAGAGGTCACAAGCAAAATGGATACAAACGAGTATTTTTCAAATATTGAGAAAAGAGTAAGGATTGTTTATGATATAGCAGAAGCTGCGAGGAAAAAAGGATTTGACCCTAAGAACAAAGTTGAAATTCCTCTGGCAAGAAGCATGGCTGAAAAAGTTGTTGCACTTATTTCAACTGTTTATCCACAATTAATGGGTTGCGGGATAGATAAAAGAATTTTGGATTTAGAAAAAGAATATGGTAAATTAGATTCTACTGTTGCATTTAAAATAGCAGAAGAAGTTGCAAAACAAAAATATTGCAAGTTTTCTTCTTTATTAGAAGCAATGAATGCTGGAGCAAGAATTGGTTTTGCATACATCACTCTAGGAGTTGTTTCTTCTCCAATAGAAGGATTAACAGAACTAAAATTAGGAAAAACTAAGGATGGAAAAGAATATGTTCTTGCTTATTTTTCAGGGCCAATTAGAAGTGCAGGAACAACTGCAACTTGTGTTGCCTTGATGATTATTGATTATTTAAGAGAATTATTTGGTTATGCAAAATATGATCCTAGTGAAGATGAGGTAAAAAGATATGTTACTGAAAATTATGATTATCATGAGAGAGTTACTAATCTGCAATATTTGCCTACAGAAGAAGAGATTACTTTTTTGGCTAAAAATATGCCAATACAACTTGCAGGAGAGCCAACTGAAAAAAGAGAAGTTTCTAATTACAAAAATCTTGAGAGAGTTGATACTAATTTTATAAGAGGTGGGATGTGTCTTGCATTTTCAGAAGGACTTGCTCAAAAAGCTGCAAAAGGATTTAGATTATTAAAAGGAGTAAAAGAAAAAGGACTTAAATCAACTGGTTGGGATTTTTTAGAAGAATATATTGAACTTCATAAAAAAAGAGACAAGGGAAAAACAGATTCTTCTCCTACATATATTCAGGATTTGGTTGCAGGAAGACCTGTGTTTGGTCATCCTTCAAGGTCAGGGGGATTTAGATTTAGATATGGCAGGGCAAGAGGAGCTGGTTTTTCTGCTGTTGCTGTTCATCCTGCTACAATGGGAATAACAGATGATTTTATTGCTATTGGAACACAATTAAAATTAGAAAAACCTACAAAAGGATGCGCAGTAAGCGTGTGTGATTTAATCGATGGGCCTATTGTAAAATTGTTTAATGGAAGTGTAAAAAAATTAACTAGTTTAGAAGAAGCTAGGCAGTTATATTCTGATGTTGAAGAAATAATTTATCTTGGAGATATGCTTTTTCCTTTTAGTGATTTAGCAAATAGAAATCATGATTTAATCAAGCCAGGTTATGTAGAAGAGTGGTGGGAACTAGAATTAAAAGATACCCTAAAGGGCACAAG
>Ga0180009_10006766_pt1 | contig 11920 bp, 10 predicted proteins | sample OS_PC_MetaG_FD_123537 | JGI IMG/M metagenome (GOLD analysis project Ga0180009, IMG submission 123537) | Groundwater microbial communities from the Aspo Hard Rock Laboratory (HRL) deep subsurface site, Sweden - OS_PC_MetaG | ecosystem: Environmental > Aquatic > Deep subsurface > Groundwater...
AGCGGTTCACTTCACCAAGGTTCTTTCGCCCTCAGGCCCTGCGGGCCTTCGGGCTGTGGCCGAGGGCCGCTGCCGCGTCCCTCGGCATGATCAGCGTTCGGCAGAAATGCCGAACGCTGCTAGGCCAGGGCCATCGATGCCTCGTCTGTCGATCTTCTCCGACGCCTGACAGCCGCGTCGGGGTGTCGCCCGCCCGTCCGTGGGAAGAGGGGCCCCGTTTGCTTCAGTCGCTGCTCCACCGACGCCAGCAGCTTGAACCAGGCGATGTTGTAGTACGCGGGGTTGCCGGTGTCGGTGGCCATCCCCTGCTCGAGGCGCTGCCAGATCTCCAGCGCCGCGCCCGCGACGCCCGTTTGCGGCCGGTAGCCATGGGTCTCGCCGAATCGCGCGCCGCAGACCTGGTAGCTTCGAGGAGGCACACCGTCCCCGTACCTGACCGTGACGTCGATCGACCGCCTGTCCCGCAGCACGTGCTTGACCCAGTGCGCCAGCTCGAGGATGCGGTAGTTCTTGTGCAGCACGTTGTAGGCGCGGCCGCGCACGACCTCCTCGGGCAGCTCCAGCGTGTCGATGTAGGCCTGTGCGGCGTCCTGCACCGCCAGCAGCGGCCGCCACATCTCGCCGCCGGCGAAGACCGTCAGCTGGCCCCTGTCCCAGGCGTCTCGCACGAACGCGTTGACGACCAGGTCGTAGCGCATGCGGGGCGAGGCGCCGAAGATGGTCCCCTTGCGCAGGAAGGTGGGGCAGAAATCGGGGGAGGCGAGCTCACGTAGCAGCTCCTCGGCCAGCTTCTTCGACAGGGAGTAGGGGGCGGTCGGGTTGATCGGCGAACCCTCGTCGAGAAGGCCCTCGTTCGAGTCGAGGGTGTAGTAGATCGAGCAGCTCGAGGCGAAGACGAAACGCGGCACACCGCGGCGCAGGCAGGCCCGGGCCACGTTGCGGGTTCCCTCGACGTTGATCAGCATGTTGGCGGCGGGGTCGAACTCGGCGGTGGGATCGTTGCTCAGGCCGGCGAGGTGGATCACCGCGTCGATGTCATCCAGCACACCCTCGTCGAAGCTGCAGATGTCGCCCTGGACGATCTCGATCTGGTCCGCTACCTGCGCCAGGCCCTCGTCGCCGAAGATCAGCTTGTCGAGGACGCGAACGTGGTAGCCGCGCCGGCGAAGCATGGGAACCAGCACACAACCGATGTAGCCTGCTCCTCCGGTCACCAGCACGAAGCGCCTGTCGTTGATCACTGGCGCACCTCCATCCTCGTGGCAGCCATCGCTGGTTCTCGCCCGCGGGACCGTCCCAGGCCGTGTCGGGCCCGCATCTGTGCCGCGATACACTCCAGACGGTGGGTGAAGCGGTGGCAGCGATCCACCCTGGCGAAGGCCCTGGTGGCGATCGCCCGCCGGGTGCCATCGCGCCGCAGGTAGTGACGGGCCTTGTCGCGAGCCTCCTCGAGGCTGCGGTAGACCACGACCTCCTGGTCCTCGCGAAAGAGCTCCAGGACGTCCTCCTGCGCGTCGGTCAGCAGAAAACCCCCGACAGCCGGGACGTCCCACACCCGCTGGTTCACGGCGGTCGGCATCTGCTCGGCGGTGATGTTGGCGTTGATCTGGCTGGCCGCGAACAGGGCGGGCAGGCCGCGCTCGTAGTCGACGAAGGGGTGCAGGTCGAGGCCGGGCGCGAGCTCCTGCCAGTGGGGATCGCCATGGACCCGCAGACCCAGCGGTTGCAGGGTCCGGGCGAAGCGACCGCGAGTCCTGCTCGAAGCCTCGGCCAGCGCCACCTCGGCAACGACAAAGGCTGCCCGCGGCCCGGGCAGGTCGAGCTGTCGCAGCAGCTCGGCCAGCCCACCTCGCACCAGATGGCGGTCGATCGGCCCCAGGGTCGCCGCAGCCTCGATGGCCCACGGTGGGGGCTCCTGTCGTGCCTTGGTCCACCACGAGTTGCCGGCGAAGGTCAGGGGCCAGGCCAGCGTGGCCGCGCGACAACGGTCCACCATCGACGGGTGGTAGTACCTGTGGTTGGAGGCGGTGGGCAGGTAGACAGGCTCGGTGTAGCCCTGGCTGGCGAGCCAGGGCAGGGCGGTCCGCTCGAAGCAGAACACCACGCAGTGGGGCGTCACGTTGCCCGGCGAGCCGCCGAGGACCGGCAGGGGATGATCCACGAACCAGGAGGCGGTGAAGATCTCGAGCTGGCTCAGCAATTGGGCCAGGACGCCGTCCTCGTCGAAGCCGAGGTGGTTGATGGTCAGCACGAAGTCTGGCTGATGGGTCGCCAGCCCGGTCAGCAGGTCGGCGACGAACCCCTCACAGGCCCTGCCGTGCCCCGCGGCTGCCAGGGTGGCCACCTGCCAGCCGAGGTCCTCGGCCGCGTCCAGCACATCGCGGACCACCAGGTATCCCGTGTCGAGGATCAGAACCCGGATCGGGCCGCGGAATCGCCGGTAACCCAGGGCCTGCCTCAGACGTGTGCCACCTTGGAGCATGGGTTCTCCGACAGCAGGCAGAGCAACGAGCATGCCAGCCCATTCCCGACGGTGGGGTCAGTGTGATTCCAATTCGTTGGACGAGGCAGACGAGCAGGGGGCGTCAATCGACTGGCGCCACACCCATGTTGCCGTCGGGAAAGGGCTTGGCGATCACTGGACTGAGGCTGGCATGCTCCCTGCAACAGCGATCGAGGATGCGGGTGCTCCAGCTCTCCGTCACCGAGGTCGCGGGGATGCCCTACCGTCTGATGCGGGCGCTCGAGGCCGCCTCGGTGCCCTGTCGCATGGTCACGATCCAGCGCGGCCTGTTCCCGTTTGACATCCTCGAGCCCACCTGGGAGCAGCTAGGTCGGCTGGCCAGTGAGGCGGACGTGGTGCACTACCACGGGGTCACCACCTTCAGGCTCCTGCAGCCCAGGGTGCTGGCCAGGGCCGTTGTCGTCCACATCCACGGCGACCCCGATCGGGGCAAGGGCATCCACCTGGAGGTCCCCCACGTGGTCGCCACGCCCGACCTGCTCCAAGATTTCCACCGTGCGCTGTTCGTCCCCAACCTGATCCTGCCCCATGATCTGCCAGCCTCTCCCACACTGGGTCCGGGGCCGCTGCGGGTGTTCAAGAGCCCCTCCTACCACATGAAGCACCAGGTGATGTTCGCCAGCCTGATGCGCCCGATCGTCCAGCGCCTGGCCGGGCGGGTCGAGTACGTGGCCCCGGCCCGTCCGATGCTCCACGCGGATCTGGTGCGGCTTCGCGCGAGCTGTCACATCTCCCTGGACCATCTCCACGGCTACTATGGCCTGGAGAGCCTGGAGTCGCTGGCCCAGGGCCTGATAGCGGTCAACGGCGCGAGCGACGAGACCCTGGCCCGCTTCCGGCAGGCGGTGGGAACCGACCCCCCCTTCGCGGTGGCCCATGACGCCAGCTCCTGCGGTGTGCTGCTGCATGAGCTGACCGAGGAAGCCTTGTGCGCGCCGGCGCGTTTCGAGCAGCGGCGGGCCCGGGGGCCGCGGTTCGTGCGGGAGCACTATGGCCCCGACCGGTTCGTGCAGGCATGGTTGAGCATCTACCGGCAGGTGGCGGCGAGCGCCGGCCAGCCCTGGCAGGCCGGCGGCACGTCGGCCGAGGGCGCGCGCGCTCACTCCTGCTGCAACTCAACCTGACGCAGGAACTCGATGGCGGTCTGCCGCAGGTCGAACCGCCGCGTGTTTTGAAGACCCAGGCGCTGACACCGCTGGTACAGCTGGTGATCGGTCTGCAACCGGTCGATGGCCCGGAGCCACTCGACGACGTTGCGATGGTCATCGATCAGGATCCCCCCCTCGCCGAGCGCCTCGCCGATCCCTCCACGGTTGCTGGCGATCACGGGCACCGAGGCCGCCTGCGCCTCGACCACCACCCGACCGAAGGCCTCCTCCCAGATCGAGGGGACCAGCAGCAGTCTGCTCCGGGCGTAGATCTCCGCCATGTCTTCCTGGTGGGGCAGGTAGCGGATGTTGGGGACCTTGCGCATGAAGTCCAGGATGATGCTTGGCGCGCTCCAGCCCTCCACGCAGAGGAACTCGCAGGACGGCCGCCGCATCGCGATCTCGAGGAAGGTCTCCACGCCCTTGACCACCACCGGGTTGATGAACGTGATGTACCTCCGCCCGTCGTCCGCTGCCGGAGCACGGCAGGCCGCCAGGTCCATGGCGGGGTAGACCACGGGCAGGTCCAGGCCGAACTCCTGCTGCACGCGCCGGGCGACGAAGTGGGAGTTGGCGAGCAGGTAGTCGGGCAGGCTCCGCGGCGGCGGGCGCTGGCCGGGGGGATGGCAGCCGTGGAGCTCGAGGCCGTTTCGCAGGTAGAGCACCGAGCTTGCCCCGGCCTGCTTGACCACCGCCAGGCTGTCGTCCCACCCCTCGGCCTGCAGCAGCACCCGGTCGGGCCGCCATTGCTCCAGACGCGCGGCGAGCAGGTCGGAGAAGGTGTCGGCGAGGCACAGCTCGACCTCGTAGCCGTCGACGGCGGGCCGGTAGCTGATACGCGCGTCGCTGGTCATCCGCCACCGCTGGCCCGCGGGGCCGGCGAGGTCATGTCGCTCTTCCGCGAAACGGGCATCGACGCGGCAGGCGCCGAGTCGGGCGGCCAGCATCGGCAGGTCACCGGCCCGGAACGAGCCGACGGCCATGGCCGTCACCCCGAGCGACTGGAGCTCGGTCAGCAGTGTGTGCACACTGATCTCACCGCCGCCCTGGCCGGCCGGGTGCAGCGGTTTCCGTGAGGCGAACAGCAGTCTGGCAACCATCCGATACGGCCTGTTCGAGATCGCCACGGATGCTACGGTGCCCATCCGCTGGTTGACAAGCCGAAAGCGTGGAGAGTGGCGTGCGGACCGGAGCCAGATGCCGGTCTATTTGCTTCCGCTCTTGCCCATGGTGCTGAGCTCGACTATCTCGTTGCTTTCCTGGCTGAGGAGGAAGGTGCCCCCGGCACGGGTCTCCTTGATGTCGAGCTGGGCAGCGCCGAGCTGGACGCGGACCCCCTCGTGGATCCTCTGGTTCACCCGCACCTGAGCGGCCGGGCCCGGAGGCTCCGCCGTCGACATCATCTCGACCATCTTCTTCGCCATCTCCGCCTCGATGGCCTGCTGCTTGGCCAGCAGCTGCGATGCCATCAGCTCGTGGCTCCGTTTCTCCTTCGGAGATGGAGATGGCTTCTTGTGGTCGGCTCCGAGCCGGGCGCGGAGCACCTCCTCGAGGCGGTCCTCACCGGCGGCCAGGACGGTGAGACCGCCGGCAGGCTGTCCCGCGACCCCGAGCTCGACTCGCTCGCGGGCCACCGCCTTTCCGCCAATGGCGCGGGCGCTTCCCGCGAGGATGGCACCGCCAGCGACCACGGTGCTCTGAGCACACACTTTTCTGATGGTGACATCGCCGATGCATTCAACGTGGGCCTCATTCAGGTGCCCGACGGAGATCGTCCCTTCGGAGTAGATCCGGCTGCCGCGGACCGCGCCCGAGTGGATCTGCACGGCCCCCCTGGCCATCACGATCGACGCGTCGACACTTCCGCCGATCCTGACATCGCTTCCCGCGCGGATCGTGAATCCCGGCAGCACGTCTTTTTCCACCTGCACGGACCCCTCACACTCGATGCTGCCCACGCGAAAGTCGAGGTCTCCAGGAACCCGGATCACGTCCTCCACGCTGATCCGATTGGTGGAGATGTTAAGGTCACCGGGCCGGGCCGCGCGGAGCTCGCTACCCCCGGCGGCGAGCTTCGTGTGCTGGCCCGGGGGAAACGTCGCCTTTCTGCCCGGCCGGGCCGGGATCTGCTTGCCCCGGACGTCTCGCCCCGCAGTGCCTGTTGTGGGAGGGACGAGCAGGGCCAGCAGCTGGTCCTGCTCTATCGGCGTGTGTGCTCCCCGGTCGCGGAAATCGATGGTGCCGCCGTTGGTTTCTGTCCCGACCTCCTGCTGGGAGCTCTCGACCACGACCTGCAGCTGCCCGTCCGACCCATCGATGGGTGGCGAGCCATGGGCCACGCAGCCGCGAACGCGCTTGCCGACAGGACTTGTGTTCGCCGACCCCAGCAGCTCTTCGCCGGCGGCCCGGTCGATACCGTGGGACACGCCCGCCTCGCCCGTTGCCCGCTCGAGGGCCTGCAGGTCGATGGTTTCTTCATCGGAGTCTCGCGTGATCTCGGCCGTTGCTTCCATGCCATCGGCAGCTATCGTGACCTGAATCAACATCGCGCCCGTCCGCTGTGTGGTGGCAGCCGCTTGACGTTCTCGTGACCCGTGACACTCGCTGGCCCACACGGGTGACCAGGAATGCTATCGGCCCATCCGCTGGTTGACAAGCTCAAAGCGGGGGCGGGATCCTGCGGGCCAGGACACGACGACCCATGAGAACCTTCGCCTCGCTGGCATTCAGCGGCTCGTTCACCAGCTACGATCCGGCGCATCCGCTCGTCGGGCGCATGGTTGCGAACACCGAGTTCGCGAAGGCGCTGTTTCACCACGGCAGCTTCGAGAGCTACTGCTTCTTCATCGGTGAGAACCGCGAGAGGGAGGAGGTTCGCCGGGCCTTCCTCGATACGGGGCTGATCGAGGAGAGCCGACTCCGGCTGCGAAACCTCCTCGAGCTGCCGGGGTGCCTCGAGCGCGGAGATCTGTCGCTGTTGCACCACCACTCGAACCTGGAGTGCTTTCTCGATCTGGTCTGGCTGCGCGATCAGTACTCACGTTGCAGCGTGCCGGTCACGGCGCAGCTGCACTCGCTGAGCTACCCGCGCGAGCTCGGCACCTACCTCAGAGCCCTGCTGTGGCCGCCGTCGGCGAGCGACGGCGTCTTCTGCTCCAGCGAGCCAGGACGGCAGGTCGTCGAGGGCTGCCTGGCGGGGCTGTCGGACGAGCTGCGGGAGGCCGGTCACGGCGCCAGTCGCGGGGAGTGGGAGCTGGCGGTCGTGCCGCTCGGCGTCGATGTTGATGCTCTGCAGCGCGGTGACGGCCTGGCGATGCGCAGGGAGCTGGGCATCGAGCCCGAGGCATTCGTCGTGCTCTGCATCGCCCGCTTCAGCGAGTACGACAAGATGGACCTGTTCCCGCTGCTGCAGGCGTTCCAGGGCCTGGTGCGGCGAGCGCGCGGGAGCACGCGGCCACCGCTGCTCCTGCTCGCCGGCTCCCGGCAGGAGACCCGGACGCCCGAGATGCTGATGCTGTGGGCCAGGATGCTGCGGATTCAGGACCGGGTGAAGCTGAGGGTCAACTTCGCCGAGCCGGAGAAGAGGCATCTGCTGGCCGCGGCGGACCTGTTCGTCTCGCCGTGCGACAACCCGCAGGAGACCTTCGGGCTGAGCGTCGTCGAGGCGATGGCCGCCGGGTTGCCGGTGGTGGTCTCCGACTTCGACGGGTATCGCGACACGGTCACCGACGAGGTCGGCATCCGCATATCGACCCGCATGGGGGAGCTGTCGTTTCTGCGGGACATCGGTCCGCTGCTCCACGAACGCCCGTTGCACCTGTTCCTGGCCCAGAACGTCGAGGTTGACCTCGCGGAGCTGGAGCAGGCGCTGTTTGAGCTCCACGTCGATCACGCTCGTCGCGCGGGGATGGCTCAGGCCGCGGGCAAACGGGCGCGGTCGCTGTATGACTGGAAGGTGGTGATCGCGCGCTACGAGGAGGTGTGGCGCCGGCTGAGCGAGTCGAGGGCGGTGCGGCGGCGGGCGCGGCATCCGCTGGGTCTGGATTTCCAGCGGGTGTTTGCCCACTACCCCTCGGCCGAGCTCTGTCAACAGGACGTGGTATCTGCCTCGGCCGCGGGGCGGCTGATGTGCGGCGGGAGCAACCACTACCCGGTCTACCCCGAGCTGAGCAACCTGTTCTCCGACGACGAGGTGGTCGCGGTGGTCCGCGCGGCCCAGGATCGTCCCAAACCGATCGACGTTATGCTCGGCGTGATCCGCGGGGTTGCCGCCGATCGACCCGAGTGGCACGCGCGCTACCTGTTGACCTGGTTGCTGAAGCACGGCCTGCTCGTCAGGCGCTGACCACCCGGTTGCGGCCCTGGTCCTTCGCCCGGTACAGGGCCCCGTCGGCCTCCTCGATCGTGCGAGCGGCCGACTCGCCGTCGATCGGCGCTCGTGCCGTGGCGACGCCGATGCTGATCGTCACCGACAGCCGCTGGTCCTGCCACTGAACGTCGAGCCGCTCCACCGCTGAGCGGATGCGCTCGGCGGCCACCGTCGCCCCGCCAAGGTCGGTGAACGGCAGGACCACGGTGAACTCCTCGCCGCCGAAACGGGCCGGATAGTCGGCCTCGCGCACCGAGCGCCTGATCGTACTGGCCACCTCCTTCAGCACCAGGTCGCCGGCGAGGTGGCCGTGCGTGTCGTTGAACCGCTTGAAGTGGTCGATGTCGAGCAGCAGCAGCGAGAGGGGGTGCTGCTGGCGCTGGACTCGGGCCAGCTCACGCGCGAATGCCTCGTCGAAGGCGCGACGGTTGGGCAGTGACGTCAGGCTGTCGGTGACCGCCCTGGCCTCGAGCTCGCGGTTGAGCTCGCGCAGCTGGTCGGCCATGCGCTGTTGCTCGGCGACGGCCCGTGACAGCTGCTCGGTCATCTCCTGGTAGCTGAGGTTGAGCGCGAGCAGGCCCTTGCTGGCCAGCGCCGCGATCTCCTCGAAGCTCGGCTGTCGCTGCACCTGGATCTGCAGCATCGCCGCGGCGTCGGTGACCATCTGTGCCACCTCGTCGAGGATCGGGCTCAGCCTGTCCGGTGCAAGCCCGACGGCGCCGAGCTGCTGCTCGGCGAGGGCGATGGCCGCCTGTTTGTTCTCGACGACCGGGAGGTCCGCCAGCGCCTCGGCGGCGCTGGCCAGCCTGGCCATCTCAGCGTGTGGGCCGGGGGCCCCGTCGGGGTCGTGGTGGTGCCGGATCGGGAGCGCCAGATCCTCGGGCAGGTGCCACTGGCCGAACAGCTCGAAGCCGAGCTCGGGGTGCCCGGCACCGCTGTCCAGCTCGAGCTCCAGGCGCTGGCGGGCGGGCAGGCTCATCGCGTCGCCGTATCTCTCGGGCTGCGGGCTGTGCTGGAGCCAGAGCAGGACCCCCAGATCCTGACACAGGCCCATGGTGAAGGCCTGCTCCAGCCGGGGCAGGCCCTTGTGCCGGGCCAGGGACTTGGCGGCCGCGCCCCGGCGGAGGGAGCACTCCCAGAACGCCTCCAGGGGAAACCTGATCTGCAGCGGAAACAGCTCCTGGACCGCGAGGCAGAGCAGGAGGTTCCGCACGGCGTTGATGCCCATGAAGCTCACGGCCCGCTGAACGGAGGAGATCGTGGAGCGCGGGCTGTAGTAGGGAGAGTTTACGGACCTCAGGACCTGGGCCGAGAGGACCGGGTCCTGCTCGATGATGGCGGCGATCTCGTGGGCACCGACAGCGGGATCCGCGGCGGCCTGGGTCACGCGCATCACCACGCCCGGCGGTACGGGGAATCTCATGGTATCTGATCAGTAGCCGATCCGGCAGGTGACATCAACGGCTGATCGAGGGCAGGGGGATCAGCACCGGAACCGACCTGAGCCGGAGCCGGAGCCGGTGCTGGCCCCCACGTCACCGCCCACGGTCCACCGTTCCACCCACCCGCCTCCGCCCGCCTGGCCTCCCTGGCCGTCGGGGACCGTGGACGCTCAGGCGACGGCCGTGAAACCGTGCTCCGAGGGGCCCTCCACCCGCTCCACCGCCTCGATCCACGCATCCCGCAGCGTGCCAAGCAGAGACGCCACCTCCTCGGCCGCGGCCGGATCCATCCGGGCGCTGGCGAGCGCCAGCTGCCGCTGGATGTAGCCGTAGAGCTGCTCGAGGTTCGCGCACAGCTGCGGGGCCACCGCGTGGTCCAGCGTGCTGGCCAGCTCCGCGATGATGGAGGAGACCCGCTGCAGCTCCTTGCCCTTGGCCACCAGTTGCCTGGCCCGGATCGATCGCGCCCCCTGACGAGCGTGGCGGATCGCCGTGTCATAGAGGGCGATGAGCGTCTGGCCCGTCGTGCCCGTCGGCAGGTTGACCTGGTCATGCTGTACTGCGCCCTGGACAAACATGAGTGCCTCCTTGGCCAGGCCGCTACTGCAGCAGCGCGAGAGCCATGGTCGGCAGCTGGTTGGCCTGGGCCAGCACGGCGATTCCGCCCTGCATCAGGATCTGTCCCCGGGTCAGGTTGGCCGACTCCTGGGCCACGTCCGCGTCGCGGATACGCGAGTTGGCCGCCGAGAGGTTCTGGTGCATGGCCGCCAGGTTGTTGATCGTGATGTAGAGCCGGTTCTGCTTGGCGCCGATGGTGCCGCGTCTCGAGGTCACGGACTGGATCGCGCCATCGAGCAGGTCCATGGCCGCCTGGGCGCCTGCCACCGAGGTCAGACTCATGCCGGCCGAGATGCCGATGGATGTGGCCTGGGCGCTGAGCAGCGAGACGGTGATCCGGTCGTCGCTGGTGTTCGAGACCCCCACCTGGAAGGTGATGCCCGCGGAGAGCCCGCCGTTGAGCAGCTTCCGGCCGGCGAACTCGGTGGAGTCGGCGATACGCGTGATCTCCGTCCGCAGCTCGGAGAACTCGTCATGCAGCGAGGCGCGCTCCCTGCTGCCCAGGGTGCCGTTCGCTGACTGGACGGTGAGCTCGCGCATGCGGATCAGCATGTCGCTGACCTCGTTGAGCGCGGCCTCGGCGGTCTGCAGCAGGCTGATGCCGTCGTTGGCGTTGCGCTGGGCCTGGGCCAGTCCGCGGACATGGGCGCGCAACTTCTCGCTGATGGCCAGCCCGGCGGCGTCGTCGGCAGCCATGTTGATGCGCAGGCCGCTCGAGAGCCGGCCCATCGCGCTGCTGAGCACCCGCTCGGAGCGCATCAGGTTGTTCTGGGCGCCCAGAGACATCACGTTGGTTTGAAGTGCGAGGGATTCGATTGCCATGGGTTTCCTCCGTGGAAAACTGGCCTCGCGGCCAGGGGGCGACCTTGCCCCAGTCATGTCGCGCCGGGGAATCCGGCGCATTTATTTGGCTCATCCCTCTCAACGTCAGCTGGAGCCGCTTCTTTAGTTTTTTTTTCCTCGGTGGATTCCAGGCGATGGGGAACGGTGGTCCAGCCGGCAGGGCCTGCTCGAGCACGATGCGCCGGAGGCGACGCCGGTTCGAGCAGGTGCAGCCGTGGGGCCCGGGCAGGGAGCAGGGAACAGGGAACCGGCAGCCGGCAGCCGAGCAGAGCAGCTACCCGTCGAGCAAAGCAGCTACCCGGCGATGCCGGCGCCGATGGTCGGAGGTGGCGCGGGGCGGGCCGTCTCCACCTGCCCCACCACCTGGACCCACGCCTCCTTCAGCGTCGTCAGCAGCCGCGCCACCTCCTCGGCGGGCTCGGGGTCCAGCTTCGCGTTGGCCTGGGCCAGCCGCTCCTGCATGTAGAAGTACAGCTGCTCCAGGTTGTCGCACAGCTCCGGGGCGACCGGTCGGTTCAGTGTGGCGGCCAGCTCGGCGATGATCGTGGCCACCCGCTGCAGAGCCTGCCCCTTGGCCACCACGTTGCCCTCCCGGATCGAGGCGGCCCCCTGGCGGGCGAAGCGGATGGCCGTCTCGTACAGAGCGATCAGCGTCTGTCCGGGCGCGGCGGTCTGTACGTCAACCTGCTTGTATCGCCATGAACCATGGATCGGCATGACTCACTCCTACCGTGCGCCAAGCAGCGTGAGGGCCATGGTCGGCAGCTGGTTGGCCTGGGCCAGCACGGCGATGCCGCCCTGCATCAGGATCTGCCCCCGCGTCAGGTTGGCCGACTCCTCGGCCACGTCCGCATCGCGGATGCGCGAGTTGGCCGCCGACAGGTTCTCGTGCATGGCGGCCAGGTTGTTGATCGTGATGTACAGTCGGTTCTGCTTGGCGCCCATCGTGCCGCGTCTCGAGGTCACGCTCTGGATC
>Ga0180009_10006767_pt1 | contig 11919 bp, 14 predicted proteins | sample OS_PC_MetaG_FD_123537 | JGI IMG/M metagenome (GOLD analysis project Ga0180009, IMG submission 123537) | Groundwater microbial communities from the Aspo Hard Rock Laboratory (HRL) deep subsurface site, Sweden - OS_PC_MetaG | ecosystem: Environmental > Aquatic > Deep subsurface > Groundwater...
AGAGAATCCAGCCCTCGCTCAATGCCTTGGTGACCTTGTGGCAGAAGCCCGAATCATCGTCGCCGCTCAAAAACCGGTAGATATGCATGTCGGCCCCTTGCGCTTTTTCCGATCTGGACAGGGTGCTTGTAGCAGGCATCGGCATGACGGCGGAAGCGCGTCCGCGGTGCGGTCCGCACCGGGCCGAGCGGTGCCGACAAGGATTGCGCCGGGCGGCGGGTCGGGCTAATCGGTTGTCATGACCGGATTTCCCAAGCACCTCATCGACGGCTATCGCGGGTTCATGGCGGGGCGCTATGTCGCCGAACGCGATCGCTATCATAAGCTCGCAACGGAAGGGCAAAGGCCCTCGACCATGGTCATCGCCTGCTGCGACAGCCGCGCCGCGCCGGAGACGATCTTCGATTGCGGGCCGGGCGAACTCTTCGTTCTGAGAAACGTCGCCAATCTCGTGCCGCCCTTCGAGCCGGATGGCGGCCAGCACGGCACCTCGGCCGGCATCGAGTTCGCCGTGCAGGTCTTGAAGGTCGAGCATATCGTCGTCATGGGCCATGGCTCGTGCGGCGGCATCGCCACGGCGTTGACGCCGGACGTCAAGCCGCTGGCCGAGGGCGATTTCATCGGCAAGTGGCTGGAGCTGCTCGAACCGGTGGCGGCCAGGTTTTCCGACAACGGGCTGATGACCGAGCGCGAGCGCCAGACCAGTTTCGAGCGCATCTCGATCCGCAATTCCATTGCTAATCTCAGGAGCTTTCCTTATGTCGCGGCGCTCGAAGCGGCTGGCGAGCTGCAGGTCCACGGCGCCTGGTTCGACATCAAGACCGGCGAATTGTGGGTGATGGACACCCAAACCGGAGAGTTCGAGCGGCCGGAGGTCTAGGCCTTGCTCACTCAACCGCGCTGCCACACATAGCGGACATCTGGCGTTTTTTCCTCGTTGCCTGCGCCGTCGGTGAATTCGACGCCCGCGAAGCCGAAACGCTCGTAGAGCTGACGGGCGCGTTTGTTGTTCTGGAAGCACCAGAGCTCGAGCTGGTGGTTGCAGCTCTGCGCGTCGCGGATCAGGGCGGTGCCGACACCCTTGCCGAAATGGCCGGGATCGACATGCATCTGGCGGATCCAGCCGTTCTCGACGGCAATGAAGCCGCAGGCGCGCTTGTCGAGAAAGGCGAGGCGGATGCGGCAGGTCTTGAACAGCACCTCGCGCACAAAGACACGGTCTTCTTCCTGGGTATGGAGTTCCGGCAGGAAGGTCAGCGTCGCCCGGGCGCGGGTGAAGACGCCGGCGACGATGCCGATGTCCAGGCGGCTGGCATTGCGCAGAACGATCTTTTCCATCACGCGACGGTCCTGGCGCGGCGAAGGAGCGGAAAGACAAGGCCGGCAACGACCAGGAGAGCGCCGGCGAGTTCGACGCCCGACACGGTCTCGCCGAGCATAAGCCAGCCGGACAGCGGGCCGGTGACCGGCACCAGCAGCGAGAAGGGCGCCACTGTCGAAGCCGGATGCTGGCGCAGCAGCCAGTTCCAGATACCAAGGGACAGAAGCGTCGCCGGATAGGCGAGAAAGGCGATGATGCCCCAGGTGAAAAGGTCGGCGCCGAGCACCGCGTGCCAGCCCGTTTCGATGCCTTCGACGGCGAAGGACAAAAGGAAGAGCGGCACCATGGCGACGACGGCGCCCCAGACGGTCAGGGCCATTGGGTCGGCCCCGCGCGTGCGCTTGGAAACGATGTTGGCGACGCCCCAGCACATGGCGGCGGCGACGACCAGGGCCAGCGAGACCAGTCCGGAACCCTCGAGGCGCTCCAGGGCGATGACGAGAATGCCCGAAAAGGCGATGACGGCGCCGACGATCTGGATCGGCCGGGGCCGCTCGCCGAGCAGAAAGAAGGCCAAGGCCATGGTGAAGAAAGCCTGGACCTGCAGCACCACGGAGGACAGACCGGCGCCCATGCCGGCGAACAGGGCAAAATTCAGGAAGGCGTAGAGGCCGAAACCGAAGAACAGGCCGAACAGGACGATGCGCGACCAGTTGACCTTGGGCATCGGCACGAACAGGACAGCGGGAAAAGCGGCGAACAGGAAGCGCAGGGCCGCAGCGAGGATCGGCGGCAGCGCCGTAACGCTCATTTTCATGACGGTGAAGTTGACGCCCCAGATGGCGACCACCAGCAGAGCCAGGAGGATGTGGCGCAGGGGCATCGAACGCGCCGCCGTCACGAGGTCTGGAACAAGTAGTCGAACATGGGCGGCGGCACAAACTCGTAGATGTGGATGGCGGCGCGGTGGCCGGCCGCGCAGAACGGCTCGGCCTCCATCAAGACGTGGACCGCCTCGCGGTCCTTTGCCTCGACCACCCACAGCCCCTCGAATTTGGGGTCGCGATCGCCGCCATGCACGCTGCCGGCGATTAGAACCTCGGGATGGGCGGCGATGTAGTCGAGATGAGCGGAATGCAGCGCCTTGCGGGCGTCGTCGGTGCCCGGGCGGTTCTCGACCACGACCACAAAACGCATGGCGCCATCCTTCCTGTCGCGGGTTCGAAACCGATCGATCGATGCGCCTGGAGCGGCGGGCATTCATGCTGAACCGCTACGCCGCTCTGTCTTCTTGTGGTCGCATCATGTCATGCGCGAAACCGGTTCCCGTTCTTGCGCATGATGCTCCTAGGCCGCTTTCTTCATAAGCCCGCGTTCGATCAGCGCCTCGGCGATCTGGATGGCGTTGAGGGCAGCGCCTTTCCTCAGATTGTCCGAGACCACCCACAGGTCGAGCCCGTTCTCGACCGTCGCGTCCTCGCGAATGCGGGAGACATAGGAGGCGTCCTCGCCCGCTGCCTCGATGGGGGTGATGTAGCCGCCCGGCTCGCGCTTGTCGATGACCTGGACGCCCGGCGCTTCCCTGAGGATTTCGCGGGCCTCGTCGGCGCTAATCGGGTTTTCGAACTCGATATTGACCGCCTCGGAATGGGCGATGAACACCGGCACGCGCACACAGGTCGCGGTGAGCTTGATCTTGGGGTCGAGGATCTTCTTGGTCTCGGCCACCATCTTCCATTCCTCCTTGGTCGAGCCGTCTTCCATGAAGACGTCGATATGGGGAATGACGTTGAAGGCGATCTGCTTCGAAAACTTCTGCGCCTCGGGCTTGTCGTTGACGAAAATGCCCTTGGTCTGGGTCCACAATTCGTCCATCGCCGCCTTGCCGGCGCCGGAAACCGACTGATAGGTCGAAACGACGACGCGCTTGATCCTGGCCTTGTCGTGCAGAGGCTTCAGCACGACGATGAGCTGGGCCGTCGAGCAGTTCGGATTGGCAATGATGTTGAGCCGGTTGGAGCGCGCCATATAGGCGTCGAGCACGTGGCCGTTCACCTCCGGCACGATCAGCGGCACGTTTTCGTGGTAGCGCCACTGGCTGGAATTGTCGATGACGATGGCTCCGGCGGCGCCGATCTTCGGCGACCACTCCTTGGACACCTTGGCGCCGGCGCTCATGATGCAGAAATCGGTGCCGGCAAAGTCGAAATGCTCGAGCGAACGGCACTTCAAGGTCTTGTCGCCGAAGCTGACCTCCCTGCCGTTCGATCGCGACGAGGCGAGCGGAATGACTTCGGAGACGGGAAACTTGCGTTCGGCGAGAATGGAGAGCATCTCCCGGCCCACATTGCCCGTGGCACCGACGACTGCAACCCGATAGGACATATTCACTATCCTTTTTTGCCCTGACCCCGAACAGGCTTTGCGCCTGTCGCCAAAAGGTTCCGGCCTTTCCCCCGCCGGGGAGCATGGCCCGGGGGAACGGCTAGATGGTTTTGGTAGTTTTGGTCGAGAGCGACGGCGACCCGGCGCCGAAGGCGCGGGTTTCGAACTCGGCGATGATGGCTCTGGCCAAACGCATGGTCACTCCTGCCGTCTCGGGAGCGTTCATACGCGCAAATTGAAAAGAGTCAATGAAAACGGGTGTCGCATGGCGCCTGCCGCGACGATCGGCGGACAGGTGTGGCGGATTGGCCTTAAGCATCGCGCGCAAAAGTGAGAACCGATTTTGCGGTCGCATTGATGCGATCGCAAGGAAATCGAGCGGCGAAGCGGTTCAACCTGAACGCGCGCCTCGCTAGAGCATGTTCAGCAAAAGTGGATACCACTTTTACGGTTCGAACATGCGACCACTCAAAGACTTAGGTCATGCGTTTTGATTCCATCAAAACGTGACATGACCTAGTCGAGTTTCCAGCCGAGGCGGAAACCCATGCGGTTAAGGCCGTCATTGGTCGAGGCGCCAGCAAGCCAGAGATGGGAGGAATGCTCGAGCGAGAACATCGCAGTCATGGTGTCGGAAACGTCGATGCCGATATTGAATCCGAGATGGAACAGATAGCGCGAGCCGAGATTGCGTCGGCCGGCGGGCGCGTCCCTGAGATGGCCGTTGTGAATGGTTCCGCCCAGAACCGGCTCGAAGAATACCGGCGAGTCGAAAATCGGAATATGCCAGACTGCCGAGAGCGAGGCGGTGCTCTCCTTGCCGACATAGTTGAGATTGGTGGTGAAGGCGATGCGGGGCTTGCCCAGCCAGTCCGTGACCACGCTGTCCGGCGGGTTGAACAGGACTTCGAAGTTGAGATTCTGCCACTTGCCGTAATCGATGGTCGGCGGCTCCGGCACCAACATGGTCCAGGTCTCGAAATCGTGCAGCATCGCGCCGGCCCGGAGCTCCGAGACCCCGTACTGGCGCGCCATGACGGCGAAATCCTCGGCAAGCGTTGCCGCGGATGCCGCGGCGGCCGAAACGCAAAACGCCGCCAGTGCCGCAAGCGCACGCCAGAACCGGCGTCGAGCCGGATGCATGATCATCTGCAGCAGTGCTGAAAACCGCGGGTGAATCAGTGAAGGCATCCAATACTCGAACGTTACAAAAACCAGCGCTGTGGCCTTGGGTCACTGTGCCAAAGCGGCGAGGCACAGGCAAGCCGGGACCTTGCGGTCTCGGAAAATTGTCGCATCGGCCCGATACGTCGCAACCATGCGCCGGGCCTCAAACCTGTCCACGCGGTTTCGCGCCGCGTCAGTCGAGCTTCCAGCCGACACGCAGGCCCATGCGATTGACGCCGTCATTGGTCGTCGTGCCGCACTGGCCGTAGTGCGAGCCGTGCTCGAAGGTGGCCATGATGTTGAGCTTGTCGTTTATGTCGTAGCCGATATTGCCGCCGTAGAAGTAGATCGCGGTGCAACCCATATTGCGTTTGCCCGGCGGCGCATTCGTCAGATAGCCGTTATGCACCATGCCGCCGACCATTGGCTCGATGAAGATGCCGGTTTCAAAGATCGGGATGTGCCAGACCGCCGCGAGGCGGGCATAGCTGATCTTGCCGGTGAAATTGAGCGAGCCGCCGAGGCCGATGCGCGGCGAACCGAGCCAGCGCACCATGTCGACATCGGGCAGGGAGAACAGCACTTCGCCGGTGAGATTCTGCCATTTACCGAGATCGATGGTTTCGGGCAGCACCAGGAACGGGAAGGGATAGGCCTGCTCGAGATCGTCGAGGAACAAGCCGGCGCGCAGTTCGGAGACGCCATATTGACGCGCCCAGTCTTCCCATTCGGCGTTCTGTGCGGCGGCGGGCGCGGTCGCAAGCCCGGTGATCAGGCAGGCAAGGGCGGCAAGCCTGCCGAGTAAGCGGGGAGATGTTTGTGCCATTGCCGAAACCGGACGCCCAAAGGAAAACGCAACACTGTCGCTCACGTCTAACACGATGATATTGCACATGCCTAGTCCGTGTCGGTTCGATTCAAGCAACTTGCTGCCGTCCGTCCGTCCGCGTGGCGCGGCGCGCGGTCCGGCTCGTGCCGGCGACAGTCAGTCGAGCCTGATGCCGAGCTTGATGCCGAGATTGCTCACACCGAAATTGGGCGATGCCAGCTCGGCATTGGAAATGTGCTCGTAGGACAATAGCCCATAGGCGTTTTCGTTGAAGTTCACGCCGATGCCGAGGCTCGTGTAGAAAAGAAAACGCGAGCCGAGCGGCCGCGCCATGCCGGGCGCCGTCGGCGGAGGTCCGGTCAGAATGCCGTTATGGACGGCGCCGCCGATCGAAGCCTCGACAAAACCCGGCGTGTCGAAGACAGGCACCTGCCAGGTCAGGGCCAGATGGGCGTGGCTTTCCTGTCCGTCGAGATTGACGGTGCCACCGAGATTGAGCTTCGGGGAGCCCATCCAGCGTACGGCATCCAGTTCGGGTAAAAGCAGCAGCACCTCGGCATGGATGTCTTCGATCTGGCTGAAATCGAGCTCGAGGGGATTGGGAATCCAGTTGCCATAGACATCGTGCGCGAACACTCCGGCCCGAAGGTCCGAAACGGCAAAGCCCGTCCAGGGCGAATCGCTTTCCTCTGCATGCGCCGCCATGCCCAAAACGAGCACGCCGGATGCGACTGCCAGTCGTCTTGCGGTGCCGATCATGTCGCCACGTCTTTTGCCGACACCCGGCCGCTCCGCCTTTGCCCGAACTCCGGGGTATTATCGGCGCAGGCGTCCGAGCCATCAAGGCAGTCTCAAGACTATTGCGCACCTCGGGTCCGGCAAAGACCCGGCAGCGGCATGCGACAAAGTGGTCCAGGTTCCTTGCGGCATGGGTCCGGCCCGATGGTGCTGTCCGCGCGCCCAGCTTGCCATGGGGGTCTGGCGACTGCTAAATGCCTGTGGTTCGGGTCGACGGGGCGTTTGTGATGAAGTTGAGGCTTGCGATGGCGCTGGGACTGGCCGCCACCCTTGCGATTCCGCCGGTTGCCGCCGAGGAAGCCGGCCTGTTCGGTCCGCGCTTCGATACGAGCCTGATGCAGTCGGCGCGCTTTGACGGCCCCTATGCCGGCATCGCCGTCGGGCTGATGAATGCCAACCAGATGGTGTTTTATCCCAACGCCAACGGCTATCGCGTGCCGGCAGGCGTCTTTGCCGGCTACAACTCGCAACTTACCCCCTGGATGTTCGCCGGCGTCGAAGCTCAGTTCGAAGGCGCCTATGAGTGGCAGGACAACACCTTCGGGACCAATGCCTTCGCGCTTGCCCGGCTCGGCCTTTTGACGGCCGATGATTTCGCTGTCTACCAGATGGCTGGGCTCGGGCTGATCGACGGCAATTCGGCCTATGCGCTCGGCATCGGCGCCGAACAGAGCCTTGGCGAAAGCTTTGCCCTGAGGACCGAGGCCCTGAGCTTCGGGCAGCTCGCGGCGCGGTCCGGCGTCGCCCATTACGGCGGCGTCATGGGCATGAAGATCACCGCTGGAGCGCTGTGGTATCTCGGCGACGGCAGGCAATCGATCGCCGAGGCTTCGGCCTTCGAGGCCTCGCCCTTCGATGCGTCGCCGACGCGGTTTTCCGGGCGCTATTTCGGCGTATATGCCGGCGGCGGTTACAATCCCTCGCACACCTTTTTCGGTGGCGACACCTTCTACGGCTGGCACATCACCCGCTTCTTCCAGGGCGGCATCGCCGGCTGGAACTACGACACCGGCACGATGTTCCGCATCGGCAGCGAAGTCCAGGGCGGCATCAACTACAACACCTCGGGCCAGATCGGCACGGACATCCAGGCGCTGGCCCGCGTCGGGGCGGTGCCGATGGACGGGGTGATGGTCTATGCCGCCGGCGGCGTCGGCATGATCGAGAACATAGCGGCCTATGCGCTGGGCGGCGGCGTCGAATATGCGCTTTGGGGCCACAACACGGCGCGGCTCGACGTGCAGGCGCTCGGCCAGATCAATCCCGGCCCGCCCTACAACACGCCGGGCTTTTCGGCGGTCAAGGCGACCGTCGGCACGCTGTGGCATTTCGACTGATCTTTCAACAACGCGGCCGGTGCGACACGCGGGCGCTTGCGCATGCTGGGCATTCTGGCTAGAAATGCACAGAACATATAGAGAACATACTTATGTCGACCACCGCAGAAAGAGCCGCTGGCCCGAATGCCGACCTCCTGGTGCTGCGCAATATCGGCAAGGCCATGCGTGACGATCTTCACATGCTGGGCATCAGGACTGTCGGCGACCTGGCGACCCGCGACGCCGACACCCTGTTCCTCGACCTGTGCCGGGTGACGGGCAATAGGCAGGATCCGTGCGTGCATGATACCTTTGCCGCCGCCATCCACCAGGCCAGGACCGGCGAGGCCCTGGCTTGGTGGGATTTCACTCCGGCCCGCAAGGCGCGGCAGAAGGCGGGTAGCTTCGTCTAGAGCGGCGACGCGATTCGATTTGAACGCGCGCCGCTTAGCCTTTTGGCGGCGCTGTCGAGGCGCGCACCACCAAGGTGGTGTCCAGCAGGCGGCGGGTGGCCCGTTCGGTCGGATCGAGGATGGACGCGACGGCCTGCCGGCCGATCTCGGCGATGGGCTGGGCGATCGTGGTCAGTGGCGGCGTGGTTTCGGCCGCTTCCGGCACGCCGTCGAACCCGATGATCGAAACGTCCTCCGGAACGCTTATGCCTCTGTTGGCAAACCACTCGAGCGCGATCATGGCGATGAGATCCGATTGCGCGATGATGGCGGTTGGCGGGTCGGCTTCGGCAAACAGCGTTTCGAGCGCGGACGCGACGCTGCCGACCTTCTCCGAGGTTTCGAAGACGGGAATTGTGGACACATCGATGCCGCGCGCCGAAAGGACGTCGAAGCTGCCGAAGACGCGGTCGCGCGCGGTAAAGCGGGTTGCCGCCGCGATCTCCGCGCGGGTCCGCCGACCCACGCCGCCATCGACAAATTCGAGGGCGAGGATGGCAAAGCGCCTGTGTCCGAGATCGGCCAGATGGGTTGCGGCCTTGCGCCCGCCTTCGACATTGTCGACATCGATCGCCGGCACGTCCTGACCGGTATTGCCGAAAGCCAGGGCGATGGAGGGCAGGCCGCGCTCGTTGGCGCGGGCGATCAGCGTTTCGGTGCCCGTGAGGCAAAAAAGGATCAGGCCGTCGACAAGGGCGCTGCCGATGTTCCAGCTTAAAACTTCCTCGTTCCGGCTCGAAATCAACGAGATGCCGCAGCCATTGTCGTCACAGGCCCTGGAGATTTCGCTCATGATCGCCCGGGCAAAGGGATCGTCGAAGAAATAGCTGAGGGGTTGCGTCGTGGCGACGCCGATGGCGTTGACCTTGCCGGCGCGCAGCAGGCGCCCCTTGGGATCCGGGCCGGTGTAGCCGAGCCTTTGCGCCGCTGCGTGGACGCGTTCGCGCAGGTCGGGCCGAACGATGTCGGGGCGGTTGAAGACGTTGGACACGGTTCCCTGCGATACGCCGGCTTCCGTGGCGACATCGGCCAGGCGAGCAATCCTGTCTTGCGCGGCATGCGTCATCGCCTCCCGTACCCCGATCTGGTTGCCATTGGCCGCATGTCTAGCACGAGGTTTGAACCGATTCAATTTTTGCTTGACTTCCGCGTCGGAACGGCTCACGTTTGAATCGGTTCAAGCCGTTTCGCCGATCGAACTTGAATCGATTCAACTCCCGTGAACAACAAACGTCGCGGGTGCCGACCACGGAGACAGCAAATGATTGCCATCGCAACGCTCGTGAACGTCTTTCAAGGCCTGACCAGGCTGCGCGGCCGCGGCTTCGGGCCGGGCTTCAGCCTCGTCAGCGGCCTTTACTGCCATCTCGCCGATCGCCGTGTCCTGAAACAGATCGCAAGGCTGTCGCCGCATCTGATGCGCGACATGGGCTTCGATGCCGAGGAGGTGCGGGCGGCGGCCGGCGGCGAGATGCGTGTTTCCGAGCCATTCCGCCGGCGCCTGGCCCGCAAGCAGCTGGAAAGCAGTGAGGCCGCGCCGCCTGAGAGACAAAAGGCGGAAACAGGCACCGACGGCGCGGCCGCGATCGTGCGGGAGCCGCGCCTCGAAACCACCGGCGGCGCGTGCTGTTGAGCCGCGCCGCCGCGGATACGGCTAGAGCCTTGCGATAACGGCGTCGCCGATCTCGGCGGTGCCGACCTTTTTGCAGCCGGGCTGCATGATGTCGGCAGACCGGAGGCCGTCGGCGAGCACGGCGGCGATCGCCGCCTCGACCTTGTCGGCCAGTTCCACCATGGCGAACGAGTAGCGCAAGGCCATGGCGAAGCTGGCGATCATGGCGATCGGATTGGCCACGCCCTTGCCGGCGATGTCGGGGGCCGAGCCGTGTACCGGCTCGTAAAGCGCCTTGCGCTTGCCGGTTTGCGGATCGGGAGCGCCGAGCGAGGCCGAGGGCAGCATGCCGAGCGATCCGGTCAGCATGGCCGCCGCGTCCGAGAGAATGTCGCCGAACAGGTTGTCGGTGACGATGATGTCGAACTGCTTGGGATTGCGAACGAGCTGCATGGCGCAATTGTCGGCAAGGATATGCTGGAACGTGACGTCCGGATAATCCCTGGCGACGGCATGCGCCACCTCATCCCAAAGCACGCCCGACTTCATGACGTTCTTCTTGTCGGCCGAATGGACCAGCTTGCCGCGGGTCAGGGCAAGGTCGAAGGCGACGCGGCAGATGCGGTCGATCTCGTAGGTCTCGTAGACCTGGGTGTCGACGGCGCGTTTCTGGCCGTTGCCGAGATCGGTGATGTCCTTGGGTTCGCCGAAATAGACGCCGCCGGTCAGCTCGCGGACGATGAGGATATCAAGACCCTCGACGATCTCGCGCTTCAAAGAGGAGGCGTCGGCCAGGGCCGGGTAGACGATGGCCGGGCGAAGATTGGCGAAAAGCCCGAGGTCCTTCCTGAGACGCAACAGGCCCGCCTCGGGGCGGACCTCATAGGGGACGCCATCCCATTTCGGCCCGCCGACGGCGCCGAAGATCACGGCGTCGGCGGCGAGCGCCTTTGCCATGTCGGCTTCCGAAATCGCCACGCCATGGGCGTCATGGGCCGAGCCGCCGACCAGTCCGGTATCGGTGACAAAATCGGTCTCGCCGGTCGTATTGAGATGGGCGATGAGCTTTTCGACCTCGGCCATGATTTCGGTGCCGATGCCGTCGCCGGGAAGAAGAAAAAGGGTCTGCGTCATGGGGTACTCTGAAAATGCGGAACGGATCGCCGGTGTTGCTAGACTGCTGCCTGGGACTTGGCAAGCGTCGGATCACTTCTGCGACAGAGCGCTCGCGCAAGACGCTTTCGTGCCGCGCAACGGATCGCGGCGGCGCCGCCTTCAGGCTAGATTTGTCCAGACTGTCTCATGGAACACGGAGAAGACCATGTCCCCCCGCCTCCTTCCAGCGCTTTTTGTCATCCTTGCCGCGTCGACCGCCTCTGCGGGCGAACTCGGCTTTCCCATCTCATGCACGCCGGGCACGGACTGTTTCGTCCAGCAATATCCCGATACCGATGCGGGCGCAGACGCCGCCGACCCGTTCTGCGGCGGAGCCACCTATGACGGCCACAAGGGCACCGATGTCCGCATCCTCTCGCTTGCCGACATGGCGACCCCGTTCCCGGTGATCGCCGTTGCCGACGGCACCGTGCTGCGCACCCGGACCGACATGCCCGACAGTCTCGTCCAGACCGACGCCGACGCCGAGGCGGTCAGGGACCGCGAATGCGGCAACGGGATTGTCGTCGACCACGGCGGCGGTCTTCAAGCCCAGTACTGCCACCTCGCCGAGGGCTCGATCGACGTCTTTCCGGGACAGGCTGTTGGCAAGGGCGACCGGCTCGGCGATGTCGGCGCCTCCGGCTTGGCCCAGTTCCCGCATGTCCATGTCCAGTTCACCCGCGACGGCGTCCTGGTCGATCCCACCACCGGCCGGCCGCTCGCCGAAGGCTGCAGCCCCGGTCCCGATCCGGCAAACACCCTCTGGGACGACAGCGTGGCGCCGGTCTTTTTTGCCGAGCGCTCGCAACTGCTGGCCGCCGGCTTCACCGACGGGGCGATCGAGCATGCCGGCCTCGTCGTCGGCGGCATTCCGCCCG
>Ga0180009_10006768_pt1 | contig 11917 bp, 9 predicted proteins | sample OS_PC_MetaG_FD_123537 | JGI IMG/M metagenome (GOLD analysis project Ga0180009, IMG submission 123537) | Groundwater microbial communities from the Aspo Hard Rock Laboratory (HRL) deep subsurface site, Sweden - OS_PC_MetaG | ecosystem: Environmental > Aquatic > Deep subsurface > Groundwater...
CAGCGACATAGTCGACACCTCTTGCCAGGGCATGGCAGCTCTCCTGTGTGGAACCTGCCATACAGTGTAAAAGTGTTACCTATGTCTCCGAACACCTGTTACCCATGTGTCCAGTCTGTACACGGGGCGGGAGAGGGTTGGGGAGAGGGTGGCGAAGTTCTTAAATCGAGCATATCCATGTCATGCCATCATGTAATGCTCAATAGTTATTGGGATTCAGGATGCTGGGAGTGTCGCCGCATTTGGCTATAGGCGCAATCCTTGGCTAGGCACCGAACAGGAATAACTTATTTGTGCCGCATCCCTGTCAAACGCACCCAATCCTCACGCTGCACAGCGGGTTGCATGGTGAAATCGCGTTGATAAGCGACGCTCACTGCTGCGGCCTGGTCGGCCAGGATACCGGACAACACCAGATCGCCACCGGTCGCTACCAATCCCGCAAAATGCGGCGCCAGCTCGATCAGTGGATTGGCCAGGATATTGGCCAGCAGCAGTCCCGCCTGACAGCTCGGCAGATCCGCGGGCAGCACGGTGTAGATCTGCTTATCCACGCCATTGCGTGCCGCGTTGTCGACCGTCGCGACCAGGGCCTGAGGGTCGTTGTCCACGGCCCAGACCTCGCGTGCACCCAGCTTGAGCGCGGCGATCGCGAGAATACCGGAGCCACAGCCATAATCGATCACCACCTGGCCCAGCGGCGGATGCGCATCCAACCACTCAAGACACAAGGCCGTCGTTGGATGAGTCCCCGTGCCGAAGGCCAGTCCGGGATCGAGCAGTAAATTCACCGCATCAGGATCGGGCGTCTCGAAACCGGTCGGGACAATCCACAATCGCTCGCCGAACCGCATCGGTGCATAACCATCCATCCAGGCGCGCACCCAGTCACGATCATCGAGCGAATCAATCTGTATGCGCTCGGCACAGGCGTCGCCGAAACGTTCTGATAACAGACTTTTTATCTGAGCGATAACCGCATCGGCGCCGAACAGCGCCGTCACGCGGACTTGCGACCACAGCGGCGTGGCGCCTGGTGGTGGCTCGAACAGCGGTTGGTCGGCGGCGTCCTGCAGCGTGACGGACAGCGCGCCGAGCGTTTCAAAGCTATCAGCCAACGCCTGGGGATCAATGTCGCCGGCGGGGAGTGTCAGTTGAATCCACATGTGTGAATTGTCCATGGGGGAAAAACATTGGCCACGGAAAACACGGAAACCACGGACAAACTCTTGTTTAAAGCAAAAAGCATAATGATCGGAGTGTGAATGACTTCATTCCCGTCCGTGCTTTCCGTGTTTTCCGTGGCCAATATTGTGCAACCGCGGCTACTTCATCCCCAACTTCTTCTCCAGATAATGAATATCCGTGCCGCCTTGCATAAAAGATGCGTCGGCGCAGATATCCTGATGCAGAGGGATATTGGTTTTGATGCCATCGACGACAATCTCGGCCAAGGCACCGCGCATACGCGCCAAGGCCGTATCTCGGTCGGCACCGTAGGCAATCAGCTTGCCAATCATAGAGTCGTAGTTCGGCGGCACTCGGTAACCGTTATAGATATGTGAGTCCCAACGGATACCCGGTCCACCCGGCGAATGGAAAATCTGGATCGTGCCCGGCGAAGGCATGAAACTGCGCGGATCTTCGGCGTTGATGCGGCATTCCAATGCATGACCGCTGATCTTGATGTCGCTTTGTTTATAGGACAGGCCTTGACCGGCGGCGATACAGAGTTGTTCTTTGACAATATCCACGCCGGTGATCATTTCCGTCACCGGGTGTTCGACCTGAACACGGGTGTTCATCTCGATGAAATAGAATTCACCGTCCTGGTACAGAAATTCGAACGTGCCGGCACCGCGATAGCGCAGCTTGGCGCAGGCCTTGGCACAGCGCTCACCCATTGTCGCGCGCAGTTCAGCGCTGATACCCGGTGCGGGAGCCTCTTCCACAACCTTCTGATGGCGACGCTGTATGGAGCAATCGCGTTCACCGAGATGAATTGCCCCGCCCTCGCCATCGGCCAACACCTGGAACTCCACATGGCGCGGATGTTCCAGGAATTTCTCCATGTACACCATGCTGTTGCCGAAGGCAGCCCCGGCCTCGGCCTGGGTGAGCGCAATGGCGCTGAGGAGATTCGCCTCGGTATGCACGACGCGCATGCCGCGCCCGCCGCCACCGCCGGCGGCCTTGATGATGACGGGATAACCGATGTTACGACCGAATTCGAGATTGACGTCGGGATCATCGCCCAAAGGACCATCGGAACCCGGCACGCAGGGAACTCCGGCCTCTTTCATGGCACGGATCGCGGCCACCTTGTCGCCCATAGTCCGGATGGTGTCGGGTCGCGGGCCAATAAAGATAAAACCACTGCGCTCCACCTGCTCGGCGAAATCCGCATTCTCGGACAGAAAACCATACCCGGGGTGAATCGCCTGCGCGTCGGTAACTTCGGCGGCGCTGATAATGGCGGGAATATTGAGATAACTCTGCGCCGAAGGTGGCGGCCCGATGCAAACCGATTCATCCGCGAGACGCACATGCTTGAGATCCCGGTCGGCCGTGGAGTGCACAGCGACGGTACGGATACCCAGTTCGCGGCAGGCCCGCAGGATACGCAGGGCAATTTCGCCGCGGTTGGCGATGACGACTTTATCTAGATTCATCTTTTTGATAGCCACGAAATACCTAATGAAAGATTAAAGGCCTTGCCACGGAAAGCACGGACAAAATATAGTCATATCAAACCAGGTAACGTTTGATCGTGGCCTTGGGGACTGTGAAGTTCACCAGCAGGCCGACACGCTTGCCGCTGGCGCGCAGGTAATTGATGAGTTGCGCTGCATGCACGTCGGCCAGGCCAGCCTGCGCTTTCAGTTCCAACAAGATGCGATCCTCGACAACAATGTCTGCCACATACTCGCCAACCGTTTCACCTTTGTACTGCACCGCCAGAGGCACCTGGCTTCGCGCCGACAGGCCGCGCAAAGACAGCTCCTTCAGTAATGCGCGCTCGTAGACTTTTTCGAGAAAACCTCCGCCCAATACCCGGGACACCTCGAAGACGGCCGCACGAATCTGCTACGTAAGCGCCTGCTCGGCCAACTTCACTCCCTCCCTGGAAGCAATTATTCCGTCCGTGCTTTCCGTGCTTTCCGTGCTTTCCGTGCTTTCCGTGCTTTCCGTGCTTTCCGTGTTTTCCGTGGCTAATCCGTTTTCATTCGATCACGAACAATGGTTGACCGAATTCCACCGGCTGGCCATTCTCGACCAGGATCTCACCGATCACGCCAGCCTTGTCGGCCTCGATCTGGTTGAGCATCTTCATCGCTTCGATGATGCACAGCGTATCGCCGACGTTGACGCGCTGGCCGACCTCGGCAAAGGGCTTGGCGCCAGGGGTGGACGAGCGGTAAAATGTGCCCACCATAGGCGAATCCACAGTATGTCCGGCGGGTCGCTTCTCAGCCACAACTGCCGCCACCGACGCAGCAGCCATCGGTGCGGCGGCCATAGCGGCCGGCGCCTGCATCACGACCGGCGCGGCATTCGGGCTGTAACGACAGATGCGTACCGACTCTTCGCCTTCCTTGATTTCGATCTCGGCGATCCCGGATTCTTCCAGTAACTCTATAAGTTTCTTAACTTTTCGAATATCCATGACGGTCACTTTGTGAGGCGGGCCCTAGACCCGGCGCAAATGGCTGGATGTCACCGGTATTCTGGTGGATGGCCGACATTTTAGCGCATGTTCAGTACAAATCGAGGATATTTTTAGAAATAGATAGCCACAGCCGGTCGGCAGGGATGATCGCGACCCTTTATTCAGGAATGGATAACTCAGAGGGAGTAGTTATTTGGATTGCAGCCGCGCCACCGCCGCCCGAAGCGCCAGCTCATAACCGATCGGCCCCAGGCCAGCGATAACGCCTATGGCGATGTCGGATAGGTAAGACTTATGCCGGAACGCCTCGCGGGCGTGCACATTGGACAGATGGATCTCAATGAAAGGTATCTGCACCGCCGCCAAGGCATCGCGCAACGCCACACTGGTGTGGGTGAAAGCGGCAGGATTGATAATGATGAACTTCACCCCGGCCGCCGGGGCCTGCTGCACCCGCCCGACCAGCTCATGCTCGGCATTCGACTGAAAGGACTCGATCGAGACACCCAGCTCCTCGCCCAGCGTTGACAGGCGCGCAGTGATATCGGCGAGTGTGACGCTACCGTAGTTCTCCGGCTCGCGGGTTCCGAGCAGGTTTAGGTTAGGGCCGTTGAGGACAAGCAGGGTCATAGTTTGTAGCTCGCGTCCATTCCATCGTCGAGGATTGTAGCTGAATCCCTTCAATATTGAATCACATACCCTAATAATTCAGCCACTCAGCCAATTTCAGCATTTTACCTGGCACCGGACCCTAGTGTATTCTGAGGACCTGCTATTGGTGGCAACACCAAATCCTAATAGAAAAATAACATGCGCTGTGCTTCCATAATAAGCCTAGACATGTGTCCGATAACAAAAGGTGGGAAGTATGCGTCATTCGAATCTATTCTCGGCGATGGCAATTTTAGTTGGTTCCTCGCTGCTCTGCGGAACTGCGCTCGGCAATACGGTGGTACGCATGGAAACCAGCGCAGGCGATATCTATGTCGAACTCTATGATGATACTGCACCCATCACTGTCACCAATTTCCTCAACTATGTTCGCGATGGCGACTATGACAACTCCTTCATACACCGCAGCGCAATCAGCCCGCTGATCATCCAAGGCGGTGGCTACATCTATGAGAACAACGCTTATTCCCGGGTACCCGCCGACGCGGCCATTGTCAACGAATACGGCGCGGATCGGCCAAATGAACGCGGCACAATTTCCATGGCCAGAACCTCCGCCCCGGATAGCGCCACTAGCGAATGGTTTTTCAACATCGCCGACAATTCGGTAACGCTAGGGCCGCAGAATACCGGGGGCTACGCTGTGTTTGGGCGAGTATTGGGCAGCAACAACGATGCCATCACCTCCAACGACGGCAATAGCATGGCGGCGGTGGATGCCATTGCATCTCTTGACCGTTTTAACGGTATTAATATCGACGCCACCTTAGGCGGGGCATGGACTGAGATACCGCTTATTGGTTTCGCCGCAGGCCAGACTTACGATCCAATGCAGAACCTGGTCCGAGTTGTTCGCATTACTGAAACCAATCAGCTACAGAGGACAACGAGTTTTGCCGGCAATTCGATCACCCTTACAACACCTACAACCATCACGCTAAGCAACATCATCACAAGCGACACACCCGATGCGAGCACCATGCCCGCTGGCGTGCAGTTCAGTGAAGGGTTTTTCTCATTTAATATCGGCGGACTCACGCCGGGTGAGGCCACGTCAATAGCAATGGAACTACCGGAAGATTTCCAACCTAACACCTACTACATGTACGGCCCAACGCCTGACAACGCCTCATCGCATTGGTATGAATTTAAATACAACGGCTCGACAGGCGCGGAATTTTTCGGCAATAACTATGTCGTACTGCACTTCATTGATGGCCAGCGCGGCGACGCCGACCTCCTGGCCAATGGCACTATCACCGATCCCGGCGCGCCGGGTATCAGTGCCATTTCGAGCAGTTCATCCAATGGCGGAGGATGCACGTTATCCCGCAATTCCAGTAGCACACCCATGTCCTTGGATTTCGGTTTGCTAATCTTGATCATGCTAATTCACCGAGCATATAAGCTCACTCATCCCTAACTGCCCCCTTGGCGGCGGACTTAAAGCCCGCCGCCAAGGATGGCCGAAATCCCTGGCACAGCATTACCGTTAGCGTCGTAGGCCATGACATCCGTGACGTAGAGTCCAGTCAATCCACCTGCAACATAGAATTTGAAGTCAAGAAGATCGGACAAAGAACGGGCATTCGTCGGCGTCAGAATGACACGAAGGTTCGAACCGTCATCGCGCCATGCAATGTTCTTGATGTCGCCGCGTGTGTTCGCGACGTGGGCCTTGCCGACACCGCCAGAATCACGATCCGGATAATGCGCCAGATCGACCTGGATTGCATGCGGAATTGTGGAGCCCGTGAACGTCACCGATTGACTTGGCACGCGGCCCAACGAATCTAACTGATTTGCGTTAAGACCGCCGCCTTCCGTACTAAAGTTGATCGGACTACCTGGGCCCGGCAGTATCTCCACGACCGAAGCCGGCGGATTCGCATAACCGCCCCCTGACACCCTAATTTGCGCATTGCCAACCGGCAAATCAGGCGGCAAATCCACGAATACGACGGTCTGCGACCAATCTTTGTCATAGCTGGCGTAGTTGGTGTCCATCAAGCTGGCATATTGTCGGGCAGAGGGCGTGAGATCCTCACCAACCTGCGGCGATACCACTAAGCTAGACAGCGGGTCCGGATATAGATTGATCACAGCTCGTATAGCCGCGTTGTTAGGGCCATAGATCGCATGCGTTACCTGATTCGCAGGCGTCCCCGTGGTGATCGTGACAGTGATATTGTCTTTGGCCAGATTCTGCCGCAAACCAACAGCAACCGCGACTGTATCGCCGGCATGAACGGCGCCGCTAAATGATTGTGTACCTGCACACCCAGTCAGCACCAGTATAAGCAATAAACTCATTAGCTTATTTATGCACATGTTCACTATCTCCCGGTGAATGGTTGGCGTGTATAGCTAAGTTGAGCCTAGTATGGTGCTGTTTATTATTCGCAGCACTGTAATAATCTCTCGCGGATTCGACTCACTAGTGCAACATATTAGCCGAAAGTAACCATTTCTACATACAACAGCACCTCAATACCCACTGGGATGACTTTCCCAGTCAAAAACTCACCCCCCGAGGTGAGGAACGGACCTTGAGCTTCAGATCAAAACGGGCGAACATGACCAAGGAGAGGTAGAAAACCTCTTTTCCGTGACAGCCCTCAGGTCAGGTTGCTTATAAACAAAGTATGCGAAAAACCGAACAATCACTTAAAAAACAGGCTGCTAGCCTTTATTTCGCCGGGCACCTTTCTGAGTCTGGACTGGCCTACACCCAGCTGTGCGAGCAAACCCCTCGTGATGCTGAAGCTTGGAGCATGCTGGGGGTCATCAAGGGTCGCCTAGGTTCCACCCAGGAGGCTGAACGATATTTACGCCACGCCCTAGAATTGGACCCTCAATGTGGTCCAGCTTGGTCGAATCTAGGCACACTCATGCTGCACACCGGTAGGCTGGAGGAATCTGCCATTTGCTTTCCGCGAGCATTGGCCATTAATCCGAATGATGCAATCGCATGTAACAACCTCGGCACCATTCTACGCGAGCAGGGTAAGGTTGCCGAAGCTATGAAATGTTATAGAACCGCCATTCGCCTGAAACCTCGAAATGCCCAGGCTCACAATAATCTCGGCACCCTACTGCACGAACAATGCAATACGAAAGAAGCCATTGAGAGCTATCGCAAGGCGTTGAAAGCCGAACCTGGGTTTGCGCAGGCGTACTACAATCTCGGTATAACCCTTCAGAGCGAAGGCGCGCACGATCAAGCACTATACAACTATGAAAAAGCCCTACAGCTCGAACCCGGTTTGGTTGACGTGATAGCATCCATCGCTCGACTACATGAAAAAGAGGGCCGCTTCGAGGACGCACTGAAACGCCTGGAACCTTATCTCGGCACGACGCCGCCCGCCCCCATCTTACTTGCTTATGCTATTCTGAGCCGGCGCATGGGTCGCCAACAGCAGGCCGTAGCGTTGCTGGAAAAATCGATCGCACAAACCGAACCCTCTCCGATCCAGCGGCAGGAGATGGAATACGCACTTGGTGATCTCTACGATGATCTTGGCGAATATGATCAGGCCTTTCCGCATTATCAGATAGCCAATGGCCTGCGCCCTAACCAGTTCAGCGCCGCTGCCTACCAAACCCATATTGAAACAATAACCGCGCACGTGGATCGAGCAGCCATGGAAATCGTCGGCGCTAACGCCATTACAACAGAGCGCGCGATTTTCATCGTCGGCATGCCGCGCAGCGGCACCAGCTTGATCGAACAGATACTGGCCAGCCACCCAGATGTACATGGCGGCGGCGAGTTACCCTTCATGGGAAATCTGGTCAATGAACTGCAGCGGCAGGCGCAAATGCCCTATCCGCAATTCATGACCAATATTTCAACCGACCGCATACGCGAACTAGGACAAAAGTACCTAAAGCTGTTGGACGGCATATCGAGATCAGCGCGATTCATCACTGACAAGCTGCCGCACAATTTCTTGTTCATCGGCCTGATTCATGCTGCCCTTCCCGGAGCGAAAATCATTCACTGCACCCGCAACCCAATGGATACTTGTCTATCCATCTATTTTCATAACTTCAATTCCAATCATCCCTACGCGAATAACCTGACCAGTCTCGGACAATATTATCGTGGATATGAATCACTCATGCAGCACTGGCGGGAACAGCTCGGGACAAAGCTACACGAAGTGAGCTACGAAAATCTCATCTCCCACCAGGAAGAAAATACACGCGCATTACTTGCGCACTGTGGTCTGGAATGGGATAACGCCTGCCTTGAATTCCACAAGACCGAACGCATTGTGAACACCCCGAGCTACGGACAAGTGCGGAAACCCATTTACCAATCATCGCGCGAGCGCTGGCGAAACTATGAAAACCATCTTGCGCCACTTAAAGAATCACTGAGTCTCATATAGTATTTATACGGGCTCCGTACGACCCGTGGCGCATTTATGCAAGCAAAACTCATGGCACTCCTGCAGCAGCAACGCACGACAGAGGCGAAGGCACTCTGCGCGAAGCTCTGCAAAGCGAACCCGAAAAACGCCCAGCTCCAGTTCCTGATGAGTGCGATCTGCGGACAGCTTGGCGAGTTCGATAAAAGTGAATATTTCTGCAAGCGCGCGATAAAAATCAACCCAAATGTACCCGAAGCCTGGTACAACCTTGCTGTTGCACAGCTAAATCTTGGCAAGAATACGGCCGCAATTGACAACCTGAAAACCGCACTCAATCTCAAACCCGCATTCCCGGAAGCGCTCACAGATCTTGGTAACGCATATCAGCGCATCGGAAAACATGCCGATGCAGCCAATTTTTATCAGCGCGCCATTCAACTCAAGCCGGATTTTTCACCGGCCTACTGCAATCTAGCGGAGGCACAGTTTGCATTGCGGGATATTTCCGCCGCCGAGAACAGTCTAAAAACCTCGATCGAACTCAATCCACGACTATCGAAGGCCCGGCTTTCATTCGGCAAGATACTCTTGGAAAAGGGTGAAAAGTTACTCGCGCTTGAGCAATTTGATGCTGCCCTTTCCCTGGAACCGGACAATGTTGAGCATCTCAACAGGATCGCAGAAGTACTCAAGGATGAAAAGCAGCTCGCTGATGCCGAGTCCTATTACCAGAAAGCCATTTCGCTGGCTCCAGATAACGCAAAACTCTTATCGAATTACGGTTTGATATTAGTCCAACTTCAAAAAACCGACGAAGCCATTGCGCTCCTGACTCAAGCGACCACACTGGATCCAACGCTGGCCGAAGCCTTTTACAATCTTGCAACTGCACTTAGCGCCGCAAACCAGCAACAGGCTTGCGAAACGCGCTATTTGCAAGCGCTGGCACTGCGCCATGAATTCCCCGAAGCATGGATGAACCTGGGCACGCTCCGCCTGTTGCAAGGCCGCTTACAGGAAGCGCGGAGCTGCTTTGAACATGCGTTGGTCAAACGCCCCGACTACCCCGAAGCCGCCAGCAACCTGCTGATGGCGCTGAACTACGATGAGACCTACTCAGGTGATGAAATCTTTGAGCGTCACCGTCATTGGGGAACGGACCTTGCAGCACGCATTCCCGTTAGAGACTTATTCCCACCACACCCAGACACCAATCGGACCGGTCTTCGCATAGGTTTCGTGTCGCCCGACTTCCGCACACATTCGGTTGCATATTTTTTTCAAAGTATACTCGACCAGACGCGAGAAGACATTGAAATATTCTGTTACTCCAACATCTTACATCCGGATGAGACAACCCATCTCATCCGCAACAAAGTATCCATGTGGCGCGATATCACACAGCTGAGCGATTCGGCAGTAGCGGAATTAATAAACGCTGACTGCCTCGACGCACTGGTTGATCTCGCCGACCACACCAGCGGGAATAGACTCGGTGTCTTCGCCCTGCGCCCCTGCGCAGTTCAGATCAGTTACTTGGGATACCCAAATACCACCGGCTTGGCGACGATGGACTATCGCATCACCGATGCCATCGCCGACCCGGAATATTGCGGTCAAAGCTACACCGAAACCCTCCTGCGCATGGAACGCTGCTTTCTCTGCTATAAAGCAAAGCCAAACATTCCGCAGCCTGCACCTCTCGGCGAAAACAATAATCGGCCAGTAGCCTTCGGCTCTTTCAACAATCTGGCAAAGCTGACGCCTAGCACCATTGAACTCTGGTCCAGTATTCTACTGGGCACCCCAGGATCCACTCTCTTATTAAAAGCCAGGCCCTTAGGGGATAGTACGGTCGCAGATCATTATCGTGAGATGTTTCAGAAGCGCGGCATATCACCAGAACGACTGCAGCTTATTGGATGGCTTGCGGACGCCAAGCACTATCTAGCTTACAGTCAGATCGACATCGCATTGGATACCTACCCATATAACGGCACAACAACTACCTGCGAGGCGTTGTGGATGGGCCGTCCTGTGGTAACCCTAGCAGGTGGCCTACACGCATCCCGCGTCGGTGCGAGCCTGCTTTCAACCGTGGGACTGAAAAATCTTATCGCCCATAATCCACATGAATATATCGAAACCGCGATAAGGGTAGCGAATGAGTTGCACGCGTCTGATCATGAATACCACGACCTGCGGTCTCGCATGCAAGGTTCCGCGCTATGCGATCAAACCGATTTCCAAAAACACTTTTTTGCGCTCATTGAATATGCAGTCGCTACCTCCGCCACTGATTAAACATCAACATGCCAGACGATATCCAAGCACTTATACAAGCGGGCCGCTATCCCGAGGCACTCAGGTTGACCGAACAGGTTTGCGCCGCCAATCCTGGGCAGCCAGAACCCTGGCTACTCAAGGCCTCCATCCACGCACAAATGGGCGACTTGGCGGGGATCACCGCAGCTTGCGAGCACGTCATCAGACTGCAGCCAAACCATGTTTCTGCACATTACAATCTTGCCCTCGCACTGCACAGCAGAGGCCAAACGAAGCAAGCCATCAGCCATTACCGTGCGGTGCTGACACACCATCCGGAGCATATGCCGCCACTGACCAACCTGGGATCGCTCTATCGCGACTCGGCTCAACTGGAAGATGCACTCGTCCTGCTCGAGAAGGCGGTACGCCACCAGCCCGGTTTTGCCACTGCCCGCAATGCACTGGGCCTGACCTATTGCGATCTTGGTCGCTATGACGAGGCGCTGGAGCAGTTCCGGAACACCTTACAGCTACAGCCGGGCCTGCTGGACGCAGCCACCAATATCGCCCGCACCTACTGGCTGCGAGGTGAGGTCACAGAAGCACTTGCGCAACTGGAGAACCTGCTCACCCAGCACCCCGCACTGACGGACGCCCATCTTATCAAGGTGCAAATCCTCGACGACAGCGGGGACCCGGCGGCGGCGATCGAGCAGTTACAGGCAGCGATTACCCAAAATCCACGTGATGCACGGCTCCACTACGAACTCGCACATCGACTGGTACGTACCGGACAGCGAGTTGAAGCCGCGCAGCATTATCAGACCGCCATCGATATCAATCCGAACGATTACCAGAGCTTGAATAATCTGGGCGCATTACTGCATTCGCTTGATCGAACCCGGGAAGGACTGGCCCACCTTCA
>Ga0180009_10006769_pt1 | contig 11916 bp, 9 predicted proteins | sample OS_PC_MetaG_FD_123537 | JGI IMG/M metagenome (GOLD analysis project Ga0180009, IMG submission 123537) | Groundwater microbial communities from the Aspo Hard Rock Laboratory (HRL) deep subsurface site, Sweden - OS_PC_MetaG | ecosystem: Environmental > Aquatic > Deep subsurface > Groundwater...
ACTCATTACCAAAGTCATTGAAGGTGTTAAGTTCGTTGATGGAGAAATAAAGGAAGCCGCATAACTGGAGAACTTGAGGATACTATCAAAACAATCATCCACAACTCTTGACAATATCTCTGGTAGTATTGACATCGACCTGAGCTGCATCCGACTCAATCTGGCTGAAATCGGGATTGCAGGTTGCTTCGAGCGTTACATCCGATGACAGGGCATATTTCCCGCCGACAGATAACCCACCCATTACATCGCTGTAATCGAAACCTGACCGCGGAGCGCTGAAATCCTTCAATTGACCAGATTGATAAGCCACGTATGTCGGAAGAATCTCAAAACCTCTTCCCGGTTGCACTCCGGCTATTCCATCGACAGTCCCCCATTGGCATAGCCAGCACGACTCGTTGCGATCATAGGCAGCCCACGAATATTGGTGAAAACTCGCGCGCGGGCGATTTCGCCAGAAATCGATCTTCCATGACTGCACGGCCTGACTTGGAAAGCGCATGATCGAGAACGGTATCGCCATCTCAACTTGATATCCGGATATCGAAATTCTTGCAGCAGAGTGCCACACAAGGTCGAAAATCTGCTCGTTATGTTTCCCGGTGTCCGAAAAAGCTGATAGCGCAGTCAACCTACGCTGATTCCTCTGGAGCCACTGTGATATCACTGGTCATATACGAATTCCGTGTCTTATGGTTGCGCCAGAATCAGGCAACAATACAAATCTGACTATCACCTACACTCTGTAGTTGAACCTGAATTCTGATGCTTACAGCATCCTTAAAAGATTTCGTTTAGACTGAAGGAATATGTGTGTTGCTGGCCTGCCGTAGCATCATGGCGGACCGAGGATCGATTTATATTGCGATAGGGTTCAGCAGACTATTCGCGGAGAGCGGGCAGAGATCTGACCGAAAGCAGTCTGTGCTCCTGCTTAAGGATCTTCCCTACAACGCTGATGAATTGCCGTTGAGAAAGTGCCTGAAGCGCATAGGGATTCCAGACTGTCTTCGCCCCGCGACGGGGCGCTTTCGTACGGTCTCTCTGGATAGCCATTCTTATGACTCCTTCTATAGATATACGGCTACTTCCATAATATCAGTAGCGTTTATATTTTCTACTGTGTAGACAATTCAAATTAGATGAAAGTGAGTAGCGAGTTAGGTTTGGAATAGCACGGCGCGTCGACAGATCACTTGCGGTGGCACTGAATGCAAAGGTCCCCGTCCGGGTTCAGCGGAAGATACGGTTCGAAATCGGCCCCGTGGAGCTGGTGGCAACTCATGCAGGTCACAGATTCGTTGGTCCGTTTATCTATCACGTCGGGACCTACAGGATGGGACCCGCTGTGAGCATCCTCGTGGCACTGGACGCAAAGATCGGTGCCAACGCTTGACAGATACATCTGGTTGTCGGAACCGTGCGGTGTGTGGCAGTTCGTGCAGTTCATATGGTCATGCGTGTAATAAGAATCTTTGCTCTTGTCAGCGAATTCCTCACCGTTGAAATGACACCTGAAACACAACACCGGCTGCTCGGCCGCCAGAAGCGAACCTGTCGGAGCAGCATGCGGATTGTGACAGTTCAGGCAGGACTTTTCGTCGTCGAGATTATGATGGTACTTCTTGCCGCCTTCTTTATTTAGTGACGTATGACACTTCGTGCAGACTGTCTTGACATCGGCATTCAGCGCATAAGCCGACCCACCAGCACCTGTAGAATGGCAGGCACTACATTTGCCTGCAGCAAATGGGTTGTGCTGATTTGCCATGATCAGACCTTTGAGCGAACTCGAATGCGGGTCGTGGCATGTTGCGCAATTCGACTCAGAAATCTTATAACCCTTATGAGCCGTTGCGAACGCAGCGTTCTGCTGATGACAACTGAAGCAGAGTCCCGGCAGTCCACCACCTTTCAGCAAGCCTTCCGCCTCTGTTCCGTGAGGATCGTGGCAGACCATGCAATTTCCCTTCGCGACCGGTGAATGTACGTTCGACCTCGCCAACCAGGTGATCACACTCTGGTGGCAGCTCTCGCAGAGTGAAACAACACGCTGTTTCAACTGATTCCTGTGATCCGATGCGTGCGGATCATGGCAGGCGAGACAGTCGCCGTCGAGTGCCGGACGATGCACTGTCGCATGACTCATGTCGTCTTTGACATCTGCATGACAGGACAGGCAGAGATCGCCGGGCTCATCGGCCAGCAGCGCGGCATGGCTTGAGGCATGCGGGTTGTGACAATCGGAACACTTGCCTGCACTCAAAGCGGTGTGAACACTCTTGCTGGAGTTGAGACTCTCGATGTCGGAATGACACGTATAACAAATCGCGGGCTCGTCAACTTCGATGGTTGCAAAGCCTGTGCATACCAGGCATGCCAGCAAAACAAATGTAAGAGTGAACAGCCGCATCAGTTCTCCCCCTCAACATCAGAGTCAGGGTGACAGGTATTGCAGGCCAGGCTCATGAATGGATCATGGGTATTCTTATGCATCAGAGCAGGAGTATCAGATACGTGCGGATCGTGGCATTTTCTGCAGTCAATCTGGCTGCCGCTTAGACTGAGGTGTTTGGACCTGAAACTATCATCATCCCCATCGTGACAATTAAGGCAGAGAGGTGGAACATCCTCAGCGAGCAATGTCTTGAACTGGCTCTCATGTGCAACATGGCACCCGAGGCAATCGCCATCTTCCGCAGGCACATGAACCGTGCCGTTCGCTATGCGCTCTTTCAAGTCAGTGTGACATGAGTAGCAGAGAGTCCCCGACTGATCGAGAAGAAGGTGTTCTATTTTGGACATATGCGGCTGGTGGCATCCGGTGCAGTCGCCATCAGTTACAGGCTGATGCTTGCTGACGGTCATCGCCGGATCACCACTGGATATATCATGACACTCGCGGCAGATGCGATCGAGTTTGTCGCCAAGCAACCCGGTGTGATCTGATGCATGCGGTTGATGACAGGTTTCGCATTCTTTTTCCTCGAATGGGGGATGGGCGACATGGTCGGCGAGGTTCTCCATCATTGAAGAGTGACAGTTGAGGCAGAGTTCGGCGCGGTCAGTCACGAGCAAGTTTCGATTGACCGAAGCGTGCGGTTCGTGACATTCGTTGCACTTGCCGGTCTTCAGTGGCGTGTGCACCGCCTTCTGTGACATCCATCCATTGACCTGATCGTGGCATTCTCCGCACAGATCTATTCGCTCAGCTTTCGTCAAGCTACCGTTTGCCGATCCGTGTGGCACATGACAATCGAGGCACTCTCCATCCGCGAATGGATAATGCAAAGTTTCAAGCGCGAGGGCATCATTGAGATCGGTATGACAGCCGAGGCATAGATCGTTTACACTTCCAGCAATCAGCTTCTTGGTCATCTCGCCATGAGCGCTGTGGCATTTCGTACAATCCTCACGCGCAGGTTGATGACTCGATGCCATCACCAGCTCGTCTGGAATATCGCTGTGGCACTCGACGCAGAGCCGTCCCGGTGTATCGTTGAGCAAAACAGCGTGGCGAGAACCATGCGGATTGTGGCAGTCGAGGCACGCTCCATCTGCTACCGGCGCGTGAGTACCTGCACTCTCAGGGATGTCATGGCACATTGTACAGAGTTCGCCGCCTTCGATCTGAACGCCGAACGGATTTTCCGCGTCGGGCGCGTTGTGGCATGTTTCGCATTCACCTCCCGCTACCGGCTCATGAATCGAAGCTGTCAGCAGTTTGGGTCTATCTGATGTGTGCGGTGTGTGGCAGATTGAACATGATGATTCGCGGACCGGATAATCGGCATGGGCATCGGCAAGTTCACTCGACCCGAGATCGTGGCAGCCGCCACAAAGTTCAATACCCTCACTCTTGAGCAATGACGGATAATCCCCGGCGTGAACTTCATGGCATGAGAAGCAGCCATCTTCCATAGGTTGATGTACATGCTGGCGCTCATACTCTTGCCTGTCGTGGCAGTCATAGCATATCTCGGGAGATGCTTTCGTCAGCAGTCCCTTTTCATCCGTCGCATGCGGATTGTGACAGAGAGAGCAATCACCTTCAGCGGCAGGGCTGTGAACAAAGGGCTTCTCCAGTTCCTTAGCCATCTTGTCGTGACAATCGAAGCAAAGTTCGGCACCGTCCTTCTTGAGACGCAGCATGCCCACGAGTCCGTGTGCCTTGTGGCAGGAAAGACAGTCTTCTTCCTTGAAAGGCTCATGCTTGACCTTGCCTTCGAAGTCGCTTTCCTTGTGACATTCGAGGCAGTCACCCTTCGTCGCGAATCTCCGCCCGCTCTTGACTTGCGCAGAGCTATCGACAGCAGTAAACAGGAACAATGCTGCAAGGAACGTGCATACTGCGGCCGTCGCGAGGAACGGTGTGGATCTTCTAATCATGACTTGAAATATGCCTCGATTGCGTCATCATTGTACTCAATTACGGAGTTTGCCTTCAGCAGGTCAAGGGTATTGTCGAGAATCTCGTCAAACTCTCGCTGGAACATCACTTCGCGGATCTCCATCTCGACTTCATCAAGAGTTCTCATTCGCCCCGGCTGTATCTCCTTAACATAGAATACAACCCAGCCCTCTTCAACCTGGAAGGCAGGGCTCGAATCGCCGGTCTTCAGTTTTGCCATCTCCCCTCTAATCGGTTCAGGAAAAGCGGAGAGTTTGATCTGCAGTGACTTCCTGTCGACGCTGTCCGGGTCGGTGTCATATTGTTTGGCGAGGTATGCGAAATCTGCACCTGAACGGAGCCGCTCCACCACCAGATTCGAAGTCTCTTCATCAGAGAGGAGTATTTTGTCGAGCCGGTACTCCTGCGGCTCCCGGAAATCATCAATTCTCTCATTATAATAAGCTGAGAATTCTGACTTATTGAATCTGATCTTATCAACTACAGCCTCTTTAAGGTAAAGCTCGATGAGCGCGCTATCACGACTCTGTGTGTACTTCTCGATCACTTTCGGATTATCGATGTAGCCGCTCTCCACCACAGCTTTGCTGAGAGCCAGCTCTGCAACAGAGGATTCGATTGCGCTGTTGAGCACCGGCTGCAGCGAGAGTCCGCCCGAGGACATAGCCGTATGCGAAATCTTCCTGCGCAGTTCAGATTCGGTGATGACATAATCGTCGTCGAGTGTGAGAACCGGCCGGTCCTCGCCTTCAAGGAACTCTGCAGTATAAAGTTCCCCGGCGCTGCCGGAGATATTCGCAATGGCAGCGGTATCGACCGTCACCGGGAACCGATCGCGCAATTTCGTGATGAAGTCGGACCACACTGAATCCTTGCGCTGAGCCATAAGTACTGATTTGATTTTATTGCGAAGACCTGCCAGGTTGTTCGTGTCGGCTGGCTCGCCTTTCTCGAGTCGGATGATGCTGTAGACATCGCGATACGATATCGGCGCGGAAAGCTCTCCAACGTCAAGCTGCAGCGCCTGCTCGCGATAGACATTCTCAATGTCCGCAAGATATTTCAGATTGTGCAATCCGCCTTTGTATCGATACATGTCTGCGGAGACCTGATTGGCCATCGAGTCCATATCGGCTCCCGACTCTATGGATTCAGCAAGCCGACGCGCATCCTCGAAACCTGGCACCGACAAGGAGCGAATCTGCATCCTGGAATAGTTCACCAGAAAATACTCGAGGACAGCTTCTTCGCTGATCTCACGATCGAATATAACCGAATCGGCGACGTACTGCTTGATTGCATTCCTCATGCGAGATTCGGCCAGTGTCTCCTGCAGCCATTCTTCCTGGTCGAGTCCCAGCGAGAATGCTTCCTGCACCAGGAGCTTATCGTTGATTAGCTTGTCGAGAAGTCCGCGATAGTGGAAAGTCTCCTTCTTCCCCTCGCGAAGAGTAGAATGAACGCGCATCAACTCTCTGTCGAGTTCGGAAGAGTTAATTGTTTCCCCATTGACGGTTGCCAGAACTCGTTCGTTTTGCTCCGATTCCTGAGATGCAGCCGATGACCTCAGAATCAACGTCGCCGCGAGCGACAGAGTCAGACAGACAGCAAATTTCATGAAGCTACGCATTCTATCTGTTTCCTTGTTTGTTGTCACTTCCACCACCGGCGAACCATTCTTTTCTGTGCGATTCCAGTTTATCCAGAAGCGAGTGCGCCATGTTACCGGCCAGTCTGCCGATTGAATGGCATTCACCCATCCCAAGTACGATTTCAGAATCGGTTCCATTGCGGGCAATCTCGCATGAACCAACTATTCTGCCTGTGCGAGTCTCTATCAGCCTGCCGCTGATTTCTATCCCGGGACTTGAACCGGTTACGTCGGCTAATCCTCGCTTGAATCGATCCACAGTGCCGGTTACGACAAAATCGACTCCCAGGCTGTCATGCAAAAGCCGTAGTGATTTTATATCCACAGCACCTCGAGGCTGTTCTCCGATCATTCGAAACATCTCGTTCACCTCGCCCGGCTCTTCGACGTTCAATCCACGACCGACCATTTCGGAGAGCAGCACGGATGTTATGATCGATCCGGCTTGCCGATTGTCGGAGAGGTTGTCGAATGGGACCAGAGCATACTTGTCAGCGTCGGCATCGATTGGAACAGCCGCGCGATCTCTAATGACATAGTTGTTGAGGCTCTTGAATACTCTCTCCACGAGCTTCTCCGCAAGTGTTTCAGCCGATGTGATCCGCCCAATGCCGAACAACCCGGCAAAGTCATTTCCTGTAGCTGCTTCCGAGATTGCCCAAACGATCCGTCCGGCTTCAATATCAAGAAGCCGCACAGAGATGCCGGCCTCAGGAACTTCACCATCAAAATAAATGTCGCACGAACCGAGCATGAGGAATTCGGCTCCGAGATCATCAGCAAGCACAGAAGCTCCATCGACTGTGATCTCACCGGCGCTCCTGATGCGATGATGGCGCAGAGCCTGCCGCAAACTGTCGAATTCTATCGAGGCGAGAGTCCCTCGGTCAAACTGATCCTCAATGAGAGAATCGATCAGAGCCACAGCCGCCACATTATCGCAGTAGTCGACCAACGGCAGAACCGCTATGACTGGGTACGTATCGGTCAGTGAAGCATTTTTGAAATCGGAATCTCCGGCACATGCTGATGATGCAGCCGCTATGCTGAGAACGGCGCAGAGAGTCATCAGTTGTATTAGTATGTGTTTTCCGGCTTTCATTGGACTTATCAGTCGATTAGAGAATTCAGAACAGCTTTCACGCAGCTACTGGTAACTTCGCTCAGCGACTTGCCACCGGTTCCAAAGAGAGATGACCAGAATCCCTTGCCGCTGCTTGTTTTGGTCGTAGACCATACTGTCGCCCCCGTTTCGGTTTCAACCATTCGTACAACGAGAGTGACCGTGTTGGAGGTTGCTCCACCGCTCCTGATGCTTGCAGATTCATTTACTGTGCCAAGTATGATGCCCTGGGCCCCCAGTTCCTTGCCGACACTGATGATCTGCTCCTGCGTGAGCTCCGAAGTACGGACCAAAGATTTCTCCATCAAGATTCTGCTTACCTCTCCCGGTTCCACAACATCGAACACCTGTTTTGCAAGCAGCTCGGTGACAAAGATCCTGCTGACTCGTGCCCCGGCTCCCTTGTCGTTCGAGAGATTATCAAACGGGACCACCGCTACTCTTTCGAGATACTGGAAACTGTACTCGGGATGAACGAACGTGGTCGAATTCGATCCGGCGCAATTGAGTCCTAACAATATAGTGAGAACCAGCGATGCGGGAACAATCAGTCTTGATTTCTTATTCGAAGAACGGTTCACTTAAAATCCAGTTTTCAAGCCAGCCTGAATCGACGTAGTCTCAGGCAAATCGCTGAGTCCGGAACTATTCTGTGAGAGACTCAGGAACAGTGTACTCCTCTTACTGATAAGGTAACTCATCCGCAAATTGTTCCTCTCACTGAGCACACCGGAGTTCCCATCCGCGAACGTAGCAAGCGCACCAAAAGTCAGCTTGCGGGTAACACTCCAGCTAAAGTTATACTCTTGAAACACATAACGCAAGCCATTGTCATCATTTACAGATACAGACCCACGCATAAGGATGGAACTGGTCGCTCTGAAGTCGAAATTGCCCCCGTACATCCGCCTGAGTCTAGCTCCTCCCAGGTTCAGATCATCGGTGGTCTGTCGCAGATAGGAGAATCCGACATCGAGAGATCTGCGGAGATTGGCATCGATAGAGGCCCTGTAAGTCCAGGTGTCGAACATGTTGAATGTGTCGAATCGATTATCGCGTGTATAGCTGGCGCTCGATGTCATCTTCAGCGTAGGGAGAACGGACCCTGAAACCTGAAACAGCAGATTGTTTGTCTCCAGTGTTCTAACATGATCGATGTAGCCCGTCCTGCTGGCTCCTGATATCGTGAATTGCAGCGTCTGAAGCGGAGTCAGGAGAAGGACGTATGTTAGATTGTCATTTCGGTTTGTCGTGCCGGTTGTGACGAATTCTTCGGAACCGGATGTAAATCCTACAATCTGTCTGATAGCAGCCGTTGGCGTATGCTTCGTGGAAAAGGCATAGTATATACGATCCTGCCTTTCCCTGAGATCGCCACGGGATTCCTTCCTGTAGGAGATATCGAACGACGATTGGAGTGAGTTTGAGAATCTGAATCTTGTGTTGAGATCGACGAGATGATATGCCTGCGTTCTGGTTCCCTTATCCTGATCGGTTGATGTCAAAAGGGCTTCGATCTCGGTTACAAATACTGTCTGCACGTCATTTATGCCCGAATTGACTGCCTTTATATAGCGCGTCGATAATGGTGTAAATATAATCTCGTATCTATTGAAGCTTGTGTTGTATGCAACCGAAGTGGCCGTACCTGTGGGCTCCCATGTCAGATTGTCAGTCGATACGAAGACTCTCCAGTTAAGAAGCGAGCTCGAAGGACGATCCGTATAAACATAAATTGCGCTGACATCACGTTCGAAATCAAATGCAATTCCCAGATTATGATCCGGGCGGGCATCACCCAGGTCTATCGTGGGAAATGCCGGGGTCTCTGTGTTGCCATCACCGAGGGAGCTGAGCGTATCGAGCTCGCCGACATCGGGACTAGGATCATGAGCATATAACGCGGTCGATATCGGAATCAGCGTAAGGCTCTTTCCGTCCACCGCCAGCTCTGTTGTCTGAGAATAATGATTGAATGTATATCCGGTGCCGATGCTCACTCTCTCCCCAAAGAAGTCAGTAGACTGTTGCCAGCGTGCCAGATGCCTCACTTCGTCAATCACCAGATCAGAAAAGCGATTGTCATTGTTTCGAAGGGTCAGTCCATAGTAGAGGTGGTTATTGCGAAAATTATAGTCGAGACTGGACCGAAGAAGGCGCTCTCGGGTATCCCTGCCGCTGATTTCAGTATCATTATATGTCCTGCTCAGATCATAACGAACGCTCAGAATCGGATATGTTATCATTCGCGTCGCAAACATAAGGCCGATATTATCGCGATAGAGATCGACAGTCCCGCCGCTGGTAGACGATTTCTGTCTGCGAGCATTTCCGCTGATCAGATAATTCGGGTGCTTCCATATCAATTCACCCGCCGGCTGATATTCTGTCCGCCATGAGTTCTGACCGAGTGACTGGTCGACATCGAGATCGTAATACCGCATCGATGCGCGCAATTCAAGATGCGAGAGCATCTTCTTCGACCAATGGAAGGAATATTGCTGATTAAGAGACTTAGTTGATATGTCGTCGGTGTTTGATGATACACCGGTGATGCTCAAATTACCCCGGAGGTTATCGGAAAACAGAGCGGCGTCTGCTCGGAAGCACACAACGAACATCAGTGCCGCAATTACCAATGCGGTCAGTTCGATGAGTCTCGCCTTCGGTGTTCCTGAAGCTCTGTTAGTCATGGTTTTTGTTGTCTCTCTTCTCTCACCTTCGTCACAGGACGCCCAAGTCTCGTTGAACCTGGGCGCCCTGCAATCTCACACTTCCCAATCAGATTCTGTCCATACCGATGGACATGTAGTGGTTGTGCATCATGCTACAGAATTTCGTCATTCACGTCCTTAGCATGGCATTTGTTGCACAGCGACCGCTGATTCGGGCTGGAGTACGGATCCGGAATGGCGTACGATCCTGACTCCAGACCATCCTCTTCGAGCAGCGTGACATTGAAGTCCCAGCGACCGGCGTTCGGAGCCGACGTTGCGTGCGCGCGGTGGCATGTCAGGCACATGACCTCGCTGCTGGCCGACGGGCCTGCGGTGCTGGTAGTTGTCATTGCGGCATCTTCAAACGGCACTGCTGCAAGGTAAGACGTCGCCGGAGTTCCGCCGCCGATGTCTTCGGTACCATTGTACACGCCGTATCTGGTCGAAATGGTTCCGCCAAGAGCTTCACCACTTGGATGTTCAAGAAGGCCGGCGCCATCATGGAAATCGCCGTGGCAGTTTCCACACCATGCACTCATGCCGCCCTGATAGGCGGTATGGTTAGCATTCGACTCGGGAGCGGCAGAGCCGGAGAGGCTGATACCGGTTGCGGTCGGTGCAGCATTGTTAAATGTGAACAGACCATCCTGAATAGTGCCAATACCGTACAGCAGACGGAAATTTGTGTTTCCGTGCGGGTCGTGGCAGCTTGAGCAGCCGAGAGACGACGACGGAAATGCGCCACCCGGTGATGACAATAGTGTACCGTCAGCACCGACTAACTTTGACGGAGCATTGATATTGTGACCAGCAGCATCGCCACTGATCGGACTGGTACCGCCGCCGTGACCGTCATTCAAGTTATCTTCCAGCAGGAATACGAAGTTCCCACCACCCCTTGTGTCTGGAGGGGCAAGAGGGTCAGCGGCAAAAACGCCACGTCCTCCGGTGGCATGGCAGGAAAGACAGACATCACTTGGAGTCTCGTCTTTAAGAAGCCATGCGTTGCCACTTGGGCTATCCGGATCAACAAGCGCGCCATCTTCGCTGTTGTGCATGGTGTGGCAGCCATTGCAGTGGGCAACACCAGCGTCGTGGAAGGCGAATGCGCTGCCGCTGAGACTCAGGCAGAGTCCGGCGACAAGTAAGAGAAAGTTACGCATGTTTAACCTCACTGAGATTTTTCGATTGTGCCCTCGGAAGCCTCGTTTTGTTCGACAGCATCCGCAGAGCGGTGATTAGTTTCAGATGTTGATTGGGAATTCGCTAGCGACCACCTCCTATCTGCTTGGGTTGTGCTTATTGTTTCACTCTTCTGAATATCTTCCTGTGTAATCTGCTCAATATGCAATTGGTTATTGCGATCAACTATGAAGTCGGGCAGACTGCAAACCTGTACTCTGCTTCCAAAAACCTGGCCAATATAAACTTGATGATGATTGTCGACTGCGATCCATTCAGGGTGATAGAACCAGCCATCGTGGGTGCCTTTGCCACCGAATTCACCGAGGAATTTTCCCTCGCGACTGTAGCAGACGACGTTGTGGCGGTGCTTATCGAGTATGTGAATGATATGATCGTCGGAGACCGCTACGGAAATCGGGAAATTCAGCTCGCCGATTGTCGAGCCTTTGTAGCCGACTGCACGAATCCAATTGCCTTTTGTGTCGTAAAGATGGGTGCTACCGAGCGTCGCAATCGGCACGTAGATCGTGCCTTGATGGATCGCGAGCGAGCCAAACACTGTCTCATGTCTCAGCTTCTCATCGAGCTCGGAGACCAGTGGAAAAGAGAATTCGAAGATTCCATTCATCGAATAGCACAGCACCTGCAAACGAGACTCATCGAGAAGATATAGCCGATCATCAGCATCTATCGCTATTGTCGTGATCGAGACGGAGGGATACTCCAGATCGGCGCTGAAGTCGCGTATGTACCTGCCGTCAAAATCGAAAACCTTAACTCGCTTCCCTTCCCTCGTTGATCCCAGAACGAAAATGAAACCCTCGGA
>Ga0180009_10006770_pt1 | contig 11912 bp, 7 predicted proteins | sample OS_PC_MetaG_FD_123537 | JGI IMG/M metagenome (GOLD analysis project Ga0180009, IMG submission 123537) | Groundwater microbial communities from the Aspo Hard Rock Laboratory (HRL) deep subsurface site, Sweden - OS_PC_MetaG | ecosystem: Environmental > Aquatic > Deep subsurface > Groundwater...
GTTTGCTCAGGACGGCGTCGCAAATTCCATACGCAACCGCATCTTCCGCTGACATATAGAAATCCCGGTCGGTATCCGCGGCAATCCGGCGCATTGATTTACCGGTGTGGTTGGAAAGAATTTTATTTACCCGGTCATGCAGCCGGAGCATTTCCCTGGCATGGATGGATGTGGCCGAGACGTCACCCTGGAACCCGCCCCAGGGCTGGTGGATGAGCACCCGGCCGTTGGGAAGAATAAATCTTTTCCCTCTGGTTCCTCCGGTCAAAAGGACGGCCGCCATGCTGCTAGCTTGCCCCAGACAGTAGGTGGCAACCTCTACTCCGACAAACTGCATCGTGTCATAGATTGCCAGGCCTGCGGTTATTTCGCCGCCCGGGCTGTTGATGTAAAGGTGAATGTCCTTTTTGGGAGATTCGCTCTGGAGGAAGAGCATTTGGGCGACCACCAGGTTGGCTACCTGGTCGTCAATCTGGGTGCCGACAAAGATAATCCGGTCCTTTAAGAGCCGGGAATAGATGTCGTACGACCGTTCCCCGGTCGGCGTATTTTCAATCACAAAAGGAATTAGCATATAGGCCTCCAATTTTACGGAGTCATTGCGAGGAGCGTTGTTGGCGACGTGGCAATCCCAACCTTACAACAAGATTGCTTCGCAAAACGCGCTCGCAATGACAAATTTAAGTATTGCGCTCGCAATGACAAACATATCCTTACGCCCTTATAATTACCGGCTTCTTAATCAACAGGGAGCGTTTTTTCAAAAGGGTCAAAGTTCTTTCAATGCGGATTTGGCCCTTCAGTTCCTCACGTTGCTCTGCGTTTATACCGGCCGCAAACTCTTCTTTTTCTTTGCCGGCCATCTTCGCCAGGATTTCAATCCGCTTATCGGCGTCTTCTTCACTGACCTCCACCTTTTCCCGTTTGGCAACTTCGGCCAGGACGAAGGAGGCCCTTACTTCTTTTTCAGCCCGGGGTTTTATCTTTTCAAAAAGTTCCGAGGCGATTTTTTTCTGCTCCGCCTCATTCTTTGTCTTGAGGTCCGGCGTGTTCCCCAATTCCCGGCGCACAAGTTCAATCGTTCTTTCGTTGACCAGGCTCTCCGGCGCCGCAAACTTGGAACGGCTGAGGAGTTGTTCCACGAGCCGGTCGTCTTCCTCCTGACCGGCCATTGCCTGGGCCTGGTACTCCAGCCGCTGGCGCAAACTGTTTTTCATGTTCTCGCGCGCCCTTAAATCACGCGCTTCTATCTGAAGTTTCGGGTTGTGAGTCAGGACTTCTTCCAGCACCCGGTTGACCTCTTCTTCGGTAATCTGCAGTTCCTTCTTTTCCAGGGAGAGGCCGCTGTACGATTCCAGTTCCACCTCCGGCGCGATGTCAAAGGCGGCGGTGTAAGCAAGCCGCTCTTCCGTCAGCTCCACTTCGGTTATTTCCGGCTCGCTGACCGGCTTAAGACCCTGCGCTTCAAGCGCTTTCTGATATGTTTCCGGGATTAATTTTCCCACAACTTCCTTACTAATAACATCCCGGTACCGCTCCTTGATTATTTCCCGGGGCGCTTTACCGGGCCGGAATCCGGGAATTTGCGCGGCTTTTCCCGCGCCCCGGATTACTTCCTGATAGGTCTTCTTTACGGTCTCCGGTTCAACCTCAATCCGCAGCTGCCGCCGGCAGCCCTCCAGTACCTTCAGTTCTGTTTTTACCATAAAGTTTATTGGTTTTTATGTAGGGGATGGGCTGTAACTCCCCCCTGACAAGGGGGGCGAGGGGGGTTATCCGTCCCCTCCCGCGGGCGGGGATGTAACCCCGCCCCTACAAAAACGCTCTGTCATTCCCGCACCGAAACGCATGTCATTCCCGCGTGTTTTAGGCGGGAATCCAAACTTCTCTTGTCATTCTGAGCGTAAGCGAAGAATCTCGTAGTGTAACTCCTCAGGAGAATTATTTTTAAATTTCTTCAGCTTTCCAACTTTCATTTATTTTACAGTCAATTTCTGCAATAGAAAAATTAAATTCTTTTCTGTCTTCATCTGTAGAGAGATCATGGATATCGCCTGTATAGAATTCCACAATACGCTTTGCTCGTTCTTCTGTTTCAGCAGTAACAGTAATCACGTATCCTTTTGTCAAAGTAACTTGATTGCCTAGGAATTTACTTTGGAGACCGTTGATAATAAAGGGTTTTAGTAAGAAATGTAGGGGCTTGATTCATCAAGCCCGCGGGTCGGATAAATCCGACCCCTACTATTAAATCAACAGAATTATCATTTAGCGTTTTTAGCACTTTCCGAGAGTCGCCGAGTAAAATTTTAGTGGTTATGTCACGCATAGTTTATTCGCTCAGATTGAACTAAATATGCAATATTTGAGGCAGTTACGTTTTTGCTTAAATAGCGACTGGCCCATTCACTTGCTTGTTTTATATCCATAAAATCTAATTCTGCAGTGTTGTTCATAGTTTTTTGACAGGCGAGACGCCTGTCCTACTGCGGGAGGGGACAGAGCCCCTCCCCTACAAAATCCCAAACATTAAAACGTAGTGCGACCCTTTCAGGGTCGCGAAGAACGAAGTGGGCCGGGGAAAACGGATTTGGCGGTTTCGGCTTCACTGCGCCTCAACTCGGCCACCCGCTGGCAACGCTCTTATTCATCGCGTTGCCTGACTTCGCTCCCCTCGATTTCCTGCTTTCGCCAAATCCTCGTTTCGACTGGCAATTTTTTCGGCGGGCATACAAAATTAATTGTACGCCAGTTCCCAGCACTTTTGCAAAGCGTTGAAAACAATTCCCATGTTTTGCTCAAACTGTTGTTGTGTTATCACATCTCCAACCTGCTGTGCTAACGAAACCTTGTGATGTCCGCGCATAGTATCAACCTCTGCTGATGTTTTTCTCCAACCATTGTGATTTGGATAATATTCTTCAATATTACCAACCGTTAACTCAAAAGTCTGATTGTGGGTTCTGAGGTCAGGGTGATTTGTCAAAAATTGAGTTAGCGCCATAGGTTTGTTTGGCTGGTCAAAAATAATTACGGTTTTGTCTTTATACAGACTTTTTTCTAATGGCTTGAATAGTTGCTCAATTGCATTAATTGATCGTTCGGCTTGTTTTAAGTCGCCATTAGCTTGGATGATTTGGATAGTCGGTTTGCTGATATAAAAACGATTGATAATGCGCGTCAAAAGCTCTAATTCACTCTTTCCTTCAACAATTAAAAAGTTTTTGGGCAACAAAAGATCCGCAGGGCTTCCGCCAAGCAATTCATAGACAATATATGGCTTTTCGTTCTCTTGAATTGGGGAAACGTTTGTAACTTTTTCAATTTTCTCAACCCGAAAAATTTTTTGATGATCGTGTTCGTCAGCTACAAGAACAGATGAGTGCGTATTAATAAAAACTTGATCGTCTTCTCTTGAAAGTTCAAGCAGAACATTTTTTAGTTTTCTCTGTGCTGTTGGGTGTAAATGCAATTCCGCCTCATCTATAAAAAACATGAAGGATTTGCCAACATCTTCATTTTCTTTACGAAAATCTGCATATGCCTGAAGAATTGCGAGCATTAATGCTCGCTGCATACCATCGCCCTTTTCTGTTGCTCTTGTTTCTATCCCATCATCAATTGTTGTATCAAAATTTTTTAGCAAATCATCAAAAATCGGTGGTGCAACTTCAAATGCAACTTTTGTGCAATCTGGAAATTGTTTTTCAAGATATATCTTGACCTTCCCGCTCAAATTATCCAACTCAATTTTTATATCGGAAGTTTCGCCACTAAAAATCTCCTCAAATTGCTGACGAAATTTTTGATATTGTTCGCTCTTTTCAAGAATGGTAGTTAAAACACCGGAAAGCATAACACCGACTGGCGAGGTTTTGGTAAATTTTGCTACATCCTCAAAATATTTTTTTGTATCCACATATTCAAACCTAGGAAGAAAATCGTTGAAAGCATTATCGAAACCAGTTGGTACTTTATCTAACCAACTTCCGTTGATTGCAACAGCGCGTTTTTTTGGATCGTTACTATTGCGTTTTGCTACAATCGTGTCACTTCCATTGAGGGCGTTGAGCATTTTTGTTTTATTGCCCTCATTTTTCATTCGATTTGCTCCATTTTGGGCTCCAGTGAATTCTATTTCTACAAATATTTCTGTATCGCCGGACCGCCCAAATCTTATCTCCTCGACGCTTTCCCCCTTTTTAGTTCCATTGAAAAACCAATCTATCGCCTCAAACAAATTGGTTTTGCCATGGTTATTTTGGCCAACAAATATATTGAAATTATCAGCTGTTATCTCTACTTTTTTGATTGAGCGAAAATTTTCAATTATAATTTTTGAGATTCGCATAATATTGTTTAATAACCAAGAGCTATCTGAGACCGATCACATCCAACTTTTTTCTTTGTCAACTTCTTACCTGTGACGCTGTTTCTGTTATTACATCTAATATATCGCTCATCGTTCCTTGGTTACCGCTAAGAAAATCCCATAATTCACCAGCAATTAATACTTCTTCAGGAGCAAAAAATTTCTTAAACTCGATTAAGTAATCAAAAAATCGTTCTTTGTCATAACCTGTTGGCTCCTCTGATGTCGGGTCAAAGGGAAAGCCAATAAAAAACCTGACATCTTTATCTGGATTCTGCAATTTAAGTGCGGCTCTGCCGTATAATATTTTTTGTTTTTCGCCTCGTCCTTCTCCGGAATTTGGTCTCACGGATTTTAATTCTATGGCAACGATTTCATTTTCTCTTTCAATGTAAGTGTCAACCGTAAACGGCAGGGAGTTAATTTCTTGGTCGGTGTCTGGATAATTAAAAATTAAACCGTTTTCTCTGTTCAAATCGGGCAAGTGTGCGCCTGATTTTAAATCAAGTATTATATTTTCTACTTGCGATTTTTGCGTTTCCTTGACTTTTAATGTATATACCCCGGTGAATTTACGCTTATAACCACCCGATAATATATGAGAAATATTCTCAAACCCGGTTCCTAAGGAAGTGTTTAATCCGTGTAGCCAGCTCGCTATGGCTATTAAATAAGGTATTTCTATATTTAATGGCTCAAGACGCTCCCTGAAACACTCTAGAAATGCGCGGTGAAATGGGGCGTTACGAATTTGCGCGCCCGTTTCCGGGAAATTATCGATTCTTCTTAACAATATATCTTTTACGACTTCGCCGATTCTATTTTGCTGGTCCTGTGTCAATGGCATAAATTATCCTTTAGGTGAAAAATTATTTCCGAATAGGGCGATTTATCCCGTTCGGTTCTGTTTAATACTGGTCGTTTGAATTGATTTATAATTTTCATTCCGGCTTGCTCGGCAATTGCAGGATACAAATTATATTTGTCATTTGCAACAAGAAAGGCATTAAAATTATCGGTTAAAAACTTTCTGCAATTGAATAAAACTTTAGAAATTCCAGCAACATAAGACGCTCGCGCTTCTGCGCTTTGTCCTTTGGAGAGCGGGCCTATTTCCAGGTCATCGCTCCGTTTAAAACCAAACAAATCATAAGCATACGCGTGTTGTTCATGGTAATCAATCAAACCAACATAAGGCGGACTTGAAAATATACCTTGAATCTTCTGTTTTCTTAATATCTTAGCGAATTCAGGATTTGCCCCACAGATTTCATCGAAGATATTTATTGTCTGAGCATCGCCGGGTAGACAAATTTGATAAGTATCCGTTCTTAACTTATTAAAAATCTCTAATCGTTGGATTGTATCTAGGCTATATCTTTCCCACCAACTTAATATTGAAAACAATGGCTTGCAAATCTTGCCGTGTTTTGAACAATAATAAGTCTGCGTAACCGGCTCTTTTAAAGTAGCCAAATCAGAATGAGTAGTGGCGCGGCATGTTCGGACGGTTCGGCTAAGAACAACAGTAATAAGTTTTTTAATTTCTTGATTTTTAATTTGTCTGACTATCTCCGCCGCAAAGTCAATTTCGTTTCGTACGTGCTGTAAATACCACTTATCCAAAAAATTATCCGATTTTTCCTGTTTAATTTTTATTTTATAATCCCCTGCGAGTTTGAGAAAGATAGATAAAAACTCCCCTTCCTTTTCTCGGCCGTATTTATATTCATTAATTTCCCCACTATTTATTTTACGTCTAAATTCCGGGGCGGGGAAAAACGTATTATTGAATTTAGCAAGTTCATGCAGTAGCGCATTTTCAAACCTAACTGTTTCGGAATCAGCGATAAAGGATTTTAATTTACGGGTAATGTTTTTTAATTCGTTGTCTATTTCAACGCAATCATATTTACCAATTTTAATATTACTAATCAGTGAGTTAAAAACTGATATATCAATTCCGATCGCGTGCATTCCCAATTCGCTTGCTTGAACTAATGTCGTTCCACTTCCACAAAACGGATCTAACACAACGTCGCCTTTTTTGAAATAAATTTCTTTTTTAAAATTATCTTTATGACCATCTAAAAAGTATTCAACCAACTGTGGGATAAACTTACCTTTGTACGGATGTAAACGATGGACGTGTTTGGTTGTTTCGGCTTCTTTAACATTATCAAAAGATAACGTCCAATTTACATCATGCCCTAATTGATTTTTCCAATTAATCTCTCTGTTGCCATTAAAAGATTTGTAATAATTAATCAGGTCTTTTTTGTCAACCAAAATTGTTCCATCATTACCAATTTTTTTAATTTTTCCATACTGAATTAAATATGTAATATTTGAGGCAGTTACGTTTTTGTTTAAATAGCGGCTGGCCCATTCACTTGCTTGTTTTATATCCATAAAATCTAATTCTGCAGTGTTGTTCATAGCTTTTTGACAGGCGAGACTTGTCCGCCGTAGCCAGTTTTTGGCGTAGGCTGACGCCTGTCCTACTGCGGGAGGGGACAAAGCCCCTCCCCTACAAAATCCCAAACATTAAAACGTAGTGCACGGGTCCCCTTTCCAAAGCTCTGGAAAGGGTCCTTTCAGGGTCGCGAAGAACGAAGTGGGCAGGGGAGGACGGATTTGGCGGTCTCACTTCAATACGTTCGACTCGGCCCCCCGCTGGTATTGCTCCTTAATCAGTCGCAATCCCTGACTTCGCTCCGTTCAAATCCTCCCCTTCAAGTAATCTTATTTGTGGGCAGGGGAGGATTTGAACCTCCGAAGACCTTCCGGTCGCCAGATTTACAGTCTGGTGCGATTGGCCGCTCCGCCACCTACCCAATTTTCAAAATTATACTATTTTAGACCGGTTTTTGTCAAAAAGAGCGGAAAGTTCTTGTCAAAGAAGGTATTTTTAAGGTAAAATAGCATAAAATGACCAAAAAACTATTCATTTTTGACCTGGACGGCACTTTGATTAACGCCTATCCGGCTATCGTAGAGAGTATGAACTATACCTTGCGCCGGATGAACCACCCGGAGGCGGAACCAGAAAGGATTATTCGTTCCGTAGGAATGGGGAACGACGGCCTGTTTAAAAAGTTTTTTTCAGACCGGGAGGTGCCGGAGGCCCGGCAGATTTATCGGGAACACCACCGGGTCAACCTATCCGGTAAAATTTCTCTGCTGCCCGGCGCGCTTGCGCTCCTGCGGAACCTGAAAGCGAAAGGAAAGTTGCTGGCGGTGGCGTCAAACCGGCCGGCCGAGACCGCGTCTCTTTTAATAAAAATTTTAGAGATTGAGGTCTATTTTGACCGGGTCCTGACCGGGGAAGAGGTTAGCCAGCCGAAGCCGGCGCCGGATATTCTGATCGCGCTCCTGGACTATTTTCAGGTTTCCCGGGAAGAGGCGGTTTACGTGGGCGATATGGATATTGATGCGGAGACCGGCGCGGCCGCCGGCGTCAAGACCGTAATTGTGGTTACCGGTTCTTCTACCAGAGAAGAGATTGAAGCCGTTAAACCAGGCCTGATTATTGATTCTCTGGAGGATTTTCCCGAGGATTGGTATTAATTACAAAAGATTGCTCATGGACATTTCCTCCGCGCTCCACAACCACTTCGGTTTTTCCTCTTTTCGCGCGGGACAGAAAGAAGCAATTCAGTCTCTCCTCTCCGGTCATCACACCCTCGCAGTTATGCCGACGGGTGCGGGCAAATCGCTCATTTTTCAACTCGTGGCGTTGCAACTCGACGGCATCACCCTCGTCATCTCGCCGCTTATTGCGTTGATGAAAGACCAGGTGGACAGCCTCACCCGTCGCAATATTCCCGCCACATATATCAACAGTGCGCTTCCCACTTCTGAACAAAACCTTCGATTGCAAAAACTTTTGCAAGGGGAATATCGTCTTATTTACATTGCGCCCGAACGTCTGCGCAGTATCCCGTTTCTCAATACGCTTCGTTCGCAAAAGGTCAGTCTGTTTGCCGTTGACGAAGCTCATTGCATCTCCGAATGGGGTCACGATTTTCGTCCCGATTATTTGCACATCGCGCAAGCCCGCGCCGCATTGGGGAATCCGCTCACAGCCGCGCTCACCGCAACCGCCACGCCGCAAGTCCAGGAAGATATTATTCGACTGCTTGGATTAAACGACTCAACGCGTATCGTGACTGGATTCAACCGCCCGAACCTGATTCTCGACGTGAAATACGCTTCGGGACTGCCTTCGAAGCTGCGTGCGTTAAACGAACTTTTGTCCACCCACCAGGATGGCGCGACCATCGTCTACACGGGCACACGCCGCGACGCCGAAGAAGTGACCGAGTTCGCGCGCGAGATCGTCCGAGTCCCGTCCGAGTTCTATCATGCGGGACTGCTTCCTGAAGAACGGACACGCATTCAAAACGATTTTATCTCCGGCAAACTAAACGTCATTGCCTGCACCAACGCTTTCGGCATGGGCATTGACCGCGCCGACGTGCGCCAGGTGATTCATTATTCTTTGCCAGGTTCACTCGAAGCATATTATCAGGAGGCAGGCCGCGCGGGACGCGACGGTCAACCCGCCAGAACGACTCTGCTCTACGATCCGCAAGACCGCGCTTTGCACGAATTTTTCATCGCACATAGCGTCGTTGCCGCGAATGATTTACGCGCCATTCACAACGTCATTTGCAGCGGCGAGCAGACCTGGGGGACGTTGGACAAACTCTCGCGGATTACAGGCCTGCATCCGGTTCAAATCAAGGTCGGGTTATCGGAGTTGGAACGCGCCGGCGCGTTGGAACACCTTGGTGATGAAGGCATCCGCATGTTGTTTCGGCGCGGGGAATGGAATCAATCTGAAATTGAGAAAGCCGCTGTCCATAGCAGGGAACACATCAAGCATCGTCAGCAACAATTGGATGGGATTGTTCGTTATGCGGAAGCCAATGCATGCCGACGCAAAATCATTCTCAATCATTTTGGGGACGCGGGGGAAGCGGAAGCGGCCGATTGCTGTGATAACTGTCGAAGCGCGGAAGAAGGCGCCGGGTCCAGAAAAGAAGCGAGTGAGATGTCGCACGGGGAACGCGCCGCGCTCATCATCCTTGATTGTATTCGCCAGGTCCACACTAAAGTCGGGCGCGAAAAACTGGCGCAGATTTTGCATGGTTCAAAGGCGCAGGACATTCTCAAATTTCATCACGACAAAAATGGGTATTACGGTAGACTGGTTGTGATTAAGCAAAACGATATTGAGGAGATGATTGGGCAGTTGGTTGAAATGGGATTTATCAAGGTTATTGGCGGCGAGTACCCGATTTTAAGCCTGACACCGCGTGGCGAAAACGCCGTCAAACAAAAAGAAACGATTGCATTGAAAGATAAATCTTCACCATCAGGCCACAGCCAACATATCGTTGCGCTCGGAGAATCGAAATCTTCATCCGCCATTCCCGAACTTATCAGCGCATTGAAAAGCAAAGACGGAAACGCGAGAAGATTGGCCGTTTCCGCGCTTGGAAAAATCGGAGACGCGCAAGCCGTTCAACCCTTACTGGATTTGCTCGCCATAGAAACAAAACCACAGGTTCGTCAATATGCCGTTAAAGCGTTGGGTAGTATTAAAGACCCGCGCGCAATGGATCTGCTCGTAAAAATTTCCGAAGACGAAAACGAACAATATTACACGCGCGATTCAGCAAAAGTCGCGATATTGCGATGTCGCCGCCCGACTCCCGACACCTCGACACTTTCGACACCCCACTCGCAACCCGTAACCCCTACTCCGCCATCCGCTATGGAATACGCACCACGCAATACTCCCGACCCCATCGTTTCCTATCTCTCCTTTTCTCACCCCCGCCCCCTCACAGGCAACTGGCAGGCGGGCTTCGCGCTCGACTTCCACAGCAGTTATACAGGAGCGGACTGGAATCGCAGCGGTATCGGCGACCTGACCTATCGTCTCAAATACCAATCCGACATGTCAGCGTTGCCCGCGCTCGTTGAACATACGCGCAAACTTTTCATCGCCCATCCCGAAATGGACCAGTTCGATCTCATCCTGCCCGTGCCTTCGTCCACGCCGCGCGAATTCAGTCCTGTTCACGAATTTTGCAAAGCATTATCCAGCGCGTTCAACAAACCTATGCTAACCTCCACCACAAAGACTCGCCAGATCAAACCGCAAAAGGAAATGAAGACCCTGTCTCAAAAGCGCGACAACGTGGCTGGCGCATTCGCTGTGAACGGTGATATAATAGGCAAGAGCGTCCTTCTCGTTGACGACTTGTTCGACTCAGGCGCGATGCTTAATGAAATCACGCGACTGTTTCTCAAACATGGCGCGTCTCGCGTGAATGTTCTGACGTTGACACGAACCATTCACTCCGACGCGTAACACAGGTCGGCAACTTGCGTTACGAGACAACCATGACACTTTCACAAAACTCTCTCGCATTACTTTTGCTTTGTTCCCAGCTTGGATTGGATGATGATTCCGCCAAGTCATTGACTCTGCGCGAATGGAATCCGCTTGTGCGAAAAATGCAAGCCGCGTCCCTTCGACCTGCTGATTTGCTGTTTCTTTCCGTCGAAGATTTACAAACCCGACTTGACCTCCCTACGGATTACGCATCACGCATTACGAATCTGACAAGCCGCATGGATAACTTGCACCGCGAACTAAACCGCCTCGCGTCTCTTGGCATTTTCCCGCTTATAAGCGACGCATCAGACTACCCCGAAAGATATCGCGCCCGCCTGAAAAACTCAGCGCCGACAGTTTTATTCTACGCAGGCGAAAAGGCCTTGCTTGGACAACCTGGAATCGCAGTGGTCGGTTCGCGTCATCTGGATGAAGCCGGACAGGAGTGCGCGCGCTTTGTCGGCAATGCCTGTGGACTCTCTGGTCAGGTCTTGTATTCGGGTGGCGCGAAAGGTGTGGATACCATCAGCATGGAATCCGCGCTCGAGGCACGGGGGGCAGCCGTCGGCGTGCTGGCAGATAGTTTGGAGCGAATAGTCAAAAGTCGGAAAGAAGCGTTGAAGAGGGGAGATTTATGCCTGGTCACGCCGTACAGTCCAAATGCAGGATTCTCCGTCGGTGCGGCGATGGGTCGTAATCGTCTTATTTATGCGCTGGCAGATTATGCCATCGTCGTCGCAAGTGACGCGGAAACAGGCGGCACCTGGGCGGGCGCAACCGAGACGCTCAAAAACGGATGGATTCCTGTTTTTGTGTTGGAGCATGAAGCTATGCCAGAGGGAAACAAGTTGCTATTGCAAAAAGGCGCGTTGGCATTTCCGCATCCATTCAACGAGTCGCCTGTCAAACTGCCTGATTGGATGAAGGAAAAGGCTGCAAGTTTGCCGTCCCAGCCCAGTCAGCCAAGTTTGTTTCAGTAGTTTTACAAGAGTAGCCGAAAAGAGGTATAACAATTTATATGGAAACCTATTCTTTTAGGGTCGTTGTAGAACCGGACGAAAATCGCTGGCACGCATATTGTCCGGCATTGAAGGACCGAGGAGCGGTTACCTGGGGAAACACTAA
>Ga0180009_10006771_pt1 | contig 11912 bp, 9 predicted proteins | sample OS_PC_MetaG_FD_123537 | JGI IMG/M metagenome (GOLD analysis project Ga0180009, IMG submission 123537) | Groundwater microbial communities from the Aspo Hard Rock Laboratory (HRL) deep subsurface site, Sweden - OS_PC_MetaG | ecosystem: Environmental > Aquatic > Deep subsurface > Groundwater...
CGTCGCGGTGAATCTTGCCGCCGAGGGCATGGAGGTGGAGTGGGAAACCGAACGGCTCAGCCTTGCGGATATTGGTGGTATCGGCAAAGGGCTTGGTTTTGAGTTGGTGCTGCCTGATAAGGAGACAAAACTGGCCCTGGCCATCGGCGGCATGACCTGCGCCTCCTGCTCAGCCCGGATCGAAAAGGTTGTGGGGGGGATGGAAGGGGTGCAGAGCATGCAGGTGAATCTGGCCACTGAATCGGCTGTGGTGGTGTTTGACCCGGAGGTTGTCAGCCAGCGGCAGATCAGGGAGGGGATTGAGCGGCTTGGTTTCAAGACCGGGGCGGCCGGCCCGGCCGGAGGATCCGATTTTGAACGGCAGCAGGAGGAGGCGGTTGCCAGGCTTGCTGCCATGGCAAAGCGTCTTTATCCGGCTTTTGCATTCGCCATCGTGCTGCTTGTTCTTTCCATGGGTGAGATGCTCGGCCTGCCGTTGCCTTCGTTTTTAGCTCCCCATCAGGCGCCTTTTACCTTTGCATCTGTCCAGTTTTTTCTGGTCCTGCCGATCATGTGGTCGGGCCGTCATTTTTATCTGCTCGGCTTTCCGGCTCTGTGGCGGGGCGCTCCTAACATGGATTCGCTCATTGCCATCGGCACAGGAGCCGCTTTTGTTTATTCCACCTGGAATCTGATCGAGATCGGGCTGGGCATAGATACCATGGCCCGGGTGATGGATCTGTATTTTGAGTCGGCCGGTGTGCTTATTGCCCTCGTTTCCTTGGGCAAGTATCTGGAAACCCGATCCAAGGTCCGCACCTCGGATGCCATCCGTCAGCTTATGGCCCTGAGCCCGGAGGAAGCGACCCTGCTGGTGCCGGAAACAGAGGAGCAAAAGAAGATTCCGGTGGCCGAGATTGAAAAAGGCGACATTCTGCTGGTCAAGCCGGGCGAGCGCATTCCCGTTGACGGTTCGGTGATCAAGGGGCGCTCCAGTGTGGATGAGTCCATGCTCACCGGCGAGTCCCTGCCGGTTTCCAAGGAAGTTGGCGACCCGGTGGTGGGCGCCACTCTGAACAAGAACGGCTTGCTGCAGGTGCGGGCCGAGAAGGTTGGGCAGGATACGGTGCTTGCCAGGATCATTACCATGGTGCGCGAGGCACAGGGCTCTAAGGCGCCCATTGCCAATCTGGCGGACCGCATCAGCCTGTATTTCGTGCCCACGGTCATTGTTTTTGCCATTGTCGCGGGATTATCCTGGTATTTCATCGGTCAGGCCGAGTTTTCCTTTGCCCTGAGGATTTTCATCGCGGTGCTTGTTATTGCCTGCCCGTGCGCAATGGGGTTGGCCACCCCGACCTCGATTATGGTGGGTACCGGGCGTGGAGCGCAGTTGGGCGTGCTGGTGAAAAGCGGCGAGGCCCTGGAGATGGCGCAAAAGATTGACGCTGTGGTTTTTGACAAGACCGGCACCCTGACCCATGGCCGCCCGGAGCTGACCGACGTGCAGGCCGTGTCTTCAGATATTGACGCTACTCAGATTCTGTCTCTGGTGGCCAGCGCCGAGAGCGGCTCGGAGCATCCTTTGGGAGAGGCGATTGTCAACGCAGCACGGGAAAAGGGGGTGTCTCTGGCTGAGCCGTCGCATTTCGAGGCTGTTACCGGCAGGGGCATCCGGGCCACGGTGCGGGGCCAGAATATACTGCTTGGCAACCGCGAATTCATGGTTGAGCAGGAAGTTAGCGGACTGGGCGTGGCGGTTGAGCAGATCGCCAATGGCTATTCCGGTGCGGGGAAGACAGCGCTGTACTGTGCGGCGGACGGCAAACTTGTTGCGCTTCTTGCCATTGCCGACCGGCTTAAGCCGGAGGTGCCCGCGACCATTGCTGCGTTGCAAAAAATGGGGGTCAAAATTTTCATGCTCACCGGCGATAATGAGCTTACGGCCAGAGCCATCGCGGACCAGGCGGGAATCACCGAGGTATTCGCCCAGGTGCTGCCGGACCAGAAGGTTGAAAAAGTGGCTGACCTGCAGGCCGAGGGGTTTCGGGTCGCCATGGTGGGCGACGGCATCAACGATGCCCCGGCCCTGGCCAAGGCGGATGTCGGCATTGCCATGGGCACCGGCATCGACGTTGCCATCGAGTCCGGCGATATTGTTTTGATGAAGGGCCATCTTTCCGGCCTGCTTGACGCGCTTTCCCTGAGCCGCGCCACCATGCGCAATATCAAGCAGAATCTTTTCTGGGCCTTTATCTACAATATAATCGGGATTCCGGTGGCGGCCGGGGTTTTGTATCTTTTTGGCGGACCCACCTTGAACCCCATGATCGCAGGCGGGGCCATGGCCATGAGTTCGGTTTCCGTGGTTTCCAATGCCCTGCGTTTGCGCTTTTTTACTCCGCCGTCCCTCAAGATATAAGCGTCTACCGGATAAAATATTAAGGCACACAGAGCATCGTCTTGACAATTTCCAGAAACCTTGCGTAGATGATACTATTGCCCCGGCAATTCAGGGTCAGTACGTCTGGAGTTCATCGTTTTCGGTTCGAGAGGAGCATTCTTATGAGAAAACTTGTCGTTACAACGGTTATTATCGCCTCTGCCTGCGGAATTTTTTCCGCCAGGGAAATACTGGCGGAAAATACGGCCGGTCATGCGGTACAAAAAGGAGACACCCTGTGGGATTTGAGCGGGGAATATCTCAATAATCCATTGCAGTGGCCGAAAATCTGGAAAGTAAATCCTGAGATTGCCAATCCCCATCGGATCATGCCGGGCCAGGTCGTCAGGATCCCGATCATAGAGGGCACCCCGGCTGTGGAACCGCCTGCGGCGAGCGTTGCTGCCCCGATGGAGCCGGACTCATCCGCTCTTGCGAAGGCGGGACTTGCTTCCTCATCCGAACCGCTTCCGGTTGTCCTCGTGAAAAAGGATCTTCCCCTTGCTGCAGAGGAGTCCGGGGCTGATCAAATGAATGTGACGGCCAGGTTTTCCAACGAGGGTGTCGGCATGGTAACCAGCGAGATTCCCAAGGAAGGTCGGGTGCAGGGGAATGACCGGGGCTGGCAGGGTGCTGCTCTCGGCGAGACCATTCTGGTTTCTGCGCCCGGGGCGCAGGTTGGCCGGCAATTCGGCGTATATCGGGATATGGGCAATGTCGAGTCCCTGTCCTATTTCGGCAAAAGCCCCGGACATCTGCTGGCGGATATCGGTATTATTGAGATCATCGCTTCGGATGCATCCAGGCAAGAGGCTGTTGTCCGGCGCGCATTTACCGAAATAAGAACCGATGATCTTCTGGGACAGGTTCCCGAGCAGGCAACGGTTTCCGCTCGTTCTCCTCAGCCGGGGCCGGCTGCGGTGAAAGGGGCGGTGGTCGCGGTTCATCTCATGCGTCAGCTTGCCGGGCCCGGTGATGTTCTTTATCTGAACATTGGCGCGGATCAAGGGCTTGCGCCTGGAGACCTGTTGACCGTGGCAGGGAAGGATCAGGCTGAGGGCAGGAATTCAGGAGAAATCATGATTCTGCGCGTTGCGTCGAAAACCGCTGCCGCCGTGGTGACCAAACGGAGCGGTCATGAGGTGCGTCGCGGTGATGTGGTAAGAACGCCGGTTTTATAAGGGCTGTTTTTTGTTTGTACACCCTGTTCCGGGGTTGAGGCTTGTGTCGCCTGTTGGAATCAGCAGCGTTTGTTTGCCAGTACTCTGCCCACCGCATCCCAGATTCGGTGGGCAGTTTCTTCCTTGCTCAGCAACGGCAGGTCTTCCTGCGAGCCATCGCGCTCCAGTATCGTGACCTTGTTGGTTTCCGCAGCAAACCCGGTTTCCGTTCCCCCGATATCGTTGACCACGATCAGATCCAGATTTTTTTCCTTGAGTTTTCTGGCTCCTTCCTTGAGATGATCGCGACTTTCCGCGGCAAAGCCGACAAGCAGGGGAAACTTTGTTGATTGGTCCTTGAGCTTTCCCAGCTCCTTGAGAATGTCCGGGTTGGCAACCAGCTCCAGAGAGAGTGCCGCTTCACCTTTTTTTACCTTATGGGGATTTACTTCGCTGGGTCTGTAGTCGGAAACAGCGGCAGCCTTTACGACAATAGTGGCTGTCTTGATGCGGTTCATGACCTTCCCCTGCATTTCGGCACCAGAAGTGACTTGAATGAATTCGACTCCCGGCGGGGGGGCAAGGGCGGTCGGCCCGCTGATAAGGGTGACCGTTGCCCCCCGCTGTCTGGCTGTTGCCGCAAGGGCATATCCCATCTTGCCGGTGGAGGGATTGCTCAGGAAGCGGACCGGGTCAAAAGCTTCCCTGGTGGGGCCTGCGGTAATGAGCACGTTTTCGTTATCAAAGTCCTGGGGGGCAACGGCCGTGAGAATGGCCTGGCGAACATTTTCCCATTCCGTCAACCGTCCAGGGCCTTCTTCTTCGCAGGCCATTTTCCCGCAGCCGGGCTCAATCACCTTGTATCCGTAAGATGCGATGGTTGCAAGGTTTGCCTGGGTGGCCGGATTCTGAAACATCACGCTGTTCATGGCCGGGCAGACCAGGATTGGTTTGGAGGAAGCCAGGGCGATGGTGGCGAGCAGATCATCGGCCAGGCCATGGGCCAGACGGGCGATGGTCTGGGCCGAAGCCGGGGCAATGATCAGCAGATCATTATCCCTGGCCAGATTGATGTGTGGGATGGTTTCCGGCGCTTCGGCACCGAACATACCGGTATGCACCGGATTGCCGGAAAGGGCCGCCATGGTCAGCGGGCTGATGAACCGGCAGGCAGACTCGGTCATGACCACGGTGACCTGAGAGCCTTCGCGGCGCAGGGCACGAACCCAGTCTGCCACTTTGTACGCGGCGATGCTTCCGGTAATCCCGAGAAGGATTTTTTTGTCGGTGAGAAGAGGCATGGTGTTCGCGTTGCCTGAATCCTTACAGTCCGGAACCAAAGGGGTTGGACTGCTGCATGGTACCGGATTTTCCTCCGGTGGTATCTTCCGCGACATAGATGGAGACATTCGTCTTCATGAGCAGCTTGTCCTCGCTTAAGAGAATGGTGCAAGTCTTGTTCGGTTTGACAAAGGCGAGAAGGATATTTTTGTATTTGGCGGAACCGGCGAGCTTCCAGCCGTTTTTAGGCATGTTGTTTGAAAAAAAATCAGACAATGAAGAGATGTCGACCCGGCCGGAATACTGCAAAACTCCGCCAGCAAACGAGTCGGTCCGGACGAGCATGCTTTTTTCCCGATCCCAGGAAAGTTCGCTGGGAAGCATCAGGTCGGAAAATTCATTGGCCCGATAGGGCGGAGTATCCATGGAAGATGTGGCAAAGGGGTCTGGGGCAAGACCAGGGTCGCTGGTGCCGCCCAACCCCAGTTCGGCGCAGCCGCTGAGGACGACAAGACTGGTAAGCGCAAGTACGGTGGACAAAAGCACAGTGTGAAACGGTTTGCATGAAATGGTCATGGAGGGCCTCCTGGGTAAAGGTGTAGAATACAATTCGGTTATAACTCTTTGACGATGAATTCCGCCAATGGTTTTCGCTGTGATTTTTGGTCGCGACGGCTGGGGTGGCCGAGGGCGATGACCGCCATCAGATCGAGATTCGCCGGCAGATCCAGAATTCGGCCGACGCTCCCCTTGTTTTTAAGAATCTGACCGAGCCAGACGGCGCCAAGGCCAAGGGCTTCGGCTGCCAGCAGCATGTTCTGGATGCAGGCCCCGGCTGACTGCGCGTCTTTCATCGCATCATACATGGACTCTTTTTCCAGATATACCGCGATCAGGGCAGGAGCTGCGAGGACAATATGACCATAATGGGTCTGCTCGGCCAAAAGCGCGCGCGTTGTTGCATCCGTAACAATTACAAAACGCCAGGGTTGATTGTTCAGGCCGGAAGGCGCCCAGACCCCGGCCTGGATAATTTTGTGGAGCGCTGTGATATCCACGGTTTGATCGGTGAATTCGCGGATACTGCGTCGTTGTTCGATGGCATCAAGAATAGGCAAAGGCATGAGCGCTGAGAGCAGTTTGCTTTGTTGTGGGTAATAGTGGATAATTGTTTGGAACACCCTGAAATTCCAAGAAAATTATAGTCGGTGGGGGAAAGGTTTGTCAAACGGTTTCCGGAGCATGGCTGTATTGCGCAAGAAATAAAAAACTGGTAGAAGGTGCGGCCATGGAGGCTTGCATGGAAAAAACAACCCCAAAAAAAGAGATCCCCCTGCCTGTTGCCGGTAGCGGAGCAGCGCTGATCGATACCCATTGTCATCTCGATATGTCGGCGTATCAGGCAGATTACGATGCGTTGCTGCTTCGAGCCAAAGATGCGGGAGTTACTCGGATCATCACCGTGGGCATTGATCTGGAAAGCTCGCGCAGGGCCATTGGGCTGGCAGAAAAGTGTGAGACCATCTATGCTACGGTGGGAGTCCACCCCCATAATGTCGCAGAGCTTGGCGAGGCTGATTACGCGGAATTAGAGGATCTGTGTTGTCACCCAAAGGTCGTGGCCTATGGAGAGGTCGGTCTCGATTATGTGAAAAATTACGCTCCTGTTTCCCTGCAAAAAGAGCATTTCGGCAGGCAGGTCGAACTAGCCCGGAAATTACGACTGCCCCTGGTTGTTCATGATCGGGAGGCCCATGACGATATTATGGACATGCTTGAATCTGCCGGTCCGTTTCCAGCCGGCGGGGTGATGCATTGCTTCTCTGGGGATGTAACTTTTGCCCGGCGGGTTCTTGCCCTGGGTTTTGATATTTCCATCCCAGGGGTGGTAACCTTTGCCAAGGCAGAGATGCTACAGGAAGCGGTGCGCGAGATTCCGCTCAACTCGCTGGTGTTGGAAACGGACGGGCCATTTCTTGCTCCGGTCCCGTTTCGCGGAAAACGAAACGAGCCACGCTTGTTGCTCTTTACCGCCCAGAAGGTGGCGGAACTCAAAGGGATTACGCTTGAGGAGGTGGCCAGGCAGACCACCATGAATGCTGTGCGGCTGTTCGGCCTTGAGGGACGATGATGATGGGTACGGTGGCGGAGAATATCGATAACATCCGGGCCAGGATGATTGTTGCAGCACAGCGGGTTGGGCGAGATCCTCGTTCAGTGCGGTTGGTCGCGGTGAGCAAACGACAATCGCTTGAGGCGATTCGGGAAGCGATGGAAGCGGGGCAATTGCTTTTTGGGGAGAACTATTTGCAGGAGGCACAGGACAAGATCGCAGCCCTTGGTCAGGGGGTGGCTTGGCATTGCATCGGGCATCTGCAATCCAATAAGGCCCGGATTGCAGCGGAGATTTTTGGCTGCATCGAAACCATCGACCGGATCAAGCTTGCCAGGGCGCTGGATGCAAGACTCGCCGAGTTGGGCAAAACCATGCCTGTTCTGGTTCAGGTCAACGTGGGCGGCGAGGCGCAGAAGGCCGGAGTTGCTCCGCACCAAGCCGCGCAGCTCTGTCGCGATTTGCAGCAGTTTCCGCATCTGGTTGTGCAAGGACTCATGACCATGCCGCCTTTTGTCGATGATCCCGAGGAGAGCCGGGGCTGTTTCCGGCAGCTTCGCTTGCTGGGCGAAGAGCTTGCCGCTCAAGGGCTCCTTGGCAAACAAGGTCCGGTGGAACTTTCCATGGGGATGTCCGGCGATTTCGAGGTGGCCATCGAGGAAGGCGCGACCCTGGTGCGGGTCGGCACGGCGTTGTTTGGCGAGAGGTAAATGTCTTCTGGTTCTGGTGGGGTTACAGTAATTCTGAAAGTGTTTTAAGCAGGTGCTTCGACAGGCTCAGCACGAACGGAGTACTCTTCATTGACGAAGGGCGGTTATTCCGAAATGATAAACCTTGTTCCTCTGCTCAATTCAACTCGTCATCCTTCCAGTATTTGGTTCCTTTGACCGTGGCCTGCAGCGCCAGCCCGCTTTGGGTTAACTGATATATGGTTATGCCGCTTAACAGGGCCTCGCCGCCCACGGCAGCGCCTTTATCGCTTGCTTTGGCTGCCGCATCGGCATGCCCTCCGAATTCCCAGCCGCTGTTGATGAATTGAGTCATAACAGTCCGGTCATGGAAAATAAACACCGCCCGAAAATCCTTAACGCCCAGCCCTAATCCCACCCCGGCCGCACCCATCTTCATAAAAACGGGCTTGCCGGATTTCGTGTCGGTGACAACTCCATGGCCGCCGCCGACACTGACAAAGATTACATTGATATCGGCATTGTTGAACACTGCATACCCTGGAGCCTTGGCAATTTTCCCCTTTGCCTGGGGGCGGATCTTGTACAAGTCGGCCAGAACTTCATCCCGCATGGAAAGGATGGCCTTGCGTTTATCCGGTGGTGTTGTCCCTGTGGTCGTGGCGCAGCCGGCCAGCAAACAGGTGATAATCAGAGCGCATACCCCTGTTGTGATCCGTTTCATTTATATTCTCCTGATCCTGTGATTTCGTGGAATAGTCAACAGCATAAACAAGCACCATCATGGGGAATCCTGTTGGGCATGTCAATTGGAAAAGAGACTGGTGTTGTGTTGGCCTGACCGGAAAAAGCATGCGCGTCAATTGATTTGGCGGAGGCGGATCGGATCGTAATCTGGTACAGTAACCCCATGGAAAAACAACCTGCACGGAACATGGAATTGCTTGCCCCGGCCGGCACCATAGAGGCTTTTGAGGCGGCGGTGGAGAGCGGTGCCGACGCTATATACATCGGAGCCCCGGCCTTTAACGCCAGAGCTTTGGCTAAACATTTCACCCTGGCCGAAGTAGCGGCCATGATTGATCATGGTCACAAGAACAAGGTCAAGGTCTATCTGGCCATGAACAGCCTGATGAAGGAGGAAGAGATCGGTAAGGCGGTGGAGGAACTTGCCGCGCTTGAAGCGCTCAAGGCCGACGCACTTATCATTCAGGATCTCGGCATTTCCTACCTGGCGCGCAAATTTTTTCCCGGTCTGCGGTTGCATGCCAGCACCCTCATGGGCGCGCACAATTCCCTCAACGTTCGGCAGTTTGCCGAAATGGGTTTTCAGCGGGTGGTTCTGGCCCGGGAAATGACCCTTGGTGAGATATCCAAGGTCCATGCCCAATGTCCGGTGGAGCTTGAGGTCTTTGTACACGGTGCGCTGTGTTTCGCCTATTCCGGTTTATGTTTGTTCAGCAGCTATCTCGGCGGGAAAAGCGGGCTTCGGGGCCGTTGCGTCCAGCCCTGCCGCAGGCGGTATACCTGGGGTGGAAAAGGCCGTGGTTCGGGTGCTCCGGCAGGATATCTTTTTTCAATGAACGATCTGGCCGGGCTTGAGCTGATTCCCCAGTTGCACAAGGCAGGGGTCAGTTCGCTCAAGATAGAAGGGCGGATGCGCAGTCCCCAGTATGTGGCGTCGGTGATCAAGGCCTACCGGTTGGCCCTTGATAATCCGGCAACCCCGGAGGTGCTGACCGAGGCCAAAGATTTGCTGGATCAGGCCATGGGGCGCAAATCCTCGCTTGGCTATTTCAAAAAGGCGCAACCCGCGGATATCATTGCCCCGCAGCATTCGGGCAATATCGGTCTGTTTTTGGGCAAGATCGAGAAGGTCACCGCCAATCGCGCCCAGATAACCTTAAAAGAATCCCTCAACCTTGGCGACCGTCTCCGCATTCATCAGGAAGTGTCGGGCGATCGGCAGGGTTTTACCCTCAAGGGATTATGGCAGGGAAAGGTCGCTCTGGATAAGGCCAAGGCTGGCAGCAGGGTGCAACTGGATCTGCCGCCGGGCGCGAAATGGGGTGACAGCCTCTATAAGGTGGATCTTGGGGAACGCCGCCAGCAAGCATCTAGGAAGAGCATTCAGCCGGGGCTGTTCAGCAAGAAGGTGGCCAAGCTGGTTGATCCCCGCAAGCTCGCTCAAATCACTCATTTTCTCGGCCTGCCGGTCAATCGGCCGAGCTCGGCCAAAACCCGCGAGGCGCGCACCGCCCGCGGCCAGGTTCCGCCTCGCCCTCAGCGTCAGGCACAGGGTCATGGCCAGACCCATGTTCAGGCGCAAGGTCGCCGGTCCGTGCCCCAGGTGCAGTTGCCCCTGGAATGGTGGCTCAAGATCGATGATTTCGATTCACTGAAAGTGCAACTGCCCACGCCGCCTTCGCGACTTGTTATCACCCTGTCCCGTCACACCGCCGCCCAGTTTTCCCGGCAGCAGAAACGATTGACCCCCTACCGGCGGCGGTTGATCTGGGCGCTGCCTCCGGTGATTCTGGAAGATGATCTCGAATTTTACCGGGAATCCATTTTGCGTCTGCGAAGCAGCGGCTACAATGCATGGCAGATCGGTCACATCGGTCAGCGTCTGCTCTTTGAACCGGCAGTTGAGGATTCATCTGAGCCGGAAGGGCGGTACCAGCCGGCCGGCGGAAAAAAAAGACGGTCAAAACAGACTCCGGCGGAGCGGCTGCTTCTTTTTGGCGATTATACCCTGAATGTCTTGAACAGCATGAGCGTTCAGGCTCTGGCCGGCCTTGGGCTTAACAACGTTCAGCTTGCCATTGAGACGGACCGGCAGAATCTGTTCGATGTCCTTAGCCATAAAAATGCGCTGCCGATGGGCATGACCATCTATGGCCTGCCTCCGCTTTTCACCGCCCGTCTGGACTCCTCTTTTTTCAAATACGATCAGCCCCTGGTCAGCCCCAAGGGGGAGGTGATCGTTCTCAAGCAGTGCTGGGGGCAGACAGTGGCCGTGGCCGACCAGCCGTTTTCTCTTGTACCGCACAGCTCCGAGCTTGCCGCCCGGGGCGTCGCTTTTGCGGTGGTTGATCTCTCCCACATGCGCCCTCGGCCCGACGAACTGGTCGCTGTTTTCCGCCAGTCCGGTCAACCGGGACGCGGGGGGCGCAGACTGAGCACCTTCAATTACACGGGAACCCTCTTGTGAACCTGATATCCTCTTCTGTTCGCATCTTCCTGGCTCTGCTGGGGGTCGGTCTTCTCTGGGGGGCGGCAGGAACAGCCCTTTCCGCATCATCCCCGGAAGAACAGGAGGCCCGCGCCATTTTGCTGGAGATCGACGATCTCTGGCGCGCTTCCAGCTCCCAGGGCATGGTGCGCATGCAGGTGAAAACCGTCAACTACACCCGGACCATGCGCATGGAGATCTGGTCCAAGGGCAAGGACAAATCCCTGGTCCGCATCGTCTCGCCGCTCAAGGAAAAGGATACCGCCAGCCTGAAAACCGGCAACACCATGTATACCTATCTTCCCAAGACCGATCGTACCATCCGTCTCACCTCCGGTATGATGATGAGTTCCTGGATGGGCAGTCATTTCACCAATGATGATCTGGTCAAGGAGTCGCGACTTTCCGAGGACTATGATCCTAAGATTACCTTTCGAGGAAACAGGGACACCAGGGAGATCATCGAATTCACTCTGCTGCCCCACCAGTTTGCCGCCGTGGTATGGGGCAGGATCGTCATGACTGTCACGGCCCAGGGCCATCTGCCGCTTCTGGCCACCTACTATGATGAGGATAACGTCCTGGCCCGCACCATCTATTTCAGCGAGGTCAAAAATATGGGGGGCAAGCTCCTGCCCGCGGTTCTCAAGGTCGTGCCCACGGATAAGCCCGGGGAATACACGGAGCTGGTGTACGAGGATCTGCGTTTTGATCTGGATCTGCCGGAATCGCTCTTTTCCCTTTTGGAGTTGCGACGCCGCTAAGAGGATATTTCTTTTTAGGAGAGGTGAAACGTGCAGATTGTTTCCTTTGCCCTGAGAAATTTCAACCGTGCCCGGACCCGCACCTGGATCACCGTGGGGGCCATGGCCTTTGCCTGCGCGATCATGATCTTCTATGCCAGTCTCCTGGAAGGGTGGCTTGCCGCCATGGAAAAAAATGCCGTGGGCATGGATCTGGGTGAGTTTCAGGTCCATGCAAAAGGTTTTCGTGATGATCCGGATCTGTATAA
>Ga0180009_10006772_pt1 | contig 11911 bp, 13 predicted proteins | sample OS_PC_MetaG_FD_123537 | JGI IMG/M metagenome (GOLD analysis project Ga0180009, IMG submission 123537) | Groundwater microbial communities from the Aspo Hard Rock Laboratory (HRL) deep subsurface site, Sweden - OS_PC_MetaG | ecosystem: Environmental > Aquatic > Deep subsurface > Groundwater...
ATCCAGCCAGCGCGTAATAAGATTTGTGTCCGTGATCGGTGACACCACCAGAACAACGCCGTTAAACGCTATGGCATCCTGCACCTGTTGTGGCAGCTCGGAACGAGTTATAGGCCGTGCGTTTTGCGCGCTCATAGCAGGGCCTCAATGGATTGAATCAGCTTTGGATCATCGGGACGGGTACTGCTTCCGAAATTTGCGATAACCTTACCATCACGACCGATCAGATATTTGTGGAAATTCCAGCGTGGCGCAGCACCGGTTTCTTTCAGGAGATATTGATAAAGCGGATCGGCCTGCGGCCCACGCACCACAGTCTTTTCGAACATGGGGAACTGCACGCTGTAGGTGAGCCGGCAGAAATTCTGGATCTGCTTTTCTGTGCCAGGTTCCTGGCCGCCAAAATCATTGGAGGGGAAACCCGCCACGACCAGCCCACGGTCTTTATAATTGGCATAAAGGGCTTCCAGCCCTTCATACTGAGATGTGAAGGCACATTTACTTGCCGTGTTTACGATCAGCACGACTTTATCCCGGAACGCCTCGCACAGATGTACCGATTCCTCGCCTGCCAGCATCCGTTTATGAAAATCCAGTGCCGGCGCACAAGTTTCCTGCGCCACCACCGACATCGACATACCGAGTCCCGCTAAACCAGACATACAGACTTTCCAGATCATGACCTGACTCCTTCCAATTTAATTACCAGCCATCATTATTTGACTTTCGCAGTTGCGAAACGCCTTCGTAGAGCGCGCATCAGCCAGCCCAACAAGGGCGCTTGTTCATAGATACCTTCCGCCGGATCCCAATAGTCGATGTGTTCCATGACTTCGCCGCGCTCATTGAAGCGCACGTAACTCATACCCGCGAACGCAATGGAGAGATTCTGAACCTCGCACTGGAATCGCCAGCGGATACTGGCTGCAGCATCTCTGTACATCCAATCGTCGATATGGAAACGTGGCGCCTCAGCCGTATCGAACATATGTTCGAAAATGTTCCGCACGGCATCGCGACCCCGCACGTCATTGAAGGGATCCTTGAAATGCACATCCGGGGCCAGCAGGCGATCCAGATCGCTTAAGGTGCCGCGTTCGAGCCTTTCAAAGAAGGCGACATAACAGGCTGTCGCGTATTGGTAATGAGGTTCAAGCGGTGTCATACGCTGGTCATCCTGTTCACCAATGGAAAATACAGTCGATAAGGCAGACATCTGAGCAGTTTCATCAACCAGGCGAAGCGGCGCGGAAAGGCAATTTCGAAATGATCACGTTCGAGCTGCGCGACGATCCGCGACGCGGCAGACTCAGGCGTGATCAGAAATGGCATGCGAAAGTCATTCTTCCTGGTCAGCGGTGTATCCACGAAACCGGGATTGATCACCCGTATTTGAATTCCCTGCTTACGCAACTCCGGCTGCAGCGCCTCTGCCAGGTTGATCGCCGCGGCCTTGCTTGCGCTGTAGGGCGCCGCCAGCGGCAGGCCGCGATAACCGGCGACGCTTGCCGTTATCAATATCTGTCCCGCGCCACGCGGCAGCATGACTGGCAGTAACGCTCCGAGACAGTTGACGACACCCAGATAATTGACCTCCATGAGTCGGCGAAACAGATCGACATCGAATTCCGTCAGCGGCATGGGCTGGTAATCACCGGCATTGATGATGGCGATATCGATCGCCCCCATCTCCGCTTCTATGGCTTTGACGCATGTGTTCAGCGCCGCTTCATCGGTGACATCCACCGGAAATACTCCGCAGTTCTCCACCGTACCGTTCACGCCGACACGCAGCGCATTCAGACGCTCGGCACGGCGCGCACTCAAGGCGACCCGATAGCCGGCGGACAAAAGCTGCCCCGCCAGCGCGGCACCGATACCGGAGCTGGCGCCGATCAACCACACCAGGCGGCAGCCGCGTCCGCTCACAACGCAACTCCGGATATGGAATCCAAGCTTCTGATATCAATGGATTTCATGCTCAACCCTTAGAAATGTCCGCTGAACTTATACAAAAGCTGCTCACCTGACTTGCAAACATTGTACAACTACTATAGTTTCTTGTACACGTTCTGTATAACTTTTTGGTTGAGTCGGGAGAGCAGCATGCGGATTGCAGTCATTGGCAGTGGTATCGCGGGTCTGGGCGCCGCGTGGTTGTTACGCCAACGGCATGAAGTGACGTTGTTCGAGCGCAATGGCTATGCGGGCGGTCATACGAACACGATCAATGTCCCCTCGGCGCAGGGTGCAACGCCCGTCGATACCGGCTTCATGGTCTTCAATCATCGCAATTATCCCCAGCTCACTGGATTGTTCCGGCATCTGCGCATCGAGACCCAAAAGACCGATATGTCGTTTGGCGTCTCGATAGGTAATGGTGCACTGGAATATGCCGGTTCCGGTCTGGCGACGCTGATGGCCCAACCGCGTAACTGGGTTAGTCCCACCCACTACCGGATGATCGCCGACATCCTGCGTTTCAACCGCGAGGCCAAAGCGCTGCTTGAGCGTGAGGATCTCTGCCAGATGACCTTGGCGGAATTTCTGCAACGGGGGGCTTACAGCGATGCCTTCCGCAACCGTTATCTGTTGCCCATGGCGGCAGCCATCTGGTCCTGCCCTTTGCAGACCATGGCGGGATTTCCGGCCTTGAGTCTGTTCCGCTTCTTTGCCAATCACGGTCTGCTGGATATCAGCAATCGCCCGCAGTGGCACACGGTGACCGGCGGCAGTCAAACCTATGTGCGACGCATGCTGGCGGACCTCGGCACGCGCGTGTTCACGGGACGCAGCATACGCACCGTGCAGCGCACTGACACCGGCGTCATGGTCTGTGACGCAACGGGTGAGACCCATCACTTCGATGCAGTCGTTATAGGTGCACACGCCGACGAGACTCTGCGCATGCTCGCCAATCCGACCGCGCGGGAACAGGCTTTGCTGAGTCAATTCGCCTATCAGATCAATCAGGTTTATCTGCATAGCGACACCGACCTGATGCCAAAGCGTCGCCGCGTCTGGTCATCCTGGAATTACCTTGCCCGCGAAGAAGCCGGCAAAACCCAGGCCGTGTCGGTGACGTACTGGATGAATCGTCTGCAGACCCTGCACAACATCCAACCTGTATTTGTCAGCCTGAACCCACTGCAAGACCCCGATCCGCGTCACGTCACCGCGGCAATGACCTACGAGCATCCGGTGTTCGATACCGGCGCCATGACGGCGCAGCAACATCTCGGCACGCTACAGGGTGAAGACCGCATCTGGTACTGCGGCAGTTATTTCGGCTACGGGTTTCACGAAGACGCATTGCAATCAGCGGTTGACGTGGCCGCACAGCTGGGCGCGGAAGCCCCCTGGCTGCAGGATGGAAAACTCGACAGGCAAGTCCCGCTGCAGGCACGCCCGGCCTGGGTGACATCATGAGTTCAAATGAAACGGAAAGCAGTAACCGCATTTACAGCTGCCGCGTGATGCATCGGCGTTTCTCGGATACGCCCTATCGGTTCGAATACGCCGTGTTCAATCTGCTGCTGGATATCGATCGCCTGGCGGAAACCGCCGAAAACAATCGGTTCTTCGGCTATAACCGACCCAACCTCCTCGCCTTCTACGACCGCGATCACGGGCCTGGCGATGGCACTGCACTGCGCCCCTGGGTGGAGGCGCATCTGCGGCGTTGCGGAATTGAGCTCGAAGGCGGCCGGATTCAGCTGTTCTGCTTCCCGCGCCTGCTTGGCTATGTCTTCAATCCACTCAGCGTCTGGTATTGCCACCACCGCGACGGCAGCCTGCGCGCGGTGCTCTGTGAGGTGAGCAACACCTTAGGCGAGCGGCACGGTTACCTGCTGCATGAACAGGGCGAGCCGATGCAGTGGCCGGTGCGTGCCTCGCGCGCCAAGTGCTTTCATGTCTCGCCGTTCCTGCCCATGCGACTGCGTTATCGCTTTCGCCTGACCGAACCGGCCGAGGCAATCAGTATCGCCATCCGCTGTCTGGAGGGTGACACACCGAGGATGGCGGCCGTGCAGATCGGCGACGCCCAGGCATTCACGGATAGCAACCTGCTGCGCAATCTCCTGCGCATGCCCCTCATGACCTTCAAGGTCATGCTGATGATTCATTGGCAGGCACTGAAACTGTTCCTGCGCAAGACGCCCTTACAACGGAAACCCGCTGCCCCAACGGAGGAAGTCACATCATGATCGGAGAATATGTTCTGCGCCCACTGCGCATCCGACCGTTCGCCACACCCGCCATGCATCTGCTGGCCGCCTATCTGCGCCGCATCAAGATCGGCAGATTGCATCTGCAATTCGACGGCTGGACAGCGCGCACCTTTGGCGATACCGATATACCGGAGGCGACTCTGGTTGTTCACAGGCCTTCCGCACTGCTGAAGCGTCTCGTCCTGCGCGGCGACGTCGGCTTTGCGGAAGGCTACATGGCCGGCGATTGGCAGACGTCGGACCTGACGGTGCTGTTGCGGCTGCTGGCCTGCAACGAACGTTCTCTGGAAGCACCGTTGTCATCCAGCCCCACTCACTGGATCAACCGCCTGGGCAACCGACTGCGCCATCGCCTGCGCGCCAACAACCGCGCCGGCAGCCGCCGTAACATCCACGCGCATTACGACCTGGGCAATGATTTCTACCGGCTCTGGCTTGATGCCAGCATGAGTTATTCGGCGGCACTGTTCACGGATGTGCGCAAGGCAACCTTCGATGATCTGGCGGATGCGCAACAACGCAAGTACGAACGCATGCTCAATCTGCTCGACGCCAAACCCGGTGAGCATATTCTTGAAATCGGCTGTGGCTGGGGCGGTTTTGCACTGGCGGCCGCGCGCCGCGGCCTGCGCGTAACGGGCATCACGCTGTCAGAGGAACAACTGACCTACGCCAACCGGCAGGTCACGGCGGCAGGCCTCGAAGACCGCATCGAACTGCGACTGCAGGACTACCGTGATCTTCACGAGACCTTTGACCATGTTGTGTCCATCGAAATGATGGAGGCCGTGGGCGAGGCCTATTGGGACAACTATTTCGCAACACTGAAACGCTGTGTCCGGCCCGGCGGACGCATCGCGCTTCAGGTGATTACCATCGACGAGGCGCGTTTCGAGCACTATCGCAGTACGCCCGATTTCATCCAGCTGCATATTTTCCCCGGCGGCATGCTGCCAACACAGACGATCATGCAAACGCTGAGTACCAAGGCCGGCCTTGACTGGCGCGACAGCGCCCGTTTTGGTCAGCACTATGGTAAAACCTGCGCGCTCTGGAATGCGAAATGCACGGAACAACGCAGTGCCATTCGTGATCAGGGCTTCGACGATGCCTTCCTGCGCCGCTGGCAATATTATCTGAGCTATTGTCAGACCGGCTTTGAAATCGGCGCCATCGATCTGGTGCAGGTTGTGCTCGAAAGGCCGGTCTGATGTTACCAGCGAACCGACTGCAACTGCTGAGTTATGGTCTGCCCGGACTGCCGCTGGCCGTGCTCAGCCTGCCGTTGGTCGTATACCTGCCGACGTTCTACACGCAGGCACTGGGACTCTCGCTGCTCGCGGTTGGCGGTGCGCTGTTGCTCGCGCGTCTGTTCGATGTGTTCAGCGACGTCTTCATCGGCGAGCTGAGTGATCGCGCAAGCCGCCGCGGAATATCGCGCAAACTGGTGATCGCATGCGGCGTTCCCGTGCTGCTGATCGGAACATCGCAGCTATTTCAGCCGACGGGTACGGCCACGTTCGGTTCATTGTTGCTCTGGAGCTTGGTCGCCTATCTGGGCTGGACACTGATCGCCGTGCCCTACTACGCCTGGGGTGCCGCACTGTCGGCTGATGGCCATCGGCGCACGCAACTTGCCGGCAGTCGCGAAGGCTTCACCATACTGGGCGTAGCCGCGGTGATCTTCGTACCCGCCTTGCTGGGCGTTTCCGATCAGCCGACGACAGTGATGCGCGGCGTCTCCGATCTGCTCTGGTGGATATTACCAGCGACGGTCCTGATCGCGCTCTGGCGCGTACCGGACGCACCGACATCTATTGCTGTGAAAGTTGTCGATGCGGGCGCGTTCGCCGCCTTGCGCGCCAACGTCCCCATGCGACGTCTGCTGATTGCCTACACCCTGAGCAATGTCGCCAATGCGTTGCCCGCTACATTGTTCATCTTTTTTATCAGTCAGGTGCTTGATGCGGCCGATCAAGTCGGTCTGTTTCTCGGCATCTACTTTCTCGCCGGCATCGTTGCACTGCCCTTCTGGATATTGTTGTCACGCCGCTATGGCAAGGTGCGCAGCTGGGCCTGGTCGATGCTGCTCGCGACAGTCGCCTTCGCCGGAGCACCCTGGCTGGAGGCCGGCGATCTCGCACTCTATGCAGTGATCTGTCTGTTCACCGGGCTGGCCTATGGCGCGGACCTCGCGCTGCCCGCCTCGCTCCAGGCCGACATGGTCGATCTGGATCAGCATTACTCCGGACAACAACGCGCGGGACTTCTGTTTGGGTTGTGGGGGCTGGCGACGAAACTCGCGGCCGCGCTCGGCGTCGGCCTGGCCTTCGGTGCGCTTGCCCTGGTCGGTTTCGATCCGCAAACGCAGAACAGCGCAACCACCCTCGGACTGCTGGCATTGCTGTACGGACTCGCGCCGGTGCTGCTCAAGCTCGTATCCATCGCGCTGATCTGGCGATTGCCCACCACCTTATCCACGTCGCAGGACATCGCGACCAATCCCAACCAGGAGACTCATCATGTGGAAAACCCTGCTCTTAGTTCTGCTGAGCGCCAGTCTGCTGACCGGTTGTACCAGCATGCGTCCTGAAGACTTTGCCGGCAGTGGCCCGGAACTGCGCATCGAGGAGTATTTCCAGGGCACCACGCGCGCCTGGGGCGTGGTGCAGGATCGTGGCGGAAAACCCATCCGCTATTTCACGGTCGATATTCGCGGCGGCTGGGAGGGCGATGAATTCGTGCTGCACGAAGACTTTGTTTTCCGCGACGGCGAAATCAGCCAGCGTATCTGGCGCATCCGCAAACTGGATGAGCACACCTACGAAGGGCGCGCTGACGACGTGGTCGGCACGGCCACCGGCAAGGCCTTTGGCAATGCACTCAACTGGCAATACGATTTGTTGATCAAAGTGGATTCGACAGAGTTGAAGGTTCATTTCAATGACTGGATGTTCCTGCACGAAGACCAGGTGCTGGTCAACCGCGCCACCATGACCAAATTCGGTTTCCGTGTGGGTGAGATAATCCTGTTCTTCCAGAGAGGTTGATTCCGCCATGACATATCAGCGCAACGTTATCGCGATCCTTTGCTTGGCACTCGGATTATTGACGACAACGAGTGGCAGAGCCTCGACCGGTTTTCCGGAACGCATACAACTGGAAAACCATGAACTGCAGCGCATTGGCTCCGGCACGGCACGTTATGCCGGTATTATCACTGTGTACCAAGCTGTTTTGTATGCCCCAGCGAGCACAGCGCGCGGGAACATACTCGACACTGACGTGCCCAAGCGACTGGAGATCGTTTACAGCAGGTCGATTGAAAAGGCGCATCTGATCGAAGCCGCCGAGCATGCACTGGAACGTCAGCAGACGCCGGAGATACTGGATCGGTGGCGTTCGACAATTGATGAGCTGCATGCCGCTTATCAGGATGTGTCCGCCGGCGATCGCTTTGCCCTGGTGTTGCTACCCGAGAAAGGGTTAAGTTTGGAACTCAATGGACAGGGGCTGCTGCGCATCGATAAACCTGATTTTGCCCGGATCTATTTTGGTATCTGGTTGGGTGAGACGCCGTTATCCGCCAGTCTGCGCGATGACTTGCTGCCGACTGATTGCTGCCAGCAGTAATGCCAAGGGAGGCTTACAGATCATGACCAACACGACAGCACAGGATCTACCCGTGGTTTTTTACGACGGCGGTTGTCCGTTATGTCGGCGCGAAATCGGCCATTATCAGGGCTTGGATAAACGCGGCAAAATCCGCTGGGTTGATATTCATGCGCATCCGGAAAGCCTTCAGCCTTATGGCATTGACTGGGAGAATGCCATGCAGCGCTTCCATCTGCTCGATTCAGACGGCCGCATGCTTACAGGTGCCTATGCCTTTGCAGCCCTATGGAAGCAACTGCCCTACTACCGGCTGTTGGCAGCAATCGTTTCCATCCCGGGCATGCTATTTCTGCTCGACAAACTCTATACGGCGTTCTCACGCTGGCGCTGGAAAAAACGCTGCACTGAGGCATGCGTAATTCCTCGCGCACCTGTTGGTGAATAAGCCGTGAAGCAACAACGAAAAGCGAGAAATGCAACCATGGACCGCGATGACACCCTGGTGTTGCGCATCGGGACAGCTGCTGACCTGCCGGCGATCAACGCCGTTGTTGAAGCGGCCGTCATGACCTGGGATCTGCCCGACCGGGTCAAGCGTTTGGCGATGCCAAGCTACCGCTATGGAGAACATGACCTCGACTATCTGGAATTGATCGTCGCCACAGACAGTGACGATAGGATTCTGGGCGTCGCAGGCTTTGAACCTGCCGATCCCAAGGACGCACCTGCAGGTCACTATGCATTGCTCCTGCATGGACTCTATGTTGTTCCGGCACATCACCGTCAGGGCATAGGCCGCAGACTGCTGCAGGCAGTTGAAGATGCCGCATGCAAACGCGGGTACGACGGACTGCTGGTCAAGGCGCAGGCCGGGTCTGAGGATTTTTTCATTGCTCAGGGTATGACGGAACTTACGGTCAGAGATACTGAACGCGATTACCCGCATCGATTCTTTAAGGCAATCTAGTTGAGGGAAACCACGGCTTCTATTGAGCATTACATGATGGCATGACATAGATATGTTCGATTTAAGAACTTCGCCACCCTCTCCCCAACCCTCTCCCGCCCCGGCGGGAGAGGGGGTTATCCCCTCTCCCCGCTTGCGGGGAGAGGGTTAGGGAGAGGGCGTTTGTGTCATCCCAATTGGTAATGATCAATAATAACGCGATTTTTTCCAGGAGAAATGTATGACAGTGGATATTTCCAATCTGGTTTTATTACGCAACGACCCCGAAGAAGCTGCACGCCTGCTGGAGGCCGCCGAGCAAGGTGATATCGATGCTCAATACGCCATGGGGCTGATCTATGCAGAAGGTCGCGGCGTTGAACAGGATGCTGCGCTTTCCTTTCTATGGCTGACGCTGGCCAGCGATAACGGTGACAATGATGCGATCACACTTCGTAACATCGTGGCTGCGCGAATGAGTGAGGCAGAACATCGGCAGGCCCTGCTGCTGATCGACCAACACAATAGCCGTGCTGCACAGAAAGGACTAGGTGGACACCGCACGCGTCAACAGAATACGCGCAGACATTGATTGACTGGTCTGAACTCAGGCCATAAAGCTGGTGCCAACATCAGATATCCCCACGCCGCAACTGCTGGCGGCGCAGGGAAACGTGTCGATATTCAGGCCAGATCGAAACGGTCAGCGTTCATGACCTTGGTCCATGCGGCCACGAAGTCCTGTACGAACTTCTCCTTGTTGTCATCCTGTGCATAGACTTCGGCATAGGCGCGAAGGATCGAGTTGGAACCCAAGACAAGATCAACCCGCGTCGCGGTCCACTTGACCTTGCCAGTCCCGCGGTCTCTGACTTCGTACAGGTTGTTGCCGGCGGGTTTCCAGGTGTTGTTCATATCCGTCAGGTTTACGAAGAAGTCGTTCGTCAGCGCGCCTACCTTATCGGTGAACATCCCATGCTTGGTGCCGCCATGGTTGGTGCCAAGCACGCGCATACCGCCAACCAGCACGGTCATCTGATGAGCGGTCAGACCCATTAATTGCGTGCGATCGAGCATCAGCTCTTCCGCGCTGACGACATAGTCTTTCATGAGCCAGTTGCGGTAGCCGTCATGAAGGGGTTCCATGGGCTCAAAAGATTCTGCATCGGTCATCTCATCCGTTGCATCCCCGCGGCCGGGCGAGAACGGCACGCTGACAGCAACACCCGCGGCCTTTGCGGCCTGCTCGACGCCGATGTTACCGGCGAGAACGATCACATCCGCCACACTTGCACCGCTCTCGGCAGCAATCGGCTCAAGCACGGCCAGCACTTTTTTCAGACGCGCCGGCTCGTTACCTGCCCAGTCTTTCTGCGGGGCCAGTCGGATGCGTGCACCGTTGGCGCCGCCACGCATATCCGAACCACGGAAGGTTCTTGCGCTGTCCCAGGCAGTAGCCACCATTTCGCTGAGACTCAGACCGCTGGCCGCAATTTTGGCTTTCACGGCTGCAACGTCGTAGCTGCTGCTACCGGCGGGAACCGGGTCTTGCCAGATCAGGTCTTCTTTCGGCACATCGGGCCCGATGTAACGCGCCTTCGGTCCCATGTCGCGATGTGTCAGTTTGAACCAGGCCCGCGCAAAGACTTTGGAGAAGTGTTCCGGATCTTTGTAGAAGCGCTCGGATATCTTGCGATACTCCGGGTCCATCTTCATGGCCATGTCGGCATCGGTCATGATCGGGTTGTAGCGCTTGGTGAGGTCTTCAACATCGACAGGCTTATCTTCTTCCTTGATGTTGATGGGCTCCCACTGCCAGGCGCCGGCCGGGCTTTTCTTCAGTTCCCACTCATAGTTGAGCAGCAGCGTGAAGTAACCGTTGTCCCACTTCGTCGGGTGCGTGGTCCATGCGCCTTCAAGGCCGCTGGACACGGTATCGCGGCCAATGCCACGTTTGGTTTTGTTCACCCAGCCCAGGCCTTGATCTTCCAATTCAGCGGCCTCGGGCACCGGGCCGAGCAAGGTGGCGTCGCCGTTGCCGTGACATTTACCCACGGTATGGCCGCCAGCAGTGAGAGCAACGGTTTCCTCGTCGTTCATCGCCATGCGAGCAAAGGTCACGCGCACATCGTGGGCTGTCTTGAGTGGATCGGGTTTGCCATCCACACCTTCGGGGTTTACATAAATCAGCCCCATCATCACGGCGGCCAGCGGATTTTCGAGATCGCGCTCGCCGGAATAACGGCTGCCTGTGCTACCGCTGGGCGCCAACCATTCCTTTTCCGAACCCCAGTAAGTGTCCTTTTCCGGATGCCAGATATCCTCGCGGCCGAAGCCGAAACCGAAGGTCTTCAGACCCATGGATTCATAGGCGATAGTGCCGGCGTAGGCAATCAAATCGGCCCAGCTGAGTTTGTTGCCGTATTTTTTCTTGATCGGCCAGAGCAGACGGCGCGCCTTGTCCAGGTTCACGTTATCCGGCCAGGAGTTGATCGGCGCGAAGCGCTGATTGCCCGTACCCGCACCGCCGCGACCGTCAGCGATACGGTAGGTCCCGGCCGCATGCCAGGACAAGCGGATCATGAGACCGCCGTAATGACCCCAGTCCGCCGGCCACCAGGCCTGGCTGTCCGTCATCAGCGCGTGCAGGTCTTTCTTGAGTGCAGCCACGTCGAGTTGCTTGACCGCTTCACGATAGTTGAAGTCCGCGCCCATCGGATTGGTCTTGGTATCGTGCTGATGCAGAATGTCGAGGTTAAGGGCCTTCGGCCACCATTCCATGTTCGACATGCCGCTCTCTGTAGCGCCGCCATGCATCACTGGGCATTTGTTTTCAGACATTGCGTTCTCCTTTTCCTTGATTTGGCTATCCGTTACCGATCTTCGTATGCCGGTAAGATTCGAGTATTGGCTGAACTACTTGATTAGTAAAATTGTTTATATTTATTACTATGATTGATAATTACTATTAGTGGCAAGTTCTTGAGCTACCGGTACTGCTGTCCCAGTAACTCCCTCTCCCTCCTGGGAGAGGGCTGGGGAGAGGGTGTCAAAATAGAAAACTGCTTGAATATTAATTCCCTCTTCCTGGCCTTCTCCCGGGAGGGAGAAGGGATTA
>Ga0180009_10006773_pt1 | contig 11910 bp, 8 predicted proteins | sample OS_PC_MetaG_FD_123537 | JGI IMG/M metagenome (GOLD analysis project Ga0180009, IMG submission 123537) | Groundwater microbial communities from the Aspo Hard Rock Laboratory (HRL) deep subsurface site, Sweden - OS_PC_MetaG | ecosystem: Environmental > Aquatic > Deep subsurface > Groundwater...
GAGCTCCATTGCCAGTGACTTCCAGGGGCGGCAACGTGGCGAACGGCGTCGGTCCAGGGCGAGCCAGAGGTGGATGATGCTCAGGAACACCAACGTCGCCGTGAGATATACACCTAAGACTATAGCTACGATGCGGAGTGCGTGCATGGACCGTCGCATTGTCAGCAATGGGATCAACGCCCACGCTACGGATCTTCGGGGGCGATGTCCAGAAGCCTGGGCTAAGTATTCGATACGGCAGCAGAAGACTGGCCCGTCTTTACAGGCGGCTGGGCCTACCATACTATGCGCCGCAACCCTAACCCCCGGTCCAGGCGTTGGCCGGGCAGGAAAAGGAACTTTCATGGACCGACTCACCGACTTTGCACAGACCCTGAGCTTCGATGATGTGCTGGTGCTGCCGGCCTACAGCGAGGTGCTGCCAAACGAGTGCGACGTCTCCACGCGCCTGACCAATGCGATAAGCTTAAGAATTCCGCTGATCTCTGCGGCCATGGACACGGTCAGTGAGGCTGCCACGGCCATCTGTCTCGCCCGGGAGGGCGGCCTGGGAGTGATCCACCGGAACCTGTCACCGGAGGCGCAAGCCACCGAGGTGCTCAAGGTCAAAAAGTCCGAGAGCGGCATCGTGGTGGATCCGGTCACCGTGCACCCGAAACAGACCCTCGGCGACGCCGTGGAGCTCATGAGTCGCAACAACTTCTCCGGCCTGCCCGTGGTGGAGAACGGCAAGGTTGTCGGCATTCTCACCAACCGCGACATCCGTTTCGAAAAGAACCTCTCCCAGCGCATCGCGGACGTCATGACAAAGGAGCTGATTACGGTTCCCGAGGGCGCGGATCCCGAAAAGTGCAAAGAGCTTCTGCACGAGAACCGCATTGAGAAGCTGCTGGTGGTCGATGACGAAGGGCGGCTCAAGGGGCTGATCACCATTCGCGACATCCAGGCGGCCCAACGGCACCCCCAGGCCGTCAAGGACGAGCTCGGGCGGTTGCGGGTAGGCGCGGCGCTGGGTACCGGGCCGGACCTGGAGGAGCGGGCCGAGCGGCTCATTGGCGTTGGCGTGGACGTGCTGTGCATGGACACTGCCCACGGCCACTCCAAGGGCGTTCTGGAGGCGGTGGCCAGGCTGCGCAAGACATACCCTGACGCGCAGATCATCGCGGGGAATGTGGGCACCGGCGCTGGCTTCAGGGCCCTGGTGGAGGCCGGCGCGGACGCGGTGAAGGTGGGCATCGGTCCCGGCTCCATCTGCACCACACGCATTGTTTCGGGCGTGGGCGTGCCCCAGATGACCGCCATCCTAGAGTGCGCGAAGGTGTCCCGGGACACGGGCATTCCCCTGGTGGCCGACGGCGGCATCAAGTATTCGGGGGACATCCTTAAGGGTCTCGCCGGGGGCGCCCATTCCGTGATGATCGGGAGCCTCTTTGCCGGCACCGACGAGTCGCCCGGAGAGATCGTGCTGTATCAGGGCCGCAGCTACAAAGTGTATCGCGGCATGGGATCCATCGGAGCCATGCGCGCGGGCAGCGCGGACCGGTATTTCCAAGGCGGTCAGGAGGAGTCCAAGCTGGTGCCCGAAGGCATCGAGGGACGGGTCCCCTACAAAGGCAGCCTGTCCAAGACCGTGTACCAGCTCGTGGGCGGCATCAAATCGGGCATGGGCTACGCCGGTTGCCCCACCATCGGGGCGCTGCACGAAAAGGCGGAGATGGTGCGCATCTCTCCCCAGGCACTCCGGGAGAGCCACGTGCACGACGTCGTGGTCACCAAGGAAGCGCCCAACTACAGGCTCGATTAGTCCGTGTTCGACGATCTCTTGCAAATGGACGTGGCCGAGCTCCAGGATCTCCTGGGCGTTCTGACCGAGCAGAGCCACGCCGGGCACGGCGTGCACGAGCCCGAGGCCCTGGTGGGGCTCATTGAGGCCCAGCTTCGAGGCCTGCTCGAAGTGGACGCCGAGCTGGATCGGTCGGAGCTGGAGCGGCAGGTCATCGGTCTGGTGGCGGGCAGCCTGAAGCTGGAGCTGGATCGCGAAGATGCGCCGGCGCGGCAGCTGGACCTTCTGTTCGAGCACATCTCAGAGCGCGTGGTGGCCGAGCTGGCGCCGCTGTTCCGGGTGGCGGTGTCCATGGGCTGGGCTGACGGAGATTTCACCGCCGACGAGATGCTTGTGGTGAGCTCGGGTTTGCGCCGGGTGCGGCTCACCGCCGTCCACCGGGAGGCCCTGCGGAAGCTCAGCGAGGCCGGACAAGCCGCTCCGACCAGCCCGGCCGACGCAGTGGCCGGCATCACCGGAGAGGATCAGAGCCCCGACCGCCGCTGGGCTCTGCTGGCCTTTGCTTGGGCTGTGGCCTTGGCCGATGGCCAGGAGGACCCGGGAGAGCGCGCCCTCTATGAGCAGCTCTCGGAGAACCTCGGTGTGGATCCCGAGGAGGCGGAGCGGCTCCGGAAGCTGGTGACTGCCCGCTACCAGGAGGGGCTCGCGGCGGTTCAATCCACCGGGGGCGCGGACGCCGGCGACGCGGAGCGCAGCGCCACGGCGGCGTTGGGCGCGCTCGTGGCCTCGGGCCTGGAGCAGTTCCTCGTCTCGGCCACGGGAGTCATCGGGCTGTCTTTGGTTCTGGGGGTGCCCATCAGCCTACACGGCACGGCCTCCCTTACGTCGTTGCCGCGTTCGGCGGCCGGGGAGAATGTGTTGGGTACGCCGGGTTTGCTGGCGGGCTCGCTGCTGCTGCGGGGACTGCGCGAGAGGCCGGCCCTCCAGAAATCGCTGGCGATTATCCTCGCCTGCCTGGATCGCCGGGCCTGAGCGATCCGCTTGCTGTGGGGCTCACCGTGGGACTCAGTCTTCGAGCACGAAGATGACCTCTACGCGCACCCGGTACTCCACGATCTGCTCGTCCACCACCCGGATCGACTGATCGAGCACCTTCATGGCGGTGATGCCGCGCAAGGTCTTTTTGGCCCGCTCGAAGCCGAGCTTCACCGCGTCGTCGAAACCGGTGGTGGAGGCGCAGATGACTTCCGATACGCGGGCAACGCGTGTTGAGCTCATTGGATTCTCCATGTACTGATCTTTTGGACAGCAGAAGAGACCAGAAAACCGGGCGCTCGTCAAGGCTCTTGGGGGCCCCTTTCGAATGGCAGCGAACCACTGATTTTTTCGTTTGATCGGGGGGTTAGTCTACGCTACCATCCTTTCTCAGGCCACGATTGGTCCCACCCGGGGAGCGACTACGGATGACAAAATCAGAGCTGATCGAAACGGTTGCCGCCAAGCTGAAACTGCCCAAGGGCAAAGCCGAGTTGGTGGTCAACAGCGTGTTCGACACCATGGTGGACTCCCTCAAGTCGGGGGACGGCATCGAGATCCGTGGCTTTGGTAGCTTCACGGTGCGCTCCTACAAAGCCTACGATGGCCGAAATCCCCGCACTGGGGCCATGGTGGGGGTGCAGCCCAAGAAGTTGCCTTTCTTCAAGGTTGGCAAGGACCTACGGGAGCGCGTGAACCGCGTGTTCCACGAGCCGCTCGAAGTTTCCGCCGTCGCCGCCGAGCCCATTCGCGCCCGGGAACCCACCCGCCCGCCCGAGTCCAAAGCCCCCTGAGGTTCAGTGGGCAGTCTCTGATCTCGCGCTGTTCGACTTACGGATCATTATAAGAGTCGGATCACCAGACCCTGGTCGGCGTCCATCCACAGCAGATCGTCCGTGGCGAGGTGCGCCGTGGCGTGGAGTGTACCCAGCACCGCGGGGAGGCCGAGCTCCCGGGCGAGGATAGCGCCGTGGCTGAGCAGTCCCCCGTGATCGGTAATGATTCCCGAGGCGCCGGCGAGTAGAACCACCGTGGAGGGGAGCAGGCTCGGGCAGACGATTATGCGCCCGCGGGCCTTGCCGGCCAGATCCTCAGCCTGCCCGTCCAGGCGCGAGATCACCAGCGCTCGGGCTTTCACGGTGCCCCCGCCTGAGCCGTGTCCCCGCAGCGGGCCCCGATCCGGGAAGGCCCGGCCTGTGGACCCTTCGGAGCTCAGGTCGGTTATCGGCGCCAACAATGGACGGAGATCTGCGGTGTGGCCCGATCCGGGCTCAGCGTCGAGGGCCTCCAGCAACGGCCGTAGCGCCAGACGAAAGACCTGCTCGGGCCGATCCAGCCGTCCGGAACCTGCGAGGAGGGAACCGGCCCGCAGAAAGGCGTGTCGCAGCGTAGCCAGGCCGCGGGCAAAGAGCAGATCATCCTCCTCATCGGCGGCCAGGTTGAGAAGGTCTGGGGCGATTGAATCTGGTGAATCGGGGGGGGCGGCGGGGCGCGCACCTGATTTTGCCAGGGCCGCCACCGTGCGTCGGAGGGCGGCCGGGGATTCGCCGAGGGTGGGCACGGCAACGTCCCACACCGGGGGCAGGGCGCCCAGGCGCCGGATTACCGCGGCCAGCCCAGACTCCAGGGCGGTGCCCTGGGTGTCGGTAGAGACGTCCCGGCCCTCGGTCAGCCTGTCCACCAGGCCCGGGTGCGCCGCCGCCTGCGCGGCCAGGGTCGTCAAGGCGGTGGTCAACGGAGTCGCCACGCCGCCCAGGGCCTCTGGGAGCTGCTCCCGGGTCATGTGCCCCCGGGCTAGCGCGTTGTCCAGGCGTGCTGCAAGGTGGCGGTGCGAGCTGGCAAAGGGCGCCCCGGCCAGAGCCGCGTAGCGTTCATAGAACTCCTCAAAGGCCGTCAGTAGCGCGGTCAGGGGGGCGTCAGCAGCCGCAAGGTGCTCCAGCGTTGCCAGTCGTTTTTCGAGCGTTTTCCGACGGTTCGGCCAGGCGCCCTGGATCTGTTCCGGGCTCTCGGGGGAGGAAGCGCCGCTGCCGGGGCGGGGGGTGGTGTACAGGAATCCACCCACGCAGCGCATGCGGAAGGGCAGGGTGGGGAGCCTGTCCAGCCGTTGCACCAGGGACGCGTGCAGGGGCGACAGGGGAGCGGGGTTGTGCTCGGCGTCCCAGCGCCAGTCCAGTCCGCCGTCGCGCAGCTCCTGCGCCGGGTTCCGGTGATGTCCGTAGGCGGTGATGGGGCGCACCTGCAGAACCACGATTCCCGTGTCGGTCAGCGCAAGCTCCACATCCGCCGGGCCGGCTGCGGCCTGCTCGGCCAGGCCGGCCAGGGCCACCAGGTCCGGCGCGGATACGCCTGCGTCAGCGGGTAGCGGTGGACGGGAGTGCCCGCTGCGGTCCAGGAGGTGGGTTACGGGATCCAGGAGCCCCGCGGTCACCGCCGTGGTGTTGCCCCGGACCAGCTCGCAGCGCAGCTGTTCCGCGTCCGGTCCCTGCCGCGGATCCCGGGTGAACAGCACCCCCGCCCATCGGGCCTGCACCTGGCGTTGGACGAGGATCGCCACGGCCGGAAGCGGAGCGTCTCCCCTCCCGCTGGCCCCGAGGTACACGCTCACCCGCTCGGCGTGCGCTGCGCGCCAACACCGCTGCACGGCCGCCACCACTCCGGCGGCGTCTCTGAGCCCGAGCTCGCTGCGGAAGAGTCCGGCTGCCGAGGCCCCGGGCAGATCCTCGGTGGAGGCCGACGTGCGCACCACCCAGGGCGCCGGCCCCAGCGCGGCCAGCCCCTCCTGCAGGGCGCCGGCCAATTCCCGCGACACCCGGGGGGGCGCGCCCGCCGCCTTTTGCAGCGCGGCGGTGTGTACCGGCGCGGGAATCACCAGGCCGGGCGGTACCCGGGCTCCCAGGTGGGCGACCTGCGCCAGTCGGGTGGCCTTGGAGCCGTGGCGGTCCGGGTCGAGCGGGTGCACAAATTGATCGACGAGACGGTGCGACATGGCGTAGTCCGGCGGTGGCCGGCCCAGCGGATCAGTCGTCCCGGTTGCAGGTCAGGTCTATGGGCGAGCCCGGCTTGGCTTTGGTGCCGGCCTCGGGCGACTGGCTGAGCACCGTGTAGGGCGGCGCGTCACGGGCTCGCCAGCCCACCTTGCCCACTTTGAAGCCCGCCTTCTCGATCTCCTGTTTGGCGTTGCGGCAGCTCATGCGCGTGAGCTTGGGCACTTCTTTCTCGAGGTCGGCTTGTTTGGCCACGGTGATCGTGATCGTCTCGCCGGGCTTGACCACCGTGCCCGCCGTGGGCGTGCAGGAGATGACCTGTCCGGGCTTGACCCCCGGGCTCGAGGCGTAGCTGAGCTTGCCCAGCTTGAGCTTTTGCTTGGTCAGCAGGATCGTGTAGTCCTGCAGCATCATGCCCGCGCAGGTGGGCACCGTCACCCGCGGTGGTCCCGCCGAGAGCACGACGTTCACCGCGCTATGCTGGAGCACCTTGGAGTCGGGCAGCGGATGCTGAGAGCAGATCTGGCCGCGAGGCACCTTGGGATCGGCTCGTCGCTCGATGATCTGCAGGCGCAGCTTTCGCCCGTCGAGTACCTCCATGGCCTGAGAGGGCATGAGCCCAACCACCTGGGGCACGATGACCTCTTTGGGTTTCTTTTTGTGGAAGACCACCAGGTAGAGCGCGAAAAAGGTGCAGATCGACGTGATCAGCGCCGTGAGAATCGAGGTAATGACAGTGTTTCTGGTCGACATGGCTGCCTATGTTACGGGAAGCACCCGTCAGGTTCAAGGGGCGTCAGCGAGGGCGCTGGAGTGATCGGGTCCAAGGCGAGGCCTGACCCACGTGGACGAAGGCGGGCCCACCTGGCATACTCCTTTGTACAGTGGTTGCCCCGCGGCCCGGAAGGGACCATGAGTTTGCGTATCCTCTATACAAGGAATGGTTTTGGCATCCCGTGGATGGCCCTGGTCCTGGTGGGGACTGGTCTGGGAGCCTGTGGCGTCGGCTGTGGTGGGACAAAATTGAAACTGCCGGTCTGTGGGAACGGGGTGGTCGAGGGTCGGGAGCTGTGTGATGACGGGAACCTGGTTTCGGGCGATGGGTGTGACGAGAACTGTCTGATGGAGAGCCGGGAGCTGTGTGACAACCGGATCGATGATGATGGGGATGGGTCGGCGGACTGTGCGGACCCGGACTGCTTCAGCAATCCGCTGTGTGACAACGTAGAGGTCTGCTCCAACGGGTTTGATGATGATGGGGACGGGCTGGTGGACTGTGCGGACCCTGACTGTGACGCGTTTCCGGCCTGCGTGGGCGTTGAGATCTGCGACAACGGGCTGGACGATGACGATGACGGCGACTTCGACTGTGACGACAGCCAGTGCAACGGGCATCCGGCCTGCGGCGGGTGCGATCCGGAGATTGATTTCGGCGTGCTGGCGCCGGGCGAGAGCCGGGTGCTGAGTGTGGACACCACCGAGACCCAGTCGGTGTTGGGCGTGAGCTGCGGCATCGGCGATGGCGCGGGGAACTACCACCTGCGGTTCGAAGTGGAGGTGGGGTTCCACCTGCTTCTGCAGGCGGCGCCGGTGAGCGGAGACCTGGTGTTGGGTTTGTTGCGGGAGGAGGAGCCGGGGGTGACCTGCGAGGTGGACGAGATCTACTGCATGGCCGTGGATGAGGATCCGGTGCAGGCGGAGCTTACGGGGCGTCCGCCGGGGGTCTACCGGCTCGTGGTGGCGCCCACGGAGCTGGGGGGGAGGGGGCAGATCCAGCTCAACCTGATGTTGGTGGCCGGGGCGCAGGAGCTGTGTGACAACGGCGTGGACGACGACGGCGACGGGGACGTGGACTGCGACGACGCGGACTGCGCGGCCGTGCCTGACTGTATTTTTGAGATCTGCGACAACGGCGTGGACGACGATGGCGATGGGGACGTGGACTGCGCCGACGCCGATTGTGCGGCCCAGCCGCCCTGTCTGCCGCCGGAGATCTGTGGCAATGGAGTGGATGACAACGGAGACGGAAAGGTGGACTGCGCGCAAGTGGAGTGCAGCGGCACGGCGAGCTGCGTGGGCTCTGACTGCGTGGTGAACGTGAACCTGGGAGTGCTCGACCGCGGAGACGTGGTGGTGGGTGGGTTCGATACGGGGCTGGCCACGGACGACAATGATACGAGCTGTGGGGGGCCCGACGGGCCTGAAGTGGTGATGTCCTTTGCGCTGTCTACGGCGGCCAACGTCGGGCTGTCTCTGGAGCAGGCGGGCGATCACGTGGTGAGCCTGACTGCGGAGGCCGGCCCGGGGAGCTGGTGTGACTCTGCGGAGCTGGACTGTCTGGATCCCGGTGGCAGCGGCCGTTCGGCGCATACGACATACCTGGGACTGCCCGCGGCGCGGTACTTTATTCTGGTCGAGGCGGTGACCGGTGATCGTACCGGCATCGGCACGGTGGAGCTGACAATCTACGACCCGCTTTTTGAGATCTGCGGCAACGGCGTGGACGACGACGGCGACGGGGACGTGGACTGCGCCGACGCCGACTGCGCGACGGATCCCATCTGTCTGCCCGAGGCGGCTTGCCACGACGGGGTGGACAACGACGCTGACGACCAGGTGGACTGCGCGGACTTTGACTGCGTGGGGAGCCCTGCCTGTGGGCCCGGCGCCTGTGTGCCCGCGCGCGACCTGGGCGTGATTCAGCCCGGCGCGCCGGCCCTGGTCACCGTGGACACCACCGCCGCGGCGGACCTGTTCAGCGCGAGCTGCGCCCGGGGGGGCGGGGGCGGGGACGTGGTGTTGACCTTCGAGCTGGCCGTGGCGGGTGATCTTTTCATCAACGGCATGCAGCTCGGTTTCTCCGACCACGCCGTGGCGCTGATGTGCCAGGCCGGGCCGGGGAGCGCCTGTGACGCCGCTGAGCACGCCTGCACGGACGGGGGCTCGCCCGGGCTGCCCATCGCCACCGTCATTACCAATGTGCCGCCGGGCAACTACTTCCTGCTGGTGGAACCCTACAGCCCCTCCGGGGCGGGCTCCATCACCCTGGAGGTGGGGCTGCAGTAGGGACGGTGGGCGGGGTTGGACACTTCGCGGTCTCTGGTCCCGGTGGTATACTGGCGTCTGATCAAGGAGATCGTGATGCGTCGACGGTTCATGCGTAGGATTCCTGTGGCCTTGGGGGTGCTCTGTCTGGTGGGAATGGTGGCGGGTGTGGCCGGGTGCGGCGAGAAAGAAAAGAGCACGGGCTGCGGCAACGGGCTGCGTGGGATCGGCGAAGATTGCGACTGCGGAACGGACCCGGACAACCTCCCGGACGGCTGCCTGACCACAAACGGCGGGCCGGGGGCCACCTGCAGCACCACCTGTGAGGCGGTACTGCGCGAAAACTGTGACAACGGCGTGGACGACGACAAGGACGGGCTCGTAGACTGCGCGGACGACGACTGCGCGACGCACGCGCGTTGTCTGCCCGAGACCCTATGCAATGACCGCTTGGACAACGACGGGGATGGCGACATTGATTGCGACGACTCAGACTGCGCGACCCTGCCGGTCTGCGAGCCGGAGAACTGCACCAACGGCGTGGACGACAACGGCGACGGTTTCATCGACTGTCAGGACGCCCAGTGCGTGGGCGTTGCGGACTGCATTGGGGTGGAGGTGTGTTGGGGGGGCGTGGATGACGACGGTGACGGCTACACCGACTGCGACGACTCGGACTGCGTAGGGGAGTCGGTGTGCGCGGCCGAGGACTGCGCCAACGGCCTGGACGACGACGGCGACTTCAAGGTGGATTGCGCCGACCGCAGCTGCATCGAGTCAGCCGAGTGCCCGGGCACGGGCTGCGGATCCACGCTGATCAACTCCTCGGTCACCCTGGCGCTGTCTCCGGGCAATCAGGTGGCGCGGGTCGCTTTGCAAATTGACGCCGAGACCGATGACAGCTACGGCCAGTGCGATGTCACCAACGGCAAAGAGCATGTGCTCGAGATCCGGCTCTTGGACCCGGGGCGGCTGCGGGTGGTCTACTCGCAGAGCGGCGCGCATCGGTTCGGGCTGTACTTCAAAGGTCGGCCGGGCGCGGGCTGTCACGAAGCCATGAACGCGTGCACCGTGCCGGCGGTGAATGCCGGCGGCGTGCTCGAGTATGGCGCTCTGCCCGCCTCGGAGTACTACCTCATTGTGTCCGAGGACTCGGCGGGCTCCGGCGGTGCAGTGGACCTCGTGATCTCCCTGGTGGACTCAAATCCGGCCAATGTCGTGGAGCTTTGCGACAACCTGCTCGACGACGATGGGGACAGCCAATACGACTGCGGGGACTTGACGTGTCTGGGCGACGCGACGTGCGATCAATCCGCCTGCGGACCGGGCCAGTTGCCCGTGCCGGACCACCAGGCCGGCAGCCTGGCGCCGTCGGGTACCCCCCTGTACCCCATGCCTGGCGCCGATCCCCCGCTCCTCGAGGTCAACACCCAGGGAGGGGGCTCGAACTACCCCGTCACCGGTTGTCAGGGGCTCTTTGGCCAGGACCAGATGATTTCGTTCACCTTGCAGGAACCGGCCGTGATCCAGGTGGGCTTCCGGCAGAACATGTCCGACGCCGGTGACCACGTGCTGGCGCTGTTTTTTGAGGGCCAGGACTGCGCCTTGGCCGAGCACTGGTGTATCGACCCCGGCGGTGTTCAGGACGGTGTGGTGACCTTCCCCGGGGACCCCGCCGACGGGGGGCGTTATCCGGCCGGCAACTACTATCTGGTCACCAAGTCCATGGGCGGTAGCGCTGGGCGCATCGACCTGCAGATCATCACCCTGAACACCACCGCTGCGGAGCTGTGCATCGACGCGGGATTCGATAACGACGGCGACGGCGACAGAAACTGCGATGACGCCGACTGCTTCGACCACCACAGCTGCATCCTGGAGGACTGCAGCGATCAGAACCCCTCCACGGGGGATCTTGACCTGGACGGTAGGGTGGGTTGCCAGGACACGGATCCGGACGACCGCTGCGTCTGTTCGTATGTTTGCGCCTGCGCGGGACAGCCGGGCTGCGACCCCGCGGACCTGGTCTGCGATGGCGATTACGATGACGAAGTGATCGATTTCGGCACGGTGCACATCGGCCAGTCGTACCCCTTTGTGGTGGACACCAGCTTGCCGGGCGTGCGGGGGGACTACTTTCTGGAGACCTGTCTCGGGACCGTGGACTCCACCGCGCCCGACGTCGTGCTGTTTTTTACCTTGGCCACGACGTCCGACATCCGCTTCGATTTCATCCAGCCCGCCGGCGTGGTGCACCGTGGATTGTTCATGCACGCCGATCGCTGCCGTGCGTGTGATGACCTCGGGCCAGCGGAGGCGTACAGCATCTATTGCTACAGCACGAACACCGCGTGGCTGCAGTACGACCTGTTGCCCGGTTCCTATGCCCTGGTGCTCAAAGCGATGCCCAGCCTGTCGGCAACGGGGTTGTTCACGGGTGAGTTCCTGACGGGGCAGTTCTCAGGCGACCTCGTTATTAGTCCGTGAGCAAGAAGTCACCACGTGGGGCCCGACCACCGGGCACCACAGTCGACGGCAAAGACGCCCGACCTGCGCCTACCGTGGCGTCGAGCTTCCGCGGCGCGGTGAGCCTGGCCGGGGAGCTGCTGCAGTTCGACGGCTTCACCGAGGACGGGTTGACCTTCGTGAGCCACGCTCACGTGAAGGTGCCGCCCGGAGCCGAGCGGCTCATCACCTCGGTGATCACCGCCCGGCTCCTGGGGACGCGGGCCCGGTACGCCCTGGCCACGCCCTACGGTCGGGAGTTCTCCCTGGGCGCGTTGGGCCTGCGCATGCTGCCCACGGGTCACGTGCCAGGCGCCGCCGCCCTGATGGTGCGGCACCAGCGGCGCACGCTGGTCTATGCCGGTCAGCTCGGGGCCTACGGCGAGTTCTTCGGCCTGGCGGGCGCCGTGGCCGAGCCCTGCGACACCCTGGTGTTGCAGGCCCCCTATGGGGCTCCTGGGATGCGGCTGCCGCAGCCCCAGGCGGTGCTCAAGCAGATCGGGGACTTCTGCCGGGCGGCCCAGGCGGACGACCTGGCCCCGGTGCTGCTGTGCGCCC
>Ga0180009_10006774_pt1 | contig 11908 bp, 15 predicted proteins | sample OS_PC_MetaG_FD_123537 | JGI IMG/M metagenome (GOLD analysis project Ga0180009, IMG submission 123537) | Groundwater microbial communities from the Aspo Hard Rock Laboratory (HRL) deep subsurface site, Sweden - OS_PC_MetaG | ecosystem: Environmental > Aquatic > Deep subsurface > Groundwater...
ATCCACAAATCAAAAGAATAATTTTAATCTCCTCTGATACTGATTTTTGTCCAGCAATAAAAGATATTAAAGAAAGGGGAAATATTGAAGTAATTTTATATACATATTTCGATAGAAAAAGAAAATCAAAGTTTTCTTTATCAAATGAATTAATTGATTGCTGTTCAAAATATTTTAAATTAATAAAAGAAGATTTTACTTCGTGTCAACTAAATAAATTAAAAAAATAGATATTTATTTTAGAAAATAATCATAACCCAAACATTTTTACTTGGTTTGGTGCAGGTGATTATTTCCCAACTTCGCTTGTTCTCTCATACCTAATATAAAACTTATCAAGAATATTTGTAACTTGTTTTCGCATTTCTGCGGTTTTTATTCCTTTCCAGTCCAAGACAGCAAAGTCAATTTCTTCTGTTGACTTATCCAGTATTTCCTGTATCATTTCTTCTTTTAACGGAAGAACATAACCTGGAATAATATGCCCGATTGCAATATTGGAATCTAACTGGAGTTTATTGAAATTAGGGCAATAATGCGGACCTCCTATTCCAAATGCAATTTCTCTATAAGGATTGGGTTTGAATTCTTCTATTATCTCCTGGATTGTTTTTGCAACAACAAATCCTGCTTTCAAGTCTTTCCATTCTCTTTCATTAGAGCCAATTTCTATAAACATGCATGGCTTGTTTATTAAAGGACCATGATGAGTGCATTCTAAAGTTGTTTTATAATCTCTTAAATGATATTTTTCTGCATTTTTATTTAATTTTTCAAAGGTTTGTTTTAAAAACTGGGCAGATGTTGGACATATTTTTTCAGTTTTACCACCTAAAGTAGCAAGACGAAAATTTCCAGGAGCATGTACAGAAAGAGTTTTTTCTCCACTCTCTGACTTATGCTTTGAAGCAAAAATAACAAAATCATACTGGCTTATTTTATTATAATCTAGATTAATATCTGAGATTATATCTTCTTCTCTCAAATAAAAATTATAATTTCCAAATTGTGAAAGATGGGTTGTTATGTTGATTCCTGCCAAATCTTGCTTGCTTGCAATTATGAGATATTTGTTAAACATAAGACTTTTAAACCATTATCTTTTAAATAAATTACCATGATAAAGAATTTAATTAGCTGGATATTTAATATTAATGAGGAGGAAGTAATTTTAGGATTCTCTGGAAAAGTACTGAAAACAGCAGAAGAGTTAATTACGAGAAAAGAATATAAAAGGGCTAAGAAATTAATTCAAAGTGTAAATGAATATTATATAAGAGTAAAAAATAGGGATATGGCTATAATAAACAGAATAAACATATTATATGCTGAATGTTTTGACGAGTTAAATTCTAGTAAATATTAAAAGGGTTTAAAAATTATGTCTCAAATATTAAATAAATCTTTATAAATTTAGAACATATCTAAATGTAAGTGATTAAAATGGTTAGAAGTATGCAAAACCAATTTAGAAGAAGGATTGGAGAGGTTGCATATACTCCTAATCAGATATCAAAGATGATATGTCAGATGGGGTTGGGGTGGTATAGTTCCCGTAAGATAAGAAATTATGTTAAAAAAAATGATTTGTTTGTTGAATTAGAAAAGGTTGGTATAAAACCACCAGATGATTCTTTAACAAGGTATTGGGTACCAAAATCAAATCTTGGAAAAATTATAGATGGGTTCAATATTCCTGCTACAGAAAAAGATTTTGAAAATGCAGCTGATTCCCTGAATTTTCAGGCATAATTATTTTAAATTTTTTAGTGATGAAAATTTTTAGAGAGTATAAATCTACAAACTGAGATGGGAAATATTAAAAACTTGATTTTGTTTACCAGATTATGCAGGAAATTGTTAAAATTTTAATTGGGGTGGTGGTATTGATTTTTGGAATTCTTATTGGTAATTTATTGGCAAAAAATACAAAATCAGAATTAAAGAAAAACCAAAAATGGTTTAAGCTTATTATAATAATAAGTTTGATTGGTGGATTTACAGGATTAATAATTGGCAAAGATGCAATATTATTCGGATTTTTCTTAATAGCTGTTGTAACCTCAAGGAGTTTGAGAAGATAATACAGAAAATCTGATTTTCTGTCTCACAAACTCCAAACAGAAACAGGGAGTTCGTGATGAAGGTGATAAAATAAAAATAAAAGATAAAAATAAAAGATAAAAATATTTTTCTAAATTTATCTTCTTTTAGCTTTAGTTTTTTTCTTTTTTGGCATTGTCTGGACACCCCTTTTTATAATATAATTAAAGAAATTTTATTTTTATACTTATATAATCATTTGTGAAGGACATCAAATCAGTGATTTAAATTTTTGATGTCCTTTAAATCAACTTTTTAGATGAATTAATTTATAAAAGCATTTAAATACTATGGAACAATTATGTTACATATGGAACAAAAAGATTACAAATTTGAGATTGTGGATGAGCTTATGAAAAATGAAAATCATATAAGAAGTATTGCCAAAAATCTTAATACAAACCATATGAATATAGTAAGAAAAATAAAAGAACTAGAAAAAGAGAATGTTGTAGATTACAAAGAAGAAGGGAAAAATAAGAAATATTTTCTTAAAAAAACAATTGAATCAAAAAATTATGTTTTTAGTGCAGAAAAATACAAATTAAATAAAATACTTATAAAATACCCTTTTTTAAGAGGAATTATAGAAAAAATACAAAAAGAAAATAAGATAAAACTTGCTGTGCTATTTGGGAGTTATGCAAAGGATATTGTAAAAAAGGAAAGCGATATAGATGTTTACATAGACACTTTAAATATAAAAATAAAAAAAGAATTAAGTTTATTTAATACAAATTTAAGCATAAAAATAGGAAAATATGATAAATCTAATCTATTAATAAAAGAAATAGAGAAAAATCATGTAATAATAAAAGGTGTTGAATTATACTATGAAAAAAATAAATTTTTTGATTAATCTTAAAAAGAAGAAGAAACTTAGATTAGTTGAGCCATCTGAAGAAATAAAAAAATCTTATATCTCAAAATCAGAAAGTAACTTAATTTCTGTTAAGATTCTTTTAGAAAATGATAAATTAGAAGAGGCAATTGCATTAACTTATTACAGCATGTACCATATGCTAACTGCATTACTTTTTAAAATAGGAATAAAGTGTGAAAATCATTCAGCATCAATAATTTTATTAGAAGAAATATTTGACCTAAATAATCTTGATATTCTTAATGCAAAAAAAGAAAGGATAGATAAACAATATTATACTGATTTCCATATCAAGAAACAAGAAGTAATAGAAGCGATGAAAAATGCAGAAGAATTTAATAATAAAATTTTTGATTTTATATCAAGGTTAAATAACAAAGATATTAAAAAGTATAGAAATAATTTTAAGGAGTTAATTTAAAATGTTATACATAATCGGATTGGGATTAAATGTTGAAGGCATTTCCCAGGAAGGGCTTAAATTAGTTAAAAAGTGCAAGAAAGTCTATTTGGAAAATTATACTATTGGATTTCCATATTCTGATGGAGAGCTTAGAGAAAAACTTGGATTAAAAAAAATATTCTTGGCAGATAGGGATTTTGTTGAGAGCGAGAAAATAATAGATGAAGCAATGAGACTGGATGTGGCATTGTTGGTTTATGGAAGTCCTTTGACAGCAACGACGCATATTTCTTTGATTAATGAAGCAAAAAGAATTGGAGTTAGATACAAAATAATTTATGGTGCTTCTATAATTGATGCAGTAGCAATAACAGGGTTGCAGTTGTACAAATTTGGAAAAATAGCAAGCATGCCTAGTTGGAAAAAGAATTTTACTCCTGATAGTTTTATGGAAGTAGTAAAAGAAAATAACTCAATAAATGCTCATTCACTGATTTTAATTGATATTGGATTAAATTTTCAAGATGCTTTGAAACAGCTTGAAGAATCTGCAAAGAAACATAAAATACAATTAAACAGAATTATTTTATGCCAGAATCTTGGAACAAAACAAGAAAAAATACATTATAAAACAATAAGAGAATTTGAAGAATTTTCTGGTGTTAAAGAACCTTATTGCATTATAATTCCTGGAAAAATGCACTTTATGGAGAAAGAGATTTTGGAACTATTTGAAAAATAAAATGTATAATTTAACTAAAAGAGCTCTCTTTAAAAAAGAGACTTCGGAGAGAAAATTTGGATTAACAAATAGAGAGATGAAGCTTTTGAAAAGTCTGAATACTCCTAAAAAAATACAGGATTATCTGGACAAACTTCAGATTAATTTTGATTACAGAAAAGACACTTTTATGTCTCCTAGAAAAGTTATAGAAAAAAGAAAATGCCATTGCATCGAGGGTGCTACTCTTGCTTATCTTGCTTTAAAAATAAATGGCTACAAACCTTTTTTGGTTCATTTAAAAACAATCAAGCATGATTATGAGCATGTTTTAGCTGTTTTCAAAAAAAATGGAAAATTTGGAGCAATTACAAAAACCAATCATGCTGTTCTAAGATACAGAGAGCCGGTTTATGAGAATATAAGGGAGTTGGTTATGAGCTTTTTTCATGAATATTTTATGGATAATGGGAAAAAAACATTGAGAAGTTATTCTGCTCCTGTAAATTTGTCAAGATTTGATAAGAAAAATTGGCAGACAGATGAAAAAGATTTATGGTATATTGACAAATATTTGGATAAAATCAAGCATTATCCAATTCTTACAAAAAAACAAATTGCAGACTTAAGAAAAGCAGATAAAATTGAGATACTGGCAGGAAAACTTGTAGAATGGAAAAGAGGAGGAAAAAGGGTTATAAAATAATTTTAAGCTTCTGTTAAATGATATCCTAAAATATTTTGTTTCTTTTCTTTTAATTCTATAAATTTCTTAATGAATTCTGTCCCATACTTACCATTTTTAGATATATATTCATCTAATACTACTGATAATATCTCAAATTCTCTTTCATATAAATCCCACTTAACTTTTTGGATACTTATACTTCCAGCATCTAATAATTTACTACACCCATCTAAAATATTAACTATTCTGCTTTCTGTTTCATTATAATATTTTCTGAACAAACCCATTAAAAAATCATAATAAGAGATTTTTTAAATATTGCTATATTTTATTAAGATAATAAATAATCAGAAAAAATTTGAAGATGTATAATTTTAAAGAAATTGAGGAAAGTTCAAGAAAAGTCTGGAAAAATAATTCAAAAGAAATAAAAAAAGCTGTTCAAGACAATACAAAGAAAAAGATTTTTTCTTTTTTAGAAGGACCACCCACTGCAAATGCTCCTCCTGGATTGCATCATCTAGAAGTCAGGACATTCAAGGATATTATATGCAAATTCAAATTTATGAAAGGATTTTCTGTTCCAAGAAAAGGCGGCTGGGATTGTCATGGTTTGCCTGTTGAAGTGCAAATTGAGAAAAAATTAAATCTTGCAGACAAAAAAGCTGTTTTAGATTATGGTGTAGAGAAATTTATAAATCAATGCAAAGAAAGCGTATTTTCGAATATAAAAGATTGGAGTGTCTCTACAGAAGAATTAAATTACTGGATTGATTTAGAACATCCATATGTAACTCTTGAAAATGATTATATTGAAAGTGTTTGGTGGAGCCTGAAAGAACTTTATAAAAAAGATTTGTTGTATGAAGGACACAAGGTTGTTCCTTTTTGTCCAAGATGTGGAACTCCTTTATCAAGCCATGAAGTTGCACAGGGTTACAAAGATATAACAGAAGAATCTGTTTATATTGCATTTAAATTAAAAGATAAAAAAGATGAATATGTTCTGGCGTGGACAACAACTCCCTGGACACTTCCTGGAAATGTTGGTTTGGCTGTTGGAAATAAAATAGAATATGTTAAGATAAAGCTTCCAGATGGAGATAAATTAATTTTGGGAAAAGACAGATTAAGTTTAATAAAAGGAGATTATCAAGTTATTGAAAAATTAAAAGGAAAAGATTTGGTTGGATTGGAATACGAACCTTTGTATGATATAAAAGAATTGAGAAATAAAAATTCTTACAAAATAATTCCTGCTGATTTTGTTACAACAGAAGATGGAACAGGAGTTGTTCACACTGCTGTAATGTATGGAGAAGATGATTATAATATAGGTATTGAAAAAGGACTTCCTGCTGTTCATACTGTTGGTCAAGATGGAAAATTTCTAGATATTGCTCCTGAATTTTTGAGAGGGAGATTTGTAAAAAGTGCGGAAAAAGATATTATAGAAGACTTGAAAAAAAGGCATTTATTGTTTAAAGTTGAAAAAATTACTCATGCTTATCCTTTTTGCTGGAGATGTGATTCTCCTCTTTTGTATTACGCAATTAATTCTTGGTATATTAAAGTTACAAAAATCAGAGACAGAATGGTTAAATTAAACAAAAAAATAAACTGGAGTCCCAAACATATAAAAGATGGAAGATTTGGAAAATGGCTCGAAGGTGCAAAAGATTGGGCATTATCAAGATTCAAATTCTGGGGAACCCCTCTTCCAATATGGAGATGTTCCTCTGGATGTGGAAATGAAGAAATAATTGGAAGCATAGATGAATTAAAAAAGAAATCTATTAAAAAATTAGGAAAAATAGATTTGCACAAGCCATTTATCGATAAAGTAGAATTGAAATGTTCCAAATGCAAAAAGAACATGAAAAGAATACCAGATGTAATTGATTGTTGGTATGATTCTGGAAGTGCTATATTTGCACAATTTCATTATCCTTTTGAAAACAAAAAAGAGTTTGAAAGAAGATTTCCTTATGATTTTATTTCAGAAGGTATTGACCAGACAAGAGGATGGTTTTATACAATGCATGTTTTATCAACAGCTTTGTTTGACAAGGTTGCTTACAAAAATGTTATTTGCGCAGGACATATTGTTGATGAAAAAGGAGAAAAAATGAGTAAGAGCAAGGGAAACATAATAAAACCAAGAGAAATAATCGACCAAGCAGGTGTTGATGCAATCAGACTGCAGTTTTGCACAAATGATGCAGGGAATTCAAAACCATTTTCTTTTAATTTAATGAGAGAAGCAGTAATACCTTTTCTTACAATATTGTATAATTTAAACAAATATTATTCTCAGATGGAAAATAAAAAGTGTGTAAAGAAAATAGAAGATAAATGGATTCTAAGCAGATTAAACTCTACTATAAAAGGGGTTACAAAAAATCTTGAGGAATTTTCAATTTATGAAGGATTTCAAAAGATTATGGATTTTGTTGTTAGGGATTTATCTAGAAATTATATTAAGATGACAAGGGACAGGGAAGATAATAAAGAAATTGTAAAAGAGTGTTTGTTAAAAACAGCATTGATTCTTGCACCTTTTGCTCCTTATATTACAGAAAATATTTATCAAAACTTTGAAAAAAAATCAATACATCTTTCTTCATGGCCAAAAGCAGAAGAAAATAAAATTGATAAAAAACTTGAAAAAGAATTTAATGATGTTCTTGCAATAATTGAAAAGGGTTTGGCAGAAAGAGACAAAGCACAAATAGGATTAAGATGGCCTTTAGGAAAAATTGCAATACAAGACAAAGAACTTCAATCTTTATCAAAATATGAGGAAATAATAAAATCTCAGTTAAATATTAAAAAAATAGAATTAAAAAAAGGAAAAGAATTATCTGTTAAACTAGACACAAAAATGACTTCTGAGCTTGAAGCAGAAGGTTATGCCAGAGAAATAACGAGAAAGATTCAGAATGAGAGGAAAATAGCAGGATTAATGAAAAAAGACCTAATTGATTTACATATTAGTGTAGGGGGGTTAGATTTCCTTAAATTAATTGTGAAAAATTCCCATATTATACAAGAAAAGGTTAATGCTAAAAAAATTTCAATCGGACAATTTCTTAAAAATAGAGAAGAAAGAGATTACCAGCACCAATCAGAAGGGGAGATTAAAGAAAAGAAATTTAAAATATTTTTTAATAAAGTCAAATAATTTCAATACCTCCGACGGTGAATTAAAAAAAATACTTGAGGAAAAAGAGAGTTTTCTTCGGGAAAGAACCAATTCAAAAAAAATTGATTTTGTTACAACTAAGAAGGAAATATTTAAAAACAGAGTTGACTTTAAAATAAAAGATAAAAGAGGCCAATTAGTGATTAAGTAACTACCCCTTGGTGAGTTATTGAATTCACCCTTTTATCATAATAATATTTAAAAATGAAAAGAGGCATCAAATAAAATGATTGTTAAGGAAGAATTTTTGAGCAGACTAAGAAAAATCTTTGATTTGAATCTTTATGAAGTGAAGGTTTGGACTGCATTATTATCCCGAGGTACTTCTACTGCAGGAGAATTAAGCAATATCTCAGATGTTCCTAGATCAAGAACCTATGATATTCTTGAATCCCTCGAGAAAAAAGGATTTATTGTTATGAGATTGGGTAAACCAATAAAATTCGTTGCTCTAAAACCTGGAGAAGTTGTAGAAAGAGTTAAGAAAAACTTAGTAAAAGAGGCAAATGATAAATCAAAAAGATTAGAAAGCATGAAAGGTGAAGATGTTCTTGAAGAACTTGATACATTATTCACTCAAGGAGTAAAATTTGTTGAACCTACTGACTTATCAGGAAGTTTGAGAGGAAGGCAAAATATGTATAATCATCTCGACATGATGGTAAGAGATGCTGAAAAGACAATAACTATTGTGACAACAAAAGAGGGATTAAATAGAAAGCTTGAGGCATTAATGCCTTCTTTAGAAAAGTGCAAAAAAAGAGGAGTGAAGATAAGGATTGCTGCTCCTGTTGATAAAGAAAATTTAAAAGTAGCAAAAGATATGTCAAAGGTTGGAGAAGTAAGAAATCTTCAATCAATGAAAGCTAGATTTGTAATAATTGATTCAAATCAGATAATGTTCATGCTATTGGATGATCAAAAATTCCATCCTAATTATGATATTGGGATATGGATTAATACAGAATTCTTTGCTCTGGCACTTGAACAGATGTTTGAGCTGGCATGGAAAGATATGAAGAAAATTTAAGGTTATAAGAGTATAATAATTTTTTTAAAGGACAATTAATAACAATATTTATGATAACAACAATAAGTTTAGATGAGTTAACAAAGAATTCAACTCCTTGTGAAATATGCGTAGCTATGAATAATAAAGAAGTAGATATAAATAAAACAGGAGATTATTATGATAATGATAGTATGACAAGTAGGTGTATTTCAATAGAAAAAAATAAATGCCTAGACTCTGATAAAGCGATGATAAGATTACTATATTTAACTTATAGAAATTCCAAATCTTAAAATCCAATTTTTTCTTGAAAAATATAAAAATAAGAATTAAAAATAAAAATAAAAAAAATAAAATAAAGTTTTATTTAAAGTAATGAATAATTGCTAAAACTATGCTTATTACTGTTGTAATTACTACAACCCAGCCAGCTACCATAGCAACTGATGTACCACCAAGATAAGATGGCAAGCTTAAAATATTATCTATCATTGCGAAACCTACTGATAATGATACTATAACTCCAGTAAGCCATGCAACAAATGATAACAAATTATTACCGCCTTTTTTTGCCATTCTACACCTCCTTTTTGATTTAATTATTTAATAAATATAAGAATAAATTACTATTTAAATAGTTTTCTTTTTTACATTCTCTCAACAACATTAATTCCGAGAAGTTTTAAAGAATTTTTTAGTATAATTCTAAAACATTGAACAAGTAAAATTCTAAAATTTTCATTTTCTGAATTAATTACAGGACATTCATGATAGAACTCATTAAATAATTTTGAAAGCTGGTAAGAATAATTTGCAATAATAGCAGGATTTAAATTTTTATAAGAACTTTCTGCAATTTTTGAAAAATCAGAAAGTTTTTTGCATAATTCTGTTTCTTTGTTTTCCAATTTAGATATTTTCTTATTGGTTTTTGGAGAAATCTTTGATTTTCTTATTATTGAACTTGCTCTTGCATAAGAATAAAGAAGATAAGGACCTGTATCTCCTTCAAAATTCAAAGCTTCTTGTTTTTGAAAAATAATATTTTTGTTTGGAGATTGTTTTAGCATTGAATATTTTATTGCAGATATTGCAATTGTCAATGCTCTTTTATCCAATTCTATTTGAGAGATTTGTGGGAATCTTTGTTTTATGTTTTGTTTTGCATGGTCTGTAACTTCTTTTATAAAATCAGAATAAAGAATATTATCTCCTGTTCTTGAAGACATTTTTCCTGTTGGAAGCCTTACCATTCCATAACTTATATGGTAGAATATATCTTTTTTCTTAAATTTCATTAATTCCAAAATTTTGAGAAGTTGTTTAATATGCAAATCCTGCTCATTACCCACAACATAAAAACTCCAGTCCAGACTATAATCTTTAAATTTCTTTTTTGCCAAAGCCAATTCTTTAGCCGGATATAAAACTGTTCCGTCGCTTCTTAATAAAACCCAGACACCAAAATTATATTTTTCTAAATCTACTATTACAGCCCCTTCACTTTTTTTTGCTATTCCTTTTCTTAATAATTCATTAACAATTTTTTTTCCTTCTTTTTCCAATTGTGATTCAAAATAATATTTATCAAAATGAGTGTTTAACTGAAAATATATTTTTTCAAAAGATTCAAGACTAATTTTTCTTGTTTTTTTCCACAGCTCATTTAATGATTTATCTTTCTTATCTTCAAGTTTTTTGTTTAATTCATCAACTTCTTTTTGAAATTCTGGGTTGTTAGTTATTTTTTTAATTGCATCTACATAAATTGAAGCAATCCAAGATTCATCATTTTTTAATTTTTCCTTGGAATGATATTTTTTGTAACACCACAACCATTTAGCAACATGCATTCCTGTATCTCCCTGATAATTTGCACGAATTACTTTTTCTCCAAAAAATTCCGCAATTCTTGCCAGACTTTCTCCAAGAGAAGTTCCCCTAATATGCCCGACATGAAAAGCCTTATGGGTATTTGCCTGAGAAAATTCAATCATTCCCTTTAATTTATATTCCTTTTTTCCATAATTATCTTTTTTTGCAAGTATATCTTTTAATATTTTTTCGCACAGAATATTTTTGTTGACAAAAAAATTAAGATAAGCTCCCTTGGTTTCTATTTTTTCTATTTCTTTTGATAGTTTTATTTTTGATTTTAAATCCTGAGCTATTTGATTTGGATTTTTTTTAAGAATTTTTGACAAAGAGAAACATGGAAAAGCATAGTCTCCCATTTCAGAAGATGGCGGTATTTCTATAAGGTTTTGAATTTCCTCTGGTTTTAATTTTATCTCTTTTTTGAGCAAATCAACAATCAGCTGTTTCATAAAGAGATAAGAGAAAGAAAGTTAATAAAGATTTTGAATTGAAAAATATTATATAAATATTTTTATACTCTTTTCTGACACCATTTATATGAAAGAATTGTTTTGGAGAGAGGAAGTAGATGGAGTTTTCAAGATTACTGATTTGGTATTAAATATTAGAGAAGACCTTGGTTATCCTTTTTCAGCTATTAAAGAAAATAAATTTTGTCGTTTTATGGAAGAGTTTGCCCCTAAACTAGTTAATAAACTTAAAGAGTCTGATATTGATATTGTTTCAATATTAAAGGGTTGTGATGCAATTGGATGTGTTAATCTTGATGGATTTGATGGCTTAAAAGTGAACTCTGTCTATTATAATAAAAATGATGAAGATATGGGTAACCTTCACTCGGGTTATCTGTTACCTTATGAAGTATATATTTTATTAAAAAAACCAAAAAAGATAAAATTAATTAATGAGATTAGACCTTTAAAATAATATCTCCCTTTCTAAAAATTTATATATCTAAATAATTATATCATCTTATGACTAACTACGATGTTGTGATTATAGGTGCAGGACCTGC
>Ga0180009_10006775_pt1 | contig 11908 bp, 7 predicted proteins | sample OS_PC_MetaG_FD_123537 | JGI IMG/M metagenome (GOLD analysis project Ga0180009, IMG submission 123537) | Groundwater microbial communities from the Aspo Hard Rock Laboratory (HRL) deep subsurface site, Sweden - OS_PC_MetaG | ecosystem: Environmental > Aquatic > Deep subsurface > Groundwater...
AAATGGCGATTGGGAAAGTTATTGGACTGAATGTGGCAAATAAGCTGCATGAGAAACTAATACTTTTAATTGCACCCTGAACTAAATAAATTCATTGATAATAAACTTTTGCCATTTATGACCTATCTTTCACCCAAAACTTCCTGCTACGAACATCTCGAATATGCTGGATGTGGTTCAATTATGCGGGTCGCTAGGTGGGCATCAATCGAGGATATATTTCACATTCGATTTGCAAACCTATTTTCTATGCAATCTCCCAGAGAGATTCGTGAATATCTTTCAAATATTCGACCTCAGTTACAGAAGCTGTTTGCTATTTGGGATGATAGTTCAATATCGCGCTTTGACCTCACAACTGTGGGAGTTGCAATAGCACAAGCTAATTTCACGAGAAAAACAGGTGACAGGTTACAGACTACTTCTCCTATTATTGCACCTTACGTTGATGGAGGAAAATTATGATTAGTTGAATTTGTCAAGAATAAAGACTTGCGCCTTGCAGACCTTCCAACAGCGTTCAAGTCGGGAAGGTGTATGCCTGAACACTTATGCGTAAACAAGTTCAAAGACAGGAGGTTTATCATGAAGGGTATTGCCCAAAAGAAATTCTTAGGTAGGTTTTGTTGGGTATTTGTGATCTTTTTAATTGCCTGTGTCATTTCCTTGCCAAGCGTTTTTGCCGACCAAAGTCGAGGTATTTCAGTTGTGGCTTATGACAAGGCATCGGGAAAAAACAAGGAGGTCAGGCTCTACAACAAATCGTATGCTGTTGTCATCGGCATTGATCAGTACACGAACCTGCCATTCGATAAACAACTGTCCTATGCGGTGCAAGACGCAAAGGGGGTTGCTGAGATCCTGAAAAAGAACTTCAAATTTGACAAAATCATCACCCTTTACAACCGAGAGGCTACAAAGGCCAACATTATGAAGGTCCTTTCCGGAGATCTGAGCACGATTTCAGAAGAGGACTCAGTATTCGTCTTCTGGGCGGGGCATGGTTATACAGAAAAGACATCTCGCGGTGACTTGGGCTATCTTGTCCCGTTTGATGGAACATTCGAGGAGTCAGAGCTTTACAAGAACATCTCTATGACCATGTTAAAGGATGATATCTCCAAGCGAATACCTGCAAAGCATATCTTCTATGTGATGGATTCCTGCTACAGTGGTTTGTTGGTAGCTACGAGAGGGGCTTCGAGACAAACGGCAAGAGATTTTAGCTATTTGCAAGAGATTACAAAGGAAGATGTCTGTCAGGTCCTGACGGCAGGCAGTAAGGATCAGGAGGTATTGGACGGCGGCCCGAGGGGCCACTCTGTATTTACCGGCAGATTTATCGAGGTATTGGAAAACGCCGATGATTTTATTACCGCAACCGAGGTAAGCACCATGGTAAAGGAAAAGGTCTTTTCGGACGCACGGGCAAGAGGTCATACCCAGACACCCAAGCATGGCGAATTGTTCGGGTTAGGAGATTATGTTTTTGTCCCCTCTCTTGAGAGAAAGGTCGAAGATACCCAGGCAAAACTTGCAGGCCTGCAAAAAGAGCTTCAACGGCTGAAAGATTTGGAAAAAGCAGCATTGAAGGCAAAAGATGAGATGGCTCAGCGTCAAGCCGAATTTGAAAAAAAGGCGGTTTTGGCCAAACTAAAAGCGGAACAGTTGAAACAGGAACGGCTTGTAGCTGAAAAGAAGAGAAGGGCGCAAGAAGGGGCCGAACAACTTCGCAAAGAGCACGAACTGGCAACAAAGAAGAAGGAAATGGAACTTAAGCTTGTGGCTTTGAAGAGGGATGTGGAGGCCAAGAGAAAGGCGATGGGCGACACTGTTCTCCAGGCTCTTTCACCGGCTGCGACCATAAAGGAGATGCAGGGGATAGATCGTAGAATCAAGAAGATCAAAGAGGATTATCGCAAGGAACTGGCAAATGCCTTAAACATGGTGAGCAAACAGGTAAACGAAAAATTCGAAAAGGCAGTCAACGCCAAAAAGGACGAGTTTGAATCAGAAGCCGATTATAAGAACCGAGTAGTGCGCATGAAAAGGGAGGCCGGGCAGGAGCAGACAAAGGGGTTTATGGAGGCAAGTAAGAAGATAGAAGATGCTTACAATAAAGAAGTTGCCCCTTTTATTGAGGCCCTGAAAAAGCTCTCTGGCCAGGAGTTTACTCTGACCGCCCAAGACCTAATTCTGGAGTTGCACACATACGATGCAAAATTCAACACCTATCCGGTGACCATTAGATCCAAAGAACCTGTTGGAGGGGTGTTGATTGCGTGTAATGCCAATATCCCTATCCCAAGAGACGAGGCCAGGGTATTCAAACAACATTTTGACAACAACATTCTCAGGCCAGAACTATCAGGCAATTTCCAATCAACCGAGTTTTTCAGGGTGGCTCAGGCATACGTTATTGATGACGCCAGCAACAAGAAATATGACCTCTTTGCCTGCAAGTTTGTGGATCTGGGGAATGGGATTGTATATGACAGTGTGACAAAGCTGTTGTGGCTGAAGGATGCGAATTATCTTGGAAAAAAAATGTCATATTATAATGCTAAAATAGCATCCAAAAATTTGGTAGTTGCTGGTATTTCTGGTTGGAGACTTCCTACAAAAGATGAATTGATTAGAATGCACACAGTCTATCGTGGTCAGGAAATACATCCTTTTACTAATATTAATAAAGGTTGGTATATGTCATCTTCTCGAACTAAAGATAGAAAAAATAATTATGTAGTTTCTTTAGGTATTAGTTATGCAGCTATAAAGTCCGGTAGGGCTTATGGCGATTATATGTCAGATGGAATAGGTATAATTTGGCCTGTTCGTGGCAGCGAATAGATAATTCAGAAGAAGAGCAAAATGTAGTTTCCCAAATTAAGCATGAGTGGACTAAAGACTGGTATGGTTGACATGATTTCTGGCATGGGATGGAATGGAATGTAATAGGCGAGACTTGATCCCGCAAATATTAAATGGAGATTCTGATCACACCTGCCAAGCCGTCGTACATAGGAAAGAAAAAGTGGCTGAGGTTTTAATATGCTTGTCACAACTTCAATAACATCATCTTTTTGACAGGTTACCATCCGCAAGTTGTCAGAACTTTGGAAATATCATCTTACAACTAAAGGGAAAAAATAGAGCCAATACCTTGAAACTCCACAAAATATCCTGCCTAACGGGGAGTTGTGCGAAACGAGAGAATATCTGTAACAGCAACGAACCGCAGGAGGCATAGCTATGAACACTTCTATTCCAGAATTTCGAAAAAGAGTAAAATTTGATATGCCCACCACTTCTGCGGAACAACGAGCAAAGTGGTTACTATTCTTTGTTACGAGAGTTGCAAAACTTCGCAATGATATGGCCCCTGATGTTGTTAAGGAACGCTTATATGATTGGGGCCATAATGATATTACCACCGAACAAATCACAGAATATTTTTCTAATAATGAAGACATCCGTCCATCCAGACAGCGGTCAGGTGCCTTTGAAGTAACCCCAGTAGCCTTTGAACGTATGAAAAAATATCTAAAGCCCACCTTAAGTGAAGTACTCTTTCGCCGAAACGCACTTTTTCAACTATCCTTGATGTTTGTGTCAATTTCAGCCCTGATTCTCCTTTCATTGGTTAGCTACCACTTGGCTACGAAACATCTTAGTATCCGAGACTTATCTCTGCCGGAATTCAGAAAACGAATTTCATTTGACCAGGCGACCCCTCATAATCGGGCGAAATACTTTCTATATTATATTACACGGGTTGTAAGATTGCGATCCGATATGACTCCAAAAATTATTGATGACAGGCTCCACGATTTGGGCTTCGATGATATTAAAGCACAAGAAATTGAAAAAGCATTTCGATCAGATACCGATATACGTCAGTCAGACCATCGCAAAGGTGCTTTTGAGATTAATCCTCGGTCATATGATAAATTTGAAAAAAAGCTTGGTTTAAAAATGCCTCCCAATGAGCGTTTGACGTTGGAATGGTTGTGGAAACATGTTCCGGTGAAGGGTTGGGTGTCACTACTAATTGGGATAATCGGCCTAATTTCAGGCTCTTTTTCGTTTGGTTACTATTTTGCTACTAAAATTCAAATGTCATAACAAATCATTACCTTATCGGAATATGTTATTTCGTAACTTTTACAAAAAGTTGCGTGCCCTGCCTGCCCCTGAATTCAGCGTTGTTGCCGGGAGCGAAACGACCGGCAACAACGTTGCGGATACCGTCCGCAGCGTTAGGCTTGAAATGATTGAATTGGTGGAGGTATAATAATGAGTAAAGGAGCAGTTTTTTCCATCGGCGAACAGCATGCAGGACAAAATATTTATAATATTGCAAGAGATTTAAATGTTAGTCAGGATTCGCCAGCAGAAGATATCCTGAAAATATTTGAAGCTATTCAACATAAAGTCGACGAATTAGACTTAGCAGAAAAAGATAAAAAGAAGATAGTCAATCAAATTGAAGGTGCGAAGATTGAACTAGAAGATGAAAAGCCTGACAGAAAGTCAATTGCGGAGAGTATTAAAAAGACCAACGAGATTTTGAAAGAAGCGAAAACAACTGGTGAAACCCTGAAAAATATTGGCATATTGATTGGAAAAGCGGCCGCATGGTTGGGTACGACGGCTGCAAAATTAGGTTGGACATTTTAACCCAATAAATATTCTTGAAATGGGCAAAGAAACTTCAAAAATCAATATCGAAACACAGGAAGCTGAACGTGATATTTATAATATTGTTCTTAATATTATTAAACAATACAGCGGGCCTCGAATACGCCACTTCAGAGATCTAGACCATGAACTTAAAATCCGTCGTGAATTTCCCAAATCTGAAGACTTTGAAAAGGGTATCGTTTTTACTAACAAAAATGAATTTAATAAGGCCATCAATATTATTAGAAGAGCAGGTAGATGCCTTATTTATGGGAAACCCGCCTCTGGAAAAACGGTTTTTGCTCTTACTTTTGGAAAAGCTTTTTCAAGTAGTTATCAAGTTAGCTATTTAGATTTAAAAGCAGACTTCGTGCCTGATAGGCTTCTCGAAGAAATAATAACTAGCGATAATAAGGAAAACTTATACATTCTTGATAATTGCCATATATGGCCTGAAAAAGTTTATGGTTTCATTGAGCTAACTGCAACGAACAATGTATTGTCGAAATTTTTGTTCATCTCGAGAGATATCCAGAGATTCTTAGCGCAAAGCGAAAACTATTTTGAAATGTTTGGTCGGAGTGCCCTTGTAATTGTTCCCACTAAGCTCGTTTTTAAAAACATCATCAAACTATATGAAAGATACCAATGTAAAGACATTACAGACTGTAAAAGCAAGGATTATAATGTAAATTCAATTATGAAAAAATGTGGCAAGGATTTGTTTCTTTTATCTTGCTACTTAGATGCATGGAATCCTAAAGAAACAAGAAGAAGCCTCGACGAGGTAAAAGAAATAGAAGTTTTAGACAAATTTTCACAAAAGTATTTGGAACCTTACGAAAAAAACCTTTGGAGAAACAGGATACTTGTTTCCTGCTCTGCATTGTACCAATTTGAATCTCCTATCGAAAGCAGCTTTTTTTATCCGCAGTTAATGAACATCCCAAGTCCAAACGATTTAGATCAAATCTTTAAGGAAGGGATAATTGAAGTTCAAGAAAGAAATAATGAACGATTTTTATTCTTACCTCACTCAACTTTTGCGGATCTTATTTTAAAAGCTACTGAGGCTAAAAGCAAATGGCTACTAGAAGGTAAGAGTGCTTATGAATATACTCAAGAAATTTTCCTTAAATACCTAGATACAAAACCGAAGGATATTCTCAACATTACTCGTTTACTTTTCACCAACGGCAGGAAGGACATAGCCAAAAGATATGCTGAAAATGATTATTTCAGCAAGAAGCTTAATGAATACATTTCGACTATTAACATTAGCAATATTTTTAAGTGGTTACATTTTTTAAATGAGCTACAAATAAGTGAAAAATGTAGAGAGAAAATTTTTGATAAGAAAGTCGGTAGAGAGGTTGCCAAGAAGTTGCAAATCCCGGGAGGTCAAAGATTTGCATGGGTACTAAAAGAATTACTGAAAATTGATGAATCAAAAGCACAAATTCTGTTTGAATATTCCAAAGAGATTTTAAAAAATGGCCTGCAAGATGAAAAGTTAACAAATATTACTCTTATTTTCGAGGTCTTAGCAAAGTTAAAAATAACTCCAAGTGTTGCGAAAGATTTATTAGATGCTGTTGAAAGTAGAAATTGGCTACAGAAAATTGAAGAAAGTAATCTTACTAACTTAACATTTCTATTTAAACATTTATCGAAAATAGATAGTTCTTCGGCCTTAACAAAGTACTTTCTGAAACAATTAACAGCTAAGCAATTAGCTCATGTATATAAAAAGAAAGATGCAACAATAAAGAATTTAGCTGTCGTGTATGAGCATTCAGATAAGGAATTTGTGATAGAATTTGGAGAATATTTCGATGGAGACTTTTATAACGACATTTACAATAACTCAAGACTAAGCCAAATTGGTAAATACCATCAGCATTATTCAAAATATCTATCTATTCTCAGAAAAGCATATAAAGTTTTTGAGAGGGACTCTTTGAATAATAAGCTCCAAAATTCAAGTATAAGTGACATTCAAAAATTTATATTTCGAATTAGCAAAACAAGATCTCTCGGCGTCATCTTGGCTAAGAATGCAATTGAGGAATTAAGAAAGATTGAAATCAAGAAGATCATCCTTAGAGGAGAATACAATTTTGACAAAAAAGTCTTTGAGCCAACTAAGCTTAAAGACGTCATGTGGCTTATTCACAATGTAGACCAAATCGAACATTCTGATTTTATTATCAATCAGTTGAACGACTTAAATTTGACCAAGGAACTTCAGGAGGCTGAGTTAGATACTATATCGCACTTCCTGCTCAGGATTTCAAAGTCTGATAAAGACTTAGCTAAGAATATAATAAATCAATTAGAAAATATCGACATTAAGAAAATTATCTTAAGAAGTAGAAATAAATACAACGATAGATTACTGAACGATATAGCATGGTTAATTCACAGTATAAACCTTATTAATGATTCTCAATTCCTTATTAATCAGTTGAAAAGTATAGAATTGGATAATGAATTAAAGGAGACTAGTTTAAGCACAAGCTCATTTTTTTTATGGAATGTCTTTGAAGTTGATAAGGAGTTAGCAGAGCATTACTGTGAAATAGTATATGAGAGCAGTCTTATACAAAAGATTGGAGAGTCAAAGCTCAATGAAATTAATTCGTTTTATTGGAACATTTATCAAATTGATCAAATCGTACCTGAGCCTTTTTTCAATAATGAAATGCGGCAAATTGTAGTCGACAAAATGAAGCAAGAAGATGTTGTCAATTCGCTTCAAACGGTTGGTATCTTTGAAACATCGAATAATTCAATCTTGTCAGAGATACTTAAAATAGAAATCAATGAGGAATCGATAGTCGACCATATTGAAAATTGTGTCGGGAAATCACCTTTTGCACTTCTCAGGTTATTAAAAGGACTCAAAGCAATTGACGAAAAGCTTTTAGTTCAAATTATGAATCAAAATTCTGATCTCAGAATGAATGTTTTGAACTTCTTAAAAGCTACTGCCGATTCTGCAATCACAGACAAGACTGATAAACTCTTTACTGAAATCATAAATACAATAGAGCAAGGGAGGGGTCTTTACGCATTGTCTTGTCAATGGACTTCAAGGAGAAGCCAACGGAAACAATGATGAGTGGGTAAGTGTAAATGAACTGGATAATTACCTCGTCAGAAAAGTCATGGCTTTGACGAATGGTAAACAAAGGCCCAAAGTTAACGGAACATTGATGGAGGACACACCGCTTTCTAAAGTAAGATGAATTACCATCTTGCCAGACATAAAGGAAAAATTATGCAGCTTGATGCAAAAGTGCCTGGAGGGCCTCTTTCTGAAAAATGGGATAGACACCGTTTTGAACTGGGGCAGATAAGCCCTGCCAACAGAAAAAAGTTTGACATAATTATTGTTGGGACAGGCCTTGCCGGGAGTTCAGCAGCAGCAACTCTGGCGGAACTTGGCTATAATGTTAAGGCTTTTTGTCTTCAGGATAGTCCTCGCCGTGCTCACAGCATTGCGGCTCAGGGAGGGATAAACGCGGCAAAGAATTATGCAAATGACGGCGACAGCATACAGCGGCTATTTTATGACACCATAAAGGGCGGTGATTTCAGATCAAGAGAGGCAAATGTTTATCGCCTTGCACAACTAAGTAATAATATTATCGATCATTGTGTTGCCCAGGGTATTCCTTTTGCAAGAGATTATGGAGGATTGCTTGCAAACCGGTCATTTGGCGGTGCACAGGTATCCAGAACCTTTTATGCGCGAGGCCAGACAGGACAGCAGCTCCTTTTCGGGGCATACAGCGCTTTAATGCGCCAGGTTGCAGCAGGGAAAGTTACAATATTCCCCCGCAGAGAAATGATGGAGTTAGTTATTATAAATGAACAGGCCAGAGGGATAGTTGCCAGAAATCTGATTACAGGAGACATCGAAACCCATGCCGCAGATGCTGTTATTTTAGCTACCGGTGGTTATGGCAATGTTTTTTCCCTTTCTACAAATGCCATGTCATGCAATGTTACAGCTATTCTTAGAGCCTATAAAAAAGGTGCATTTTTTGCCAACCCATGTTTTATTCAGATTCATCCTACCTGTATTCCAGTGCATGGAATTTATCAATCAAAGCTGACGCTCATGAGCGAAAGTCTTAGAAACGATGCCCGCGTATGGGTTCCCAGGGATTCCAATGACACACGTTCTCCACATCAGATTCCAGGGTCGGACAGAGATTACTTTCTTGAAAATAAATATCCGGCTTTCGGAAACCTTGTTCCGCGTGATGTTGCTTCGCGTAATGTTAAAGAACAGTGCGACATGGGCAAAGGGGTTGGTGAAACGGGTCTGGCTGTATTTTTGGATTTTGAAGATGCAATTAATAGAGATGGAAAAGATGAGATATCCAAAAAATACGGCAATCTGTTTCAGATGTATGAAAAGATTACAGGAGATAATCCTTATGAGACTCCGATGATGATTTATCCTGCTGTTCACTACACAATGGGCGGCTTGTGGGTGGACTATAACCTTATGACGACAGTTCCCGGTCTTTTTGCCCTTGGAGAGGGAAACTTTTCGGATCATGGCGCAAACCGGCTGGGCGCCAGCGCTTTAATGCAGGGACTGGCAGACGGGTATTTTATTATTCCTTATACTATAGGTGATTATCTATCAGGTACTATCTTAGATAAAATAACCGATGAACATCCTGCTTTCAGAGAGGCAACCCAGGAAGTTAACTCTCGTATCAATAAGCTCTTATCAATAAAAGGAAAGCGTACTGTTGATGATTTGCATAGAGAGCTTGGCAGGGTTCTCTGGGATTACTGTGGCATGGCAAGGAACGAAAAGGGCCTTTTGAAAGCTAAAAAGCTTGTTCAGCAATTGCGGGAAGAGTTTTGGGAAAATATCATTGTGCCTGGCTCGGAAAGGGATTTCAACCAGAGCCTTGAGAAAGCCGGACGTTTAGCTGATTTTCTTGAGTTCGGAGAGTTGATGATAATAGATGCTCTTGCCCGTAAGGAATCATGCGGCTGTCATTTTAACGAAGCATATCAGACAGAGGAAAACGAGGCAAAGCGCGACGATGAAAATTTTTGCCATGTTGCTGCCTGGGAATATGCTGGTTATGGCGCTGAACCCTTGTTTCATAAGGAAAAACTTGTTTTTGAAAATGTCGAGTTGACGCAAAGGAGTTACAGGTGACAAAGACCATAAATTTAACTTTAAAGGTCTGGCGTCAAAAAACTACTGAAGACAAGGGCGGTTTTAAGACCTATTATCCAAAGGGTATTTCAACAGACTTATCATTCCTTGAAATGATTGATATCATAAATGAACAGCTCACTCTTGACGGAGAAGATCCCATTGCATTTGACCATGACTGCAGGGAAGGAATATGCGGAATGTGCGGGGCTATGGTAAATGGCCGCGCACACGGTCCTGAAAAGGGCACAACCCTTTGCCAGCTTCACATGAGGCATTTTTCAGACGGAGATACAATTGTCGTTGAGCCCTGGAGGGCAAAGGCATTTAATATAATAAAAGATCTGGTCGTTGACCGCAGCGCACTGGACAAGATTATACAGGCAGGTGGCTACATCTCTGTGAACACAGGCGGAGCGCCGGATGCAAATACCATCCTGATTTCTCAGGAGACATCAGAAAAAGCTTTTGATGCCGCAGCATGTATTGGATGCGGTGCATGTGTTGCAGCCTGTCCAAATGCTTCTGCCATGCTTTTTGTCGGAGCCAAGGTTTCTCACCTTGCACTTCTTCCCCAGGGAAAACCTGAGGCTGCGCGTCGTGTAATAGCGATGGTCAAAGAAATGGACAGACTTTGTTTCGGAAACTGCACAAACGAAACAGAATGTGAAGCAGACTGTCCCAAGGAAATTTCAATAACCAACATTGCCCGGCTTAATCGTGAATTTTTAAAAGCAGGATTTTTCTCAAGTACGAAATAGCGGCAATCTCTGATATCAGGGATATCAAGCGTTTTTTCTCGCATATGGGATATATCGGCAAAATTGAGAAAAACAGCTCGCTTTTTCGATTTCAATATTCAGGGTTGGCGAGCTACAACAAATTGTAAACTATACAATAAGGTGCGCGCATCATGCGCGTTTTCGTTCCATGATACTGAGCGTTTTTTCCCACTAATCATTGTTATGACTCTGGAGCGTCATTATAAGGTATGTACTACGTTAAGACAAAGCGTGAAAAGGTCGGTAGGTGTAATCTATGTACAAAGGTTAAGCCTTTATCGTGGGACCATGTACCACCCAAAGGTGGAATTGAACTTACAGCCATGGAGATGGAAAACCTCGTATATGTATTTACCCGGGAAAAAGAGGTTAAAAGGATACGCGAATCACAAAACGGTGTGAAATTTCGTACAATATGTAAAGAATGCAACGAATTTATAGGCGTGCAGTACGATACTGTAATTAATGATTTTGCTATAAGTGTGGGAAGGTATTTAAAATCTCAGTTTAAATTTCCTGAAGTGCTTCACCACAAGACCAAGCCCGTACGATTAATTAGGGGAATTCTCGCTCATCTTGTTGCCGCAAAGGTTGAATTTGATGATTCGCTTTTTGATCAGCAAGTAAGGGAGCTTATTTTTGATGAAACAGAAGAAATACCGAATAAGACACATATTTTTTACTGGATCTATCCCTACGACTGTACAATTATCTTGCGAGATTTTGGAATGCCGGCTGTGAGGGGTAATTTTAAAGCTTTTGGCTTTTTCCAGACACTAAAATATTTTCCTATGGCTTATTTAATTTCTAACAAACCGTATTACGAAAATTTACTTGAGCTCACAAAATATCGAAAACATGGGATTGATGATGAAATAGAAATTCCTATTCAGTTAAGCAGGGTCGAGCACCATTATTGGCCAGAAATGGTGGATAAAGGAAACATGCTCTTTGGTGGGCAAGCGGTTACTGGTTCAATTACTGCCTTACCCAAAACAGCAAAGTCAAAGAAGTCATAACAAATCACTGGAGCGGATTGCTATTTATGTGCGGCTTCGACTGGCATGGCCCTAAAAGCCATGTGATGGTTCGCTACCATTTTCACACATATCCCGCAACCACTCATTTCTATCGTTAAAGATCTCCGCTATTCACATAGAAAATTGAAACGCTATAAAAATTGTGATATGCAAATACAATCGGCATGAGAATCGTCTGATTCTTGAATAGTGGCTTTTGGCAAGAC
>Ga0180009_10006776_pt1 | contig 11908 bp, 7 predicted proteins | sample OS_PC_MetaG_FD_123537 | JGI IMG/M metagenome (GOLD analysis project Ga0180009, IMG submission 123537) | Groundwater microbial communities from the Aspo Hard Rock Laboratory (HRL) deep subsurface site, Sweden - OS_PC_MetaG | ecosystem: Environmental > Aquatic > Deep subsurface > Groundwater...
ACCACACGTTAAGCGACGAGGATAAGAGTGTGTCCAAAAGACACACTCTTGCCTCAACACGGCATTGGTGGATCTCACTGGTAAAAGCATACCATATTTGGTATGATTGTATTATACGAACACTGCGTATGCGGTTCGCGCTTGGCTAACGCCAAATGCTCACCCAAATTTTTCCTTCGCTACGCTACGGAAAAACTTCGCATACGCCGAAACACATTAGTGGAAATAAATTATTATTTAAAAACTTAACCTAAATTTCTTAATATGGTTTTCTATAAATTAATTCTTAAACCATACTAAAGATATTATCTATAAGTTTGTATACATCTCTTGACACAAATTATACAAACTGGCATACTTTATATATAAATATGAGAAACAAAAATATCTACAATCAAACAAATAACTGTTGTTGTGGTCTTGGAATCGTTCCGAGGTCCGCCTGTTTGTGTTTGTAATAACTTTATAAATATTCAGGCTTACGAAAGCTCTCGGAACAACCGAGAGTTTTTTATTTTTTAATTTATAGCAATATGCAATATACAAACTTATTACAAACAATTGGAAATACTCCGATAATTAAGCTAAACAAAATTCTAGACAATAAAAATGTAAACTTATTCGCAAAATTGGAAGGACAAAATCCGGGCGGGTCAGTAAAAGATAGGGCCGCCCTATATATGATTGAACAAGCAGAAAAAAGAGGTGATCTAAAACCAGACAATATCATACTAGAAGCAACCAGTGGCAATATGGGAATTGCTCTTGCTATGATTGGCGCACAAAAAGGTTATGAAGTACACATTGTAATGTCCGAAGGTATGAGTGAAGAACGAAAAATCATGTTGCGATCTCTTGGTGCAAAACTGATCCTAACTGAAAAAAAATTTGGCACTCAGGGCGCAATAACCAAAGCAAAGGAATTAATCAAAAACTCACCCTCAAAGTACTGGTTTTCCAATCAATTCAACAATAAAGACAATGTTTTGGCCCATTACCATGGTATTGCCCCTGAAATATTACAAGAAATTTCTGATATTGATTATTTAATTGCTGGTGTTGGCACGTCCGGAACTATCATAGGAATTGCCAATAAATTTAAAAAAGATTCGCCAAACACCACGATAACCGCCGTCATTCCTCCAGCTGGCTACCAAATTCAAGGTATACAAAATCCGCAAGAAGATTTCATTGGTAATATTTATAACACTGATTTGATAGATGAATATTTTCATGTTTCAAAAGAAGATGCCTTTGCAATGACAAGAAAAATCGCCCAAAAAGAAGGTCTATTTTTAGGGATGAGTTCAGGGGCAGTACTTTTTGCAGCCAACGAAATAAGTAGACCATTGAAGAATGGTAATGTAGTTGTTATAATACCAGACAGAGGAGAAAAGTATCTAAGCACCAAATTGTTTCTATAAAATTGCACGCAGATATCAAAAAATTTGACACAATCTTCCTAATTGGATATAATTGGATATAGTTAATACATCCAATTAAAAATATGCCTAAAAATAGCCTAAAAACAACAGAAAAACACCTACCCACGGACAATTTTTCCAAGCGAATCGAACAAATTCCCTCTGTTATTGTCTCTAAAATCGCTAAAATTGATGAATTAAAAGGGCAATGGTTAACTGGTGCGCGTTTAAGCCCACAAGTTTTAGGCCGTTTAAAACGCTCGGTTTTGATTACTTCTACTGGTGCTTCCACTCGTATTGAAGGTGCTCGACTATCTGACGAAGATATTGAAAAACTAATGAAGGGTATTAAAATCCAAAAATTCACTAATCGCGATAAACAAGAAGCACAAGGATACTATGAGTTATTGGAAAATGTTTTTAATTCTTGGAAAAGTTTAAGATTCAACGAGAACTTAATTAAACATTTTCACCAAGAACTTTTGCGATATGTAGAGAAAGACCAAGAACATCGTGGTGAATACAAAAAAAGTGAAAACAAGGTACAAATGATAGATGAAGCTGGACAATCTATCGGTATTCTTTTTGATACTTCACCAGCCTATCTTACACCGAGTCAAATGCAAGATTTAGTTGAATGGACACAAAAAACATTAAAAGAAGATAAAATTCATCCATTATTGATAATTGGTAATTTTTTGGTTGAATTTTTAAAGATTCATCCCTTTAGCGACGGCAACGGACGATTGTCTCGCATACTGACAAATCTACTTTTACTTCAAGCGGGGTATTTATATACTCCTTATGTTTCTCATGAAAAATTAGTTGAGGACAACAAACCGGATTATTATATTGCTTTGCGACGCAGTCAAAAATCAATGGGAGCAAAAAAAGAAAACATAGCCGACTGGCTCGATTTCTTTTTTGATATGATATTGAAACAATCTCAAATGGCAGTGGAACTACTATCTAAAGAAAATATAGAAAAAATATTGTCGGAAAAACAACTATTGGTTTGGCGATATATTGAAAAAACAAAAGAGACCAGTACTGGTGATATTGTGGAAAACACCAAAATCGCTAGGCCAACGGTAAAACAAACGTTGGATGTTTTGTTAAGATTGAAAAAAATTGAACGAGTTGGATTGGGAAGAAGTACGAGATACAGAAAAATATAATTGAACGAATTCGCCCCCCCCTTGAGTGAACGAAAAAACAAAAAGTGAAAATAATTTACATCCACTAACAGCCGATATGTGGTTACACTCCCTCCCGATTAAATCGGGATGGTCGCTCCACCTACATCCCGTATTCTCGGGACGTCACATATCGGCGTACATTATCGGAAATTTTTTGTCCCTTAGCGCAATTAACATGGAAAATATTAAACTGCGACAATTTGAGGAAAAAGACAAAAAGGCCACCTACAATCTTCACCTTGAGGGTTTAAAGCAGACTGAGAGTTTTATCGATGATCCAAAAGCCAGAGAACAGCTTGACCAAGACCTGAAAAGGATTCGAGAAGAATATATTGATAGCGACGGAGAATTTTTTGTAGCCATAATCGACGACAAAGTGGTTGGCATGGGCGCCTTGAGAAAAGTAGATGACGCTTCGGCTGAAATAAAAAGGATGAGAGTTAAACCTGATTTTCAAGGCAAGGGTATCGGCGCTTTGATTTTGGATAGACTTATTGAAAAAGCCAAAGAGTTAGGCTACAAAAAATTGCTTTTGGATACATCGATAAAACAAATTGTCGCACAAAGATTGTATGAGTCGCGTGGTTTTAAAGAGTGTAAGCGAGGAGAAATATACGGGCAAGAAACTATATACTACCAACGCGATATTTAACACGAACAGGACAAAATACATCCGATAACAACGCATATCTGGCTCCAAAATTTTCATCCCTTAGTTCGATGAAGGTTTAGGCGGAGATAATCAAGCAAAGTATTATCTGAAAAACAAAATTTATCCTGTTAAATCGGGATGAAAACTTCGCATACGCCGATACATTAGCTGAAATATTTTTTCAGCAGTATAATAATGGTGAATTTTATTTTTTCTTCTCATGACTAACATACTAAACAAAATTAAAGATGCGTTTGTTCTCGGAGTCTTTTTAATTCTCGCAATTTGGCTCTCTCCTTTCATTTTAATTGGAGCCGTTATCTACCTGATTTATCGAATCCGTAAAGCGATAATGAGAAAAAGACTCCTCAAACAAATTAAACAAGAGTGGTTTCCAAAGGGCAAACACGTTTTCTTTCTATATTCAGATAGTAAAAAATGGAAAAAATATTTTGAGAAAGAACTCGCACCAAAAATTCAAGACAAGGCTGTCATCTGGAACTGGTCAACAAGGCAAAAAGACGGCTGGAATGAGGATATTATAGAAGCAAAAATATTGTCGCTTTTTCGTCCCATCGGATATTTTCACCCAATGGCAATCGTCTTTTTGCCTTCAGGGGAGATAAAAACGTTCCAATTTTACACTCCATACATAAACATGCTGAAGTCAGGCAAAGGAGATTACGAGAAGATAGAAAAAGAATTTTTGGCGCTCGTTCAGTCCATTGAGAAGAAGAAAAAATAAAATTCTGTTTTAAAATTGCCGAAAAAATACATCGCCTAACAGCGTGTATACGGCTCGTTTCACTCGCGCATATTCAGCGATGGTGATAAAATTTTACCATCGCTGAACATCGCATACACGCAGACATTGTCCGACATATTGCTCAGCTAAAATGCAATACAATAAAAAATTTAAAATGAAAAATAACCAATTGGTAATCAAAACGGACATCTTAAATTGTTTTGGATTTGACCAGACACACAAATTATCTATTGATCAAGCTCACAATCTCCTAGCAATAGCAAGAAATCCTTGGGTTAGTCTATATTATGATAAAAAACTTCCAGATCAAATTAAAAATATTGGCGATTACGCAATTGGGCATGCAGGATTAAAATATGTAGATTTTCAAAAGAGATATGGAAAAAAATTTAAAATTCTTTTAACAACAGACAAGGCAAAAAGCGTAGAAACCGCCGTTAAAATGGCAGATAAAGGGGTTTCTCTCTTTGGCAAAAATGTAAAGATAAAACTCGAAGTGTTAACAAAAGATGATACACATCCAATTAATAATTTTGTTATTGAAGCCGCACAAATTTTACGTTCTAGTGAAAAAAAATACTGTATTTGGCCAATTATAAATTATAATGAGAAAGATATTATAAAATTAGCAAATATTGGTGTCGAAGTCATTAGGATTATGAGAGGTCCTATTGGTTGCAACGGTACAATAAAAGAAGTGCCATGCCTAAATCATCTGGGTAAAATAGGAATAGATCTAAAAATTCCAATAATCTTGGAAGGAGGTATTGGAAATGATAAACAAGTTTATGAAGCATTAATTACGCCAGGTATTAAAGCTATTTTAATAAATTCTAGTTTATTTAAACCGATGGATGACGAAACAACAATAGACCCAATATATGTGATGAAAACAATAAGACATGCAGCAGATCTTGCTTCAAAAAATAAGAGGTATCATCCGTATAGCCTAAATTGTTGCTCTATCTCTAATCAGATTGAAAAGTTAATACAACAAGAATGAATAACATCCAATTTTTATTTTCATTGAAATTTAATGCGCACGAATAAAAAACTTTGATGAATAGTGAAAATTAAATCGCATGCGTCATACGTCATGTAACAGCGTATATCTGGCTCGTTTCACTCGCGCACATTTGTTGACGGTGACAGAATCCTACCAACAACAATCATCAGATATACGCGAAACGTTATATAAAATCACAAAAATATTAAATTCGTGTCTATTCGCCCAATGCGTGTTCACGCAAATTCTATTATAAAGTAGGAATTAATAAAGAATAAATTATGAAAAAGAAACTTACATTAATCATTATTATCTTAGTCATCATAACGGCTGGAATCAGCTTTTATTTTTTTCTACAAAAAGAAGAAAATCGTGTAGACCTTTTTTCTGACCAGCGCTATAGCACTGAGCCAACCGGCTTTGATTTGATTCAGACAGACTTAGACGAAGGAAAACTTGATTTTGAGACTGCTTTAATTTACAAAGTGAAGTATCTGTTCGGCGACAACACATTGCCAGAAAATTACATCACTGAGGCCACACCTTTTGAAGACGACGGCACTTTGGCTGACATCCAGGAAAACTGGGATAGCCTCTCCCAAGAAACCAAGGATATGCTAGCACCATACTTCAAAAGACCCGATGATCCTGAAAGTTTTATAAACCAATCATATACTGCAAGCTGGGGCCAAGAAAAAACCAGCTTTTTAAAATTAATTGACAGGGCTTATGCTTATGACCGACCAGTTGCCTATAAAACCGAAAATGCCATGGTAACTACTGACGGCAATATCAAAGTTTGGTATCCGGTTAAAATTATAATGCAAGACGGTGAGGAAAAAGAAATTAAGCTTTATTACAGCACTGCCCAAAAAATAGTTTCTAATTTGAACAAAGACGGCTCTTATGCCCAATACATTGGTTTACTTGGCAAGACTCCCCCTTCTGACGGCACTTTAGGCGGAGATGAAAAAACGGATATTTATGTGGCAACCGGGGCTTATGTTCATTTGGCCGACAGCAGTGGTGGCACACCGTCTTTGGGCGTTAACGTACCTGATAACGGAAGCGGTTCCAGCAGTTTTATTGTTATTAGGGAAAACCTAGATGACAAAAATTTAAAAACAACCACTGTTCATGAATTATTTCATGCCTTTCAACGAGCTTTTGGCTGTACAATGTCTAAAAGCAACTGGTGGTGGATCGAAGGAACGGCTGTTTGGGCAGAAGACTTTATTTATCCTAAAGAAAATACTGAACAGGGCTTTGTAAGTAATTTCATTCCCAAAGCAGAAGTGATTTTAACCAAACAGGGCAACGACCATGAGTATGGTGCCTATGTTTTCCCTTTTTATCTTTCCAAAACTTATGACCGAGGCGTTATCACGAAAGTATTTGAAGGCTGTAACGGTTCTACTGTTCCTTTAGACAGCACAGAGCAAAACATTGACGGCGGGTTTAAGAAAAACTGGAAAGAATTCACACTTTGGAACTATAACAAAAAACCAGTTGAAAATTACAAAAATGTTGATTTAAGCAAAACTTTCCCGGCTGATTCTTCCGAGTCAAGTGGCAATTCCGATATGAATTTCATTAGTGGACTTGGTGAAGCACCATATCCAACAAAAGAACTTACTGCACTTACTGCCCAGGTAATAAATTACTCTTTGATAGATGATAGTAAAGAAGTCAGAAAAATGACTTTCAAAAATCTAAAAAACTTTACCGATAAAACCGAAAAGGCAGCAATCAAGGCAATAATTTATCCCAAAACCGGCAATCCTTACACCGAAGACTGGACTGACAAAGAAAGTCGCAGTTTCTGTCTTGATAAAGCTGACGAAAATATAGATAAGGTGGTCTTAATTTTTTCCAATGCCGAGTTGAAAAACAAAATTGCAAACACGGAAATTAAAATAAAAAATTCCAGTTCCTGTTATGATGTTGATCAAGCTGAAACCATGACAGTTAAACCGGGTTTTGCCGTAACAGAGGATTATGTCGGCACGCTAAAATATCAGGCCGAAGGTAACCTGAAAAAGGATTCTGTGCCGGCTGATGCTAAATATCCATATTTAGGCAAGTGGACGATTAATGTCAATTACTTTGAACAATTCCCACCGCAAAGCCTCGGTGGCATTACTGCAACAAAGTTGGATTTTTCTTATGACCATATTTTAGAATTTGATTTAAGCGCCGAATCAGTCATAAAAGACGGCACTTTTGAAATCCAAACAAAAAAAGGCGAGTTCAAAACTCCGGGCTGGGATGTTAATAATGAAATCACTGGCCAGACTGTCAATATTCCTCAAAATACTACTTCTTGGGATGTCCCACAAACAGGAATGATTACTAATATGACCAAAAATGGCGCCAAAATTAGTTTACCTGATTTTGTTTTGTATAATTCCGGCGGTTATCGCGATCTGCCCCATCCAATTATTTTGGAAATCAAAAAAGATTAATTTTCTTTATTTAGTAAATAGATATTTGTTAAATAAAAGATAACCCCAAATAATGTTTTGCTTCGCATCACATCAGATAAGCAATTATATCATCGTCAATCAAAAAATATATAACAAAAAGACCATCCTTATCAGATGATCTTTTTTTGATATTTTAATCAGTTTACTTTTCTTCTACTTGTTCGTCTTCTTTATAACCAGTACCAGCTGGAATTCGACGACCAATAATCACATTCTCTTTTAATCCTTCTAAATAATCAATCTTGCCAGTTACAGCAGCATTGATTAATACGCGAGCAGTTTCTTGGAAAGAGGCGGCTGACAAAAAGCTTTGTGTGGATAAAGATACTTTAGAAATTCCCAAAAACAATTCCCTACCTTCTGCTTCCTTCTTTTTATCTTTTTTAGTTTGCTCATTGGCCAATATTAATTGGGATTTTTCTATTACCTCTCCTGGCAAAAGATCAGTTTCGCCAGAATCTTCAACATAAACACGACTAAACATTTGCTTGATGATAATCTCCACATGCTTATCATTTAATCTTTGGCCTTGAGAAGAATAAATGTCTTTTATCTCTCGCAAAATATAATCTGAAACCGCTTCCCGACCGCGCAATTCATATAACTCTTGTAAATTAACAGATCCTTCGGTTAATTGCTGGCCTTTTTCAACCTGATCACCATCTTTTACCCACAACTTATAACCAATTGGCACAATGTACTCTTTGGTGTGCTTGCCTTCGTAAGTCAAAATCAAATGTCTCTTTTCTTTGTTAACTATTCCTGCATACTTAGCTTTTACTTCTTCCCCAGAATCACCGCGAACCAACAAAACATCGTCCTTTTTAACTTTTTGTCCATCTATTACCTTTACATCATCAACAGCTCTTGAACCAATTTTTAACTCGTCTACACCCTCAAACATAACCTTAATTATCTTTTGTCCACGACGACCCTCAAAAATCTTGCGTCCGGTTGGACTGGTAATTATCTTGCCATCAGCATCTTCAATCCCAATTTCGCCATTAACTTCTGAAAGCACTGCTTTTCTCTTTGGGTTGCGGGCTTCAAATAATTCCTCAACTCGTGGTAAACCTTGGGTAATATCTCCACCACCAGCAACACCACCGAGATGGAAAGTTCTCATAGTTAACTGTGTACCAGGTTCGCCAATTGATTGGGCTGCGATAATACCAACTGCCACACCTTTTTCAACCAAATTATTGTGGCCAAGGTCATAGCCATAACACTTTTGACAAACTCCTTTTGGCAAGTGACAACGTAAAACTGATCTTACTTTTACTTCTGATATATCAGAAGTATCTATTTCTCTAGACGCTTTCTCATTAATAATTTCTCCAGCCTTAACCAATGTTTTGCGTCCAATTTTTATATTTTCTAAAGTAAATCTTCCAGTAACTCTATCAGACATCTTCTCTCCCATCTCATCACTCTCCTTTCTAGTAATTACAGCACCTTCTTCATCCCCACAATCTTCTGCTAATACAACCACATCTTGAGCCACGTCTACTAAACGACGGGTAAGGTAACCGGCATTGGCTGTACGTAAAGCTGTATCAGACAATCCCTTGCGAGTTCCATGCGAGGAAATAAAGAATTCTAATACCCCAAATCCTTCTTTAAAATTACCTTTTACTGGTAATTCAATAATACCACCAGAAGGAGATGCTACCAATCCTTTCATACCAATAACTTGACCTAATTGTCCCCAAGATCCGCGAGCACCCGAATCAATCATAGCAAAAGCTGATCCATCTCTATCTAAAACACGCTTATTATGAGACACGACCTTGTCTTTTATATCAGTCCAAATTTCTAAGACTTTTGCATGGCGTTCAGTATCAGTTAAAAGTCCTTCTTGGTATTGTTGTTGAACCATCAGTACCCTCTTATCACCTTCTTTGAGAAGATCTTCTTTTTCTTCAATATGGCCAAAGTCATCCATGCCCAAAGAATATCCTGACTTGCTTACATATTTGAAACCTAAATTTTTTATTTTATCCAACGTTTTAGCAGTCTCTTCTTTTCCCCTTGTTTCCAATAAAAGACTGATTATTTGTCCTAGATCTTTTTTGGTAATTGTCTTATTATAATATGGTAATTTTTCCGACAAGATTTCATTAAACAGAATTCTGCCGATAGAAGTTTCTATAATAGGACCATCTCCCTCTTCAAACTTGCCTAGCTCAGTAAATTTTACCTTTATTCTTTCTCTCAAATTAATTCTTCTGGTCTTATAAGCAAACCTAGCCTCTTTAGGATTAGAAAAAAACTTTTTGACTTCTGCGGTGTCATCTTCATCATATTTAGTCAAGTAATAACAACCTAAAGCAATGTCCTGTTGAGGAGTAATAACTGGAGCACCAGTAGCTGGCTTTAAAAGATTTTTTTCTGATGCCATTAAATTTTCTGCCTCCCAACGCGCGTCTTCAGTCAAAGGCAAATGTACTGCCATTTGATCACCATCAAAGTCAGCATTAAAAGCCGGACAAACCAAAGGATGGAGACGGATAGCTTTTCCCTCAACCAAGCGAGGACGAAAAGCTTGAATACCCAAACGATGTAGAGTAGGTGCGCGATTCAGCAAAACTCGAGTCTTTTTAGTCAATTCTTCCAAAATATCCCAAACCTCTGGAGCATTGGTTTCAATAAAACGAGAAGCACTGCGCACATTATGAGCTAATTCTCTTTTTATAATTTCCGACATTACAAAAGGTCTAAAAAGTTCTAAAGCCATTCTCTTAGGAATACCACATTCATAAAGTTCTAATTCTGGACCAACCACAATAACAGAACGGCCTGAATAGTCAACTCTTTTACCTAGTAAATTTTGACGAAAACGCCCTTGTTTTCCTTTTAAAATATCAGCCAAAGAGCGGAGTTGTCTTTTTTGTCCAGTTGATGCAGTAACCGTCTTGGATGCCCTGGCATTATTATCTATCAAAGCGTCAACTGCTTCCTGCAACATTCTTTTTTCATTTCTACAAATTACTTCTGGAGCATTAAGATCAATTAAACGTCTTAAACGATTATTGCGATTAATAACACGACGATACAAATCGTTTAGATCAGAAGCAGCAAACCGACCACCGTCTAAAGCCACCATCGGACGCAAATCAGGTGGAACAATAGGTATCACCTTTAATATCATCCATTCTGGCCTAATTTTATTATGAATCAAACTTTTTATAAGTTTAGCTCTACGAATCAACCTCTCTCTTTTAGCACCCTTTGTCTGATTAATTTCGTTTTCTAAATTTACCACGGTCTCTTCCATATTCATTCTCTCCAGCAAATTACGAATAGCCTCAGCGCCAATCTCAGCATCAAACAAATTACCATAACGCAAAGATAATTCTTGATATTTATTTTCCGAAATTATCTTCATTATCTGAATATCTTTGAGCTCTGATTCAGCAGATTTGAAATCTTCTTCTAATGCCTCCAGCTTTCTTTCCTTCTCTTTGTTTAACTCCTCTAACACATTTTTGCCTTGTTTTTGGTCAGCTGCATCTTCTATTTTCTTGCTAAACTCTTTAATAATCTGTTTTTTCTTGCTTTTATATTCTTGTCTCAAAAGTTCGTGGACCTGCTTTTTTCCATCTTCATCAACCTTGGTAATAATAAAAGAAGCAAAATAAATTACTTTTTCCAATGATTGGATGGATAAATCTAGGATCAAGCCTACTTTTGATGGAATAGAACGCAAAAACCAAATATGAGCAGTTGGCGCAGCTAGCTCTATGTGAGCCATACGTTGCCTTCGCACCAGGGAATGAGTAACTTCAACTCCACACTTGTCACAAACGATTCCCTTGTAGCGAATTTTTTTATATTTACCACAATAACACTCCCAATCCTTGGTTGGTCCAAAAATCTCCTCTGCAAACAAACCACTTTTCTCAGGTTTTTGAGTGCGATAATTTATTGTCTCTGGTTTAGTAACTTCTCCATAAGACCAGCCCCTTATTATTTCAGGAGATGCAACTTTTAGACGCATGGCATCAAAATCCATGGTTTGTATTGAATCGCGTGACATAGAATATGTGGTTAATATTTTTTTATTAATTTTTGTTAATTTAAGTAAATTCAGTTGATATATTAATCTTTCCTTTACAAGAAATGCAACAATTTCAACTCTTTATCTTCTGTTTCTGCTATTATCTTCATACTCTCCGCCACCTTCTCTTTCTTGTCTTTCTTTTCTTTCTTTTCTCACCTCTTCTACATTCACATATGAATCATCTTCTTTTTTGCTTAATAATTCTACATCCAAAGCCAAGCCTTTTAATTCACGAACCAACACATTAAAAGATTCAGGTACATTGACGCGATTAATTGGTTCCCCCTTGATTATAGCTTCGTATGCTTTTGA
>Ga0180009_10006777_pt1 | contig 11906 bp, 9 predicted proteins | sample OS_PC_MetaG_FD_123537 | JGI IMG/M metagenome (GOLD analysis project Ga0180009, IMG submission 123537) | Groundwater microbial communities from the Aspo Hard Rock Laboratory (HRL) deep subsurface site, Sweden - OS_PC_MetaG | ecosystem: Environmental > Aquatic > Deep subsurface > Groundwater...
AACCAGAGAAGCTGTAGAGAAAGCCAGACAGGTAACAAAAGTTTATTCTAAGCCAAAAAAAAGTTTATTTTTGAAGAAAACAAAAACTAAATTAAAAGAAATACAAATATGCAGTGAATGCGCTAAATTCAAATTAAAAAAAGCAAAAAAAAAGAATTCAAAAAAAATGAATTGTAAAAAAAAGAAGACAAAAAAATGAAGTTAATTAACTGGTTTAAAATTAAATCAAAGCCTTGCAGTTCCTGTCAGGGAAAAGGCTGTGTTAGCTGTTTATGCAGAGGCTATTTTTATTTTTTAGAGCCAACTAAAACAAAAAAAATAAGGGACTGGATTTACGGGAAAATAAAGATTAAGTAAGACACTTTAGCCACAGTGATTTATTATGACAAAACCGATTAAGGCAACACCGGCATTAAAAGGAGAACTCAAAGAAGAACAAGAAAGGTTCTAAATGGACAAAAGGCAGGAAAACAATTATTAATCATCATTTTATCGAAGTGTTTATATATTGTTTCGTTTAAATGATAATTATGAAATTGGTTTGTTTGGAAATAACAAAAACCCTGAAAAACAAAGGTTCAGCCACAGTAAGCCAACTGGCACAAACAACAGGTTTTGCTCTTTCAAGCGTTTCTGAAGGAGTAAAGGAACTGGAAAAAAAATCAATGGCAAAAAGGGAAAACGGAAAAATCACGCTGGCCCAAACGCAAATTGTCCATGAGTTTTTGCGTTTATCAGCAAAATATGATCCAAAAAAAATACTCAAGGACACAAAAGAAAAAATCGTCTTGGAACTCACAGAACCAAAAACAAAGACTGAACTACAAAAATCACTGAACATATCAGGCGTGCAGTTATCAAGGTTGTTAAAGGAACTCAAAGGCATTGGAGCTGTTTTCATGGAAGGCAAAAAATATACATTAAATGAAACAATAAAAAAATTCGCACAAGAGGCAAAGAAAACACAAGAACTTAAAGAAACTGAACCATATGCAATTGTTTTATTCTCAAACGCACATAAACTGAAAAGAGTGCCGTTAAACTCTCATGCAAAAGGGGCACTCACAGGGTTTTCAAGGTTCGCAGAACACGGAGTTGAATATGTAATAACCAGTGACCTGCTTATAGAACCTGAACACGAGGTTTCAAAAGAAGAAATACTAATACATGCTCTTCTTGCAAGCGAAAACAAAAAAGACACTTCAATGTGCCTGATCTTTTATGAAAAAAACAAGAACAAAATGGAATTTAAAAAACTCATAGGCCTCTCAAAAGAATTCAAAATATTAGGGCTTTTCCTGAACTGCATTGCTTACCTTGATAAAAAAGAACCAAAAGACAATGAACATTTTCTTCCCTGGAACGAATTCAAATCCATAGCAGAAGAGTATGAGGTTAGATACACAAAAAAACAAAAATACGGTCTGCAAGACCTGGAGGCACTTTTTGAGGAAATAGGAAAAAACCTGGAAAAACCGCTGAAAGTTTTTCTTATCGGAGGATGCAATATGGCCTTGCAGGGAATCAAGCAAGCCACAAAAGACATTGACCTAATAGTAAAAGACAATGCCGACTTTGAAGCCTTTAACAAAACACTCGCAGAAATGGGGTTCAAGCCATTGGCTGAAGTAGAATTCGCATACAAGAAAATGCTTCCAAGCCAAATACTAGTTATGAAAGGAAAACCGCGCGTGGACATTTTCACCAGAATAGTCTGTAATGCACTTACTTTAAGCGACACAATGATTGACAAATCAGTTGAAAGAAAATACGGCAGCCTTTCAGTGAACTTCGTGAAACCAGAAGACATAATCCTCTTTAAAGCCATCACCGACAGAGAAGGGGATCTACAGGATATCACGACAATAATACAAAAACAGGAACCAAACTGGAGTTTTTTCCTCAGCGAACTTGACAGACAGCATGACAACAGCAAAAGACTCTATTGTTTGGATGTGCTTACAACACTTGAATTGCTTGAAGAAAGAGAAAACATCCATGCACCAATCAAAAACCAACTCATTGACTTATGCATAAAAAAAAGCATTTTATACCTTGCAAAAAAACCTGTGAGTGTGAAAGAAATAACACAAAAAATTGATTTCCCGGAAACAACAATAAGAAACAAAATCACCGGGTTCGTGAAGAAAAAGAAACTCAAAAAAATCGGCGGAAAGCCATTTAAGATAATTTCAACCGGCAAATGAAGTTTCCGGTAATATCATAAAATCATGGAAAGTAAAAACCGAATGAAAGAAAAACAAAAAACCAATTATAGTTTATGCAATCCTGATTTTTACTTTTTTTGTTTTGCTTTTGCGGGCACTATAGCTTGACTCGCTGGCAGAAATAATCAGTTTAAGGCAGATAAGCATTGTAATCAGAGTGCTTTTTGGCTGGCAAATACTAAACGAAAAAAGGCTTTTAACGCACATAACAGGCACAGCAATAACTTGGAAAGTACTTTTTGAAAAAACTAAAAAAGTATTAAAAAAAATTCTACTCTTCACACCATACAGTTAAATTTAAATTCTCTTTTTCTACATAAAGTAAGTGGGAGAGTTGCACTTATGACCAAAAAATCCAGTACAAGCGAGCAGATAATTGAAATCTTAAGCAATGAATGGCCTTTAACAACAAAACAAATCCATCACAGGCTGAAAAGAAATTACGCTTCAATCATTTCCTACCAAGCAGTCCACAAGCATTTGAAAGAAATGCTTAAGGATAAAATGATTGTAAAAGACAGTCAAAAAATCCTGTTAAGCTATTCTTACATTAAAAAGCTGTCAGATTACGCTAAAAGACTGGAATCATCTTTTGGAGAAGTGAATGGAAAAGACTCTAAAATGATTATGTTTGGTTCTCTTGTGGGGGTAGGCAGATTTGCAGTCAACGAATTCAACGGGAACGCTTCTGGAAAATACCCTAACCCAGAAAACAAGGATTTTGTTTGTATGTGGAACCACGCATGGCCTTTGATTGGAGTCTCTCAAGAAGAACATGAAACAATGAAAAGAACTTTTAGTGAAACAGTTCACTGGAACATCTGCAAAAACAACACTTACCTTGACAACCTTACCTCAAATTATCTAAAAAATCTCGGAAAAAATATTGCCATGAATAAAGAGTTTTCAATGAAAAATGATACAATGGTTGGCGGAAACTATGTAATGCAGATTTTTTTTCCTTTAGAGTTTGAAAAAGAAATGGAAAAAATATACAAAAAAATTAAAACAGAAAAAGACTTTGACATCAAAGAATTATTTGAGTTCACAACCAAACATTACGAAATAAAAACAATAATCTTCAAAAATCAGCAAATGGCAGACTCTTTAAGGGAAGAAGCTAAAAAGATTTGTTTAGGAGAACAAAAAATTAAAGTGAAGGCAAAAAAATGAATGAAACCATGAATTTGAAAACAAGACCGCAAGAACAAAAAATAACTGATGTTATAATAGACATTTTAAGCAATGAATTTCCTTTAACTGTAAAGCAAGTTTATATCAGACTTAAAAGGAATCACGGAGTTAATGTAAGTTATCAGGCTGTTCATAAGCACATAAAACAGATGATTGAAAATAAGGTTCTTTCAAAAGACGGAAATGATTTGTTCATAAACTACTCTTGGATAAAAAAGCTTTCTAATTATGCTAAAAGCCTTGAATCAGCTATTGGAAGAGAAAAAGATGATGGGTCAAGAATAATAATATTGGATTCCTTTGTAGCGTGTGGGCAATTCTTGATTAATGATTTTATGGGAAACGAAACAGGAAAATACCAGAATCCAGAAAATAAAGACTGTGTTTGTATGTGGAATCATGCATGGCCAATAGTGGGCGCTTCACAAGAAGAACACGAAAAAATGAAGAAAATGTTCAGTAAAACAATCCACTGGAATGTTTGCGCTCAAAACACTTTCTTGGATAAAGTAACTGCAAACTATGTTGCAAAAATAGGAAAAAAAGTTGTATTAAACCAAAAAGGTTCAATGAATGTTGACACTTTCACTGAAGGAGATTACATAATGCAAGTGCATCTTCCAGAAAAACTCAAAAAAGACATGCATCAACTTTACATGAAAGTTAAAAGCGAAAAAGATTTTGACATGAAAGAAATGCTTGAATTTGGATCAAAAAATTATGGAATCAGAATAGTTATATTCAAAAATAAGCAATTAGCAGATTCTTTAAGAGAAGAAGCAAAAAAGATTTACGAAGAGAGTTTGAAAGAAAAAAGGAAATAAAATGACTAAAGAAGAAAGCATTAGAAACAAGATTATAGAAGTTTTAAGCGAAAACTGGCCTTTGACTGCAAAACAAATTTACATTAAGCTTCAGAGAAATTATGGTGTTTCTGTTTCTTATCAGGCTGTCCATAAACAATTAAAACAAATGATAGAAGAAAAAATGCTTTCAAAAAAGAAAACAGAATACTGCATTAACAAAGAATGGATAGAAAAAATCCAAAAGAACACAGAATTAATAGCAGAAAAAATCAAAGGCAATGTAAAAGGAATAAACTTTATAGAAATGAATGAAGGTGATTCCGTTAATCTATCATTTAATGGAATATTAGATTTAGGCTGGTTTTTGATTGACAAAATAATGAAAGCTCCAAATCCAGAAAAAAAGCCTGGGCTTTCATTATGGAGGTTTTGTTATTCTTTAGTTGGATTAGATGAAAAACATTTGACTGGCTTTAAAGAAGCATGTGAAATAAATGATTGGCACATGCTAATAGAAGAAGAAAACGAAGCAGACAAAATGTTTGGAATAACATTAAAAGAATACGGAGTAAAAGAAATCAAATATGGAATAAAAGGATGCGCAACAAAACTCAGCGATAAAATGATAATTGGAGACTATATTGCAGAAATAATTTACTCTAAAGGCTTCAGAAAATTATGGGAAATCCAAAACAGGCTTCCAAAACAATTAGCAAAACTCAATTTAGGAAAACACATCCAGCTAATGAGACTTCCACAACCAAAAATGACTGTTATACTCACAAAAAACAAAAAAATGGCGGAAGAATACAGGAAAGAATATTTGTAAACAAAAATAGAAGTGGAAGAAGTGAAAAAACAGTTAAAACAACAAAAGAACTAATAAGAAAAGGATATTACGATAAATTCTTTGAAAAGAAAGGAAAAATACAAGTTATAATGTTTGAAAATAAAGAGTTGGTGGAAAAGCTTAGAAGAGAATTAGTTAAGTTTTTAAATGAAAATTAGAAAACAAATTTAAGAGGTATTTTTTTGTTAGTATATTGTATTCTATATTGATTGATAGGAGAAAAAAGCACTTAAGGAAACAATAATTATTCTATTTATTTGTTACTTAGCACTCTAAAACTAATTAAACAATTATTGACCAAAACTGCACAAACAAATTGTTTCATTTAGACATTTAAGAAAAGCCTTTTCTGGCAAAAATGTTTCACTTGCACAACAATAGAGCCCCAAAAAAGGCGTATCAACTAAAACTTCCTTTATATACTGCCTTTCTACATCTATTTTCTCTGTCATAGCCATAACTCTTGGTACCGGGCTAAAAACCAGAGAAAAAAATGGATTTAATTCCTTTGTAGCTTCTATCGCAACATCTTTTGCTGCTTTTAATATTTCTTCTCCTTTCCCTTGGCATAAGTAAAGAGTTTTCTCCTCCACATTTCTAGCAAATAAAATAGCATCCCCAATAACACACAAGGGAGTAACCAGCCAGTAATTTCCATCAGCATCCTTCTCGGCAGGAATGTTATATATTGTCATAAGTACAGGATTGCTTTTCCATTTATTCTCAAGTTCAGGAGCAATACTATAAATCTCCTTCAACGCTTGCCAAGCGGGTTTACCATTTATTTGAAAAGCAAAGTTTCCTCTAGCTTTTGTTATCTTCATTTTTTTACCCGTTGGTTTTAAACCATGCTTATATGCTGTTTTTGTTTTGGCGTTTGAGGAAATTAACAAAAACACAACAGAATCATGATGTACTTCCTCATTTAAGAATTGAAAATTTTTTATACCCTTGAAATCATCAAATGCACCCCCCCCAAATATTGGAATTTTTCCTTCACTGGCCTCGACCATCCCGCTAAGAACCTCCTCATAACGGGCTGGACCTGTGCCTTTCATAGCCATAAAGTTCGATAACATTGGAAACATTGCTTTACTTATGCCCATCTTCATCATGCTTTTCATTCCAGGGATATCTGGAAATTTCATGCCTGAAGGAAATGCAATACCATATTTGTTTTTATAAGAACTATCCCCTAAATTTTCTAGAGCCATTTTTACCGCTTGTTTGCCGGCATTTACTGAATCAGTCCTTGAATTTTTTCCAACACCAACCCCTACATCAAGATCCCCAGAAATGCACAAGATACCAATCCCACGAGAATAAATCCTTTTTGGTGTTAATATCGCTGCACCTGTGGCTCCTACAATAGGGGCGCCAATAATTTTTTTTATTTCCACTAACATCTCCTTCAGATTTTTTTCATAATGAATAGTTGAAAAAACAATTACAACTTTTGGATCTTTAAGACCTTCCAAACTTTGTCTTGACGCTTCTCTAGCAGCTTCAATGAAATCTGAATTATTAGAAGCTCCAACATTTGCATAAATTTTTGTACCAACCATACAAAATCACATCATATATAGTACGAATGTTCTATTATAAATAATTTATGTTAAAAACAGTAGTTTCGCAGGTGGTTGATTGAGTAGAGTGGTTTTTTGGGTATGGGAGTTAGTTTAGTGTTTTTGTTTTCTTTTTTTTTGGGTTGTTTGGCAGATTGTTTTTGTTTTTGGTTGTTTTTTCTTGTATTTTTTTGTGCTGGTAGCTGAGGGAAATGTGTTGGGTAAAAAGTGTTTTTTGTTAAGTGTCTTTGGTTGAAGAGTCTGTTATTTTTTTGATTGCTGTTTGTTCAATGATTTTTTTGAATGATTCAATGGTTACAGTAATAGTGTTTCTTGTATTGCACCACGCATTATACAATAAGCATTCCATGTAGAAATAAATGAGTCTGATAATATTATTGCGAGTGCTTGTTTTTGTTCTGAATTTTTTCTTTGATTTATATCCTGTTTCAATACTCCATCTTTTCCTGTATTCTTCAGCAATGTACTCTGCATTATCTGTTTGAATGTTTGTTGCAAAACCAAACACTTTCAAAGGTTTATTAGATGGCCTGTTCTTGTTGTCTTCGTTTCTTTTCTCTCTTACTAAACATAAATTGAATGTTTCACAGTCATTTTTTGTGCCAATAGTGTAAGGTATTGTGATTGGAATCTTGCAGGATTGTTCTCCCATATATCTTTGTACTTTTTTGTTTTTGATTGCTGGAATAATAAACTTTACTTTCATGGTTTTTAGTACTCTAATGCAGTCAACATTAAAGAACTCTCTGTCAAGGAAAACTTGACTGATTTGAATATATTTTTTGGTTGTTTGAATCAGTTCTTTTATGATTTCTGCTTTACTGTCGTCGTTCACTGAAAGCTTTTTAACTGCTAAAGTTAATCTTTTGTTTCCTTCAATGATTTCCAGAGTAGCAAACTTATGGCAGTAGTTTGTGCCTGCTTTCCTTTTAGTGCCTCTCACATTAAAGTCATTTTTGTTGCCGTAGTATGGAATGTCGTGGTAGTCAATTGCTATTTGATAACGCTTTCCAGTAAAACTTTTTATTATTCTCTTTACTATTGAGTTGAATGCTTTTTTGATTTTCTTTAAATCAACTTGCTTAAGCCTTCTCAATAAAGTATCTGCAGAAGCAACCAAATAATCAGAGTATAACAACTTCATTTGTTGGCTTGCTTCTTCAGCAGACAAGCCATTAGAATGAGCATACTTTAACAGTTGAAATAACAAGGTTAAATCATATTTGCTGTTGTAACGAGGTTTTATTCCAAGTTCAAAAAAGAAAAAACGCTTAATGATTCTGGTTTGATTTCCAGAAACAATAACTTTATTAGTATTGGGACACAAACTCATGGGAGAGCACCTCCTGTGTCGTGATACATAGAGGACTCTCCCAAAACAAATAAAACTAACTAAAAATCAGCAAAATTACCTAATCAAAAACCACTTACGGAAGTACTGAAAAATGACTTGATGTAACTTAAAAGACCATAAAAATAACATACTTCTAACAACACTTAAGTTATTCCAAATGTTATTTTTGTTTACTAACAGAAAAATAGAATGTTTTTCCTTAATAGTTATAATAGTTATACTAAACAGCAAAGGAGTTTCAGTTACAAAACAATAGAAAGAGATTACTCTGATTCAATAACCTGCATGATCCTGCACAACATATAAAAATGTTATAGCCCAAAAAATTAATAAGAAAAAAAGAAAACAGAGATTAGGATGTTGAATGTTAAAAGAATAAGAAAACACTTTCCAGCAATAGAAGCAGGAAGGATTGCCACAAACAATGCTGCAACAACACAAATACCTGATAAACTACTTGATTTGCACAAGGAAATCGCACTCAGTTATGAAAATGTACATAGAGGTCATTCCACAGCATCAATTAAAACAACAGAGTTGTTCGAAAATGCATATAATCTAATATCAAATTTTATTGGTGCAGAATCCTGGAAAAATATAATATTATATAGGGGAACAACAGAGGCAATAAACGCTGTTATGTATTCTTTATTGACCGAATTCAATGATGGCGACAATGTGGTTACTACATACCTAGAACATAACTCAAACTATGTGCCTTGGTACGGGTTAACAAAAGAAATACTGCCCAAATTTGGTATTAATGTTGAATGCAGACTAGTCAAATTTGATAAAAAAAGTGGAGAACTAGACTTAGAACATATGGCTGAACTTGTTGACAAAAGAACAAAGATTGTTTGCAGTACTGGAGCATCAAATTTCCTTGGCACAAAACCACCACTAAATAAAATAAGGAAAATTGCAAGTGATAGCGGATATAAACAACCAAATGGAATAAATCGCTCATATTTACTTATAGATGCTGCACAACTTGTACCAAATGCTTATACCGATGTTAGAAAAGACAATATAGATTTTTTAGCATGGTCATTTCACAAAATGTTTTCGCCATTTGGTGTTGGAGCACTTTACGCTAAAAAGGAAATACTTGAAACGATGAGATGTTTTCAGTATGGTGGGGATATGATCGCAGAAGGCCAAGTAACGCCAGAATATGTTGGCTATAATGAACTGCCCTGGAAATTTACGGCAGGAACCCCAAATATAATCGGCACTATAGTTGCCGGCGAAGCCACAAAATTTCTAATTGATGTAGTACTTGGAAAAGTTGAAGAAAGAAAATATGGCGACATAAGCCATCCCCTCATAAAAAGACACCAAATTAGAAAGGCAATGCACATGGTGGAAACCTACGAACAGAAACTTACAAGATATCTAATAAATAAATTAACAGAAATTCCTGAAATTACCCTTTATGGTCCAAGAAACCCTTCGCGGAAAACATCTGTGATCAGTTTTAATGTAGAAGGCAAAAGTGCATTCCTACTTGCTGAAGAGTTGAATAAGAAAAATATTGAAGCTAGAGCTGGCTGTCACTGTGCAACTTTAGCACATTTTTATTATGGGCTTGATCCCCCTGCAAGTTGTAGAATAAGCCCTTATATATACAACACTATTGATGAAATGAAGTATATAGTTGACTCAATAAAAGAAATAGTAGAACATAAATAGAACCTATCAAGTATTAAGCAAGTTTACTACTATTTTATTTCTGCCAGTGTTTTGATCTTTCTCTTTATATTCTCTACTTCAATATCCAATAAACCTATATTTGCAAGAGGTCTAACTAACACAAGCAAAGAAAAAGTTCTACTTACAGGCGCGATTATTACTGTATACTCACCCAGTTTAAAATAAAGCCTATCAAACCCATAATCATAAAAGCGGTCAATCAATATAAACATTTGATCAGTAGTTTGCCGAATGAGACGCCATAAATCAATATCATTTATTTTAATTTTTTTAGGTACAATCCCTTCCAGTCCTTTTTTAGCCACCATACAGGCAAACACATCATCAAGTATCAACAGTTCATCCAAAAGTTTTAGAACAGCTTCTTGTTTCATAATAACCCCAACTATTTTTTGCAATTATATTTTGATTTCCTTTTCTTTGAACTCGATGCCATTGTCGGTTAATTCATAAACCATACTTGCTTTTTCATGGTTTGTATATCTCATTTTTCTTATTCTTAAACACCTAAAAACACTTGCGCCAACTCCCAAACATTCCAAAACCATGACACCATCACATATGAATTCACTTAATCCGTCTGCACTTAGTTCTTTCCCTTCTTCCGGCAGTTCTGTTGTCAGCAACGCAGTCGCATCAAAGTTTTTCAGCTCACTGATTAATGCACTCAATATCTTTTTGCTCATGAGTTTTTCGGAGAAAAACTGCGGGATGACTGTGTTTTGAATTGAAGTAACGCTCCAAGATTGTTTTGAGTAATCTGTTACTGCCATGTAGTCTGACATGGTTGACATTGAGTCAATAACCAAGCGTTTGGGTTTAAAGTTTTTTATTGCTTCTCGTGTTCTTTCAAGGAAATGATTTTCTTTAATTATATCAATGTAAATGATTTTCAGCAAACCTTTTTCTTCTAGTTCTAAAACATTCCAGCCATATTGTTCTGCTTGTCTTTTTAGTTCGCCTTCACTTTGTTCAGTGGAAATATACAAACCACGTTCTTTGTATATTTTTCCTCCGTTAACTAAATACTGCATGCATAAAGTGCTTTTGCCTGTTCCTGCTCCGCCTGAAACCAAAACCAAATTTTTTGCCGGAATGCCTCCATTCAAAGCTTTATCTAATCCTTCTATCCCTGTCTTAACTCTTTCAACCATTTAACCACTCTCAAAACCTCAAAAGTTAATAAATAATACTGCGTTATACTATAAAAACTTTTGTAGGAGTAAAACTCAATGTAGTAAGGAAATAATCATTATCTTTAAATGAAATTTTAGCATAGTTTATTGCCAGCAGAACTGCATTCAAAGTCATTTTTTCTTTGCTTTCAAAGATTCCTTCAAAACTTTTGTCAAATGATTTCTCCAAAAATTTGCCATTTCAGGATTCCTTGTAATACGCATAACTGAATGAGTTTTTGGCTCTGGCTTTAAGCCAAATTCCTTAAATGAGTCATCAAGGCTTTTCCATTTGTTAAAATAATGTTCAATTATTTTTTTGGTTTCTTCAGAATACTTCACTTCAATCAAGCAATCTCCCTGAACAAATAACTCTTCATCAATGTCAACTTTAGTTCCTATTGGGGCGCCTATTCCGCCAACTTTGCCATATTGCTCTCTAATCCACTTTCCAAAAGGAGTCTTGTTTCTAATTATATTTTTTGGTTTTGGATTTGCCTTAGCCATCTCTAATAAAAGTTTAAGATGCTCAAATTTAAATTTGAACGTCCACCACCCATATTCAAATGTACAAATAAAACTCTGGTCATCTGAATTCCTAACTAGTTGTCTTGACATCAGAAGTTCTGCTGTGGAAACTGCCAAGTCAGTCAAACTATCAAATTCTATTTCAATTGAACCAGCAAAGTCTTCTGGAATAACTATTTTTTGATTCTGCAAATATTTTTTTTCTACATTTTCAAGCGTTTTCTTTGATTTTTGAATCCATTCAATACTTAACAAATATTCTTGTTTTTTTCTTTCAATAATTTTATGATCTTCCATTTCCTTTAACAATTTATGAACTCCCTGATAAGAAATTTCAGTTGAATAAAGCCTTTGAAGCCTTGAATGAATGCTTTTTGCAGGCAAAGGATACTCATTACTCAACAAATCAATGATTTTCTGCTTTGTTGAAGCAGTCTCTGGATGCAGTTTAATCAAAGCCAGTTCATCAATC
>Ga0180009_10006778_pt1 | contig 11906 bp, 15 predicted proteins | sample OS_PC_MetaG_FD_123537 | JGI IMG/M metagenome (GOLD analysis project Ga0180009, IMG submission 123537) | Groundwater microbial communities from the Aspo Hard Rock Laboratory (HRL) deep subsurface site, Sweden - OS_PC_MetaG | ecosystem: Environmental > Aquatic > Deep subsurface > Groundwater...
ACGCCACTTTCCTGACGGCGCAATACATGAAGTTCAAAAAAGAAACCTCGTTAAGTGGGACAGAAAGATGTCTATTGCCAAATCACTGGGAATAGAAGTTCGCCAAATTTGGGAACATGATTTACGTGAAAACTTTGCTCTTGCAATTACCAGCGTCCTTGATCCGTTCGCCGGATCGGGGAGTACCTGCGTCGTCGCTAAACAGCTTGGCTTTAGATTTATAGGGATTGAACAAGACGAGTATTACGCGATGATCGCACGGCAACGGTTAAAGCTACGTAATTATCAAAGAAGTAGTTCTAAACCTGTTTTTAACCCAAAACAAGATGACAAGACTGTAAATGACTTTAGAACTCTTCTGTAACCACAACATAAAAAAGTTAAAAAAGAGCTTGACTTTTAAAACTAAAAGTATTAAATTATGGCTAAGACGCTGAGATGTAACTGAGAAGAAGAACAAGAGAAAGGAATCCACCGATGTCCTGCAAGTCCCCGCTTAAAGTAATACGCCGAGTAAATACTGAGCCAATTACCCCAGCCGGTATATGGCTTAGGAAGTTGAGAGAGAGGCATGGTTGGTCGTATTCGTTCATGTCTGATTTGTTGAGCTGTAGTTACCAATTGATTTCAGAGGTTGAATTAGGTAAACGCGCACCTTCTCCTTATTTTTGTGAAAAGTTGAAAATGGCTGGGTATTCCATGCCAGCAGGTATTTTGGATGGAACTATAACAAGTATTTCTGATGATATGATTCCCAATAAACCGGACACAGGCAGAGGAATTATCCCATGTAAGGGACTTCCTGGCTTTTGTTTCCCATCTAATGCCAGTCGTTGCTGTGTAGAGAATTGTCCTCGTAGACACAACGTTCCACCAGCGGTATATCCTTTGACTGCTGGAATCGTAGCCATAGCTAATATGAGGGCATTAAGTACCATACAGGCATCCAGACATGAGAGATCAATTAGTTCAGATAGGTAGGGCAAGCATAGTAGAGTTGCCCACAAAATAAAAAATAATGTTAAAATGAGGTAGTAATGGCAAAAACAGAAAAAGTACCAAAAGCCCCAAAGGTGGCAAAAGCCCCAAAAGTAACTTGGCGCTCGGCGGTTGAACGCATCCTCAGCGAGTCGGATGTTCCGCTTTCTTACAAGGAACTGGCTGAACGGGCTGGCAAGATGTTAGTCAAGAAAGGACTAACTCCCGAAAACACGGTGAACGCGCTGCTCACCTCTTTGATCAAGAAAGAGGGCGAGGCATGCTCCTTCGAGAAAGTAGGGCGCGGAGTATACCAATGGAAGGCTGTACCGACTGATCTGTGACCAGTCGGTGAACTATTTCGCTTAGGACCAGTAAATGATTACTGGTCATAAGCATAATCAAACAGGATCCCCAATGAAAACAGATTTAGTAGGAGCCAGTATCCCCAGTTTAAACGAATTTTACACACGAGATCGGGGGGTAATTCAAAGAGGAGATCAAGGTACTGCTGTTAAACTACTCCAGGAATGGCTGTGCTTACATGGATTTCCTACTGCCTGTGATGGTCAATTCGGACCAGCTACCCAAGCTGCTTTGAATGCCTGGAGATCAAGCCTTACTTTGATGCCCAGTCAGGAGCTGCCCATTGTTCCAGTTGGTATTACTAACGTCAAAGTGGATTACAGCCTTTGGGATGCGTTATGGCAACCTATGACCACCGGGCTAAGAAGATTGCCACAGCGGGCGGCACAAGCCCCGTCAAACGTTAATTTAGTACCTTGCACCGCCCTGGAATTTGCCCGACAGCACTTGGCTGCCGGTGCACGGGAGTTAGGGATAAACCAAGGGCCTTGGGTACGTCTGTACATGAGTACTGATCCCGTCATCGGGGTAGAGGATAAATGGTGCATGGCTTTTGTCAATTTTTGTGTTAAGCAGGCAATAATTCAGATAAGAGAAGATGTAGGTTATAGTGAGCGGTCTTTGCTATGGCCAGGGCCGGCTTGGTCTTGTGATCTGGTAGCGGAATGGGCAGATGATCATCATCTTCTTCACAGAGTTCCGAATGATGAAGTCGTAGTTCCAGGTTCGGTATTCTTAATTAACCGCAGTGAACATGATTGGATCCACGCTGGTTTTGTAGTAAGCTACGATCACGTAAACGGTACTGTGCAGACAATCGAAGGTAATACTTCACCATCTGGATCCACCGATGGAGGTGCAGTACACCGTCGGTTCCGGGCAGTACATAATATGCATTTCATAACTGGGTATGGAAGCGAGGTTTAAGATGCTTAGTGACAAAGCCATTGCAGCCGCTGTAAATAAAAACCCAGACCTTTTAGCTCAAGAGCTAACTGGGGTGTTACCGGCTGACAAGATCCAAGAATTATCCAATGTCTTCCGTGTGGGGGGATGGGACCTTAAGCAATTTCTCGGTTCTAAATTGGATTCTAAATTCCAGAAGCTAATCTGGGACGATGAAAGATTTCCAATTTCTATTAGGCGTGAGGTGGTGCTTGAGAATTCTATGAGTTGGTGGCATGACGTAACATTACCCAAAACGTACAAGCAGCTTAATTTTGGTAATAGTATGCCAATTCTGGAAGATGTTATTGCTGCTTTATACGAATTAAGATTACAAGATTTGACCAGTCACAGGCCTGTGTTAGAGCATGTTTTACTTGATGGAGACAATAAACTTTTGGCAACTGATGGGCACATACTGGTTTTAAATTATGGGAAACACGGGCTTAAGGAAGATGACGGTTCGTGGCTGGACGTTGTTGGTAAAAGTGATTTCATTCAAAGCAAAAGTACGTCAAGAATTTTTGCCTATGAAGCACTTTTTGAAGCCAAAGAGCATTATAAATTTGTCAGGTTTTCAGGTAGCATGGTGGACAATTTGCTTAGTTTGTTGCATAACATGGTGTCCAAGTACCCATGGGTAAAGCGCGACACAATGACTATTCTTATTTCTATTGGCGATGTTACTTCCTTGAACTTGTTTTATTTGTATAAGATACTAAAGACTTTTAGAAAATTAGGGGTGGACGAAACGTTCGTGGGGATTGACAAAATACCGCAACATCTGCTTTTCTTCGGTGGTAATTCTGGTGCTTTGATTGCTAAGGGGATATTGGCACCATGTAAGTCAGATTATGTTCTTGAACTACCATTTTTAAATCAGGATAATTTTGTGCTTACGCTGGAAGACATTCCAATACTGTCTAATATCAGTCAACAACTCATTCCCAGGCGAATCGCTGAACAACCTACTTTCCTGGATCTTCTTTGAACTCTCATCTAATCATACAAGGAAGAGCAGAACAGGTACTGGCGGGTTGGCCAGACGCTTGTATTGATCTGATCATTACCAGTCCGCCCTATGACCTTATTCGTACCTACAGGGGTCTGATACAGGAACAGGGGGACTTTCCATTTGAGGCTTTAGCCATTCAATTGGCGCGCGTACTTAAGCCAGGCGGTGCGTTGGTGTGGGTAGTTGGGGATTCAACGGATTCAGAAGGAAGCGAGACGCTGACCAGTGCTAATCAGAAGATTTTCTTCAGGGAACGAACCGGTCTGCTAATCCATGATACCATGATCTATGAAAAGACTGGTCCAGCCTGTCCGTCTAAGAACAAATATTTCCAAACTTGGGAGTATATGTTTGTCTTTAAGAAGGGGCGCAATCTAACTACTTTTACTCCTGTCGAGGACCGGTATAATCGGTGGTACAAACAGAAATTCAGCAAGGTAAGAACACGTAGAGATAAGCATGGTAATATGAATCTCAGCGAATGGGATGAAGAGCAGGGCGGTCAATACGGCAAAAGGTTTAATATCTGGCGTTACGCTGTTGGGGCTGGCAATACAACTAACGACCAGTTCGCTTATCAACATCCAGCTATATTCCCAGAGGCTCTGGCGCACGATCATATTCTGTCCTGGAGTAAGCCAGGGGATTTAGTTCTCGATCCGTTGTGTGGTTCAGGTACTGTACTAAAAATGGCTATTCTAAATGGTCGCCGTTGTATTGGCATAGACGTAAAGCCTGAGTACTGTGAGCTGTCCAGACAACGGGTTGAGGTGGCTTATAATCAACTTGGGTTTCTAAGGATGGTATAAATGCAATGCCTACGCTGTGGTTATTGTTGCCATCATCTTAGTGCGATCATTGTGGATGATCCACAGCTTGGTCCTTGCGATGGTAACTTGATCCTTCATGCCGGTGGTGGGGAACGATGTCAACATTTGCAGGGGGATACTCCGGGAAAGTATTCTTGCAGAGTTCATAATTATGAGTGGTACGAGGAAACACCATGTTTTGATTTTGGTCAGGTGGAATCATCGGATTCCCCTTGTAGGTTAGGAAAATGTCAAATGGAGAAATTAAAATGCCGCGTAGAAAAAAGGTAAAATCAGAAGAACTGGAGACAGCACGTCAAAAGTTTATGGGGGTGAAAGAACGTAGTGTGGCTGATTCTGAACTTATGGATAAATTGGTGCTTCTGGCAAATGAGATCAGAGAGGCTTCCGAGAGTACTAATAGTAGTGTATCTATTACAGTAACAAGAATTACAATGGATAAACGTATAAGTGATTGTGTTCTTCACGTTCCTGCTGTGGGGGGTAGCATGGGTTTGGAAGGTGTTGAACAACTTTTATTCAATACCTTGTGTAGCTTAATCAAAGCTGTCAATGTGCTTGATGTACAATATCCAGGTGGTAGTATTAAGAAAATCATTATGCGCTTACCCTCAATTTCTGAGGAAGTGCTTCGCTGTTATTTGGCTGCAAGCAACAGCATTACACAGAGTTACAGAAATGAAGTATTCAGAACCAAGAATAAGAATTAGAAGATAATCTTAACAAAGAAAAAAGCCCACCGTTTGGTGGGCTTTTCTCATTCAAACATCACAGAAGCTCTTGTATTTCCTTGATGGATTTTCTATTCCATCTGAGCTGCTGGATGTTTCTGAACTTTTCAAGCTGTTCCCGCGTGAATCCTCGATGTTCACCATCGGACCTATGGGTCTTTCCGAGGTAATCACTAAAGCATTTCTGCCAATAGCGTAACGCGGACGGGTTTACGTCCAACGTAGTTGCTACAAATCCGATGGATAGGTATTTTTCACACGTTGGTATTTTAGTTTTAGGCATGTTTTACCTTTCTTAGGTTTTCCCCGCGCCGCCCACGCCGAAGGAGATGAAGAGCGCAGGCGGCAACGGGGATAGGTTATTCCTTTCCAATCAATTCGTCGGTTGCGAACTTGGTACATTCGTCCCAGCCAGTGCAAAAAGCAAGTTTACAGGTTTCGTGTCTTTCTGTTATCGCCCAGCAAGGGCGGGGCGAGGGTTATGACTCAAAGTCAATGGAGTTGAGCCAATCGCGAAGAATTTTCATCTCCGCAAGATTAAAGGTGTCGAAGAAATCCATTTGTACTTCCCCCGTTTCACGGTCAATTTCCCAGTGATGGTGTCTGTCATCATCACCCTCTTTCCGTGCCGGAATTGTTAGCCCCTTAGCCCGCAAAAGGGGCATAATTTCACTTGCCTTAAACATCTTCTCCTCACTTTCTAAGTTGATCCGTGCAGCGCCTCGCCGGTCAGCGCTGGGGTGGGGACTGCTTTGCTCCGAAACGTATTAGGTGGTGGATCAGTTTTTTGTAGTTCAGCAATCGCCGCGTCAACGATCTTTTGACGCTTCTTGACAAGCGCACTAACCCGCGCCTCGAATTTCTTCTCAAGCGCATCATAGGCACTTTGAAATTCTTCCCACGCCTTAGTATGAATTTCCATATACTCTTCTCCGGTCATTTTGCACCTTCCTTTTCCTTTAGCACTGGGGTGGGGGAACTCATAAATTTGCTATGTAGTTCTTGCATCGCTATTCTTCTTCGCGATCTTGCTTCTTCAATGTCCATGTCGAACTTGTCTTTAAGTACTCTTTCTTCATCGTGGTACTTGTCCCACAGGTCGGATTCGAGTCTGGTATATTCGGCTCTGTTCATTCTGCACCATCCTTTTCTTTCAGGTACGCCCTCGCGCCTGCAAGGGAATTTTGGGCTTGCTCTTCGAGGCTTTCGCCAAAATCTCTATCACAGTATCCAGCATCCCTTGCCGCCTTGATCTCTTCGTTCTCGGTGATGGTCGGGTCTGGGAAGTAGCCCCAATCGTCATTCACGCCCAGCGCCTTGACTGCTAATTCAAGGTGCGACATAGCACCCTGAACATGCTGCGCCGCCGCGTCCGCCGTCGCCGGAAACTCTTACCAGAGTTTAGCTGCGCACTCAGCGCAAACCATCCCATCTACTCTATTGGGATGGCACTTAGTTAGGCGCGACTTGCTGCGAATACCACACTCGCAGCAGACGTGCCAAGTGCGTCTTTGGTATTCCCGCTCTCGCTTATCTAAGGATTCTGCATAGAAAGCGTTTACCAGTTTAATTGCTCGATTCATTTTCCTGCTTCCTTGCCCTGGGACGGCAGGGCGACCGTTGTTGTACTTTGCGCCTGTTGCTGAACGTAAGCCCGTCACAAAACCGGCAGCAGGCGAGGGATTAGCTTATGATTTTGGTAATTTCGGTCAGTGTGTAAGATTCGCTGACTTCGATTTCCACAAAGTGGTTTGAGACCTGCCGGAGTATTGCCTTTGCCTTCTTCAAGGCAATGATTTCATCGGCAAACACTCCAGCATAGGTCTTGTCTGTTTCCATCCCGCTGATTGCCTCTTGGATCATTGGGATAACTGCGTCAAGGGTTGCTCTCATAAAGTTTCCTTTCTCCTTGTTTCCGTGTATATATAATTTAACATGAAAACAACCCCAATCCAAGAACTATTTCAACTATTTTTAAAGTGCTTTAACTTTCCAGTATAATAAAAATAAGCACTTACAAAATTACTTTACAATAATTTCTTATCCGCCTCAAAAAAGAGGCAGTCAACAGCTCAAGATTTCTTCAGTAAGAAATACTAAAATTTTGTTATTTTATACTTGGAATCTGAACCTCTTTTTGTTAAATTTAGGACATACTGAAACCTTAGATTGCAGAACAAGAAAACAAGAAACACAGGAGTACAAAATGGGTAACTTAAATAAGGCGATTTCCTACATCCAAGAAGTTAAGAAAAGTGGGGAACAAACTCTAACCGAGTCCCAGTGCATTCTTCTGGATTCTGCCATGCAGGAAATGCGGGAGGTTCTCGCGCAAAAAACAGAACCAAGCTCTGAAGACCTTAGATTCTTCCATGAAACTATCCGTCCGAAGGTACCATGCTAAGTGACTCCAAGAACTTCAGTTTGGTGTTATCGCAGACCGAGGCAGAGATGCTCTGGGAGATTACCAGAATGCGCTATCCGTACAGTCCAGGTGCTAAGAAGGGGCAGGTTATACGTGACCTGATCGTCGAGGATTTCAAGAGGAAAGCCGCCAAGTCTAACAGGAAGAAGGAAAATGGGAAACACGATTGAAATCATAGTCCCGGTACGTCCTGGCGACCACGACCGGTTCAGAGTAGAAGCACATTCCGATCGGATTATCACCAACGAGGTTGAGTGTCCGGACGGTAATCTGTCTAAGGCATATTCTAAAGCCTACAGGGAATCATCCGCCGACGTCGTGATCTTCAAGCATGACGACTTCTGGTTTCGTAATTGGGAAGCCTTTGAACTTCAGCTCTGGGCAACGATGGCACAGTATCCTATTATAGGCGTGGCCGGTACACGTTCCTACGCCCCCAACCGAAACCCGGCTTGGTGGCTTCAGGCCAATGCCAGGGCTGGTATGGTAGATGGTCTGAATCGTGGCCTGGTGCATCACCCCGCTCAAGGGGATTTCAAGACGACAATTAATGACTATGCCCCTACGTTCTTTGGACCGCCTGGACCGGCTGCGGTCTTGGACGGTTGTATGGTAGCCGTTGCCAGAGACGAGCAATTGCTGTTTAATACCGCCAATCTTGATCCTTACAGGATAGCTAATTGGTTCGATCCGGATTTCACCTTTCATTTCTATGATATTGCCTTTACCTTAAACGCTTCTGTAGCATTGTCCGCGATGGGACAATCTGCTTGCTACGTAGTGCTGGCAGACGTTTGTCATCTGAGCATTGGTGCTGGAGCAGGCGGTAAGGACTGGCAGATCATGGCACGCAAATTTAGCATGAAACATTCTATGGGAAAGCCACTGGAGTTCTTGTAGTCTATCGTTCTACTATAACCTCTCAGGAGGCAAAACCATGATCATCAAGTTAGGATCAGCTAAGTTAATCCAGGTTTCACAGAGACCCGAAGAGATCATACAGACAGTTCCGCTACAAAGACTCAGACAAAGACTGGCTAATTTCGACTCCGTCCGTCTGGATCCAGCGCGGTTTCTGTACGTTCGCAACCGGGCGATCAGTTCTGAAGAGATGTGGGGGTCAAATTGCTTGTTTCAGAAAAATGCACTTGTCTTTACGGATGATGGCCCTAAAAAAATAGTTGATATTAAAATTGGGGATAGGGTTTTAACACATCGTGGAATATTTCAAACGGTGACACGTCTATATACCAAAAAGGCATTTAAAAAAATTATTATAAAAATTAAGCATTCTGGCTATACAGGAGTTCTCCATTTTACTCCGGAGCATCCTGTTTTAGTGAATAATACTTGGGTAAATGCCGGATCTTTGCGTGCTGGAGATGAGATTCAAGCATTAAGCAATACTTGTGAATTTTGCGGAAAACCTATTTTGCATGGGTGGAGGTTTTGTTCGCGGGTTTGTACTTCTAAATGGAAAATGTCTGATCCTGTTACGCGGGAAAAAATAATTTCCGGTGTACGCCGAATTGCACAGAGTGATGATTTTCGTAAAAAGGTAGGACATAATAGTAAAGCAGCCTGGGCACAAAATGCTGGTCGTCATAAACTACAATCTGAACTGTTTAGAAACTTACAAAATTCCGGAGCACTATCAGAGTGGCAACATGATCCAAAAAAGTCTTCCAAAGCCTATAAAAAACGATCTGATACCATGAAGATTTTATGTAATTCTGATTCTATGTCACATTGGCGTCAGGAAACCAGTGATCGGCTTAAAAAATTAAATAAAGATCCAAATTTTCAAGAAAAACGAATAGCTGGTATACATCGGTCAAGATACAAATATGCTGAAATATCACGGAAAAGATTGGCTGATAACCCAGAACATTTTAGAAAAATGCTAAAAGCCGCGGGGAGCCGTCCCACCCGCATTGAACGTTTGATGTTTGATGAATTAAGCAAAATAGGTTTGAGATTTAATACATATTATAATATTGTTGCCGGGAATAGACTTTGTGTGGCTGATATTGCTTTTCCTGAAATAAAATTAGCTATAGAATGCGATGGTGAGTATTGGCATACAAAGAAAGCTAATCAGGATGTAGAACGTGAAAAGCATCTTAGATCTCATGGATGGGATATTATTAGATTTGGTGAAAAAGAGATTTTGGCCAATGCACCTAAATGCGCAGAAAAAGTACAAAGAGTGCTTATGAATCATTCTGGTGCTTATACTTTTGGAAAGGTGATAATAAGTAGTGTAAAGACTTATACATATAAAAAATCTGTACCAGTTTATAATCTTGAAGTTGAAAACGATAATTCGTTTTTAGTTGCATCTCCCAGAAAATGTCGGTTAGTTTGGGTTGTAGTTCATAATTGTAATTTTGATTCCTGGCCGTCCGCCGAGTTAAAAGCTGGTTATGCCTCGTTCATTGGCGTTCCCAACGACATTGATCATGACCCCAGCTTAGCTATTGGTTCGGTTATTGATTCCTATATGATCCCCAAAGTAGTTATTCCAGCGGAACAAGTTAAGGCAGCAACCGATGGTGAGCTTCCTAAGATGGTTGCCTTTGGGGGATTTGATACCCTAAAGCCTGGGGACCGTATTGTTGGGGATTGGATCGAAAACGTTTGGGCTATTGAAAAGAATGCCTTGGACGGTCCTTATCCTGGGGCGGTGCAGGCGATTTTAGATGGTGAAATTACGGACACTTCAATGGGCTGCTTCTTGTCAGGAACTCGTATCACTATGGCTGATGGAAACTTTAAGCCCATTGAAAATATAAAAGCAAATGATGAGGTTATAACTCACACCGGAAACATTGGTAAAGTTACCTCAAGTACGCAAAGGGATTATCATGGAATGGTGTACAATATCAGGGTATTTGGATGCCACCGTGATTTAGTCGTTACCCCCGAACATCCTGTTTGGACTAAACGAGCTACGTCAGCTAAGGATTGTCCTGCGAAATGGGTTGAAGTTAAGGACTTAGATATAGGAGATTGGGTATTTACTCCTGTCATTATTAAAGGCGGTTCTGTATTAACGTCTGGGTATTTTCTAACAGATGGGACAGTTGAAGACTTTCTGGAAGAAGATGAACCATCAGACAAAAACAAAAAACAGCAGATGTACGCCGATGCCACCGGGATATGGAGACAAATCACCGACGTACTTCTTAAGCACCATGATGGACTCGTATACAATTTTGATGTAGATGGAGACGATTCCTATCTTGCTAATAATCTGGCGGTGCATAACTGTGAGATTCAGTATTCCGTCTGTAACATCTGTGGCAATAAGGCTACGGACATTACCGAGTACTGTCCACATATAGGCTATATGGGAATTAACAAGGGCAGTCTGTGGGTTAATCCGAACACCGGCGTTTACATGCCCTCCTATGAAATCTGCTATGGAATCCGATTCTTTGAAGATTCCCTTATACTTCCTGAGAAATGGAATCAATGGCCCGGCTCACAGGGTGCGGACATTAGTGCAAAAATTTTACAGGTTTTGGCATCCAAATCCTCTGATTCAGCAGCGACTAAGAGATTGGCTGGTCAGCTACGGTTAATTTACTACCGGCTGCCAGAAGAGAAACGCGCACAGTTCCTGGACGCAATCGTTTCTATAAATTAACGGAATTATGCCTTTAACATACCTAATCGCCGATTTTACTTGACTCCTACTATAACATAGTACAGAAACAAACGTATAAACTATGCTTCGTAAATCCACAGTAAGTTTAAATCTTGGTAACACTGGCAAGCTCAATCAGCTTAGAGCCTATGTTAAGGAATATGCTAAAGTGGTTCAGTCTTACATAGACATTCTCTGGGAACAGGAAATGTTCACAGGTTCTTTTATATCCAAGGAAATTCAAGATCAAGCTGACACTTGGTTAGGTTCAGTATCTAAACAATGTGCTGGGAAACAAGCATTGGCAATAATCAAGTCACAGAGAAGAAAACCAGAGGAAAAGAGAACTAAACCAGAGTTCAAAGGCAATTCATTGGATTTGAATGTTAATATCGTTATGATTTCTGATGGTGATAATTTCTTTGATTTATGGATTAAATTTAGATGTTTAGGCAATCATATTGTCTTTGAAATACCAGCCAAGAAACACAAACATTTCAACAAGTTTGAAACTTGGACTCGTAAGAAATCAGCCAGACTTAAAATATCAACTAAAGGCAAATTCTACCTTGACATCTTCTTTGAAAAAGAACAACCAGAACTTAAACAAATTGGCAATACAATTGGTATTGACTGTGGTTTTAACAAACTCTTAGTTACCTCAGATGGTCAATTTCTTGGCACTGAATTTCCTGAAATAGTAAAGAAGATTCAAAGAAAACTTCAAGGCAGTAATGCCTTTAAAAGAGCTTTAGTTGAACGAGATTAATATGTAGACCGGGTTGTGAAACAACTTGATTTAACTCCAATCAAGGCTGTAGTTGTTGAAGATCTCAAAGGCATTAAACAAAACGGTAAACGACATATTAAAAAGTTTAATAATAAGAACCAAAGATGGGTTTACCCCAGAATCTTGAACAGACTTAACCAACATTGTGAAGTAGTTGGAGTCCAATACCACAGC
>Ga0180009_10006779_pt1 | contig 11905 bp, 14 predicted proteins | sample OS_PC_MetaG_FD_123537 | JGI IMG/M metagenome (GOLD analysis project Ga0180009, IMG submission 123537) | Groundwater microbial communities from the Aspo Hard Rock Laboratory (HRL) deep subsurface site, Sweden - OS_PC_MetaG | ecosystem: Environmental > Aquatic > Deep subsurface > Groundwater...
CAGGGAGAGCTTGGTCTGGGTGATCTTGGCATCCAAGAGAGAAACGATCTGGTTCTTACCAGCGTTCTTTCTCTTCTCGTCACCGGAGATGGTACAGGGCACGAAGCCCGTCACCCAGTCGTACTCCGCTGTGGTCAGTGTCTTGACTGGAGCGGTGTCCAAGATGGCATACGGATCGGCCCCTAGGTTCTGCATCGCGTTCTCATCGTACATGATCTGCTCGGTGATACTCGTACCACCGTCGCGGACCTCTACGTTCCCGGCTTTCTTCAGATACGCCAGGAGCGGTACAGTCGTGAACACGTTATCGATGACCTTGCCACGCGCTGACTTAAACGCGGCTGATGCGGCCTCGGTAAAGCTACTGTTGGGGTCAGCCAATTCCTTCCCTCCTTCTCATTTTTCCTATCCGCCCTCCTTGTAGTACTTGTCTACGGCTGCTTTTACTCCGTCCTTCTGGCTGGCGGATTCCGGTGGACCGGCGGCGGCTGCGCCTGAAGCGCGTGATTCCACTGATGCCGCCTTCCGGGCCTTCTGTTTGGCTCTTTGCTTTGCCAGGGCGTCCTGTGATGCTTTCGCCAGACTCTCCTCGCGCTTGGCGAGGTACGCGATATCTTCGATGGTTGGACCGCCTTCGGACTCCCACCGCTCCAAGACTGACGTGTACGACGGGTCTTCAGGATCGAACTCAGGGTCTTTAGTCCTGTACGCTTCGATCTCCTTGTCAATCGTCGCGCCCTCGTTCTGTTGCTCATACCCCGAGAGCTTGCCGTCGATGTCTTCGAGCTTCTGGGCCAGGCTGATCAGTGCGCCACCATACATCTGATTGGTCATCTGCATGGTCGTTCTCACTGAGTCGCGCTGGTCCTCCGGCACACTGGCCACCATCTGTTCGGTCATCTGGTCGAGAGCCTGCATCGGGTCGCCCTGTTCTTGGCCTGGGGCCTGCATCTGTTCGTACTTCTGGTCGAACTCAGCGATCTTGGCGTCAATCGCCTTGTCGCGGGCCTCCTGCGCCTTTTCGCGGGCCGCAATCTTCTGGAAACCCTTGGTGAGGGCTGCCTGGGTTTGCGGTTCCGCATCCTCATCAAGCGACTCTGGTAGGTCTTCGCCCTCTTGGCCTTCGTCCTCGGCTGTAGGGGTTCCCTCTTCGGCGGTCTCCGTTGTTTCTCCTTCTACCTCTTCCGGCTCTTGGGGCTCCCCAAGTTCGCCTTCGGTGGTGTCGGGAAGGTCAGCGGTGTTGCCGCCTGCACCTTCGAGTTCCGCTGTCATTGGTTCCAAATCTCCTCTCAAGTCTCTACCGGATATCAAACGTTAGCTGGTAGGGCCATCACCTCTTTCGCTGCGGCGCGTACTTGCGCCATCTGGCCTTCGGTCCCTGGCTTCCTGGGTGTCTTACCCACCCTGCGTATTTCGGGTTCCTCGGCTTCTTGCGCTGCCGGTACTTCTTGTGCCGAAAACGCTGCTTCATCATGAGGCGCACCAGATTAGCTCTTGGCAAGATGCTTCCTCACTTTGCCCGCCTTCATTATGGATGCTTTGCAAATCTTGATACTGCTCACCTTGGACCGGCCCCCGGCTGTGAGACGAGCCACGCACCTCTCGATGCGAGCTGTATACTCGGGCGGGTTTCCGTAAGGCATTACTCTCCCTCCGCCTTGGGCTCTGTCTGGCTCTGAATCAGTTGGAACTGACCCCTCTGCTGTTCTTGGGCAAGATTTGCCTGAGCTTCTATCTTAGCTGCCTCCACCTCGGCATCTCCACGTACATCCGCCACTCCTTCATCACTGGTTTGTGCCCCCTGCTGCTTGGGCTCTAGTTCGATATTACATTGGGCCAGCAGCTGTACGATCTGCTCATTCGTCAGGGTGCGAGAGTCGATGTTCAGGATAAGTTTCGGGTCAGCCGCAGGCTCCGGCTCCTTCTTGCTCTCCGGTATCAACAGTTTGTCGTTCTGGTCCCAACCAAACGCCCTGAAGACTTGGACGGCCAGTTCTCGGGGGTTCACATCAGGGTTGCCGATGAACTTGTCAAAAAGCTCCATCGCCTGCTGTTTGTCGGCGGCTTCATTCCGGGCAGAGGTTGAGCCGATTTCCACGATGATGTCGTAAGAGCCTGAATCGGCACCGGCATCGTACTCCAAGAACTCCGGTATCCCCGGCTCATCGGTTATCCGCACCATCTGGGGTTCATCCAAGAATTGCCGGGCCAACCCCAGAATCTTGGCCATGACCCTAGCCAGGAGTTCCTCAAGTTGCTGCGCCTTCTCTTTGGGTCGGGCCTCAGCCGCAGACCCCAACTGCCCCATCTCGGTCGCGCTCTTGACCGCGCCTTCCTGGCTCGCACGCTGGAAGTCTGGGATACCCAGGGCCAGCCTGATGTCGTCCTTTATCATCTCGTCGTAGCCCTCAAGGTCACGGGAGAGTTCCCCGAACTTGAACTCACGGACCTTATCGAAGGCGTTGACCTCAATGATCGTTCCGTCCCTGCCAGTCAAGAACTTGGCTTTCTCGGTATCTTCGATAGCGCCCTTCTCGGCCATCAGGAACCGGCCCTGTTTCTTCCTTAGCTGGACCTGTTGGGTGCGGACCAGGTTTCGTTCGTTCTGCTGGGCTTCGATAACATGAGGCTCCCCGAAACCGTAGAACTCACCGGGGAGTTTGTAGTCGTCCAGCTCGTCGAAGGGATGCCAGCCGCCGTACTCGAACGGGAACGGCATGATACGAAGCGGTCGGTCGCTGCCCTGCGCCAGTGTGACCACCAGGCCGGTCTCCCGGTCGTAGACCTCGTAGATGCTCAAGCGCTGGAGATAATCTTTCTCCTTGCTCTCTTTGACGTTCTCCGTGAAGTCTTTGTCCAGGGCCGAGGACGCTTTCAATTCTGCCGTGTGGGCGTAGTTGGGGTTGGCCTTCACTGATTTCAGCGGTTTGATGAGGTGATGCACAACGAAAGCCGCGTCCTCCAGACAAGTCGCATCCGGGGGAACCCAAAGGTTGTAGGGCGAGACCCTCTCGACGAACGGCTCATCGACCAAAGGCACATCCTCGACCACATCTTCGACCTCATCCTCTTCGATGAAGTAGCTCTTGAGTCTTTCCAGAAACCGCTGTTTGTCCTCGACTATCCGGCCCTCATACCGCCAGCCGGTCTTGGTGAACGCCTTGCCCAGGATCAAGCGGTCCAGGTTCACCAGCTCGACCTCTTCCTGCACCCTGATGCGTCTCCAGGTGTTGTTGGCATAGGCTTGGGCGACTCGGGCATCCTTGACGGACTCTTTCTTGGCCGGGACCGCTAGAAAGCGGGGACGACGATTGAAGGTCGCGGCGTGCATAATGCGGACTGCCGCGAAAGTCTCGGGGACACCGATGCGTTCGGACTTGTCGGCCTCTTTGAAATAGATGCAGGAATACAGGTCTTTGAACCGCTCGGTCTCCTTTACGAACTTCTTCTCACAATGGTCGCGGCCCACCCGGACGAAATCGTGCATCCGAGCGACTTCCTTTTTGTTGAGCTTGTAATCAGCCATCAGTCAGCCTCATCTCTTCCAACAACGACCAGCTCAGAGCCCCTGGCTTTAGCTTTCTTGTCCCACTCTCGCATCTTGGAGATCGGAGCAAAGCCTGGTGTGCGGGTGAAGCTGTAGAAGTCACCCACAAGTATCTGTGTCTCGTGCGACCTACAGCTCGGACACCGGGCACGATGACGCTCATCGACGGCATAGTGAGCCTCGAAATGCTTGTCACAATCCAGACATTCATATCGGTACACAGGCATCATGCCACCTCCGTCGCCAACGCTTCTTGAAGACCAGTTTTTTCCAGTCGGCACTTACCGCACAGATATCCGTTCAGGATAGGCTCCACTTGATGCCAGACGTTGCAGATGGGGCAGTTGCGCCACATGGGGCCGTCTAAGGGGTGTTGTACGTCCCAGCGGGTCTTCTCCACCTGACAGCGCGGACACAGTGGGCCTGGCATGGTGGCAGAGATGAAGACCTCTTCGCACTTCTCGCAAGTCTTCTCGATGTTGTTGGCCTGAAGCCTCTCGATGGCTTTGATGTTGGGCCACAGGTCTCCTAGGTTCACCGGGTTGGCGCGGGTCGCTTTCCAGTCCCCGATCCCGTAAGCCTTCTCCCACATCCACACGTTTCTCTCGATTGTCCTGGACTCGGCGTAAGCCTTGTAGCGAAGACGCTCTTCGTCAGGAGCATCCAGCGCCGCCAAGATTGCTTTGGCCCAGGAGTCTCCTTTTCTCACCAGCCGCGCACACTTGGTCCTGTTCTTGTACGGCCCGACGTTGGAAGCAAGAGGAATCGCGCCTGCCGCCGCCAGCTCCACGATCTTGATGTCCGACTTGGCCCGGTTAAACGCAGTGTCGGTAAGCGGAGCCAGCCCGATGTCGAACTCAGCCAAGAGCTGCCCGAAGTCCTCGACACAAACCGTAGGCCTGATGAGCACTCGTTCATGGTCGGCCATCGGCCATCCGTCTAAGCCCGCTAGATGGAACTCGACATCATCCCTGGCCTCAAGGACTTGCGGGATGGCATCACGAAGTAGAGCCACATCATCGTAGTGGGCACGCCCCCCAGCGTAACCGATGATGCGCTTCTTGAAATGGGGTTTCTTGGTGCGCCACAACTGAGAAGGAAGACAGTTGGGCAGGATAGCCACGTTGTCGCTGAACCGTCCGAGGGTCTGGGCAAGATGTTTGGTGGTGGTTGTCACCAAATCTGCTCTAGCGGCACCCTTCTCCAGCGCGTCCAGCCAGTCCTGTTTCCAACAGGCCGTCGCGGGGTTGTCGGGGTTCATCCGCCAGGGGTCATCGTCCAGCTCGAAGACGACCTTTTTGCCCTCTGACTTGGCGTACTGCATCAGCTCAACCGCATGGGCCGAGGGAGGACGTTGGAAAACTATGACATCGAACTCGTCGATCATCGACTGGTTGATGTAATCCTCGGACTGGACCCCATGACCGGCGGCACGCAGGGCTAGGCCGGGGAGATGCGTTCGGTACCAGCGTTCAACCGCAGCCCGAAAAATCTCCCGCTAAGAAGAATATTCTAGCCACGTTTGGCACCACCCCCTTCGTCACATTACCTCCAAGTAGGCATCTTCTACGTGCTCGTTGCCTGGAATCCCAGCCAGTCCCCGCTTCGAGTTCTGGCGGGCCATGTATTCGGCAAATGTGCCGTGGATGGAGCGCGCCTTTGTTTGGACCGACGGAGCGATGCGTGCTATCTCAGGCGCGTCGGCCAGGGCATCCAGCAAGTCGTCATGCTTGGCGCGTGGGAAGCGGCGTAGCTCGTCGATCAGGTGTGTCATGTCGGATTTCAGGCGGAACTGTCCGCCCTGGAAGAACGGCTGTAGGCCCTTGATGCGAAGCTCCTTGGTGCGGTTGTTCCCGGCTCCACGGTTCATCTCCTCGATGGGAACCCAGATACCACGGGCTCGCTTCTCCCGGTCCAGATACTTTGCGATGACCTTCTGAAAAGATTTAGTCTCGACCGCGATGCGCTGCGCGTCCCACTCAACTACGATGTCCAACAGCCGCTTGATGATGGCATCGGGGTCGCCGGACTTCATCCTCTCGGCAAGGCGAACGTAGAAGCGATTGTCCGGGGCCACCCCGACCACGACGAACGCGCTGAAGTCCGCATACTGTTCCTCTGAAATGGCAAAGTCTGTCAGAAGGTAATGGTTCATGGGGATTTCGTTATGGTTGTCATCGACGACGACCGGGAGTGGGCGGCCTAACTCCGGTGCAGCCGGTAGCTCCTGGTAATAATTGTCTTCTATCCAGGGGGCCTTGAAGGTTGCATTGTCGTCGTCGATGGTCTCGTTGTACATCTGTGCGAAGAACTCGTATGATCCCATCTCGGTGTACATGTCTTGCAGTAGGGACTCGTTCATAGCGCCAGGCCAGAGGAACTTTGCATCTGGTGGTAGTGTCAGTAAGTCCCTACCCGCCCGACGAACGATAGACGGTCTCTTGTCGGTAGCCCCTGCTTGAAGGACTCTAAACTTACCACCAAAGTCGGTTGCAGCATCCAGGATGTCTCCGTACAAATCGGCGTCATGCCAACGAGTGTTGTGGACGAGCATACCGTTAGCGATGAAGTTGTGCGTGTCGGCCACGGTGAGATCATAGACTTCTTCCCGTCCACAGGGCGTGACAGAGATTACCTTGTCGTACCGACAACCGCAGTGTTGTGGGAGCGTCTTCGACGCAGGCCAGCCCTTGTTGTCTTTCTTTTGGTGGCTAGTGAAAGTGAGCCCGATACTGTGGGAGGTGGCATCGACCGGCTGCTTGCTGTGGGGCGCTTTGATGCGCCTCGTCCGGGTGTATGTGCCCGTCGGCCGAACCCCGCAGGCCAAGGCGAGGTCGCGCATATCCTCCACTAACCCTGCATTACAGATTTCAACCCTGTAGCCGTACCCCGTGATGAGCTTGCTACCGTCCGCGTCCACCATTCCCTTCAGGAAGGCCCGCTTATCTGAGGCGCGAGACTTGAATACCCAGTCGGGTACGCGCTTGCTGTGCGCCGAACCGTTCAAGCCCATCTTCTGCATCATCTGGGCTGCTCGGAGAGAATCGACCCGCTGGGTTCCATTGGCCGTTGTGTACGGGCGCTTGCCGAGCCATTTCTCTATCGCGTCCCGCGCTCGCTCGTTTAGTGCCTCATCCACCCCAGGCGAGAACGCTACGTAGCCGCGATGTTCTTTGATCCCGCACCACCCATCGCCCATAAGAAACCCCAACAGCCACGGGAAGGACATATCCATACGTCGCCCGTCAGGGACGCGATAGAGCTTGCCGCCAGAGCCAAGGTGGCGTTGTGATAGCACAAGGTCTCCGGGTTCTAGGTCTTCAGCATGAACCCAGCCACGCGACGTGAGGATGGGGTGGTCCCCGGTGGCCTTGACGGTATTGCGGGTGGTCTTCACTTCAAAAACGGGGGCTTGGCCCTGGGGAATCATAGCCTCGACGCTCTTCTTGACGAGCTTCTTTTGGCTTTCGTCCCAAGACCAGACCATTTCTCCTGGTCTAACATCAACGATGCGCTTGAGCGTACCATCTGCCATCTGGACCTTTGAGTCAGCAGTCAGACAGCCGATCACAAGCATGACCCCGAAGGAACGTAGTACCGGCAGAAGGTCGCGATAGTTCTGTTTTACCTTGGCTATCTGGTCTTCATTCCCGACATTTTCCCTGTTCACAAGGTCGTCGACGATAATCCAATCGTAGTGGTCAGATGCGAGTGACTTCTCTAGGCCGGATGTGGCGATGGTCGGTTCCTTGAGGGATGTATTGGAGCGAGCCACGGTGATTTCGTCCTGTGTCTCGCGGGCTAAGCGGAGCCCTATCGTGTCACGAACAAAGTCGGTCTTGAGCCAGCCCTTCGTGACCCCCAAGAACTTACGCGCTTTGTCCCAGACAGCGTTGTGGACGAGCATGGTCGTATTGGGATTACGGATGATGAGTTGGGCTGCTTTACCAGAGGTGATGACTGTGGATTTCAGATGGAAGCGAGGTATGAGGATGAGCATGAACAAGCGTTCGTCGGGCTTCTTCTCTAGGAGGCAGTTGTCGATGAACTCATTCATTTGCCGATGTATGGGTGCCAAATCGAAAAAGCCTGGCACTTTACCGGAGACTCCAAACTTCTCAGAGAGCAACCAGATGAGGTCTTCCTTGGCGCGGGTGATGTCACCGGTGCGGAGTTCATTAGCTTCTGAGCGATGGACAAAATCACTGAACAGGCCAAGCTCTGGTGCTACGGTGGTCTGTGGCAACTTAGCTCTTTTCTACCGCAACTTTCCCTGCGGTAGATTATGGGCCAAGAGGTAACACCGTGTCAAATGTTGGGTATTCTAGTTCATCGACCGACTGGGTTTGCCGACCGCCATCACGTCCTCTAGCCATCCGATGTCTGAGCCGACTGACCGACCGTGCTTTCTAAGAACCGCCATCACAAGCATCTGCGCCTCCATCAGATCGTCAAGGTCGTCTTCGTTTGCACACCCCATCCAGAAGAAGGCCTGCATGAGAGCGTCGAGGAGTTCGTGGTCAGGGGTCATCGGTCCCCCCTCGGCCGCATGAGATAGTCAAAGATGTGTTTAGGCCGAGTGGCTTCGTGAGCGCGGTGGATGTCCGCCAAGATTTTACTCAAAGACGGCCCAGGCGTCATTATCGCGTCAGCCATCTCCCTGAAGGCTTCTTTGCACGCTTCTGGGTCAATGCGGGTACGACGGTTCATGTATTGCTCCTGGAAGAAACATATCCTTGAGGTTCCTTGACGCGCATAGTGTAGCATCCTCCCGCGATGTCGGCACCTCTTTCCCTAAGAATCCTCTGTTGGTCTTTCGTGAGATAAACGGCCAGACTTATCGCGTCATCGCTTACGAGAATCGTGTACTTGGCTATCCTGTGTTCTGGTGGACAAATGAGATTCTTCAATTTATCCTTCCTCCAATTCCGCTGTGCCGACCTTGGCACCAACCGGCAGTCCTATGGCTTTGAGATTCGACTTGATAAACTTCGGACAGGTCGGGCATTTCTCTCGGTCCGGCATCAGACAGTTCTGCGGGTAGTTGCGTTTGTAGCAGGCCGCTGAGTCGTTGATGGCTGTCTTGGTATCTATTCCGCCTGCTTCCGCCCGGCGACGCAGCTCCGCGACGGACGGAAAAAAGTCATCCTCAAGAATAGCTCCCTTGACGGCCTGTTTGACCGCTTGAAAGGGCATATCGGCCAGCGCTTCGTGGTATACCGAAGCCGTTTCTTCCGAAACCTTGGCGGCTGGGAATGCTGCTGAGAGCTTGGCCAGGACGAGGACTGTTTCGGTAAGGGTCACTGGTTTTCCTTTTGCTTTTTACGGATGGCTTCGGCTACACATTCGGGGGAGCAGAACTCGCCGCACAGCACCCAATTACCTTGAGCGGGGTTAGGATCGGAGATTGAATATACCATTAGGTGAAGACCGCTTCCCCCAGCTATCTCTTTCTCACACTCATCGCAGTAGTCCGTGGTTTTACTGGACATGGGCTACTCCTTATTCCGTCTACGTGCCTTGCTACAAGGTGCCCAAGTCTCTCGCTTCACAGGTGTTGGCTCAGCCCCGCACCAAAACCACGTAATCGCTCCGTACGGTATTCCGCCATAGTGAACACAGTCTCCGCAGGCTTTAACCTCATCATCATTCCTCCTATCACATTCCGCCTGGGCTTCTGTTCCGCTCATGCTTCTACCTCCTTGGCTTTTGCGGCAAAGGCCCGGATACCCGCGAACCCTTTCGGCTCCCCCACAGTTCTTTTCTTCGCGGCTACCAGTTGAGTGAACTTCTCTCTCAGTTTCTTGCCAGAGAGAATGTTGGCCTGCCAGAACTCATCTTGCTGGCACCAGTCAATCACAGCGGCAATCTCATCCCACTCCCTTTTGTCGATACGATGGAGTCGCTCGATGTGGACGGCCCACTCTGACGGATTCACTTTAGCCTTGGGATCACGGGAAAGAATGAGAGTTGAGAGTCGGGAAGCCAAGACGGCTGCAATGCCCATCGATTCATCCTCTTCTGTTGTAACGTCTGTGACAGCAGCGTTGTTGTCAACGTTCTTATGTTTTTGTTCTGTTCTGTTAAGTTCTGTTCTGTTAAGTTCTGTTCTGTTAAGTTCTGTTCGGGGAGACTCTTGGGTGACAAGAGGGTGGCTAGTGGGAGTCAAGTGGGTGTCATCGCAGGTAGAGGTAGGGAAAATGTTCTTTCTGTCCCTGTCTGCCCTGAAACTTTGGAAATCTTCCCATCTGTCGATGTGGATGTAATGTTCACCGTCCACAGAATAAGCCAGGATGAGTCCTTTTGCGACCATCTCCATGAGGGCTTTCTTGATCTTTTCGTCATCCCAGTGCTTGAGGCGGGGGACAACTGTTCCCCGTACCAGATCGGGTTCGCCATAGAAGTTTCCATACTCGTCACAGTGGGGCAGAAGCCACGTCCACAACAGACGTACCGAATCAGAGGACAGCTCGGCTAGCTTGCGGGACCTGGATACGTTGGCTGCTAGGAGCTTGGCGTCTTGTCTGGTGGTGCGGGGGTTACTCATCTCATTCCTCCCGGATCACAAAAAGCCCCCCAGGTAAGGACTGCAAGGAGATGAGAAAGAAACATCCAAGCGGTGTCCTGGAGGGCTATTTCTGGTTCGGAAAGCATCTGATTCCTTCCTCGTACAACCTCATCTTGCAATCCTTACAAAGGACGGTACGCTCGGTGAGGTCCGAAGTCAAGCCATCAGTCGTTCCTCAAAGTCGAACTTGCACTTACAGACAGTCGTAGAGTTAGGATCAACGGTATCCGGCCTTCTCTTGCACTGTGGGCATGGGTTCTGGTAACCGTCGTGAGGACAGTGGAGACCACCCCAGACAAACCCACAGTACTCACATGTTCGTGTGTAGTGCCAGGAACCTGGGGGATCAGTCATAGTCTAGAACCCTGTCTTGGGAACCAGCCGCATATCCGGTACCCCAGGGGGTAGTTTAACGGCCGGTGGCAAGGGAAGCTCAAGGAAGAGCTCTTTGTTCAGCTGTTGGACCTCTCGTCTCACAGGGGCTCTGTAGTCCTGCTCGATATGGTGGATGTCGTTCCACCACAGCTTGTTACAGAGCTGTCTTTGGGAGAGCTCTCGCGACTCCCTGGCCAGACGAATATCGGTTCCGATCATGGTGTCTCCTTCAGTAGCTCTGGGTTCTCCCAGATGTTGCCGATGACTTCGCACTCTTCTGGTTCAGGGTATGGACACTGGTCTTCGTTGTCGGCAAAAGGATGAAAGGCCCCGTGGTGGTATTCCACGACCACAGTATCCGCGCTCGGGTCCCACTGGACCAAGTACCATTTCCCCGTGTAGTTTCCCAAGATGTCCCCCTCATAGATTTCTTGTCCCTTGGAATCCGTGAGGCCGGTTGAGAGCATGAGGACGAAGCTATCGGCAAAATCGAAGTAGTCGTTACCGTTTTCGGGTAGAACGTGAACTGCGTCAAGCTGCACACCCTCTGGGTCAAAACGCAGCACTAACAGCGGGGCCATTGTCTTTCGGTTCTTGTCCCACACCCTGAATCTAGGTATCATCACAACCTCCAGCCAACAAAAAGCCCCCCAGGTGAGAGCCCGGCAAAGGAGGAACTCCTTACGGGTCCTGGGAGGCTATTTCTTGGCTGGAAAGTCATAAGTCCCTCCGTCATCTCGTCGGACTCTCTGGGACCATCATATCCAGGGGTTAGCGCGATGTCAAGAGAAAGCAGAGAAACCGCCCGAAGACGGCTTCTGCGCCATGCCCCCGAAGGATACATGGGTGACTGATCACGCTTTCAACCTACCAGCCCAGCCCGGACGATACAACCCTGTAGCTCTTACTACTACTCCCCCTTCAGGGGAAGACTTACCTCGTAGGGGTCTTGTCAACCTTGGGGGAGGAGAGTCAGAAGTGGGACTCGAACCCACGAAGCCGAGAGAAGGTGCACCCGCTCACGGTCGGACTGCTGTAGTCCTGCGATTGCCGCTCTGCCATCCTGACTCTCTTGGAGAGGGTAGCATAAGTCGTCGACCCGTGAAAGAGCAGGTCAGTATCTTTTTGCCAAGGTCGGTAAGATGATTGAGTGATGTGTAGCGGTATGTGGTGCGTGCGACGATTGGATGTATGCCACCAGTGTAGGCTTGTCAACTGGTGCTTGCCAGTCTGTGAAGTGCCAGGTGGAGCGGCAAGCGACACAATTTTGGTCTGGTTTGGAACACTGACAGGTCATGGGGAAAGTGTATAGCTGGGGGTGGTGCGTGTCAAGGAGTGAGGTACCCTTCATCTCTACTGGCCCCCGCCGCCGCCCCTGCCCTGCCCCCGTCACTTCCAGGGGTTAAAACCTATAC
>Ga0180009_10006780_pt1 | contig 11904 bp, 12 predicted proteins | sample OS_PC_MetaG_FD_123537 | JGI IMG/M metagenome (GOLD analysis project Ga0180009, IMG submission 123537) | Groundwater microbial communities from the Aspo Hard Rock Laboratory (HRL) deep subsurface site, Sweden - OS_PC_MetaG | ecosystem: Environmental > Aquatic > Deep subsurface > Groundwater...
CAATATTTTTTTGACGCCAAGGTAATGGAGAATTTTAATATGGAATTTATTGAATTAGAAAAGGTTTATCGCCAGAAGGACCAAAAATTTATTGAACTTTTAAACAGCGTTCGCAACAATTCAGTGACAGAGGAACAGCTAAAAATTATTAACCAGCGGCTTGATGAAAATTGCAGCAGTTTAGTCCAAGACCATATTTATCTTACCACGACCAACAAAATGGCCGATGACATTAATGAATTAAACCTTAATGAACTGCCGCAGAAATTGCATATTTTTAAAGGCGAAATACAGGGCGAATTTGATTTAAAATATTTACCAACTGAAATTAATTTAAAATTAAAAAAAGACAGCCAGATTATGCTTTTAAATAATGACAGACAGGGCAGATGGATTAACGGCACGATTGGCAAGATTAGCAAAATTGAAAAGCAAAGAATTGCGGCTAAATTATCTAATGGAAGAAATGTTTGGATCACGCCTTACACATGGGAAATTTGTAAATTATTTTACGATAAGTCGTCTCAATCCATTGCCAAAGAAGTTGCTGGTTCTTTTACTCAATTTCCAATTAAATTGGCTTGGGCAATTACTATTCACAAAAGTCAGGGAAAAACTTTTGACAAAGCGATTATTGATATTGGCAGTGGCACTTTTACTCATGGACAAATGTATGTTGCATTAAGCCGCTGCCGTTCCATTGAAGGAATAATTTTAAAAAAGAAAATTAAAAAATCAAATGTCTGGATGGATTGGCGAGTGGTAAAGTTTTTGACCAGTTATCAATATCAAATATCAGAAAAAATTTGCTCATTGGACGAAAAAATTAAAATAATTAGAGAAGCGATTAAAAATAAAAAACAAATAAAAATTGTTTATTTAAAATCAAAAGACGAAAAATCAAAAAGAACTATTTCGCCAGTTAAAATGGGCGAAATGGAATATCTGGGATATAAATATCAGGGCATTGAGGCGTATTGCCACAAGCGGAAAGCAAACAGAATTTTCAGAATAGACCGAATTTTGGAAATAGAAATCCGCGAGTGAATCCGTGGTGTTTCGTGTTTTGTATTTTATCCCCCTTTTTCATTTGTGAAAATTTTGCTATCATATTTTTAGGATTATTTGTTAATGGTCGTGATAAAAATTATAAAAAATATGAAAAAAATAATTGGCTGGGTTTTTATATTTGTTGGCGTTTTAATAATAATGGGAGGAGTTTGGGAATCCTATCAAATTTTTAGCGCTCAAAAATTAGCGCCAGAAATTTTTAAATTTCAAGAAAAAAAGATTTCTCCGGTTTTGATTGAGCCAAAAAAAACAATTGAAAAACCAGAAGAAAAAATAAGTCGGGAAGTAAGAGAGACCATTCAGGAGCAATTGGAAAAAATGCCGCCTTCTGATTTTGTGGTAAAACTTCTTAATTTAATCAGCTGGTCAATTTTCGCAACTTTCTTGATTTATGCTGGCGGGAAAATATCGGAATTAGGAATTAAATTATTGAAATAAAATGAAAACTAATCATAAAATTATAATAGGCGATTCCAGAAATATGGCAGATTTAAAAAATAATTCTGTTCATCTTGCGATTACCTCACCGCCCTATTGGCAATTAAAAGATTATGGCTCGCCAGATCAGATTGGTTTCAATGATAGTTACGAAAATTATATTAATAACCTAAATTTAGTATGGAAAGAATGTTTTAGGGTAATGAATAATGGTTGTAGGCTTTGCGTAAATATAGGCGATCAATTTGCGAGATCGGTATATTATGGTAGATATAAAATTATTCCGATTAGAACAGAGATAATTAAGTTTTGTGAAGCTATTGGCTTTGATTATATGGGAGCCATTATTTGGCAGAAGGCAACGACAATGAATACTACTGGTGGCGCTACTATAATGGGAAGTTTCCCTTATCCTAGAAATGGAATTATTAAATTGGATTATGAATTTATATTGATTTTTAAGAAATTGGGCGTTTCTCCTTTTGTGTCAAAAGAAATAAAGGAAGAATCAAAAATGTCGAAAGATGAATGGAGTCAATATTTTAATGGTCATTGGAATTTTAATGGCGCCAGACAAGATAAACATTTAGCAATGTTTCCCGAAGAATTACCTAAACGGCTCATTAAAATGTTTAGCTTTGTTGGCGATAATGTATTGGACCCATTTTTAGGAAGCGGCACCACAACACTTGCGGCAAAAAATTTAAATCGCAATTCAGTTGGATACGAGATCAATAATAATTATTTACCCACAATAAAAGAAAAAATCGGGGCAGCCGAAAATGATTTGTTTAAAAATGTCGCATTTGAATTTATTGATCAAGGGAAACACAATATCAATTACGCAAAAGATATATCTGAATTACCATATATTTTTAAAGATACAATAAAGTTTGACCGAAAAATTGACCCAAAAAAATTGCAATTTGGTTCAAAAATTGATTCAACGGAAAACGAAGTGGTAAATACATATTCTGTTAAAAAAATCGTAAGTCCAGAAAAGCTGTTATTGAATAATGATTTGTTGGTAAAGTTGATTGGGGTAAAAGTTAATAAAGATAAAATTGATGATGCTATTAAATTTTTACAAGCAAAATTAAAAAATCAGAGAATTTTTATGAGATTTGATTCACTAAAATACGATCAAGAAAATAATTTGCTTTGCTATTTATATTTAAAAAATAAAACATTTATAAATGCTCATTTAATAAAAAATCAACTTGTCGATGTTGATAATAATTCTGATTATAAATACAAAATAAAATTTCTAAATTTAATAAAATAATATGGCAAAAGAATGGATATTAAATCAAGCAAATATGCGATGGGGGTTAACCCGAAAAAGTAAAGTTGGTCCCGTCGCAGAGTTAATCAGAAAATGCGCTCCAAAAACACTAAACGAGTGGGAAAAATTTTACTTAGACAAAACATATTCAAAGCAGCATTTTGAGCAACTCGGAAAAATTTTGTTTATTAAGGTTACAGATGTTTGCAAAGCCGAAATAGAGGATATTACCGAAGAAGATTGTATAAATTTCATATATAATTTGGTAATAACAAGAACCTTCGACGGCTATCAGTCAGAAATTCAAACAATATATGGACAGCTTGAAAAAATTCTTGGAGTTAAAATTGAGCCCGCTTCCGACGAATGGGACAGAGGATATAATGTCGATTATTTTATTAAAATTAACGAAAAATATATCGGTCTCCAAATAAAGCCTGCTGGCTTTGAATATATTATACAAATAATCAATGAAAGGGAGCAACAGAAAAAAACGCATGAAAAATTTACTGCAAAATACGGCGGAAAGGTATTTTACATCATTTCAATAACCGAAGGAAAAAATAAGATAATCCATAATCCAGAAGTAATTGAGGAAATAAGGAAAGAGATTGAAAAATTAAAATAGGCGGAGTGCTAATAGAATTGGCATGCTTTTTAAATCTGTCAAAAAATTTCGCCGTGTCCAACCCGTATAATAGAAGCTATTAATTCTGTAATTTTTAAACAAATTATGAATATATTTTTTAAATGGTTATCCTGGCATTTTTTTGAAGTTCCAGGACAGATACTGACCAATTTAAGTAATTTTTTGCGTTTTAATATTAATTATTTTTCTATTCCTTTACTTTTTAAAACTTTTTTTAGCCATTGGAGAAGATATGAAGAATCCTATGGTAGGGGATTTGACCCAAAGCGATACCTTCAAGTTTTTGCTGGTAATATGATTTCACGAATTTTGGGAGCCATTGTCAGAACAGCAACTATTCTCATTGGTTTGATTTTTGAAATTTTTATTTTTTTTGCCGGCATTTTAATTTTTGTTATTTGGCTGATTTTGCCTTTGATTTTACTTGTAGGAATTTATTTTGGTTTCAAATTTTTGTAAAAGACAAATGAATAATTTTAATTTTAAAAAAACAGAAATTGAACAAGCAATAAAATGGGCAAAATTTCCTTTTTTTGGGTTTGCCAAGCAATTCAAGGGGCTGTTTCTTTTTTTGTCTTTTTTTTGTTTTTTGATTTTTTTATTTAGATTTTCAAGTAAGGATTTTGTTTTGGAAAATTCTTCTTCATTGTTAGGTTTTTCTATAATTTTTTTTGTCTTTGGTGTAATTTTTTGGTACTTGGAAAAATTTTTTAATTCAAAATTAAAAGAGCCCAAATTAAAAATAACTCTTAATCAGGCAATTTTAAATCCAGAAAAATATAATTTAGCAGAATTTTTAGATTTTGAAGCGGCAAGCGTGGCTGCGCAGGCAATTGAATTTTGCAAAAAAAGAAAACTAACCAATATCCCTATGGAAGTTTTGCTTTACTTTGTTTTGAATCAAGGGCTGAAAGTAAACACGGGGCTAATACCATTTATTTTTGGCAGAGTTGAATTGTCTTTTAAGGAAATCAAAAACAAATTAGAAAAAAAATTCCAGCAAGAAAAGGAAGGGGGCGAAAAAGAAGAAATACTGGGTTTTAAAGAAATAATTTTTGAAGCGGCTAAAATTGCTTTTGCAAAAGGAAAAGCAATAGTTGGAATAGGGGATTTGCTTGTTTGCCTTTCTGCTCGTTGCGGATTTTTCCAAAATTTTTTAATGTTAAATAATTTAGAAAAAACAGACATAGAAAATTTGGCTGATTGGTATGAAAAAATAGAAGAGAGAATTTTGGAAACCAAAGAAATTTGGAAATACAGAAACTTGCTTAAAAAAGGATCAATTGCCAAGGATTGGGCCGCTGGTTATAGCATTACTTTAGATAAATATGCTTTTGATTTGAGAAAAATGTTGGAAAAAACAAGTTTTCAAGATATTGTTGGACACCAAAAAGAGATTGCTCAATGCGAGAGAATTTTATCAAAACAAGAAATTAGCAATGTTTTATTGGTTGGCGAGTCCGGGACAGGCAGAAAGAGCATTGTGAAAGCCATTGCTCAAAAAGCTTTTTTGGGAGAAGCCGCTCCTCACATTAACTACAAGAGAGTTTTAATTTTTGATTTAGGTCAATTAGCCGCAGAAATTGTTTCTTTTGAAGAGCTGGAAGCAGTTTTAGAAGAATGTTTTGCGCAAGTGGCGTTAGCAGGGAATATTATTTTAGTTATTGAAGAAATCCAAAATTTTATTGGAGAAAATCTAAAACCCGGGGTAATTGATATTTCCGGAATTTTGAGCCGATATTTGCGCTTACCTTGTTTTCAGATTATTGCTTTAACCACTTATCAGGGATTGCATTCTGTTTTAGAAAAAAAGTCCAGTTTTTTAAATCTTTTTGAAAAAGTTGAGGTAGCGGAAATTTCAGAAAAAGAGACATTAAAACTATTGGAGGATTTTCTTCCTTTTTTTGAAAAAAAATACAAAAAAAATGTAAACTATAAAGCATTGAGAGAAATTTTGAAATTGAGTTCAAGGTATTTGAGCGAACTTCCTTTTCCTGAAAAAGCGGTCCGTCTTTTAGACGAAGCAATGAGCTGGTTGAGTATTTCTAAAAAGGAAAAGATTTTGAAGCCAGAGCATATAACAAAAATTGTTTCTGAAAAAACAGGAATTCCCTTGGAAGAACTTGCGCAAAAAGAAAAAGAAATTTTGCTGAATTTGGAAGGATTAATTCACCAAAGAATTATAAATCAAGAAGAAGCGGTTAAGGAAGTGAGCGAAGCATTAAGAAGGGCTAAGGCGGGGATTGAATCAAGAACTGGCACAATAGGCGGGTTTTTGTTTTTGGGACCAACAGGAGTAGGAAAAACAGAAACAGCAAAAGCATTAGCAAGTGTTTATTTCGGCTCGGAAAAAAGAATGATTCGCCTTGATATGTCAGAGTTTCAGGAAGTAAAAGATATAAGGCGGCTTATTGGCGGCGAGGGAAACGAGGGACTTTTAACAATACCAACGCGAGAGAACCCTTTTTCTTTAATTTTACTTGATGAAATTGAAAAGGCACATCCAAATATCCTAAATTTATTTTTGCAGGTATTAGACGAAGGATGGATTACTGATGGTTTTGGCAGAAAAATTGATTTTAAAAATACTATTATTATTGCCACCAGCAATGCTGGCGCGGAAATAATCAGACAAGATATTAAGGAGAATAAAAAATTAAGCATGGTAGAGGACGATCTTTTGGATCATTTGTTCAAGGAAAATATTTTCAGACCAGAATTTATAAACCGGTTTGACGGAGTAATTGTTTTTAAACCTTTAACAAAGGAAAATCTTTTTTTAATTTGCCATTTAATGCTGAAAAAATTAGCGGAAAATCTTCAAGATAAAGGAATAAATTTTGAGATTACCAAAGATTTAAAAGAAAAAATTGTGGAATTAAGTTATTCGCCTGTTTTTGGAGCTCGGGAAATGAAAAGAAAAATTCAGGACAAAGTGGAAAATTTATTGACTACTGCTATTTTGAGTGATAGATTAAAAAGAGGAAGCAAGATAGAGATAAAGGTCGAAAATGAAAATTTTGTTTTAGATATAGAGTAAAAGATATAGAATAAAATAATGAACATAAAAAATATCAAGACCATTGTTTCGGTTGTGGCGGCGTTAGTTTTGGGCGCGGCTATAGGATTGTTGGCAACAAAAACATGGAATCCTAATTGGAATCCTTTTGCGCAAACTTCTTCGCAAATCATTGAAAGTGCCATTGCTAAATCGTTTCAGGCAAAAAGTTATAAAGTAGAACAAGACATTAAATTGAAAATTACGCCAGAAAGCGGACAAGCAGGCGACTTCTCGCTTTTTATTTTGGGAAGCGTGGATCAAACAGATTTGAAAAATGCGAAAACCGACTCTGATTTGGTTTTCAAAATGTCTAGTGAGGGAGTGGAAATGCAGGCAAAGGGAAAAGTAAAGACATTTGGCGAAGATACTTATTTTCAAATAAGCAGTTTGCCAAGTTTGCCTTTTCTTCCGGCCGAGCTTCTTGCGGGAATTAAAAATCAATGGATTAAGATTGACAAGAAAAAATTAGCGGAAATGTTTCCGTCCCCAGAGACCTCATTTGAATTCAATGGACAGGCCTTTGCAGAAGAAATCAAATTGCTCTTAAAAGGAAAAGAGATATTTAAGATTGAAAAAAAGTTTGGGACAGAAGAAGTGGATGGAGTGAAAACGCTGCATTATTCAGCTGGGTTGGAAAAGGAAACCGTAAAAACATTGATTCCTGAAATTTTAAGAATTCTTCAGAAATACCAGCCAAAGGGACAGCAATCCGAAGCTGAATTTGAAAAAACTCTAAAAACTTTTTCTGAAAAATTTGACGCATTTTGGCAAAAAATTTCTCCGCTTGAAATGAATTTTTGGATAGAAAAAGGAAATTTTTGGTTGAGAAAAATAAAAATTGAAAAAGAAATAAATGTCGCCGATTTTGATCCAGAATCAAAAACAAAAGGAAAAATTACTTTGGATTTGGAAATGAAAATTTCTGATTTTAATAAAGATGTGAAGATTGAAATGCCTCAAAATTACAAAGGAATTGAAGAAATTTTATCCTCAATAATGGGAGCAATGTTGCCAGGCGCAACCGATTCTTTCACAGCTGATTCTTTTTCAGAAGAAAATTTGCCAGCTTTTCCGGATTTTAATAAAGAGTAGAAAAGAGTAAACCCCTCACCTTTTTTCATTTAGGAAAAAAGGTGAGGGGTAAATCAAGATAACTCTTTTGTGGATAAATTGTGGAAAAACCCTTTAAATTAAGAGGGTTTTTTCTTTTTTTTGTTGATAAATCAACAAAATTTTTTTTGAACAAGAATTATTGACATTTGTATTAAAATGGATTAAAAAGGGAGTAAGTGGATAATTGTGGAAAAGTTTGGGATAACTCATTAAAACTGGGGATAACTATAAAAACATTTAACAATTGACATTTAACATTTAACAATTGATTGAGAATAATAAATTAATAAACCAATAAATTAATAAATCAATAAATTAATAAATCTTAAATCATGTTTTTAGGAGAATACAACTACAAAATAGACGAAAAAAAAAGATTGGCTATTCCTGTTAGATTCAGAAAGCTTTTGGGCAAGAAGGCCGTGATCACGCGCGGTCTTGATAATTGTCTTTTTCTTTATCCATTAGATGAGTGGCAAAAATTAGCGGAAAAACTTTCTAAACTGCCTTTGTCGCAAGCTGACGCGCGGGGCTTTGTTCGCTTAATGTTAGCTGGCGCTATGGAAGTTGATTTTGATCGCTTGGGAAGAATTTTAATTCCCGATTATTTAAAAAATTACGCTTTTTTAAAAAAGAAAGTGGTGATTGCTGGTTTATATAATAGGGCGGAAATTTGGGATGAAAGCAAGTGGCAGGAATATCAGAAAAAAACTGAAGCGGGAGTAGGGGACATGGCGGAAAGATTAAAAGAATTGGGAATATAGCTCTTTTTTGGCAAAAATGCCAAAAAAGAGAAATCCTAAATCCTAAACTCTAAATTCTAAAGGTCATTGAAATTTGTTTTAGAATTTAGGATTTAGAGTTTAGAGTTTTTTACAAAGATGCATATTCCTGTTTTACAAAAACAAGTTCTTGAATATCTTGATCCCAAGTCAAATGAAAATTTTGTAGACGCCACAATTGGCGAGGCAGGACACGCGGCTCTTATTCTTGAAAAAAATGAACCCGAAGGCAAGGTATTAGGCATTGAAATGGATTCAGCCCAAATTAAGAATTTAAAAATAAAAATTAAAAAAGCAGCCCTACGGGGAGTCTGCTCCACATCCAGAAAAATTAAAAATAGGTTAATTCTTGTAAATGATTCTTATGTCAACCTGAAAGAAATTGTTGAAAAAAATCAGTTTAAGCCAATTAATGGAATTTTACTTGATCTTGGAATGTCTTCATGGCACTTAGAAGAGTCGGAAAGGGGATTCACTTTTAAAAAAAATGAGCCGCTTGATATGAGGTATTCTTCCACGGCTCAATTGACAGCTGGAGAAATTATTAATAGATGGCCGGAAAAAATAATTGCGAGAATTTTAAAGGAATATGGGGAAGAACGATTTGCCAAAAGAATTGCCGCAAAAATCGCAGAGCAAAGAAAAAATAGTCCCATAGAAACCACTTTTCAACTGGAAGATATTATAAAAAAAGCAACACCCGCTTGGTATCAACATAAAAGACTTCCTTGCGCCACCAGAACTTTTCAGGCATTAAGAATTGCGGTCAATGATGAGCTAAAAAACCTCGCAGATGTCCTCCCTCAAATTCTGGAAACATTAGAAAGAGGAGCAAGAATAGTAATAATTTCTTTTCATTCTTTGGAGGACAGAATAGTAAAAAATTTTTTTAGAGATGAGCAAAAAAAAGGTCGTCTTCAAATTTTAACTAAAAAACCGCTCGTACCTTTGCTGGAAGAAATTGAAAAAAATCCCAAAGCAAGATCAGCAAAATTAAGAGCGGCAATAATCATATGAAAACTCAAAGATTATTTTTACCCCTCACCACAGAATGTCACGGGCGTAAGTCCGTGGTGAGGGGTTTAACTTTTCCATTAAACCCCGCTGATTTTGTGTTTCCTGTTTCCAAAAATTTTTTTTGTTGCGTTGTAGGAGGGATTTTTTTACTTGTAATTTCTTTATTAATTTTTTATCTTTTCCAAATTGAGGGTCTAACCAAAGAAAATTATTTCATTAAAATGGAGCAGAAAAAAATAGAAGGACTATCCGAAGAAAGTTTATTTTCAGAAAAAGAATATACGCGATTATTTGCTTTAAAAAATCTTGAACAAGAAATCAATACTCTTGGTCTGGTTAAAGTTTCTGAAATAAAATACATTCCTTTTTCTAATGAATATCTTGTCCAAGAAAAACATTGATTTTTGTATCGGAAAGTATTTATTTTCAAACGAAGCGAGTAAAAGTAAAAATGAAGTTTTTGTTTTTCTGAGCGAATGTGGATAATACAAAGTATAATAGTTTGTCAAAGTCAAAATAATATGGCAAATGCGGTCAGCAAAAATATCCGAAAATTGCGGATCAAAAAAGGAATCTCGCAAAATCGCCTCTCAAAAAGACGCTGATTTGGCGTCGGGTACCGTTGTTAAGATGGAAGCTGGCGAAAGTCCGAATTCTAATGTGGACACATTAGAAAAAATAGCCAAAGCCCTCGGCGTGCCGACGATAGAATTATTTAATTAAAAAATATGGCAAAAATCATTTTAAAAAATAACGAATACTCTTTATATGATTTCGACAATGAAGCGGAATTCGAGAAAGCTGTTATTGAGAATCAAAAATATCTTTTTGGAAAAGATTCTATTTATATTGATGTAAAAAAACGAATTGGACGAGATAGTCACCGTGGTATTCCGGATGCATTTTTGATTGATTTTTATGACACAAAAAAACCACAGCTGTACATTATAGAAAATGAAATCGCATCGCACGACGTGTATTCAAATATCATTGAACAAATTGCCCGCTTTAGTACAAGTGTCGTTTCTTCTGCTAACCAGATCCGCAATATGCTAATTAAAGCAATTGAAGGCGAAACAAAAAACAAAAAAAGAGATAGAGCAATACTTACTGCAAACAGTGTTTAAAAACATTGCGGAGTTAATGATTTTCCTTACCGAAAAAAACGATATTAAAATTGTAGTTGCGATAAATGAAGTTACAGCTGACTTAAATCTTGCTTTCAAGATTTTTAAAAATCGGCCAGACATAGTACTTCTACAACGATATATCTGCGGAAATGATATTTCCTATTATTACGAACCAATGCGTGAAGAAATTGAAGATATTGAAACTGAAAAAATTAAAACTGGCGAGGCGGTAGAATTTAATACAGTCGTCTGTGCCGCACTCGAGGATGGATTCAAGCATGCATATGTGGAAAATAATGCATGGTGGGCTATCCGACTTTCGCAAGAAGCGAGAGAGAAACTAAAATATTTAGCAATTTACGAAAAAACACCGGTTGCACATATAAGCCATTATGCGGAAATTGATCGGATTGAACCATATAAAGATACTGGTAAATATATTTTATTTTTGAAGAATAAAAAAACAGTTAAACCGATCAAACTTGGTACAGGGAAAAAGGGCGAAGCGCCCCAATCGCCACGTTATACTACGCTTGATAAATTATTAAACGTAAAATCCATAATTGAATTATGGAGCTAATATTAAAATTATAAATCATTAGACAAAATTAAGCATTGAATACGCTTGCCAACTTTATTAGCGCGAAATTTGGTGGCGGACTAAAAATCATCATCCGGATTTTCGTCAAAATAGGTTCAGATTTTGATTAAAACAGATCGCCTCCGCTTTTGGTTAATGTGGTTCTGGCAAAGTTGGGCTGGAAGTAGGAAATTGGCAGAGGTCAGACCTCTGCCAATTTTTTTGACAGCTCTAATTTAATTAAGAAATCACAAAATGTATTCTATCGTCTATAAAAAAATCCAAAGGGGGTTTTTATAAAAAAAATTTGTTGTTAAACAAAAATTCATTTTTGAAATTTTTATAGAGGTCTACAAAAAATCCTTGTCCCTTATTCAAGCGATCGCGGTTTTAAGAGACAAGGATTTTTCCAATAAATTAAAACTTGAAATTAAGGCGAAATGAAACTATAATCAAGCAAAATATGAAAAATAGCATATACGACAATTATCTTCCAAGAAATGAATATCAATTAGCCGAATTGTTTGAAGTTTTATTGTTTATGAAAACAGATGAATTTATTTCTGAAAAATTAAATGAAAAAGAATTAAAAGAAAAAGAGAATTTAAAACTATCTGACAAAGAAATAGAGGATTTAAGCAAACAGGGAATTATTAACAGGATTTTTAGAAGATGGTTCCAGACCGACTGGGGATATGAAAAAGTTTCCGAACATTTTGACGGAGAAACGCCGAGACAAGAATTGTCAAGAATTTATCCCGGAATTATTCAAGGCAAA
>Ga0180009_10006781_pt1 | contig 11899 bp, 5 predicted proteins | sample OS_PC_MetaG_FD_123537 | JGI IMG/M metagenome (GOLD analysis project Ga0180009, IMG submission 123537) | Groundwater microbial communities from the Aspo Hard Rock Laboratory (HRL) deep subsurface site, Sweden - OS_PC_MetaG | ecosystem: Environmental > Aquatic > Deep subsurface > Groundwater...
AGTGCCGTCACGCCCGTACGCGAGCCCTCCGAACAGGACCATCTCGTTGGTGCTGGCGTCAAAGAACGTCACGTGGCCGGCGCGGGGTTCGACCCGCGTACTTGGCATCCGAAGCGCCCAGCCTACGCCGTCCCATTCCCACGTATCGGACAACAGCTCGCCCGCCGACTGACCCACGCCGCCCGTGAGCACCACCTTGTGTCGAACCGGATCGTAGGTGAGCTGGTGGCCAAACCTTGCCGGGGGCGACAGGCTTGGCTGCAGGTGAGCCCATGCACCGTAGTCTCCGCGGCGCTTGGCCTTGGGTAGCAGGTAAGGGGTGTACTCCCAGGTGTCGTCGAGCGGCTGCCCGCTTGCGGACCGGCCACCAAACAGCACGATCACGCCTCGACTCTCGTCGAACGCCATCGCGTGCTCGGACCGAGGTGACGGCTCCGACGAGGGCGCGAGTCGTGTCCAGTATCCGCCAAGCCGATGGGTCTCTCCCAGCCGGACACCGCCCTCTCCGGCCCCGCCGAACAGGATAATGTCCCCTTCACCCGTCGCCGCCATGGCCGCCCCGGTCCTTGGAGACGGGTCGGTCGGACGGCCCCATAGCTTCACCCAACGCCAGAGCGGGATGCTCCACTGCCAGGTGTCCCCAAGCAAGCCGGCGTCTCCTTCTCCGCCGAACACGACCACGGACCCTGGGCTCGTGGAGCAGCTCGCCAGGGCATGACCCGCTCGTGCGGGCGGAACCGTGGCGATACCCGTCGGCACAGCTTGGTATTGGGCCGCCTCATCGTGCGTGGAACCGGGGGAGACGAGCACCCACTGCCGGTCGCGCCAGATCCACGTATCCTGGAGAAAGGCACGCTGGCCGTCACCCGCAACGCCACCAAAGAGCAACACCTCTCCTGTCACCGTGGCTGCTGCCGCGGCTCCGCTTCGCGCCATGGGCGACGTCTGTGTTCCCAGACGGAACCAATCCTCTCCGTCCCACGACCACACGTCAGCCATACGCGTCATCTGCGTGGAATTGTGCGCATCCAAAGCGAACCGGGTACCACCGAGCAGGACGACATGCTGACGGTCCGGATCATAGGCCATCGCGGCACCACGTCGGGGCGACGGACTCGTCGTCAGTGGGATGCGCTGCTCCCAGACGCCCGCGACCCCGTCGTATTCCCATGTTTGATTGGACGAATCGTTGCTGCCATCGATTCCCCCGCCGAAGAGGACGATTCGCTCGCGGGCCTCGTCGTAAGCCATCGCCGGATCGAGCAGCGCCGGAGGCGAGTCAGCCGTGCGAAGCGTCCACTGGGTACCGTCGTACTCCCACGTATCGTTGTCGTCCTCGCTCCCACCCAGCAGCACCGTAACGCCACGCTTGGAATCGAACGCAAAAGCGCGACGGTTTTCGACAGGAGCGCCGGCCATCGAGCCATCCGCGGTGTAGGCGCACGTACCGACGTCGATCTCGCGCCACTCGGTTACCCAGTATGCGTATGTCCGTGCCAATCCGACGGCCACGATCTTGCCACGGATTCGGTCGAAGACGGCCTTCACGCCATCGAGCTCCGGCAGCTTGGAGCACGCGAGCGACCAAGTCGCCCCGTCCCAATCCCAGATCCCCCTCCCAGCATAGAGCCGCATCCGCTGCATGCCCGGGTCGAAAAACAGCACTCCGCGGCTGCTTGCGGACCAAAACGAGTAGGTGTCTTCTCGCGGCTCTTTCGCCGTCCACAGGTCCGTGCGTGTGTCCAGCTCCCAGGTGAACGGCTTGTGGTACTCGGAATCCGTCGCCTCGTGCCCGACCGTCACGAGCACCTGGCGCAACGGATCGTACGCGAGCCCAAACCGCACGGTGGCCGGGGCCGTGCTCGGCTCGAGCGACGACCACCCCTCCGCGGAATCATAGGTCCACCAATCGTCATAGGCCGGCGTGGTGCGACCGCTGTCCGAGTACGCCAACCCACCGAACAGAAGGGGCTCTTGCTGACTCGCATCGAAAGCCAGACCATGACCGGCTCGCGGGGGGGCGTGTCGTGCACCAGCGCATTCGTCCCATCCGGGCCCGTCACCGTCGTACTCCCAGCAGTCCGAAAGCGCTTCGGGCTCACTGCCGGTGCCGCCGGTCATCAGCACCCGGTGCCTGGACGGGTCGTACACCATCGCATGACCCAGCCGCGGAGGCGGAAGCGTGGAACCCGCGCAGGCCGCCCACGTCGACGTCGCCAGGTCGAGCTCCCAACAATCATCCAGCGGCTGGATGGCGTCGTTCACGTTGACGCCGCCACCCATCAACACAAGCTTCCCTCTCACGGAATCGTAGGCCATCGCGGCGTGAGACCGCGCAGAAGGCGCCTGCGCCGTGGCGTGCTCGAGCCAGCCCGCGCCATCCCACTCCCAGAGATCACCGAGCTGGGCGTTCGCGGCGTCCACCCCGCCGAACATCACGACGACATCGCGGTCGCTGTCGAAGGCCGTGGCGGCATACGCACGCGCGGACGGTCCTGGCGCTACGTGCTCGGTCCACGTCGGCACGTCGGAATCCAGCTCCCAAGTATCCGCGAGCACCTCGTGGGATGCACCCTCTCGATGAATCCCGCCGAACACCAGCGCACGACCGGAAGGGCCGTAGAGGATTGCTGCGCCGGCCCGCCCAGGCGGCCCCCCTGGAATGAACGACCACTTGCGGGTCGAGGTGTTGAGTCGCCACGTCTCCGAAAGCGTCATGCCCGCGTTCGCACCGCCGACGATCAGCAGCTCGCCCCGGTTCGCGTCGAAGGCGACCCCCGCTCCGTCGCGGGGACTCGGCCTGCCCACGTCGTGGCTATCCCAACCAAACGGTGTGGCCGTGCACGCTTGCCCCGGAAGGTACTCGTGGGTCACGCCCGCCTCGGGCGTGCAGCCGTCCACGGTACACGGATCGTTGTCATCGAGATCCAGCGGCGCGCCTGGCTGGCAATGCCGAGCTCCGTCACACGCTTCTTCGCCGTTGCAGACATTGCCGTCGGAGCAGGACGTGCCCGTGGGCGAAGCGGCGTGCGAAACGCCCTCGAGCCCATCACAGCTGTCCACCGTGCACGGGTTGCCGTCGTCGAGCGCAAGCGGTGTTCCGGGAAGACAGGTTCCGTTCGCGTCGCACGCTTCGGCGCCGTTGCACACCGTGGCGTCAGCACAGGAAGCCCCCTCCGGAAGAGGGATGTGAGACACGCCGAGAACGGGATCGCACACATCCGCCGTGCAGGGATTCCCGTCATCGATCTGCGGAGCGACGCCAGGTTGACACACGCCGCCGGTGTCGCAAGCCTCGATGCCGTTGCAGAGATCGCTGTCTCCGCACGAGCTACCGGCGGGAAGAACGGCGTGGCTCACCCCCTCGGCAGGATCACAGGTGTCGATCGTGCAGGGGTCGCCGTCGTCGACGGGGGGTGGGTACCCGGCAACGCATGCACCCGTCGCGTCACAGTATTCTTCACCGTCGCAAACGTCAGCGTCCGGACACGGTGCCCAGGTGTTCGGCGCGTGCGTCACCGCACCCGTGGCGGGATCGCAGTTGTCGATCGTGCACGGGTTGCCGTCGTCGATCGGCTGGAGCTCATAGCCTCCGCAATTGCCCACCGCGTCGCAGGTCCCGAGCGAATAGCACGCGTCGCCGGGGGTGCACAGCGTCCCCTCGGCGAGCGGCGCATGTTGCACGCCGAGGAGCGGATCGCAGCTGTCCGCGGTGCACGGGTTGCCGTCATCCAATTCTGGTGGTGCTCCCTGATGACACCACCCTTCTTCCCAGCACCGTTCCTCGCCGTTGCACGCATCGCCGTCGGGGCACGGCGATCCATCAGGAAGGATCTCTGTGGTCCATTCTCCGGTTGCCGGGTCGCACGTGCTCACTCTGCACGGGTCTTCCCCCACCTCCAGTTGTGGTGCTTTGGGTAGAGCATCCAAGCACCTTCCCTTGCCGCAGAAAGCGGGCGACTCACAGAGATCCGCCGAGCAAGGCGTCCCATCTTCGACGGGCTCGTGCGTGATCTCGCCGGTTGCCGGATCGCACAGATCGATCGTGCATAGCTCCCCATCGTCAACGTCCGGTGGATCATCGGCCGCACAGATACCCGCGGCGTCGCACGCTTCTTCGCCATTGCAGGGGTTGCTGTCGGAGCACGACGTGCCCTTCGGCACCAGCTCGTGGGTCACCTCACCGGTTGCCGAATCACACGTGTCGATCGAGCACGGGTTGTCGTCATCCACAACCGGTGCCGGACCAAGGGCGCACACGCCGGCTTTGCAAGTTCCCCCGCCCTCGCACAGATCGAAGTTGCAAGAGATGCCATCCACCTGCGGATAGTGGGCGACCTCACCCGTGTCCGGATCACACAAGTCGATGGTACAGAGCTCGCCATCGTCGATGACCGGAGCCGGCCCAGGTACACACACGCCACCTTGGCAAGTGTCGCCAGACGCACACGAATCCACAGAGCACGACTCGCCCTCGTCCTTCGCAACATGCGTCACTGTCCCCGTCGGGATATCGCAAAGGTCCTCGGAGCATGGATCGCCGTCGTCCACGTCCACCGGCATCCCCAGCACGCAGGCCCCGGCACCGTCACAAGTTTCAAATCCGTTGCACAGGTCACCGTCTTCGCATGGGGTGTTGGCGGCGACGGGCGCATGAATCACACCCTGAACAGGATCGCACCAATCGTCCGTGCACGAGTTGTCGTCGTCGAGCTCCGGAGCAGCTCCGGCAACGCATGCCCCGGTCCCGTCACACGCCTCGAAACCGTTGCAAGGATCTCCATCCGAGCACGAGAGTCCCACCGCATGCGCCACATGCGTCACCCCCGACGACGGATCGCACGCATCCTTCGTACATGGGTTCCCGTCATCGAGCACGGGACTCGACCCGGGCAAGCACGCCCCCGCGCCGTCACAGGTCTCCTCCCCATTGCACGCATTGCCGTCCGAGCACGACGAGCCGACCGACCGGGGCGAGTGGTTCACGCCCCCAGTCGGGTCACAAGTGTCATCGGTGCAAGGGTTGCCGTCGTCGACCACGGGCGCCTGGCCCGGCAAGCATTGCCCCGCGCCGTCGCACGCTTCCTGTCCGTTGCAGACATCCGAGTCGGCACAAGATGTTCCCTGCAACGCAGGCGAATGCACCACACCTTGAACCGGATCGCAGGCGTCGAAGGTACACGGGTTCGCGTCGTCAAGATCGGGCGCGGTCCCAGCCACGCACACCCCGGCGCCGTCACAAGTTTCCTGCCCGTTGCACTTGTCGCCGTCAGAACACGGAACGCCTTGGCCGGTGGGCTCATGGAAGACCCCCGTCGCAGGATCGCACCCGTCGGAGGTGCAGGGATTGCCGTCGCTGAAGCTCGGCGGCAATCCCGCCAGGCAGTGACCGGCCCGACAGGTCTCGTCCCCGTCGCAGGCGTTCGCGTTGTCACAGGAAGTGCCGTCGGCCACGGGCGTATGGCTCACACCGCTCGTCGGGTCGCAGGCGTCGCTCGTACACGGATTGTTGTCGTCGAGCGTGGGCGCGGTCCCGGCCACGCATTGACCCGCGGCGTTGCACGTCTCGTCGCCGTTACAAACGGTGGCGTCAGGGCACGCAACCCCCGCCGAAACCGGGGCGTGTTGAACGCCGACGATCGGATCGCAACTGTCGCTCGTGCACGGATTGCTGTCATCCACTGCGGGAGCGTTCCCAGCCACGCACAGCCCCGCGGCATCGCAGGTCTCATCGCCGTTACAAAGATCGCCGTCAGCACAGGCGGTTCCGACTGCGACCGGTGTGTGTTCGACTCCGGTGATCGGTTCGCAGCTGTCGCTCGTACAAGGGTTGCCGTCGTCCACCGTCGGTGCGACCCCTGCCACGCACTGACCGGCGCCATCGCAAGTCTCGTCCCCGTTGCACAAATTGCCGTCAGCGCATGACACGCCAGCCCCCAACGGTGCATGCTGCACACCCGTGAGCGGATTGCAGCTGTCGACCGTACACGGATTGTTGTCGTCCACCGTAGGCGCGGTTCCGGGTGCGCATTGGCCGGAGCCGTTGCACGTCTCGTCGCCGTTACAAACGGTGGCGTCAGGGCACGCAGTCCCCGCCGAAACCGGGGCGTGTTGAACGCCGAGGATCGGATCGCAGCTGTCGCTCGTGCATGGGTTGTTGTCATCCACGGTCAGGGCGGTTCCTGCCACGCACTGCCCCGCCCCGTCGCACGTCTCCTCGCCGTTGCAGACCGTGGCGTCATGGCACGCGGTCCCCGCCGAAACCGGAGCGTGCTGCACACCAATCGTCGCATCGCAGCTGTCGACCGTACACGGATTGTTGTCGTCCACCGTGGGCGCGGCCCCGGCCACGCACTGCCCCGCGCCATCGCACGTCTCGTCGCCGTTGCAAACGCTATCGTCCGGGCACGCGGCCCCCGCCGTTACCGGCGCGTGATGCACGCCACTCGTCGCATCACAGCTGTCGACCGTACACGGATTGTTATCGTCGAGCGTCGGCGCGGTCCCAGCCACGCATTGCCCCGCGCCGTCGCACGTCTCGCTGCCATTACAGAGATTGCCGTCTGGGCATGCGGCTCCCGCCACAAGCGGAGCGTGCTCACACGCACCCTCGACACAAGCGTCCTGCGTACACGGGTTTCCGTCGTCGCAATCGGCGGGGTTGCAGGTAGTGCCTCCGTGGAACCCATCCTCGAACTGTACGGATGCCTCGAGGCCGACGTCCACGTCGCGCGCGAAGAAGGCGCCCGTTGCTCGAACGCCCTTGTCCAGTTGAAGCGTACCGTACGGCGCCAAGATCAACGCCTGCACCTTCGTCTCCCAGCCGAGCTCGACAGGAAAGGGCTTCGCATGCGGGTTGCCGGGGACACCGTTCTCACCCCAGACGTCCAGCCGCACATCCCCCGCGGAAAGCCCCGTCCCCTCCGCAGGACCGATGCGGTTCCTCTTCTTTGCCAGGACTCTCCCGGCAACACGGATCGAAACCGGCGCGAGCGCCTGGATCCAAGCGCCCTGGTCGAGCTGCACGTTTTCGAAGTGGTAGACCCCTCCCTCGAGCAGCAGCAACCCGTCCTTCTTCAACCACACATCCCCGCGGGCTTCATCCGGCCCCAGCTGAACCGTCCCGCCGTTGGCGACGATCAGCGGCTCCGTGCTCGGGGACGCAAGCAACGCGGAGGGGAAGCCCGGCATGCTGGGCCACGCCCCCATCGCACCGGTGCTGCAATTCTGGTTGTCGACCGCCAGGGCCTGAACGTCACCAACGGTGCACTTGTTCTTCAGGCGAACGGCCGCAGCCAGCAGGTTCTGTGCAGGGTCGACCGTCGCAAAGGTGCCGACGCCAAGCTCGAAGCCCGTGGACAGAAACGGACCGTCCCCGTCGAGCTGCGTACCCACGTCCGCGCCGAGCACGACCGCTTGGTTGCCGATCTGCACGCTGTTGCTTCCGTACAGGACGAAGTCCTCGACGACCGGCGCGAGGTTGACCGCTTGCGCGACGCTGGCCGCCGCGGGTGGTGGCGTTGGCTCGGGAGGGGCCGACGAGCATCCCGCGGAAGCGGTGATCCAGATAAGGAGGATGAGCGAAAAAACGAGCCGCACGCACATAAGACCCCCAACTTTGCCGAGACATCCCTGCGTAGCTCGCAAACATATCAGACATTCATGGAGGAAAGTTGCCATCCGCCCGCCGCTTTCGACGCGGGCCGAGCGTCTGCGAGGCCCCAAACTCCACCTTTCCGCTTGCACACCCTCAGAATCGTGAACTATTTTCTCGCCCATGGCCGATTCAAACATCAACGAGATCCCCACACATACGCTCACGGAGCTCTCCGAGCTCCTCCCCAAGCCCGACGCGACGACCCTGACCGCCTGCACGCCCGACGAGGACCCCCAGGCGCTCGTGCAACGGGGCGCACAGATCGCGTCCAGTCGTGTGTTGGTGGACACACGCCGCCTGTACGCCCAGGCGTACGACTTCTGGACGGGCGCCACGCCGGAGCAACAGACCCTGCTCATCGGCTTCTCGCCGGCGTTGCTCGGAGCAGGCGTGAATCGGGCCTTGGCCCTGCAAGAGCGGCTCGAGTCGGCCGCTCTCTCAGGCACGGCCACCACCGGCGAACGGGCGAAGCTGGATCATGCCGCGCGGCTCGCGTTCTCTCGTGGCGTTGCCCTGCGCGATCAGGCCGAGCGTGTCCTCCGCTCCGCGGCAGGCCGTGGGTCCGCGCTGGAGAAGAAGGTTCTCGCCGTAACCGGCACGGCATCGGACGCCAACGAGCTCGCTGCGGGGCTCGAAGCGCTCTCGAACGTTGGGAACGAGATCCTCGGCAAGGACGACAAAGCCGTCAAGACGCGCGTGAGCCTCACGAGATTGTCCGTCGAGTACACAAAGGGTCTCGGCGAAGCGGCGAAGCAGGTCCTGTCCACCGCGAAGGCCGCGACCATCCCGCGTCCTGCGAAAGCCGCGACCCAGTCGGAGCTGGACCTGCTCGATGGTGTCAACCTGCTCATTCTCGCCGACATCATCCGCGCTTTCGAGTCCGCCCACGACATTGATCCCACCATCCCTCGGCTCGTCCCCATTTCCACGCGCCGGCTTCTCGGCAAACGGACGACCCGCAAGGCCAAGGAATCAGACACCGAAGTCACGCCGACGACCGAACCGACGACGCCTTGAGCGGGCATTCGCGCATTCGCCGGTCGTAATCCGGGCTGCAGGTTCTGCCTCGGCGTGACCACGGACAGTCTCGGCGTGACCACGGACAGTCTCGGCGTGACCACGGACAGTCTCGGCGTGACCACGGACAGTCTCGGCGTGATCACGGACAGTGTCGGCGCTACCACGAAGCCCCTCGGCGCTACCACGAGGCGTCTCGGCGCTACCACGAGGCGTCTCGGCGCTACCACGAAGCGTCTCGGCGCTACCACGAAGCGTCTTGACGAACCAACGGCGTGGCTTGCGGCGACGACGCAGCAATGCCAAGAATGAGGCAAGGATTCTGTACAAGGGAACGGGATGACGAACTTGCGCCTCGCCAACGTCGTGTACGACGACGAGCCCATGATTGCGATCGAGCACGCGGAAGAGTTGCTCAGCGTCATGGTGTTGGAGGAGCGATTCGCGATCGAGTGGTCGCCGACGCGGTTCACGGACCAGGCAAACGGTTTTCGTCACCGGGTTTTTTCCTTGGGCATGGCGGGACTCGACGAAATCGTCGATTGCTTGGGGGAAGGACCGGGGCCTCGCGAGGCGCTGTTGGAGCGGTCCCAGTGTCTTTTTCGACCGCCCACGACGGACAACCCCGCACTCGCCGAGTTCTCCGTCCTCGCGGAGGATGACGTGCCGCGGTTCCGGTGGGGCAACGGACGCTGTCTGCGTGGAAATGGGGCGCCGTTGCCGATCCCACCGGACGAACCCGCTCCGCAACTGTCCGTACAGGTTGCCGCGATCCTGAGCGACGATTTGAACAATGCTTCGGTGGAAGAAGCCCAGCGGGCCATCGCTGGATTCGCCCCGCTGAGTCTCTGGACGTTCCCCTCTCGCAATCGGGTGTCCCCGGGCTGGGGCTCGTTTCGCATCGGACAGCTCGGCCCCTGCCTGGTCGCCCATGGTGCCGACGATCCTTCCAAGTGGAACGTGTCCATCCGCATCAACGGTCAGCAGGTCGTTCGGGCTCCTGGCAAGAAGTGGCGCAACAGCTTCGCCGAGATGATCGCGCTCGCAAGCGAAGCGGCTGAGCTCGTCGCCGGGGATATCGTCGCGTCGGGACCGCTCGCACGCACCTCGAGCGACGGTCGTCGCGCGCTGCAGCCGGGTGACGAGATCGAGTCGACGATCGAAGGGTTGGGGACGTTGTCCGGCACGCTCGTGGCCTCGGATCAGCCCAGCCGGTTTCTGAAGTAAGACTCGAGGCTTCGCCAGGTGGAGTCTTTGTTAAGGCCCCCATCCCCAACCCTTCCCCCGCTGCGGGGGAAGGGAGCCGACGAAGATCGGCGCCATCACCGCTCGCGCAACCAAGCTGTTCTCGAAGTGTCGGTCCTGTTCTTCCATAGATACGGCTCCGACCGCGTTCCGTTGCCGTCTTTCCAAGCTCCAACAGCAGCGACTCATCGAATTGGTCGCCGCGGTTGCGTGCTCTCCCTTCCCCCGCTGTCGGGGGAAGGGGCGGGGATGGGGGCCTTAGCGAGACTCCAAGCGTCGTTTGGGATCGGTAGCCCGCGCACCGAATGCTCCAATTCAACTCATTCCGCCCACGTCCCGCATTGCGCGCACAGGTCACCGCGGTACGATGCGGCCCCTCGGCCCGAAGCGGCCCATCGGAGGTGACGAATGTTCGACGTACTGCTCACTGAACCCGAGCGAGCGGTCCGGGACGAAGCCCGGGCCTTCGTGCGCGACCAGGTCGACCCGCAGTTGCTGCGCGACATGGACGCCGAGAAGATCGAGTACCCGCGCGAATACGTCCAGAACCTGGCGAAGGCCGGACTGCTGGGTCTGCGCTTCGACCCAGCTTACGGTGGACGTGGCATGAGCTGGACCGCAGAGCTCGCCGTGCTCGAAGAGATCGGCGTGCTCGGCACGGCCCTCGGTTGCGCGTACTCCATGCCCAGCATCGTCGGCGAGGCGCTCAGCCGGTTCGGCACGGAAGAGCAGAAAGCCAAGTACCTCGGACCGATCCTGAAAGCCGAGCTCATCTCCGCCGAAGGGCTCACCGAACCGCGCGGCGGCAGCGACTTCTTCGGCGCCACCACCACCGCCACCCGCGACGGTGACGACTTCATCCTCAATGGACAGAAGCGCTTCGTCGTCGGTGCCATGGGCGCGGATGTGTTCTTGGTCTACGCGCGGACCGGCGACGAAAACGCCAAGTCGCACAAGGCGATCTCTGCCTTCCTCGTGGAGCGGGACATGGGGGTGGAGGTCAAACATGTCTACGGTCTGATGGGCACGCGCGGCGGCGGAACCGGACGCATCGTGTTCCGCGACGTGCGGGTGCCAGCAAAGAACCTGGTGGGAGAGCTCAACGGTGGTTACACGGTGTTCAACCGCATGATGATCCCGGAGCGACTGACCTCGGCCGGCGGCGCCATCGGCATGGGACGGGGGGTGCTCGAAGTGGCCACGCGCTACGCTCATAAGAGAAAGGCGTTCGGACATTTCATCCGCGACTTCCAGGGCGTGAGCTTCCGCATCGCGGAGTCCGCCACCCGCATCGACGCCGCGCGCGCCTTGTGCTTCGCAGCGGGTAGAACCGTCGACGCCGGGCTCGACGCTCGAAGACTCGTGTCCGAGGCCAAGAAGGTCTCCACCGAGGCAGCCTGGGATACCGTCAACGACGCCATGCAGATCATGGGCGGCATCGGATACACCCACGTATTCCCGGTCGAACGCGTGATGCGCGATGTCCGCCTCGCGCTCATCTGGACCGGAACCAACGAGATCATGAACCTGCTGGTGCAGCACGAGTACGCCAAGGAGCTGCTCGGGAGATCGTACAAGGTGCGCGACGTCGAGCTCGATGCGCTCGCCGCGGACGCAATCGACGAGAAAATCTACGAGTAGTCCCGTTCCGCCCAATTCTTGGTAGGGGCGGGTTTCAAACCCGCCCGTTGCACCGCGAAGCCACGCGGGCGGGTCACAGACCCGCCCCTACAACCGACGGCAAAGCGCGATGCCGATGGCCGAGGGTAGTCCGCCCGTCCCCGGGCGGTCTGGAGCTGCGGAAGTACGCGTCCCCGGACCGCGCGGGGACGCGCGGACTACCGCACCGAGGAACTGCTAGGCTCGACTTGAGCACTTTTCGAGGCCAGTCCGTTCGCTGGCGCTGGGTGGCACGGCCAAGCAAGAGTGCACGCTTCTCCAAGTGTGCGCTTGGCCGTGTTTCATCGACTGCGCCCACGG
>Ga0180009_10006782_pt1 | contig 11898 bp, 4 predicted proteins | sample OS_PC_MetaG_FD_123537 | JGI IMG/M metagenome (GOLD analysis project Ga0180009, IMG submission 123537) | Groundwater microbial communities from the Aspo Hard Rock Laboratory (HRL) deep subsurface site, Sweden - OS_PC_MetaG | ecosystem: Environmental > Aquatic > Deep subsurface > Groundwater...
ACCATGTCACCCTTTGGGTATTTGATCGGAGACTTACCCAAAAGATGAGTAATTTTTGTAACTTCACCCATTGGTTATCTCCTACTTTTCAGGGGTTATGAGCTTTTGGACTTCTGCAATTTTAGCCTGGATCTCTTCGACACTGGCCTTTTTCGGTTCGAAGTCCTTAAAGCTGTTCTTGTCTTTCTTGTCCAGCTTCTTGAAGACTTCATACCATTGTTTAACCAATTCCTTGGTCGGATCTTTCCCCTCATCGTCATCATCACCACCAAAAAGCGAAAACACTTTTCCGAAAAATGACTTCGATTTGTCATCCAGGGATTCAAAATCCCTCACTGAAACACCTTCTGCTAGACAGTCGGATTTGACCTTCTCCAGATCTCCCTCTTCCACTTCGACGATAATAGCATTTGCGCCAGAGGTTTCGCCGGGGATATCATACAGTTTCGGGTACTTCTTTTTCCATCCGGGAAACTGTCTATTCCCGCGCTGATGGTTTTCGACGATGACTTTCACCGTCTTAGGTTCTTCTGACATGTTTTTTCTCCTTATTTATTTTTTAGCCGCACATTTCATACGGCTAAGTTAAATTTCAAAAAAGATCGACACAGAGAACCTATGAGGTTGTATCTGTCAGCGCCATCTTGGTTGTGTAGTCGAATGCCCGGGGTGGCTGATCGTTCAGCACTTCCTGATACAGTGTGCATCGTTTGGAAAGATCGACATCTACACCGTGTTGATGCGGAAGCGGTGGGGTAACGGTACCCAGGACGGCCGCGCATTCGGAAATACGCTTTCCTTTCCCGATCCCGGTCGCTTCATTGGAGGCATTACCGGGGTTGAAAAAGAGCTGATACCCTTCGAACTCACCAAAATAGTGCGGCTGATTGACCAGTTCCGGATTGTTGGCGGTCGGGGCGACTTTGACATATTTGGACCCCATGTTTTTAAACAACAGGAGCCAGTTTTTGTCCAGCAGAAACGCAACGACACCGCTGGCGCCGTCTGTCGCTTCCATCATGTTGCGATCCAGCAGGTTCATGGTCTCACGCACACGAGCCCACTGTTCATAGGCATTCTCACCGGTATTTGTCAGCTTCTTGTCAAATGTCTGCACACCTTCCCGGAACATGTTGATCCGTCGAAGTGTTTCACGGTCCCGGTCAGCTGCTACGATCTGCAGCAACCTTGAAAACGCGATATCCTTCAATTGCAACTTGTGATTCCGCATGGTCCGGAGAACTGCCTGGAGGGTAACGCCGGTTCTGATGATATTAGCCGCCGAATGCAGATCAAAACCCCGGGTTTCGTACTTGGTTTCAGAAACGAATGCGGGATAGTTCTCAACATCGGTTTCCATTCCAACCCATACTGGAATACCGGTGGCAATTGCAGCTCCAAAGGTGACAGAAATGGTAGACGTTTCAGAACCAGCGGATCCAGTCGCATATGCGATCACGGAAGACGAAAGTGTGACCTTTGTTCCATCATCTTTGATCGTGCCATCACCGATCAGGTTGAAAGATCCGGATCCGTTGTCAACTGCAATTTTACGCTTGTTGACATACAGAAAAACTTTGTACTTCTTGATCGGGTACGCCGGTTCCGAAGTGAATGTCACGAGGACATCATTCGGGGTTTCATCAACCACTTTGATCCGGCTGGTGTTGGACAGATCTCCATTGTAAAGACCGTTGATATCGGTCCCCACGGTAACACCATAGGGGTTCGCCCCGACCATTTCAAACAGTTCATAAACCGTCACTTTATCGGTCGCCAAAGGAGCGCCGACTGAATGACAGAACTGGGGGGAGATGGTCAACAGGGGAATCAGGCCGGCAATGGTCATGAACTGTGGAACGATATGAATGTTCCCTTCATATGTCGCCACGTTGTCGACCGCTTCAGCAATGATCCCGTACTTTCCGGATCCGTCTGTTTTTTTGGCTTTCAGCACATCCCAGTTTGTGAAGGCTGAGAGCGCGGATCCGACCGCGGCCAGCTGATCGGGTGAAGGATCACGGCCATAAATCTTACGATGCATGGCGATCGCACCGTAAAGTTCGGTGACCAGGTTTCTGATGTCCTTTTCGTCACCGCCAACTGATGTAATGATATCGGGTATAACAGACCCATCCCGAAGTTGTGAAAAATCCTGATCGGATCCACGAGGGTTCAGTCCTTCGACCAGAAATCCGCTTACAACACTCTGAAATTCTGCCTGTTCTTGCTCGAACCGGCGCAGATCAGCTTCTCTTCCAGGAATATACATTTGACCTCCGTTTTGAGGATTAAGAATGAATTCTAAAAGTTAAAACGCCCAAACCGCCAAAGCGGAGCTTTTCGGGTCGAACTCTGCCCCTTCCGGATTTTCCAGGAGCCCTTTCTTGAATGAAAAACCGTTGTTATGTCCAGGATAGTCCGACATCCTGATCCCGGCATATGCTTTGGCCTCTTCGATCAATGCCAAAAAATCACCTTCAGACAACGGTTGCGTGTTGCCGTCTTCGGTTTTTCCAGTCAGAACTCTCATTGCTTCAGCTGAAAATTGATAGGGAGTATTCGCCAATGCTTGCAAAGCAATTTTTTCCCGCTCTTCCCGCGCTGAAATCAATGATCTCACCTGTTCCTGGATAATCCCTTCCCTGATTGCCGACTCATGGATTTCACGTTCCATGTCAGACATCAGCATCCCGGATAATTGCCAATCGGCACACATTTTGACAGCCTCTTCAATGACAAGTCCGTTCTCTTCAAACCGAGCAAACAGATCATCGAATTCACTGACTGATTCCTTAATGATTATGTCTTTTTTGGACTGCCGCACCATTCCGGGTTGATAGACATAATCAAACCGTAAATGGCGTTCCGCTTCTTGCGAAAATTGAGCCCCCAGAAAACTCTGCTGCCCTTTTCCACGCCAGCTGAAGTTCCCGACATCAGAGTCATGCAACGCCAGCACAGCTTTTCCTGTATCTGTTCGGTTGATAGCTTGCCTGTGCTCCACATCACCGGAAGTCGGATGAAATTTCAGGTAGATGGTTTTGTGGGAGGCCGGGTTATCGGGACGCTCAACAGGTTCCAGTTCTTTGTTGCTGTTATGCCCGAAAAATCCAACCATGACCCCGCGTTCAACACGTTCCTGAACAATATCGCCATTGATCAAAGAGTCCACGTTTCCCGCAATGTATTTACGATGATTCCCAAATTTCTTCCACCCGGAATCAAAGATATTAAAGGACGCATCGATCACTCGGAGCGGTCCCTTTCCTGTATCAGTGGACATTTATCATCTCAAAATAAGGGTTTAGTGCATCTTCAATGAAACTGACCTTCTCTTCAATTTTCATATCATTGAATTTATCTGCCTTTTCTTCAGTTCGGGGTGTCGGCTTACCGTTTATTTTGGTCAGCTCTTTAACCACCGGCTCTTCAAGATGCAGTATGTCAGTTGCAAGAATATTCAGAAGGACCTTTCTGTCGAATATTGGTCCTTCAACTTCAAATCCAAGCAGCAAGTTTATCAAACGTTCTCCAAAGTCCATGTTGCCAGACCGGACATCGTTCGCTTCCCGCTGTTTCGCGTCACTTACTGAATGAAATTTGGTTCTCCAGGGCTTCTGTTGCGGGGTATAGATTTTTCCCCATCGAAGTTTAACGTGTATGTCATACAGCCTCTCAAATCCGTTACGAAGTGCTTGTCGAAGCATGATCCCGAATGCGGTGGACAGGATTGATGTTCGAAGCCAGCCACCTTCTCCGAGACCACCAGCCATAAGATCAGAAAATCCCATTAGCGCAGGATCTACCCCAAGTGTCCCGCAAAGGATCTTGATGTAAGTCATCACATCCTGGATCCCTTCAATATTTATGTTTCCTTCAGCCTGGGAATAAGCAATTTGCCCTTTTCCATTGCCGTCATAGGGGAGTATCAATTTCCTTGCAACCTGGACCAGTCCCTCTTTAATCGACCGTTGATTCTCAGCATCATCCCGGGCCTGTAACATTTCAGTGAGTGTCCGGACCATTTGAGCTGCTTCCAGGGGGTCCTGGTTACTGACCGGGTAACTGATCAATGTCTCCCGTTGTGCGCTTTTTAACCGGGCAATCAATAGAGCCAGCAATGACTCTTCCACCATTTTCCAGGGAGTGTAGGCTTTCTGGAACAGTGACCGTCCATAATCACATGATTCACTCAATGTCGGTGGCGGGTTATCATCCAGGATATCGAAAACATAGTTTGGATCATTCGGATTAATTCGATATGGCTTAAACCCTGTTTTCATCTTGTGGCCGGGAGCCCTGAAAACAACAAACTGCCATGCCTCTAAAAGTGTCGGGTTCTTTCTCGGATCCTGAAAACCATGTGACCAGACGCCGGCATACTCGCCCAATACCTCAAAAATCTTAAACGATGCTGGATGGCATTCGGGACCTACCATCGACTTCTTTAAATCAATCCCCTTACTGTTAAAATATGGCCGGAATCCCCAGCATCCGTATTTTGCAACATTTGTCAGAATCTTTTTACTGTTCTCCTGCTGCCATTCATAGAACGTATTTTTAAGGTCCGTAACAATCGGATCGTTCTCATCTGTTTTGCCCTCGACCTGGACTGTATATCCTGCCTCTTCGTCATAAGTCAGTGAGTTGGATACATGGATCTGTAAAGCCTGGCCGCAAAGTGGGTCCTCTTCCATGAGGTCATATTCTGCATATTGCAGGAGCCGATCATCAGGCAGTCTTTTTAGCAGATCTTTTCCCGGTTCTTCATCCAGGATATCGGCATACTGAGAGAGTGCTGACAATGCTTGACTTAATTGCAGCATCCCATTCGAAGTGTGTTTTTCCTGGTCTCCAATCTCCCGGGAAAAAGGCGAAAGCTCTTTTAACCGTGTCAGAAAGCCTTTCTTTTTCTTTTCTTCTGCCATCAAATCCTTAAATTAGTGGTGCTTAATTCATTGTTTAACATCAAAAAAATAAATCCGAAAAGAAAAAAGTGTGGCAATTCTTTAAAAAAACATTGACACGGCATCTTTGAGATCACTGATTGTCCCTGCATTGTCGATAGCAGCGAGTTTTTGGCCTATCCCTGACTCAACAGCCTCTTCAATCTTCAACGGCAAACGTTTTCCGAAGGACTGCTCCAGGGTGTTTTTAAATTCTTTCAAAGAATAGGTTGAAACAGGTCCCAGCAGGTATTCCGTATCATGGTGTTCAAGAAACGCCTTGATAGCTTCCTCTTTTGTGGAAAACCCGAGCATGACCTTATCTTCATCATACGCATGGTTGCACTCAGAATGGATCTTCCCGCAATCAGGACAAACACCGTTTTTCCATTCCCGGACCACACTCAGCTTTTTTTGACGTATGACAAAAACCTTCTGAGACTTCCGTCCGAGTTTATGCACATAGCAATCAACGCAATCACCATCCTTGGCTTCCGTTGACCGAATATAACCATAGTCGTATTTCATTTTTGTGGACCATTCGTTTCCGTCTGCATCAGTCCCGGATCTGGTCGACCCACGTTGCCGCTCAACAGAGATATTCAGTCCCTGGAAACGATAAGAATCTTGTATTGTCGGAGCCTTTTTGGTTTTCTTGTTTACCCCCCTGCCGGTCTGTTCATCCTTCACATTTTTTTTTGTTGTTATTGCCTCTTGAATCAGTTTTGCATTATTACTGCCTCCAGCGGCACCATATTGAGAAATTATTGATTCCAATATGGTTGTATCCTCCCCTGATTTCAGCAAGTTCAAAAAGTTATCAAGAGCCATATTTATTGCTTCACGCTCTTTTCCTTCCGGGTATGGTTTATACCCACCATAGGTTGAGTTTTGTTTTGTTGAGTGAACCAGGTAGTCAGACTTGTTTCCTCCTGATGATATTTTATCTTGGATAGCACTTTCAAAAGCCCTAGCAAATAGTTCTTGGCTATTGGAATAGTATTTTCCAGATTTCCCGTTATCAAGTCGTGTGGCATCATCAACAAACTGACTTGGGACTCTCGTTGGGTGATTATGTATCCTTGTTGAGCTTATTTTAGAAAGCAATTCCAGCTTCTCGTTCAATGCTTTTACAAAAGGTTTTTGAAATTCTGAACTAGCTCTTTTACCTGTTTCAGCATCAACAAAATCATAAAGAAGAGATTCCCATGCACGTTTATGAGGTATCACCCATTCGTTGTAGTCGATAGGTTCATTGGCTTCTGGAAGTTTAAGAAGCACTTCGATTACATCTCTCTGAAACTCTCTATTAGACTCTGCATCCTTTGGAGCAAACGAGTAATCATTGAAAAGATACTCCATTTCACGATTTGGAATAATCATTTTCTGTATCTGGATCTTGATATATTCTTCTGTTGTCACATCCCTGAAGAATATAGAGTCTTTAAGTTGTCTTAACGCATCTGCCAGCTCAGACCTCATGTTTCCTGCATCACGATTTTGTGAAGCATATGGATTTGCAAGTCCATTGACCCCACTCAAATCGCCAAGCATATGATCAAAAGCATGGGCAAACTCATGAGCCAGGCTGCCTGCTCCATTTATTTTTGTGAGGTTGATTACTCGTCTAGCCGGTTCGTAATGCGCGGCAGCTTTGCTTTTTCCTCTTGCTCCAAAGGCAAAAGAAAGTCTGCCACCAAGGGAGAGTGCTTCTGCAGGAATCCCCATGGTCTGACTTAGATCTATCAAAGCATCATAGGCATGGTTTAACGACTGTTGCCGGTCCTGCTCTGTCAGCCAGTTACCAAATTCTCCCCCTCTGAATTTAAAAGTGCTCAACATATCCTCACCATTGACATTCTTTCCCTGTCGATGGTCAACACCAATTCTCTCAATGCTTTCCAATTGAGGCCGAACAGCTTTTGGGCCAGCCTTTTTTCGTTTTTTTATCTTCTCATCATATTGAAGCTTTAACCAGTTTTCAGCATCTTCTTTATTTTCAAATCCATCTCGAATTATATAGTTCCCTTTCGCGACAAACACTCCATTGGCACCCACACCAACGGAATCTGCGACAATCCGATACCCTTTAATCCATGGTTTTGCCTCTGGCCAACCGGTTTCATTAACCTTTCTCCGTGCCGCCTCAATATTGTATTTGGTAATTCTAAGGGCCCAGTAAAGCTTCCTCCGTTTTTTGTAATCCAGACATCCAATAAATGTATCATCCCGAGATAAACTGAACTGAGTACCATCTCCTTGGTCCGCAAATATTCTATCATCAAACCCAATAAGATCTTCTGGTTTATTAGCAAGTTCAGCATTGTCCCTGATTCTTTCAACCAACTCTATGTATTTATTGAAATAGTCTCTGGCTTGAGACTCTTTGCTCTTCGGTATCTCAACACTTACCGGAATTGCATCACGAATGCCTTTTATCAAAAAAGCTGTCACTGGATCTTTCCCTGAATCAATCAAGGCCTTATAGTCGATTTTCGTCCAAATATTATCCTTCTTCACAAATTCAAGTGCTTCCCGATCATTCAGATCAAAAAGATCTGCAGCCGTAAGATTATTCTCTTTCCAGCGGTCCTTTGCCGCACCACCAATCTTTTCGCCGAAGTCTTCAATCTTTGATTTGGGAGCCCTCTCAATCTTAAACCAGACATTCACGATTTCTATAATATCCGATATCGTCTTTGCCGGGTCAAGTTTACTGATCACATCGTTCAGCGTTTCCTTTCTTACCTTGATTTCTTCTTCAATAATCGGTTCATCAGGACTTACTTGTTCTGCTATCTCGTTTGCGGTTTCTTCTCTTGTTATCGATCGCATTACGCCGATATCCCTGCCAAGAAAATAGCCATCTTCCTTCGTTACATCAAATTCTTGCATTGCAGACTTGCCATTCACATCGATTATATCTCTTAGTAAACCTTTTTGAACCGCCGAATAATAAAAAGTATCATATTTGGACGTTAATTCGGGAACTCCAGTTGCAAAGATGTCCTGTGCTCCCGAAGTAACTGCGAATTGACGAATGACTGCCAACATCTTTTTTAGGGCTTTATCATTAACCGTGCCGCCATCACTATTTAGGTCAGTAACCATCTTCAATGGGACTTCCATGATGCCACGAACACCAGCAATCGAATGTGAAATAAGAGTAAACCAGCCATCCTTTTTGAGTTTCTTGCCAATCTCCAATACATCATCAGGGCTATGAATTCTCTCGCCAAGTAATGGATGTTCAATCGACGGTTTCAGAAGATCTTCATTATCTTGCTCAATGGTATGAGTTTCTGTATTTCCGTCTTTGCTGATAACTGTATATTCATGAGAATCGATTACAACATGCCCTTTGTACTGCCGTGGATATTTCTGCTCAAATCGAAGTGACAGAGTGATATCCTGAAATGATGGATTTGATCTTCCGCTTGGATGGTTGTGTAGAAGATAAAATCCATCCGCACCATGTTTGGATAATTGATTATGAAACCATTCGTCCTGTTCGCTTCTATCAACCGGAAATGCTTTCGCTACGCCGGGTAACCTGCATGACACTGAAGTATGCCCAACAATTTCTTTTCCCTTCAAGAAGATATACCTCAGTGTTTCATATCTGGGATCTCTGAAAATTTGTGTTATTCCGGCCAGTTCTTTGTTACTTTTCACTTTCTGACCGAGAATACTGGCGGTTTTGTTTTTAAGAAGCTCACTAGAGATTGCAAGGCCTTTCAAGACTGGGTGTTCTGTTAATTCGCGAGTAACCTGTTCAGTGATTTCCTTGTTCTTTTCTTCCGCCTCTTCTTTGGTTGGCCGTGTTGGGGTATCATCAATCACCTTTACCTCTTCACCCCGCAACATACCCTCAATAATTGGCAGGTGCTCTTTAGCAATTGCTATCCTTTTACGCCAATGGTCATTGCCTCTCTGAATGGCATCAATGCTTTTTTGAATACGTTCGATTTTCCCCTGTTTCTGCTCAAAAGTAATTTGGTAATTATTCTGGATATTAGATATCTTCCCTCTCAATTCCTGCTGTTTTTGCTCTTCTTCAGCGATCAGTCCAGGCAGTTCATCGAGATTTTTCTTTGTCCGTTCCAAACGCTTCCAATCCCAGGTGCGGTTTGTCTCTTCTCCTGGATAGGCGTATTCAACCTTGACCCTGTTTTCAAATTGCTTTTCTCTTTCAAGTGCTTCAGGACTGTTTATTTGGGCCTTAATTTTTTCAATGTGGTCTTTGCTTTCTTCACTTCTTATCCGTTCATCCTCTTCTTTTTGTTCCTTTGTTCTCAGGTCAACAGGGTCCTGTTGGGAATATTGAGAGTAGTGAGTTTCAATATACGATTTTATTGGTTCCGGGATCCCATTGGCAGGATCAATTTTTCCTTGCGCAAACATGCTCTCTAGTGCGCTTTTAATTGCCTGATAACCGCTATAATGCCATTTTTCTGGTAAGGCTTTCAGTTTGGCGATTAGATCTGATTTATTGCCGGATGTAGGTAGACCTGCAGACTTGGCAAATTCTTTTAATTCCGCGCCGCTCATTTTTTGCCAATCTTCATCTGTTTTACTTTCGATCCTGCGCTGCAGATCCTTAGATTTAATTAGGCGATCAATGAGGGACTGCTTGTTTCCGGATGTTGGTAAGCCGTTTGCCTGTAAAAGAGCTTTGAGTCTATGATTGTCTAATTTTGATAGGTTTTCCTGAGTATATTCGGCTCTTTGAAGCAATAGATTAACTGCCTGTGCTTTTTTTTTATCAACAGGCTTATTGACCGAAATCCAGACCTTCACAATACCAATAATGTCCTGAATAGTCGCTGCAGCATCGATCTTTGAAATCAAGTCTGACGGGGTTACGCTCTCTTCAATGGTCAGTGGTTTGCTCATATCTTGATTGACTTTTTGTGGTTTTTGTGAGATGGTTTTTTCATAGGCGGGCAGAACTACCGTCGATGTATCATCCGGTATATCCCGAATGTTGTCGGCTTGAACAAAGCCCGCCTCTTTCTGGTTTGTCTTCCTGTCAATCCTGTGAAAGTAATATCGATTTTTACTTCTTTTCTCCCCCTCAGCTCCCTTACTTTCGCGTTGCCTTATATGTCCCACAATAGAAACATCATAATTTTTTCCAGCAATTTTAATCCTTGCATCAAAATATATATACCAGGCGAACTTATTTTTCTTTGATTTTTTCTCTTCTTTAACAGGAGCATACCCGACAAACTTGGCATACTTTATTAACCATGGAAGTGCTATAATTGACTGAAACTTGGCGATTCTTGTTTCCTTCGGACCGCCTGCCTCACTGAGAGTTTTACCAATGCCGTCTTTATCCACCAAAATCATGATATTTTGGTGCTTATTTCGGTATGATTTGTTTTTAAAAAAAGTTCTCAGGTATTCTTTGGATGTTTTGCTGATGAGCTTTTCGTCGTTCGGGTCCCCGAGTTCATTTCCCTTTATTTCAGGAACCCCGTCTCTAACCTGAATATCAAAACAGGTTGTAATCCCTTCTTCAATAACCGCAGGTTGGTCATTATTGACAAGCCGTGAGAGTATTTTACGGGCATCCTTGTTTCTGGTGATAATCCGTATCAGTGCTTCGATATCTTCTGTGCTGGTATCGTCAATAGATTCCTGGACAACTGCTTTCCTTGCAGCTTCCAGCATTTTGTCTTTTTTATATTCCGCTTCACCGAAAACCGAAGCGAAACCACCCCCCATCTGGCTTTCCTGGACAGCGTTATTTGCTTGTTTGATGTACTCCAGGATGAAGTCTTTTACATTATCAGCTTTTCCGCGATGGCCAATTCCGGTTTTTTCAAGGGCCTTGAGCAGTTCGACAATAGCGGGATCGTTCCGCACATCTTGATCATCAAAAGTCACATAAGCCAGGGCATCTTCAACGGTCCTGCCTTTCTGACTTCTGATTGCTTCCAGTTCCAGGACTGCTTTGATGATATCGGACGATATATCCAGATCGAGACGGTCTATTCTGGCCAGATCATCACCTAATTTCGCCATTTCGGGAGCAGCCATTAAGAGCCCTTTGGTCAGCTTTTTCGATTCATCGTCCCCGCGTCTGACAAGCTTATCAATCAGAGTCGGGTCCCCGTATGCTCTCATAAAGACAGCTCGGGTTATTCGGTCGACCCCTTCATCTGTCAGCTGTCCATCTCTATTCTGCATCCTGCCTATTTCGGCCGGGTCATTTTCCAGGACATTCTGAAAGAAAGTAGATATGAAACCAATATTCCCGGTTCCTTCGATACGTCCGTCTTTTGTTGGGGATATCAGTTTGAGCATATCAGTTGAGATCTCACTGGCATCTTCAACCGCGACTTCTTGAGCGGAAGGGGCTTGAATGGAAGGTTTATTTGCCTGTTTGACAAACTTCGTGAGATCTTCACTGGACATTTCTTTGATAACATTCCTGATAAGCCGTGGGCATTTCATGCCAGCAATGTCTTCTGGATCTATCCCGAAATTTCGGGCTTCTTTTTCCAGCCATTCAAAGTATTTGTCGTTTGACTCATTTTGTGTGGAACATGCCAGCCCGAGACTTATTGTCCTGCCATTTCCAGACAGCACAACATACTTCCCGGGTTTCAGTTTGGCATTGGTAACCGGAGCTCCATCAGAAGCGAAAGGATTCGCCCCTAATAACCGTGGCCGAAGATTCCTTGACATCTGATCGGCCTGGTACTGGGAAACATGGCTGGACCGGTCCCGGTTCTGCAGCTTGGCTTTCATCCTGTCCCGGGAAGTGTTCTGAAAGTTGTCAGGGAATTCCTTATTCCGGATCCCTTGCGCATTATGGGAAGCAACTAACAACTTTTGAGGCACAACCAAATACTGAACCTCAACCTCCATTCCCCGGGCGGTTTCAATGATGGTTGTGTTGCCTTTTAAAACTGATGAATCCGATTGTTTAAGAAAT
>Ga0180009_10006783_pt1 | contig 11896 bp, 8 predicted proteins | sample OS_PC_MetaG_FD_123537 | JGI IMG/M metagenome (GOLD analysis project Ga0180009, IMG submission 123537) | Groundwater microbial communities from the Aspo Hard Rock Laboratory (HRL) deep subsurface site, Sweden - OS_PC_MetaG | ecosystem: Environmental > Aquatic > Deep subsurface > Groundwater...
AGCGCCGCGCGATGCTCCGCGTGGCTCGCGGCGACGCACGCGGACGGCATCAATGTGGTGCACCCCTTTGAAACCTCAGTCTCCGATCACGCCCGCCAACCGTAGATTGACGCCGTAGGAAATTCCTGAAGGCGAAAGTGCCCGACGCCATCGACATCCCCCTCGGCAAGCTGCTTGGCACGTCGCCTTCGAAGTTGAGCAAATCGATCGGGGACGCCTCTCTGGTGGTCGTGCGCTCTCAGGAGATCGATGCCCTTGGCGAGAACGTCGACGAGCTGACCGCGCGTGCGGCCATGGAGGGCGTCATCGGCAATGTGGCCCGAGCCATCCGCAAGCTGGCTTCGGCTGGCATCGAGAACTTCGTGGTGACTGCGGACCACGGGCATCAGTTCTCCATCCGCAAAGACGACGACATGAAGACCGACAACCCCGGCGGGGACACGGTCGACATTCACCGTCGGTGCTGGATTGGGCATGGCGGCACCACGCCCCCGGGCACGGTTCGGGTCTCCGGCGCCGAGCTCGGCTACGAGACGAACCTGGACTTCGTGTTCCCGACCGGGCTGGGCGTGTTTAAGGCCGGTGGCGGCCTGAGCTTCCACCACGGCAGCGTCAGCCTGCAGGAGCTCGTCATCCCGGTGGTGAGCCTGCGCATTCCGTTGAAAGACTCGAAGATGCCGACGGGCAAGGTCGCGCAGCTGCGCGGCGTGCCAGACAAGATCACCAACCGAACCTTTGGCGTGCGAGTTCTGGTCGTCGGCGACCTCTTCACCACCGAGCCGGTAGCGCTTCGAGTGGTGCTGGTTTCGGGGAACGAACAGGTGGGCCAGGCGGGCATGGCCATCGGCGGCGACCTCGACCGTTCGAGCGGCATCCTCCACGTCAGCCCGAACGCCGACGCCAACGTGGGCATGATGCTCACGCGAGATGACTGCACCTCGGTGCGCGTCGTGGTCCTCGACCCGGCGACCGACGCGGTTCTGGACCAAACCGACGAGCTACCCGTCAAGCTGGGGATCTGACTATGAGCAACGAGCAGGCACCGACAAGAGATGTTCTAGACGACAAGGCCAACCGAGTCTTCGCTGGGAAGGTCGTCCGCAAGGACCTGGTCCGCAAGGTCAAGGTCGGTGCCAACGTACCGGTGTTCGTTCTCGAGTATCTGCTCGGCAAGTACTGCGCATCGAGCGATGAGATGGCCATCCAGATGGGTCTGCAGGTCGTCAACGACACCCTCGCCGACAACTACATCCGGCCCGACGAGAGCACCAAGGCACAGAGCAAGGTCAAAGAGGCTGGCAAGCACACCTTCATCGACAAGGTGAAGGTCCGCCTCGTCGATTCGCAGTACTGGGCTGAGGTCACGAACTTCGGCCACAAGCACGTCCACGTTCCCGATCACTACGTCCGCGACTTCGACCGTCTGCTCACCGGGGGCATCTGGGCCCAGGTCGACATGCGCTTCGAGTACGACGAAGAGACCAAGGGCAAGTACCCATTCTGGATCGACAAGCTCACCCCCATCCAGCTCGCCACCTTCGATCTCGAGGAATATCGCAAGCTGCGCGCCGAGATGACCACCGACGAATGGCTCGACCTGATGGTTCGCAGTATGGGCTACGAGCCCGCGGTCATGGAGCGGCGGCTGAAGCTGCTCTTCCTTACGCGCCTCATCCCGCTCTGCGAGCGCAACTACAACCTGGTGGAACTCGGTCCGCGCGGCACCGGTAAGAGCTACGCGGTGCAGGAGATCTCGCCCTACGCAGCGCTGCTCACCGGCCCGACCACGGTCGCGAACCTGTTCGGTCAGCAGCAGGGCCGCTACAAAGGCATGGTCCAAATCTGGGATGCCATCGGCTTCGACGAGGTCGCCGACCTCCAGAAGATGCCGAAGGAGGTCATCACCATGATGAAGACCTACTGCGAGTCAGGGCAGTTCCAGCGCGGCCAGGAGGCGATGGCCGGTTACGCGAGCATCGCGATGTTCGGCAACACCCAGCAGCCCGTCGACGTCATGGTGCAGACGGGACACCTCTTCGCGCCGATGCCCGAGGTGATCCGCGACGACATGGCGTTCATCGATCGGCTGCACTTCTATCTGCCGGGCTGGGAAGTGCCCAAGATGCGCAACGAGCACTTCACCGATCACTATGGCTTCGTCGTCGACTACCTCGCCGAGGCGCTTCGCGAGCTCCGCAAGCACAACTACACGGAGATCATCGATCACCACTTCTCGCTCGGGTCGCACCTCAACGCCCGTGACCGCAAGGCGGTGCGCCGCACAGTGTCGGGCCTCGTCAAAATTCTCCATCCCCACGGCCAGGTCTCACGCGACGACCTCGACGAGGTTCTCCAGCTCGCTCTGGAAGGTCGCCGGCGGGTGAAGGAGCAGCTCAAGAAGATGGGGTCGTTCGAGTACTACCAGACCTCATTCAGCTATCAGATCAACGAGACCGGCGAAGAGAAGTTCATCGGCGTGCCCGAGCAGGGCGGCAAGGGCCTCATTTCGCCCGACCCCCTGGCCCCTGGAACCATCTACAGCGCCTCGGTGAGCGGCGATGGCACGGTCGGCATGTACCGGCTCGAGATCACGACCTCGTCCGGCGGCGGGAAGCTCAAGCCGGCAGGCGGGATAGCGGGAGCGATGAAGGAGTCGATCAACCGCGCCTTCAGCTACCTGCTCGCCAACAAGGGCACGTTCGGCGTCGCCCGAGAAGTCGACACCTCGGACTTCCACGTCGAGGTCATCGATCTGCTCGGCAACAAGGTCGAGGCCGAGCTCGGCGTCGCCTTCTTCGTCGCCGCCTACTCGATTCTGCGCAAGGCACCACCGCAGCCCGGTCTGCTGGTGCTCGGCGACATGAGCGTGCAAGGCAACGTCAAACCCGTCCGGTCGCTCGTCGAGCCTCTGCAAGTCGCCATGGACAACGGCGCAAAGCGAGCCCTCATCCCCATCGAGAACAAGCGCCAGTTTCTCGAAGTGAACCCCGACGTTCTCGAACACGTCGACCCCATCTTCTACGGCGACCTGCGCCAGGCCGCGTTCAAGGCGTTGGGGCTGAATTGAACCATGCTCCGCCGCGACCTCGTTGACGATCAGCACTGCCAAGGCGTGTGCTTTACCGTGGAAGACGAGGAAGCTCTGGCCCAAGCCGTCGCACTAATTCTCATTCAGGAGTACTCGTCGGCCAAGGCGATCTTCAGCGAGACCCCCGTTGAGGACCTGGGCATTTCGATAGGGGCAGACGAGATCGATGACATAGTCGAGCGTCGCCTCAAACCGATCGACGTCTACCATCGTGACGGATTCCTGTTTCAGCTAATCATGTGGCTTGCGGCGCACGTAGATGCCACTGCTGACGACTTGGTCGCTTTGCCTCATGCCCAGGCATCGGCGAAAGGCCAGGACTGCATCGTCGTCCATCGTGCGGAGGGAGCTGTGGCGGCAGTATCGATCTGCGAGGACAAGGCGACCGAGAACCCAAGATCGACTGTGAGAGACGAGGTTTGGCCGGAGATCCAGGCCTACGAGGCAGGAGGGAGGCGTGACGAGCTCCGTTCGAACATCATCGCGACTCTTGGTCTGGGAGGTGTGCCCGCGGACGAGGCAGTCGTACTTGTTCGGGGTATCTCGTGGGCAGGGAAGAGGCGCTATCGAGTCCGAGTGACCGTGCAGAAGCCACGCACCAAGGCCCTGTTTAGGGGATTCAAGGACCTTGTGGCAGGCCCTGCGGAAGTGCGTCGCGGCGAGACCATGCATCTCCCAGAGCTACGAGCATGGATGACCCAGTTCGCGGTCAAGGTTGAGAATTCGCTCCGTTCGTACGCGCAGCAGGGATGAAGGCATGTTCGACTCGGAAACCCAGCGCATCATTCAGGACGCGACGCCGCTTGATGGTCTCGATCTAGAGCGATTGCCGCAGTTCCTCACGGAGGCGTACGCCAAGGTTACTGCCGCACGGCTTGGCGCGGTTCAGCTGAGCAGGGAGCAGAAAGAGCAGGAGTGGATCGATATCGTAGTCGAGCTGCGCCGGCTCGCCGAGACGTACGAGGCACTCGCGATCTTCCTTCCTGCTGACAGCCCGCACCGCGCTTCCTGTGCATTTGTGGCGGGCTCAGCCCACCACACGCTGAGCCAGGCCCGTCTGCTGGCTGCGCGAGCCAATGGCGAGGATGGTGCTGCGCCGTCCTTGACGGCTAGCGCAGTCAGCTCCGAAGTCGCGGCATGTCTACTCTTCTTGATAGGAGGTCAACAGGCCGATGCCGCCGAGACGTCCAAGCTGTTTCAGATTTCCGACGAACAGCCGACTGCATCGCAACTGCTGCGTGGAATTGCTGCGCTGGCCTCCGGTGATGGCCGTCGGCTTCGAGGCGTCGTGAGAGAAGCAACGGCAACAGGCGATCCGAATGTTGATTACGTAGAAAGAGCCGCTGACGGGCTGTGGTCCCGTTTGTCTAGCGCCGTGCAGATGATGTCCAGAAATGCTCTTGGCATTGACGTCGATGCGGATCCGCGAGCACTCATCGATGACGTCATCGACGTGTTGGGGCGCAGTTCGCGCGAAGTCCATACGACGGACGGAGACTTGACGATCCGCCCCGCGTTGGACGGCCCCTATCACCTGGCTCGGCTGCTTGCGCATGTGACAGATGCTCTTCTGTCAACGGCCGTTGCGCGCCTTCCTGCGCCGAGTGGTGTCGACGACGGCCGGTGGCGCAGCTTCGCGGGAAGCTTTGCCGAGCGGCGACCATTTCTGTGGCGAAACCATATGAGCGCATGCGCCGAGGGATTTCTTGAGTCGGGGCGTTCGGCGGTGCTCACGTTTCCCACAGGCGCGGGGAAGACGACCATCACAGAACTCAGAATCGCGGCCGAGCTGCTTCGCGATCGCAAGGTCATCTATCTTGCCCCCACGAGAGCATTGGTGGATCAGGTCTCAAGTGAGCTCCAGCGGACGCTCGTGCCCATTGCGGAAGCGGTGGTGAGGGGCCGTTTCCTGGAGGATTTCGGCGAGCAGGCTACTGGTCGAGTGTTCGTGCAGACGCCAGAGCAGTGCCTCGCGTACCTGTCCTTCGATCAGGAAGCGCACACCGATATCGGCCTCATCGTAGTTGATGAGTGCCATCAGTTGTCCGGCGAACCCGTGCGCGCTGACGGTGCGTCTGGGCTCCCCGGGCGTCGGGCAGTCGACGCGATGTGGACTCTCCTTTCTCTCATCCGCAGGTCCACCGAAGCGGACGTGGTGCTCATCTCGGCGATGGTCAAGAACGGGGCTCAACTGGCGAGGTGGCTTAAGGAGACGACTGGTCGACCCGCCTCGGTTCTGGATCTCCACTGGAAGCCCACTCGGCAAGTCCGCGGCGTTGTCGTGTACGAAGGAGAGGAAGTTGATCGTCTCAAGCAGACCATTGAGCGGCGCAAGCAAGTTCGACCGGGAAAGAAGCCCCGGGCAGCCGACCGTCGCGGAGTTAGCGCCCAACCTGTGGGTTTGTTCTGCCATTCGCAGGTCTGGGCGACGGAGAGCACATTCGCGAAGTTCCCGATGCTCGCCACGCCAGTACCGCTGTCGGTGAACGACTATTGGGGCCTTACATCCAACCGCAACGAAGTGGGTGGAATGCTTCTGGGAGCCATGGCGACGGCGCGTATGCGGCCGATCGTCTTCAGCCAACAGATCAGCTGGACCACAAACATCGCCGATGTCGGTGCGAAGGTGCTAGAGGCGGCCGGCATTCCCGAAACGACCTTCACGAACGAAGAGTCGGCGCTGTTCGATGCTGCGGCCATCGAGCTCGGCGGCCCAGAGCACGTGGAAGTCCCGCGCAACGGACGAGTTGGGGTGCACCACGGGCTGCTCATCGGGCCCGAGCGCTTGGCTATCGAGTCCGCGTTCCGGAGGCCAGATGGCCTCCACGCATTGGTCGCAACGCCGACCGTCGCACAGGGCATCAACCTGCCGGCAGAAGCAGTGATCATTGCTGGTGACGATCGTTGGGCTGGCGATTTGGATGAAGGGGGAATGGAGCCGCTGGCCGTCCACGAACTCCTCAACGCGGCCGGCCGCGCGGGTCGTGCGGGCCACTACGCTCACGGAATCGTGATCGATCTTCCGGGTAAGGTTCTCCAGGTGCGGCACAGCAACGACACGTATGAGGTGACGGGCCTGGATCACATCATGAGCCTCTTCGGGCTGCCCGACCAATGCCTCGATATCGTTGATCCGGTCACGCAGATTCTCGATCGAATCCAGCAGGCGGGGCTCGATGCCGAGGTGTCGGAATACTTCACACGAAGAACAGCGGGGATGGATGAACAGACGCTGGTGAGTGTGCTGGGGACCGCACTTGGCAACGTCTCTATGGGGCGCGCCGAAGAGCATTTGGCCGGGCAGGTCGCCCTACTGAAGAAGGCGGCAATCGAGCTCGATGAGGCCGAGCAAGGAGAGCAGACGCTGGACTTGGAGCCCTGGCGGGAGTTAGCCAGCCAAGTGGGAGTCCCAGCGGTCGCCGTAGCGACGGCGGCTCTGCGTGTGCCGCCGCCGGCCACCGTTTCATCGTGGCAGTTTCGATCCTTCTTGGAGTTCGTTCTTCAACAGGTTCTGGAACAGCTCTTTTCGGTCGTCGATCCGTCGAGCTCTGGATTGGCGCGGATAATTCCGCGGAGCCGTGCGCGACGGAGGGACGGTTCCTACGAGTACACCGAAACCCATGAGCAATGGCAGGCACGCTGGCAAGCAGCTGCGGGCAGTGTTCTCCCTCTCTGGATCTCTGGCACACCGATCGCAAACATCGGGGCGGCGCTCCACACTGCTCGTGGTGCGACCGGGCGTGTTAACGCCCTGCATTTGGGTCGGCGCTTCGGCATTCACTCGGTCGCAGCGATCGCGCATGGGGTGTCGGTGGTGTCCCGAGTCGTCGAGTTGACCCGGAAAGAGGACATGCGCACCATCCTTCAAGTTCAGGCGCCGCTGGTGCCTGGGTGCGTGAGAGAGGGTTTCGATGACCCCGACAAGCTGCTCCTCTTCTGGCATCTCCGTCGTGACGCGGGGCGGTACCCTCGCGTGGCCGTCCACGCAGCGTTCAGCCAGATAGCTGGTAGCCTGCCGCCCTGGGCAGACGGGGAAACGGTTGACGACCGTCGAAAAGCGATTGCGAGTTCGTGGCGATCGCTCTGACCCGCCCACGTTCGCCCCACATCGGCCACCACCCGCCGGCTCTTCGGGCACCACGCCCCAGACACGAACACTCTGTCCCCATCCCGCAGTAAACCCGCCTTCGAGCCTCCCGCCGGCGAAACCGCGCGAGCTGTAAACCAGGCCCCGCGCTCTCTCCCCGATCTCTGAGACAGAGAGCCAGAACCGACCCGAAGTCGACCGCGAGGTCGCCGTCCGTGATCTCTGCGAGTTCGCGCCCGAGAGCGCGGCGGCGATCACCGATCGCGCAGAACCCCGCGAAGACTGGGCGTTACAAGAAAGAACCCCGGGCGTTGCCGACCGGGGCTCTTGTAAACTGGCGCCCCCACGCTGTTTGGCGTGGGGGCAAGAATGGCTCCGGCTGACGGACTCGAACCGCCGACCCGGTGGTTAACAGCCATGTTCAATCAACAGGCAACCACAACAACTACCTAGAATCACCCATGCTCGGCTCTTCTCCTCCTTCGTATTCTCCCCCATTCACCCTTCCTCTCCCTGGTCGCGCTGCCCCCATATTGCCCCCAGCGAGGCCGGAACGGGAGTCATCCATCAGGCGCGCCGGCTCGGTCGCCGCGAGAAGCCAACCCCTAGCTCGCTTGGCCTTGTCCGGAAGCGGGAGCGTTGTCCAGTGCCGAGAGTTTCCACGACAGGTGCTGGCGGCGAGAACCCCATAGGCCGGCCCGCGAAGTGTCGTCTCTCATGGGGCGACTGTTTGGTCCTTCGCTGGTTGATTGGCCAACACAGCCTCCGTGTCTCTGAGATCGCACGGGTTCTTGGTTGTCACAGAAGCCACCTCTACGACGTTCTGGCTGGTAGCGCGGGGCCTGATGGGGGAGCCAGTCGCATTCTGGATGCGATCTGGACCCTAGTAACACGCAGGTCCCTTGATCCCCCGTATCCCGCCTGTCCAAGTCCAAGCGCCGTGTCGTCGGCCACCGTCCCCCGTTCTGGAGATCCTGCCTGTGAAGTTCTAGCCGATGAAGAGCCCCTGGGCGAAGCCCAGGGTTCCTTCGGCGGACAGGCATCGCTCCCGGCTTCCGCAGCCGCTGCGGACGGCGCGTCCGCCGCCGAGCTGCGGCGCATCCTCGCCCTGGCCGATCCCTACGACCTGACTGGCTTCCTCGACTGCCCAACCACGACGGCGCCTGTGCGCCATCACGTCAAGCTCGATGGCCTCAAGCTCGGCTTCCGCGTCCACTTCCGCAAGCTCCTCGGTGTTGTCGCCTGGTGCCGTGAGCTGGGCTACGTTGTCGAGCGCAGCCCCAAATGGGGCGTCCTCATCCGGGGCAAGGACTTCGCGTTCGTCGCACGCCCGACCAAGCGGAACGCAACCGGCAGGCGTTACGACGCAATGCTGGACATCAAGGGCGCTGCCTACAACGCCAACCTCGCTCCGCAGCTTGTGGCCACGTTCGTCGCCCCCTGTGCCGTGGTCTCCACCATTCGGGTCACCAGGCTGGACATCGCTGTCGATGTCGAGCTGCCCTTCTCGGCCATCCTCGCGTTCCGCAAGCTCACCCGTCGGAAGCTGCAACAGTGGTCGCTCGACTACCTCCAGACCAGACCCGACTGGCCCATCAAGCGGCACAAGCGGTACTGGAACCGCTACGCCGGCGTGGACTTCGATCACTGGCACCAGCGGATAGTCAGTCACTTCATCGGCACGGCGTCGGCCGACTACAGGCACCTCATCTACGACAAGCTCCAGGAGCGCTTGGACAAGGTGGGCCCCAGAGAGCTGTGCCCCGAAGGCTGGCGGGGCCTGGAGCACACGGTGGGCTGGACCTGCTGCACGCGGTTCGAGGTCCAGATCAAGACCTCCGCCAGGTTGCGCGGGCCGCTGGAGCGCATTCTGCTCGACTCCGAGAACCACTTCGACAACCTCCACCCCATCGACCTGCGGGAGGTTGATGTCTCCAACCCGATGTTGGTGTTGTTGCTTCAGGCCAAGGTGCTGACCGCGGAGCACACCTTCAAGGACCTGTTGGCCGACGCGCCCGTGGTCCAGGCCCTCTTCAAGGAGCGCTGCAAGGCGGAGGCTCACCGCTGGCCCTGGCCGCACCCGGCCGAGCTGTTCCAGGCAGCCCGCCAGCAGCTCCAGGAGGAGCTGAACGGCGTCCTGGGATCCGTGCCGACGGATCACGCAATGGCGCCGGTGCTGTCACCGGCGAGAGTCTACATCCTACGTCCTCGAGCGCGCCGAGAAGGCGAACAAGCTCGATGCGTACCAACTCGAGCTGGAGCTTCACGAGAACCTGCGGAAGGACTTCGACCTGGTGGAGGAGTCCGCGGGCATGGCCAGGCTCAAGGCCTTCTACGAGAAGGAGCATCCCGAGACCAAGTATGGGGCTCCGCTCAAGAAGGGTCCCCGTGTCGCAGATTCTGCGACACGGGAGGAGCCTCCGGCCAAACGCTGCACGCTGGTGGCCGCGGAGGCCCTGGGCTGCCCGAGCGGAAGGAGCTGCTGGCCATCCAGAACCTGGAGGACCGGTTGGCTGCAAGACCACGGCAGAGCGGTTGCCAAGAGGGCCGGGACAGACCGCGGCAAGGTCCGGAAGGTTGACTTGTCGGAATCCGACAAGTCAAACGGAGAGCCGGCTGTGAGGTATACGCTGCAGGCCGCCGAGGCCCTGGGCTGCAGCGAACGGAAGGTCCAGGAGTTGCTGGCCAGCCAGAAGCTGCCCCCGAAGATCCTGGCGGAGAAAGCCTGCAGGGCAGACTCAGCGATTGCACCGGCGAGGAGGGCAAATGATAATCATCGCACTTCGAGGCCAACGGAACGGGGAGCGGGTGATGAGCGACGACAAGCTGGGCACGCTGGAGAAGGTTGACATCCGGTCAATCTGGCCGAGCGAGGCCAGGGACTTCACCCCCTGGCTTGCTCAAGAAGAGAACATCGCGATTCTGAGCGAAGCTATCGGGACTGAGCTGGAGGTCGAAGGAACGGAGGTCGCCGCCGGTCCATTCTACGCGGACATCCTCGCCCGCGACACGGCGACAGGCGACTACGTCATCATTGAGAACCAGTTCGGCCGGACCGATCACGACCACCTCGGGAAGGCCCTGACCTACGCAGCAACCCTGGATGCCTCGGCCGTCGTCTGGATTGCCCCGGCGTTCGCCGACGAGCACAAGAAGGCGCTGGACTGGCTGAACGACAACAGCACCGACGACCTGTCCTTCTTCGGGGTACAACCCGAGCTGTGGAGCATCGACAACTCCAGGCCGGCGCTCAGATTCAACGTGGTCAGCGGACCAAGGGTCACCGTCCGCAAGGCCATGCTTCAGAAGGGCGAGCTGACGGACACAAAGAAGCTCCAACTGGAATGGTGGACCTTCTTCCGTGAGAAGCTGCTTGCGGCGAAGGCCGCACCATCCGCTCGGGCTCCGCGGGCACAGTATTGGTACAACGTCGCGCTTGGTCGAAGCGGCATTCACATCTCCAACATTGCCAACGTCTCCAACAAGAAGATCGGCGTTCGTGTGTACCTGCGCGAGAAGGCAAACGGAGTGGCTGCGCTGGAGCAACTGCGGGAGAGCAAGGACGAAATCGAGGCGACGGTGGGTTGCAGCCTCTTGTGGGATGCCAACCCCTCGGCCCGGGACAAGATCATCGCCGTCTACCACGTCGCGGACATCAGCCAGAAGGACAGGTGGCCGGAGTTCTGCGAGTGGATGGTCGACATGAACGCACGGTTCAGGAAGGCGTTCTCAGAGCGAGTCAAACGACTGGATCTAGATGAGCCCCAGGGGGAGGAAGAAGATGGAGAATAGTGTTCGTCAAGCCATAGGAGAGAACAGTGGCTGACGGATTGGCAGCAGAGGTCTGGGCGAACCTGGCCCGGAAGTTCGACGATGTGTTGTTCTTGAGCGAGTTGAGGAACAGGCTGCAGCACCACATGGCTCACGTCGCCCCAGAGACCTGGATCGCGATGGAACTGGCCTACTTCATCAACCGGAACGCGGACGAGCTTGGGATGCGAGAGTGGGCGGCGATTCTCGAGCGGAAGAAGGTAGACGTGACGCTGGTGCCACCGGGCGTGGATCCCGCAGTACAGGAGCTTCCGGAGGCCACTCAGTACCTCGAGCTGAAGCTGGTTGACTCGGCAGATTGGAACCGGTGGAAGGAGGTGTATCAGGACCTGGAAGGCAAGGGCGACAAGCCCCCGGCGACGTATTCCGTCTGCTTCCTGATCCATGCACGCGAGGCTCCCTGGAGGCGGGATGACACCACGGCCCGGCATTCGGCACTCTTCCACTCCGTCCCCGACCAAGGGCCAGCGCAGCTGACACCGCTCGAAGACATGCCTCCTCTGCTGGCGACGAGCATCCTGCCAGTTCATCGGCTCACCTGGGATCGCCCGGTCGTGGGGCGTTGGCCAACCAGGTTCGAGGCTGACGTGAGGACAGTCTGGGTCAAGCAGAGTCGCGACCGCTGACCTGGGTTGCGGAAACGAGGCCAGCGGTCACCATCCAGTCCATGGCGAAGGAGAAGCCGGCGGAGAAACGACCGCGCGTGATGGTCGAGGTTCCGGGCTACTGGGCCCTGCCCCCAGAGGACCGGGAGCGGGTGGACGAGTTGATGAAGCAGAGGGCCCAGGAGCGGGACGCGAAGAAGCCGCACCAGGGCCACCTTCCGGCTGATGGCGGACCGGATGGAGAAGACGATGGCGAGCTGTGAACTGTGCGATGGCCCCATCGAG
>Ga0180009_10006784_pt1 | contig 11895 bp, 7 predicted proteins | sample OS_PC_MetaG_FD_123537 | JGI IMG/M metagenome (GOLD analysis project Ga0180009, IMG submission 123537) | Groundwater microbial communities from the Aspo Hard Rock Laboratory (HRL) deep subsurface site, Sweden - OS_PC_MetaG | ecosystem: Environmental > Aquatic > Deep subsurface > Groundwater...
CCCATCTAAAACTTTTGTTGGACACTTCATTTCAGATTGATTAAGTTTTACTTTGAAAAGTTAAACCCGTCAATTATCAAATCAAAAAAATAAAGGAGAGAGACAATGACCCTGCTGAGAACCATCGAACCCAGTCAAGCACAAGGTGACGTTAAAGCTATTTACAAGTATATGATAGAACGAACCGGGCGGGTACCCAAACCTGTTGAACTTGCAAGTGCCAGCCCTTTTTTCTTTCAAAACATTGTAAAAACAATCCAGTATTATGCCGCCCACCCGAATCTTGATTTTTCCCTGCTGGTTTTAATCCGACTGCTCAGTTCAAATAGCTGTTCCAATGATATCTGTCTGAATTTCAACCGGGATTTCCTTAAAAAACAGGGATTAGATGATACGGAAATAGAAAAAATTCTGGAAAATCCAAAGGCAGCTGACCTTTCAAAAAAAGATGAGGCTCTTCTTGTGTTTGTATTAAAGGCTGTCAATACTCCTGAAAGCATAAACAAAACCGATATTGACACGCTTCACGCCCTTGGCTGGGAAGATACCGATATTTATGACGCGGCCATGACAGGGGTTAACATGTCGGCATTAAATACGATGATGAGGATTTTTAAAATTTGACCCAAAAAACAATTCACATAATATGTGCATCATCCATAAAAAAATGGTATATATTCACACTGTTCAAATAATGGGAAAAAGAGCCAAAGAATAAACACTTTGCGTTTGAACTGCCTGCTTGTCTTTTCTTATGATTCTGTGACGCACCGCTCCTGAAGAGTATAGGTTTGATATTCTCCTGAAATTTATGAATAATTTAGGCTCAAAGCTCAACTATTGTTCAAATTTCCTTGGGGATGGGAGCCATGCAATCTTTTTTAAAGCAACAAACCCTGAAGATATATTTTTTTGTTTTTCTTATGATTATTCTCTTTCCGCCGTTGAATCTGCAAGGGAATGAAACCGGTTTTTCAAAAAAAGAAAAAGTTGTCGTTTCAAACCTTATCGGATTGACAACGATTACCACATGGGGAATTTTAAACTGGGATTATTTTCAAAACAATCCCAAAAAAGCAGATGAGGGCTGGTTCTCAGACAATACGAAAAGCGGCGGGCAGGATAAGCTCGGCCATTTTTATTTTTCCTACAGTCTTTCCCATATCCTGTCTGCTATATATGAAGACAGTGGGTATTCCTGCAAAAAAGGTGCTTTTTTAGGGGCGTTATCTTCTTTGGGGATGGCAAGCTGGATGGAAATCGGTGATGCCTTCAGCAGCTACGGATTTTCCTATGAAGATTTTATAATGAATTTGATTGGCAGTACGACAGGATATTTTTTATATACCCACCCTGAAATATCAAATAAAATTGACTTTAGAATTGAATACCGACCCGATTTCAGTAAAACAGATTTTTCTACTGATTACGACCATCAAAAATTCCTGGCAGCATTAAAATTTGACGGATTTGATTTTGCCAAAAAGAATGCCCTGAAATATTTTGAGCTGCATCTGGGATATTATACAAGGGGATATCCTGATAAGATTAACAGGGAAAGAAACATTTATATCGGGTTGGGTATAAATGTTTCCAGGCTTTTCAAACAATTATCAATGCCCAAAACATCAAAAATTCTGAATTATATCCAAATCCCTTATACCTATATTGAAACAAATAAGGATTTAAATCGATAAAAACAGGCCCTTTAAAAAGCTTTTTTGACTCCCTATGGGGGGGGTCACAAAAGGTTTATCTCGACTGCGTCTTTAACCTGCCAGTGAACATACATAAATTCTAAAACATACTGTAATAATACTATTTATTTTATATAATAGGTAATTCAACAGAAAATATTGTACCCTGGTCTTTCTGGCTTTCAAATTTTACTTCTCCCTTCAGATATCTTTCGCCAAGAAGTTTAATGCTGTATGTACCAAGGCCTCTGCCAGACCCTTTTGTAGAAAAAGATCGTTGAAATATCTGCAGTTTTACTTCCTCCGGCATGACCTTTGGATTGTGGACCCAGAATTGTATTTTTTTATTTTTCTCTATCGAGCCAATTGTCACTACCTGACCTGCTGTTTCTGCTTCCAGCGCATTTTTCACCATATTGCCGATAATTCTTATCAACAACCTTGGATCACTTATGAAATTCATTGAAACAGCTTTGTCAGAGATTTTTATTGATTTTCCCTCTGCCACTTGATGATTTTTATAAACAGCGATCACGGATGACAAGATATCCAGTGAATTTAATCGGCTCATTTTTGTTTCAAGATTTTCATTCTCAGCTGCCAGAATTTCTCTTTGGGCATTTATTTCTTCAATCAATATTTCGGAAGAAGATTCTGCAAGATGTAAATATTCCTCCAGTTCCTCTTCTGTGGCTTCTTTCATCAGCCCGATCAGCCCTTGTATCCCTCCCGCCGTATTCAGGATATCGTGAAAAAAGATTCGTTCCAGCACATTCCGTCTTTTTTCATTGCTGATATCATTAACGATAACGACAGTAAAAATTCCATTTAAAAGCTCAAGTGTTTTTGCCCTGATCCGAAAATCAAAGGATTGATTTTCTTTGCCCGCCACCAGACGGAATTCTTCTTCTTTCAAGGTATCGGGTTCATTCTGGCTTTTTACCATGGCGTTTACAGCACCGCAGTATTTACAAAAGGCAGTCGTACCGCATCCGCTTTCCGTTTCATTGGAATGGATACAATTCAGTGCTTCCCCTAGCCTAAGTCCATATATTTTTTCCGGATCATCAATTCCAAGAACGTTTATCAGGGTTGCGTTACAATAAATAATCTGACGGTGTGTGTTGAGAATGGCAAATGCATCAGATATCAGCTGTGTCAATTCTCTAACCAGCGGTAAATTCCGGGCATGATGAATATCTGAAATTAATTTTTCAGGTAACGCCCTTTCAGGTGAAGCAAATTCAGTTTTCATACACTCTCCTGATCTTGAATAAAAAGAGTCCCAGTGTTAATTCTTCAAAATGAACTTGATATCCGACCAATACGAAATTTTTATCCTTCAGGAAGGATTCTCTTGTTCTCCATTGATGGTCACATTTGTTGCAATGTTTAAACCCCTTGCATTTTATCCTTTAAAAAGGCGGCATCAATTTTTTTTTATGCAGGTGCAATTTATTATCAAAATACATTAAAAAAAACTGCAATGCAAAAAGTTTAATTATTTCGGTTCGATTTGATCAAGGCTATGATATCCCTTGTTGCAAATGCCTGTAAATCAGAACCCATAATAGCGTATTGATGGGTCAGGCCTTTTTATTCCCTTGATATCACTTGATACTTTATTTTATAAGTAGAACTAATGCTAATCATATAAAGAATGCCCAGGTTCATGAAAATTTTAAATTCAAAACTTCAAGCACCAAAATTATTGAATGTCCTATACAGAGAAAGACTTGTCCGTCTTTTTAACGCCCTTGATCAAAAAAAACTGATAACCGTCACTGCGGGTGCAGGGTATGGTAAAACCACGCTGGTCATTGATGCATTGTCCAGAATGGATGTGAATACCGTCTGGTACAGGCTTGATCAGCAGGATACGGATTTCATGGTTTTTTTGACCTATCTTAACTTTGGCATTCTGCAAAACCACCCTGAAGACGAAAACAAATTTAAAAAAAGCCTTATCACAAAAAATGCCTTAAAAAACCGAAATGACCTTCTTCTTGAATTTATCAAAACTTTGGAAAATGATTTTTATAAAGAAACCGCTTTTGTCCTGGATGATTACCATCTGGTTCAGGACAGCCGGGAAATCAATGCCGCTGTTGAATTCATACTGGAACGTCTCCCCCAACATATACATTTAATCATTATCAGTCGTAAAGAGCCTCCCATAAAGATTTCCAAAATCCGGGTTGCGGAGCAGCTGCTTGAGATCCGCGAGAAAGACCTTTCATTTACGTCAACTGAAATTAAAGAATTTTATTCAACCGTATACAGGCTTTCAGCAACTACGGATCAAATTGATGACCTCCATGAAAAAACAGGCGGATGGGCTGCCAGCCTGGTATTGTTCAGCTATGCCTTGAAAGACAAAACACCGGAAGAGATCAAAAAAAACCTGGGGCGGTTCAAAGGCTCGCAACACCATATTTTTTCCTATCTTGAAGAAAATGTTTTTGAAACACAGCCGCCGGAAATCCAGGATTTCATGCTGAAGATCTCGCTTTTGTCAATGATTGATGCCAAAGCCTGCAACCGGATATTCCAGATCAATACTGCCCAAAAGATGCTAGGTCAGATGATCAAAGATCATTTATTAATCTTCCCTTTTAATGAAAGCTCATCTCTTTTTTATCTGCACCACCTGTTCCAGGATTTTCTTGTGGCCAAGCTGCACCAGCGACACTCGCTGCAACAGATCAACCAGCTGCACCGGCAAATTGCCGTTGAAATTGAAAAGGAGGATATTTTCCAGGCATTGCACCATTATATTGAGGGGCAGAACTTTGATGCGGTTGTCCGGCTCATCCAAGCCAATGAAATGAAATTTCTGATTGAAGGCAAAATCCATTTCCTTGGAAAATGCCTGGAGAAAATACCAAAGACTATTATTGAACAAAACCCCCAGCTTTTATTTGCTGAGGCAAAGCTATATTCATACTTTGGAAACCCCAGGGATGCTATTTTAAAGCTGAAAGCTGCCTATAAACTCTTTAAAAAGACGCAATCCAATGAGGACATGGTAAAATGCCTGATTGATATCGGATCACAATACTATTGTACCGGCCATGTCAAAGAGGCAAAGCTTTTAATGGAACAGGTACTGGACGACGTGGAAAAAACCTCGGCCACGTATATCATTGCCATGACATACCTGATCTTTTTAGCAGCGGTTCTGGGTGAATTCGACAAGGCAAAAAAATACACTCAACAGGCCAGGAACGTTATTTCAGAATATCCGGATTTTGAACGACAGGCAGCAACAGCACTGATTAACACCTCGTATACATATTACTATTATATTCTGGGTGAATTTTATCCGTCTCACCAGCTCAATAAAAAACTGCTCAACATATCTCTGGATCTTAAAATCGAACCCATCCTGCCCCTTGTTTATTACCAGTGCGCTGCCACAAGCAATGGTCTGGAACAATTTGAAAAAGGCGTTGAATACGCACAAAAAGGGATTGATATCTGTGAAAAAATCGAACTTAAGGACAGCAAGAAAGGCTGGGTATATATTGCTTTTGCCCAGAACTGCCTGGGCCTTGGCAGGCTTGAACAGGCCATTGACCTTCTGGAGCAAAGCATTGAAATTTTTGAAACCCCGGGCAACCGATGGGGACTTGCCAATGCCTGGGACTGCCTGGCCCATGTCTATCTTGAACAGGGGAAAATAGATCAGGCAAAACAACTGCTGACCAAGGCTTTTGATATTATTGACAATTACGGGCTGACCATCACGGAAGGCATTCTTGGAAACAGCATGGCAGATGTCCATGTCCGGGAAAACAACTTTATTTCTGCCCTGGACTGTTTAAACAGGGCGCGGCCCAAAATTAAAGACGCTTCCTTTTACCTGTTTGAAAACCATATGCGGACAGCCAGGTGTTATCATGACTTAAAAAACCAAAAACAGGCGATTTTTCACCTGGTTAAAGGACTTAAAATTTCAAAGGAAAAAGAGTATGCCCGGTTTGTTGAAAAAGAAAAAAAATGGATTTCCCTTTTGCTTGACAGCAGGGAATTAACACAAACGCAATCCATCCTGGTTCAACCCTTTCTGGAATCAATTAAAGATGCGGCTCCCCCTGTTTTGACCCTTTATTTATTCGGCAGCTTCAGACTCTTTGCCGGGAAAAGACAAATACCGTCTTTTCAGTTCAAAAGCTCAAAAGCATTAATGATATTGAAATACCTTGCTGCGAACTCAGGTGCCGGGTTTATCCAAAGAGAGGTCATAATTGAGATGCTGTGGCCAGATGAAGATCTTGAAAAAACAGGAAAACGGTTTAATGTGGCCATGAGTGCATTAAGAAAAGTGCTTGAACCGGATATTGCCCCAAAGGCTGCATCCGCCTATATCCTGCGGAAAAAAGACGCCTACAGGCTTTGCCGGGATAACGACACACGGATTGATGTTGAACGCTTTCTTGACCAGTTTCATGCAGGAAAAAAACTGGAAGCAAAAAGTCCTCAAAAAGCCCTTACCCATTATCTTGCTGCCGAATCTTTTTACCAGGGCCCTTTTCTTGAAGAAGATCCCTATGAAGAGTGGTGCATAAGAAAAAGGGACTTTTTGGATTCAACCTATATTCAGGTTCTGATCTCTATTCTAAGATTTTATGAAGCAACAAAAGATCTTAAAAACTGCATCACCTATGCTGAAAAAATATTAAAAAAAGATCCCTATGATGAAGAAACAGTAAGAAAGCTGATGGGATTTTATGCTTTAAAGAAAAATCCCGCCATAGTGAAAAAAACCTATGAAGCGTATAAAAAAAGCGCCAAAGAAATGGATTTCCCCGTAAGCCCTGAAACCCGCGCCCTGTTAAAAAATCTTATCCAACACCAGCAGAATGCCTGAAAAATTTAGTCAAAATTTAGTCGGCACGGTTATAACCCTTTCCAAAACCTGTGATTTAATAGTCAACCCCTGTAAATTGGAGGAGATATGCTTGAGCTTGCATTAAAAGGAAATAAGACCTATTGGCTGTGGATAACCGGTCTTTTAGCGGTTCTGGGTGCCGGCGCTTTTTTTTATGCCGATCAGTTGAGATACGGATTAATGGTGACCGGGCAAAGCCGGGATGTGTCATGGGGGTTTTATACCGCTCAAATGACCTATTTTGTCGGCGTGGCCGCAGGGGGCGTTATGCTAGTTCTGCCCTATTATCTGCATGATTATAAAAAATTCGGCAGAATTACCCTTCTTGGAGAATTCCTGGCGGTTGCCTCACTTGTCATGTGCCTTTTATATCTTTTAATTCACCTTGGGCAGCCCATGAGGGCATTGAATGTTTTTTTATATCCCACCCCCTGGTCCATGCTTTTCTGGGACGGTAATGTCCTGTTCGGCTACCTTGTTTTAAATATCATTATCGGGTGGAATATGCTGGAAGCAGAGCGAAACAGCGTTTCACCGCCGATCTGGATCAAACCCTTGATTTACCTCTCTATTCCAATGGCATTTTCCATTCATACCATCACCGCATTTATTTATTGCGGCCTTCCGGGCCGGGGATTCTGGCTGACAGCCGTCCTTGCCCCCAGGTTCCTGGCATCTGCATTTGCTTCAGGCCCGGCGCTGCTGATCCTTCTTTGCATGTTTATCCGGAAAATGACCCGATTCGATCCCGGGAAAGAAGCCGTCCAGACCCTTGCACTCATCGTCATGTACGCCTTGACTGCCAACCTGTTTTTTCTTGCCTGTGAAGTCTTTGTGGTATTTTACTCCGGCATTCCCTCCCATATCGCCCATATCAAGTATCTATACGTGGGCCTGCATGGCCAAGGCGTTCTTGTGCCGTGGATGTGGACATCCATTTTTTCCATGGTAACTGCGGTTATCCTTTTGATGATTCCTTTTACCCGTAAAAATGAAACCCTCCTGTTGTTCTCCTGCTGCCTTGTTTTTGCAGGGACCTGGATTGATAAGGGCCTGGGCATGATCTCAGGCGGATTTGTTCCGTCTGCACTTCATCAGGTCACAGAATATGTTCCCACAGTCCATGAAATCATCATATCTGCCGGTGTGACAGCCATCGGCCTGCTTATTTTAACCATATTGTATAAAATCACGGTTTCAGTTAAAGTGTACAACCAATCCGGCGCCGTTTAAAAACTGTATTTCACCCTTATAAAGATCCTGTCACGGTCTTTGTAAGGGTGAATATCCGACGCAGCATTTACTGACTCGTAGAAAACAATCCCTGCCTGGACACTTAAGGCGTCAAAGATATCCCAGGTGCCGGAAAGTCTTATGATGTTGCCATCCCCCGGATTCATGTACACCCAGAAAAGATCCAGCTCAAGGGTTTCATTAAAGAGATCCTTTGTGGCTTGAAAATATGAGATATATTCATTTTCTTTCACACTAAGATAGGATTGATGATTGAGGGTGTGGATCATCTGGGCTTCAAAGCTGAGCCGAAGGTCGGTAAATCCGGTATATTCAATACCTGCCAGGGCCAAAATCCGGTCCTGGCTGCTGACGGTCTCGACCAAAGACGCTGCAAGCCCTGAACTGATCTGGGATAGGAAATCATTTCGCATGATCTTTTTGTCTTTAATAAAAGCTGTTTCAACCTTGAAAAGACTTGACCCTTTAACAAGGCTTGAAGAAATTCCCAAGGTTGCCACCCTGTCATATTCCGGTGTAAAAACCATGATGCCGTTTTTAATACCGTTATACCTTAGATAAGGCTGATCATCAAAGGTGTCTGCTGCAACAAAAGAGATATCCCCCCCGTTAAACCCATGGGTGACCTTAAGGGCAACCCCTGTATCTTCAAAGCCGAAATCAGGTGTGTGTTTATCATTGATTGAGATACCAGGATTCCGCAAAAGCGTATAATAATCAAAATCCGACCCTTTTCCGGATATCCTGCTGCCCGGATGCTCATGAAGGGTGACCACTTCAACAGACCAGGATTCAAAAAGGGCTGACAGGCGCAGAGCCGCCACCGGCAGCCTTGCATCCTCAAGATCGATCAACCCGGGTTGGGTCAGGTCCCTGGGGTTTATGACATCCGTGATCCGGGCATAATCGGAATCCCCCCAGGCAATGATCTGCCGGCCCAGTCGAACAGAAAAAAAATCACCCAGTTTCCCGTCCAGGTAAAGGTCTTTCAGCTCAATCCCGTTTTTTTCATCATCCAGATTTGAACCGGTATACTTATCCTTTGCTTCAATATCATAGGCGGCATCATAAAATGCCTGGCCTGAGGCTTTGGCCTTATAGTTCTCATTTATTTTATACTCGGTTTCAATAAACAGAACCGGTTTTAACTTGGATAATTTCTCATCCTCTTTGTGAAACGCATATTCCGATTCAAGTTTGACAAACCCGCCAATCCTGAAAGCGCTGTTTTCAGCTTGTGATAGATCTTGTATGGGAACGCTGGTATCAATATCGGAAAACGGATCCGTCTCTTTGAATCCCTCTTCAAACCCGTCCAGCATTTCTTCCTGACCCATGTTCCGGGGATCTGCTGTTGCATCTGCAATCCCTGATGGGGCCGGAGTCAGTATAAACCAGAAAAGCCAGGCCATAAAAAAAAGACGGATATTGTTTTGGAATTTCTTTTTGCCCATTATAATCCTCGTTCCATGCTGCGTGTTGTAAAGGTTGCATCATTAATCGGAGTGTTGTACCGGACATTTGAAAACTTGAGCACTGAAGAATGCTCCACCTTTCCCTTGACTGTGGTGATCATGGTCAGTTCATGGGCGGTCCAGATATCATCGGTTTTTTTAATTTCTCCTGCCTTAAAATACTTGATTTTCTGTCCCTGTTTTACCCAGTATTTTCCTTTAACCAGCATGTAGTTGTCTTTTCTGATCCACATCATGGTTTTCAGATACCCGGTTTCTTCTATAACCTTATCTTTCACCTTACTTTTCGGTAATCCCTGGACCACCCAGGTATCAACCCCGTCCAGGATAAACGTTTCTTTTACAAAGGTATATTCCCAGTCATTAATCTGGATTCCATTGATATCGGAATAGGTAAAATCACTGCCCATGAATGAGCCTGACTTATCACTTGAAGCGATGCGTTTGACTTTCTGCAGGGCCGGCAGATAAAGCCATGAATCATCCTCTTTTACCTCGTCATCAAAATCATAGGACATGTAGGCTGTATTTCTCACATCTGCAGGACTTAAAAAAAATATAATGCCTTTGGTATCAAGACCATAATCTTTCCGGATATTTTTAATATTCCTGATCCGTTTTTGATTGCTTTTGTTGATCAGAATCATCAGGGTGTCGGTCGTAAGCGTGTCCCCATCTTCCCGGGTATCCATTTTTTTTACCACCTCAAAAGCGGTCGGATCTGCAACGCTTGTGCTGGTAATTCCCAGGGCAGCAACCACGCAACCCATGAGGATGACTAATATTTTTTTCATTTTCATTTTCTCCTTTTATTTAACTTTGAAGGGGGTGAAGTGCTAACCGCTGCGGTTCGGCTTCTTTTCTTCCAAGGCGTGCCTTTTTTTCAACAAAAACCATGAGAACAGGTATTAACACAAGAGTGCTGACAGCGCTGACCAGCATGGTGACCGTGATCATCCAGCCCATGATGATGAGCGGGGTCAAAATGGAAAACCAGAGCGCCACAAACCCCAGGCCCACTGTGACGGCATTGGAAACAATGGCTTTCCCGCTGTGGCTGATGGTATTATTGAGTGCACTTGAAAACGCCATGTCCTGGTCAAGATTTTTCTTTAACCGTGACAGGTAGTGAATGCTGTAATCCACACCAATGCCGATAACAATACTGGAAATAATGGCCGTACCGATATCAAGGGGAATCGAGAAAAATCCCATGATTCCAAAATTAATGGCAATGGTCATCACAAGGGGGACCATTGCAATGGCGGCATAGGATATTTTTCTAAAGGTAAGGGCAAGCATGATAAGAACAAGTCCCAAAGAAACGATCAGGCTTGCCATCTGCCCCTTTACAATTTCATCTGTTGCTGCAACGGAAACACTTGCCGAACCGCTGATATCAACCTTTATGTGATCTGGAAAATTACGGGCCGCAAACCCTTCCACCTTGCGGCTTAATTGATAGATATCCAAAGAAGAATTGGTCTGCAGCACAACCGGAATATTCAACCGGGTGTACCCTTGATCCGTAAAGTCCGTAAGCGTATCGCCCCCGCCGTTCTCATAGAGCAAAAGAAGCTGGGATATCAGATATTTTGACGCCTCATTGGTACCTGAAACTGCCGGCACCTTATTGTAGGAAGGGTCTTCGTCATTCATTACAAAATTGATCCGTTTGATCAGCTCGGTCAGCCCCAGAACCTTGCCGACCTTTGGCTGGGCCTTTACAAATAAAACCAGATCCTCCACATATTTTAAATTATACGGATTCTTAAACGGTTGGTTTTCTTTTGATTTAGATGTGATTAAAAGATTGATCACAGCACTGCCGGCTGCATCTTTATTGAGCTTTTCAGAAGAGATATAAATACTGGAATCCTTTAAAAAATATTTGGCATTATTGTTATCCACTACAACCTTTGATGCGCCGAATATGGCCACCATCAAAACTATCCCGGCAATTGACGCGGTGATGACGGGACGATTAACAAAGACCCGTGTGATATAAATCAATGCCGCAGTATAGGCTGCTTCAAATTTTGACCCAGGCTTTCTGTTTTTATGGGTTTTTTCCGGCAGAACAACCAGCAGGGCAGGAATAAAAAACAAAGAAAACAGCATGGCGACAAGCGTACCGATGCTGACAAATATGCCAAAATGTCTGAGCTGGACAATCTCGGTCATGGAAATGGCATAAAAGGCGACAGCCGTTGTGGCAGACGTCATTATCACCGGCAGGGTTAAATGCTCCATAGTCAGGACTATGGCTTTGATCTTGTCATTGCCTGAAACAAGGTTATCCCGGTATTCGGAAAACATGTGAATCCCGTCTGCAACACCAATGGAAAGAATAAAGACCGGCAATGTAGTCGTGATAATGTTCAACGGTATGTTCAACATGGCTTTCAGTCCCAGGGTGACGATAAGTGATAGAATCACCACGGCAAGGGGAACAAAAATTCCCTTAACCCTCCTGAAAGTGAGAAAGAGGCAAACCACTACAATAAAAATGACAAGGGGAAAAAGCTTCTGGGTATCTTTTTCCATGACTTTGCCAAGGGCCCCGGTTACAACC
>Ga0180009_10006785_pt1 | contig 11895 bp, 9 predicted proteins | sample OS_PC_MetaG_FD_123537 | JGI IMG/M metagenome (GOLD analysis project Ga0180009, IMG submission 123537) | Groundwater microbial communities from the Aspo Hard Rock Laboratory (HRL) deep subsurface site, Sweden - OS_PC_MetaG | ecosystem: Environmental > Aquatic > Deep subsurface > Groundwater...
AGTATTTTTCATCGCGACCGCTTGATAGTCAAATTTCGGCCTTGTTGTCCCCTCAAAGTCGACCTATAAAAGACTTGGAATCGCTTAAGTCAGAGATAGCAGCCTACAACCAACTCCATCAAAAACCAACCTGTCCACTGTTTTGGGGAGGATATCAACTAAAACCAGACTATTTTGAATTTTGGCAAGGTGGGGCGAACCGCCTCCACCAAAGGCTAATTTTTGAACAAAAAGACAGTCAATGGATTAAGGGGCAACTTGCACCCTAATCCATTGACTAAATAATTCTACTGACCCAAAGCCATTTTATTCAGGTCGTTAACAAACTGCTGAATTGTCACATCCTCGAATCCCTTTTCACGGGCGGCTTCCTCCAGCGTACCCCATATAGGTTCACCGCACATGATGCAACGGATTCCTTTTTCCATAAGATAGCGTACCGAAAACGGATAGGTTTCCACCAACGATTCTATACTTATTTCTTTGGTAATCATTTTTTTAATCTAATGTGTGTACTACAAGTCCAGACCTCAATTTGGGTTCAAACCAGGTGGTTTTTGGAGGCATAATTTTCCCGCTGTCAGCGATATCTATCAACTGATTCATGCTCACAGGATAGAGAGCAAAAGCAACCTTCATTTCGCCACTATCGACACGGGTTTTCAACTCGCCCAGCCCACGGATACCTCCAACAAAATCAATCCGTTTCGAACGGCGTAAATCATCAATTCCCAGCAATGGTTCAAGCACTTCATTGGTAAGAATAGTCACATCAAGCACCCCAATAGGATCATTGTCGTTGTAAGTACCGGCATGTGCGGTTAGCGAATACCAACGGCCATCCAGATACATGGAGAAATTATGTAAGGAATTGGGTTTGTAAATATCGGTACCCATATCCACAACTTCGAAGCGTTTGGCTAATTCGCTGATAAAATCCGCTGAAGATAAGCCATGAAGGTCTTTTACTACGCGATTATAATCGATAATGGTAAGTTGATTGTCAGGAAAGTGCACGGCCAAAAAGAAATTGTACTCCTCTTCGCCTGTGTGATTTCTGTTATTTTCCTTTTTTTCGTTACCCACCAGGGCAGCGGCAGCGGTACGGTGGTGACCATCAGCCACATAGGTTGAAGGCAATTTCCCGAACAAGGCAATAATTTGTTTAATGATAGTAGGGTCACTAATTACCCAAAAGTGATGACCAACGCCATCATCAGCAATAAAATCATATTCAGCAGCTTGATTTTTAATGATGTTATCTACAATTTCGTCGATCGCCTCCATGGCGGGATAGGAAAAGAAAACAGGCTCCATGTTGGCATTGGTAATGCGCACATGTTTCATTCTGTCCTCTTCCTTATCCGGGCGGGTAAGTTCGTGCTTTTTTATCACATTGTTCATGTAGTCGTCAACACTGGCACAGCCTACTATGCCATATTGTGTTTTCCCAAACATGGTCTGACCATAGATATAAAGCGATTTTTGATCATCCGGGGTAAGCCATCCTTTCGATTTAAACTCCTCGAAATTTGATTTAGCTTTGTCGTAAACCTCCTGACTATATAAGTTAATGCCTTCAGGGAGATCTATTTCCGGCTTAATAACGTGCAGCAACGAATAAGGATTACCATCAGCTTCAACTCTGGCCTCTTCGCTGTTTAACACATCGTAAGGACGACTGGCCAGCAGTTTTACGATTTCTTTTGGTGGGCGGAGCCCATTAAATGCTCTAAGTGTAGCCATAATTATTTATTTTAAAACAGATATAATATTTCTAGTCTTCTTCGTAGATATCATCAAGCTCATTGCCGGCAGCATCACCGAAGTCGTGATAGTTTGGTTTAAACGCTCCACCGTTGCCTTTGCCTTGATAATTATAGTTACCGTTGCTACCATTTCCATTGGCACGTTGCAGGCTGGAGATGAGTGCACCGATCATTTTAGTCATTTCCATCAACTGGTTTCTTGACTCTTCTTCGTACAGTTCGGCGATATGGCTTTGTTTTCTTGCCAACATGGTGAACACCAGGCACTCGCGGATAGCGCTTTTGGCCATTTTTAAGTAGTAAATGAACTGACTCTTATTTCTTGCCGATCCTTCGGCAATGAACAGAGCAATATTTCGGGCTGAATCGTTAAAACGCAGCGAAAACTCACTTGGATCGTTTGCAGGAAACAAGGAAGTTACATCCTGAACCCAGGTAATATAATCCAGAGACTTATGGTAAATTCGCAAATCTTCGAAACGGAAAAACGTTCCGGTTTTCTCAGTTTTTTCAAATTTTTCTGTTTGACTATGCATGGCAATGTATTTTTGGTAATTTGGTTTTCAGATAAACAATTATAGAACGAAAGCCGTTTGGCTTTCGTTCTATAATCAAAGTTTTTTTAGTTATAATTCAGGCAACTATACAGGAGATTAGTTTACCTTAAAAGTGATATCCCCTTTATTGATAAAGTTAATGATTTGACGGGCAGCTGCAACTCCGGCGTTGTTGTTGGCCTCGGATGTCTGTGCCCCCATTTTCTTAGGGGTAAAGAAACAGCGGTTTCCATACTTTTCCTCGAACTGTTGTTTTTGGTCGGGAGCAATATCCGAGACATATTTAAAAGAATCCGATTCGGCAAACCACTTCAACATACCCTCTTCGTCGATAACCTCCTTGCGGGCAGTATTGACCAGCATAGCGCCTTTCTTTGTTTTTGAAAGCAGGTCGTAGCCAATCGATTTCTTGGTTTCGTTGGTAGCTGGTATATGCAAACTGATGTAATCGCATTGCGCATATAGATCTTCCAGTTTTTCGACACACCCGACGCCATCTGCAATCATCATTTCAGCTTTCACATAGGGATCAAAGGCATATACTTCCATTCCAAAACCTTTGGCAATGCGGGCCACATGCTTTCCTACGTTGCCATAGGCATGGATACCCAGTTTTTTCCCCATAAGCTCAGTACCTGAAGTGCCGTTAAAGTGATTTCGTGCCTGATACACCATCATGCCCAAAGCCAATTCAGCTACGGCGTTAGAATTCTGTCCAGGGGTATTCATCACCACCACCTGGTGATCGGTAGCAGCTTTCAGGTCTACATTGTCGTAGCCGGCTCCGGCACGCACTACAATTTTTAACTTGGGAGCGGCTTTAATAACAGCCTCATCGATGATGTCGCTCCTGATGATAACAGCCTCCGCATCCGCTACTGCGTCTAACAATTGCTGCACATCAGTGTATTTTTCCAAGAATGCATACTCGAAACCCGCATCGGTTAAAACGTTACTTATTTGCTTTACAGCTCCTGAAGCAAAAGGCTTATCGGTAGCAATTAAAACTTTTGTCATGTTAGTAAGCTTTAGTCTTTATTTAAATATTTATTTGTATTGATTTTCAAACTCCTGCATAGTTTCAACGAGCGCTTTCACGCTTTCAATGGGCAGAGCATTGTAGGTAGAAGCGCGGAATCCGCCAACTGAACGGTGGCCTTTTAAACCAATCATTCCCTGAGCAGTTGCATAATCCATAAAGGCTTTTTCTTTGTCTTCGTGGCCATCGTTCATCACGAAACAAATATTCATCAACGACCTGTCTTCAGGATTTATAACGGTAGCTTTAAACAATGGATTGCGATCAATTTCATTGTAAAGTAAGGCCGCTTTTTCGATGTTTATCTTTTGCATTTGGCCAACGCCACCGTTGTTTTTAAGCCACAACAAAGTTTGCAAAGCGGCATATACAGGCACAACAGGTGGTGTATTAAACATACTTTCTCCTTCAATATGTGTTTGATAACTGAGCATGGTAGGAATAACACGTGATACCTTTCCAAGGATATCGTTGCGCACAATAACGAAAGTAACCCCGGCAGGAGCTAAATTCTTTTGAGCCCCACCATAAATAAGGGCATATTTCGAAATATCTACCGGGCGACTAAAAATATCCGATGACATATCGGCCACCAAAGGAATGGGAGAATCAATGTCTGTTTTTATTTCAGTGCCGTAGATGGTATTGTTGGTTGTAATGTGAAAATAATCAGCATCGGTTGGGATGGTGAAATTTTTCGGGATGTAATTAAAGTTTTTGTCTTCAGAAGAAGCCACCACGTTTACTTCACCAAACAACTTGGCTTCCTTAATAGCTTTTTTAGCCCAGACGCCGGTGTTCAGATAAGCGGCTTTGGTTTGTAACAAGTTAAACGGAATCATGGCAAATTGGGTACTTGCCCCTCCTCCCAGAAACAGAACACTATAGCCTTCGGGAATATTTAAGAGTTCTTTAAAAAGAGCAACTGCTTCGTCCATAACGGCAATAAATTCCTTGCTGCGATGCGAAATCTCCATAAGCGACAAACCTGTTCCTGCAAAATCGGTAATGGCTTTGGCAGTATTTTCAATAGTAAACTCCGGAAGAATGGATGGTCCGGCATAGAAATTATGTTTTTTCATTTGTTCAGAATTTATAAGTTCAACGTGAGGCAAAGATAGAGACAAAAGATCAAATTTTGTTATTTTTTTAACTTAGAATGTTTCTAATTACAAAGCTTTTAGCTATTTTAACACTTTTATCTTTCAAATTTACCATTGTCATGTGAAAACAATAACAATAGATTTAGTCCTAAAGAAAGACTTCCGCTATTTTGGATTTCCTCTGCACATCTCCCGGACTTCGACCTAATAAAATATGGTGTCACTTTTCTGATATGGAAATTGCACAATTTGTATCGCTACATCAAACAACTTACTATTTTCGCTTTTTTTTAGTCGTGAAAAAGAAATCCTTTACCTCCTCAGTGCTGGGACATGAAGCACTCTTGTTGCTCACCTCAATCATTTGGGGACTGGCTTTCGTTGCACAACGGGCAGGCATGGAGAGCATTGGTCCGTTTGCTTTTAACGGAATTCGTTTCATTCTCGGTAGTTTGAGCTTATTGCCGCTGATTTTATTCTTAAAATCAAAACCAAAACCCAACGGACAAATACGCTTAAATCCTCTTATAGCCGGGCTCATCTCCGGAATTATTTTATTTATAGCCGCTTCATTACAACAAGTGGGGATGGTATATACCACCGCCTCTAACGGTGGCTTTATCACCAGCTTATATGTTATCATTGTGCCCTTGTTGGGTTTGTTGGCTGGTGAAAGGCTAAACACCCAAACATGGATCGGGGCAGTGCTGGCTGTTGTTGGCTTGTATTTACTTTCTGTAAGGTCAGGGTTTAGCATAAACCCGGGCGATTTACTGGTTCTAGCCAGCGCTCTTTTTTGGGCTATTCATCTGATAATCATTGGATATTATTCCAATAAAACAGACGTACTCCTTCTGGCGGCTATTCAATTCGCCGTAACTGGCGTCCTCAGTCTGGCCGTTTCGGCGATAAGTGAGCAAACACAATTGTCGCAGGTAGTGGAGGCCGGCATCCCTATACTTTACGGTGGACTGATGTCGGTGGGTGTGGCCTATACCTTACAAATAGTTGGCCAACGCAAGGCACTTCCTGCCCACGCCGCTATAATCCTCAGTCTGGAAGCCCTTTTCGCTGCCATAGGCGGATGGATTATTCTCCACGAAAAACTTTCTCTTCAGCAAATAGCGGGTGGCCTGCTCATGCTTGCCGGCCTGATAGTGGCGCAGTTACATTTTAAGTCAAAAACCAGTCGCCCAAACACTTAATCACGCATGTCAGCACCGCGAATAATCTGAGAAGAGGCCGGATCCATAAAATTTCCTGAGAAGTCAACGCCCATAGAAACAACGGCCGTTCCATCGCCATATACTGTAAGGACTACATTTAAAAAACCTGACCTGTTTTTCGCCTGAATATCAAACTCGATGACTATGGGCTTATTGCTTTTTGCAGGAGGAGTGTATTTGTAGTTTGTAATCCAGCCGTTTATGGTCATACCGCCAAGTCCGTTGGTGCTAAAAGGCCCATAAGTGGGTACTTGAAAAGTTACAGAGTCGTTGTGTACGTACAAAAAGTTGAGCCGCCCCGAAAAGCTATTGTTGTCACCTATCTGTGTAATTTCAACCACGAAGTTTTTATTACTGGCCAATTCCTGGTACTGAAGCCACTGCGCTTCTTCCTGTGCTTTGGCTGCCAGCCTTTTTTCTTCTCTCTGCTGTTTTTTGGTTTCTTTTTCAGAAGAAGTGTTTTGTCCGTACAAACCGACAAAACCACCTGTTAACAGGACTAAAACCAATGTGCTTTTCAAAAATAATGTATTCATCGTAGTTGTTTTTTAGTTTAAAGCAAGAAACTCAAGTCGCTACCTTCCGGGTATTCTTCGGGAGTGCGATTAAAAGCGAACAAGCGCGCCGGACGGCTTCCGAGCAATTTCATCTGATTATTCTCCACCAACAACAAGCTGGCTTCGCGCAAGCCTAAAACAATTTTCTTTTTGTTCACCACAAGAAACTCCTCGATGCGCTGCTGCCGTGTTTCACCTCCATGTCCTTCCGGATTGGCATCCAGGTAATGGGGATTTATCTGAAACGGGATCAGGTTTAAGCAGTTAAAGCTCGCAGGCTGAATGATAGGCATGTCGTTTGTTGTCATGAGCGAGGGACAAGCCACGTTGCTGCCTGCACTCCATCCCATGTAAGGTGTTCCATTCTCCGCTTTTATTTTAATCGCTTCCATGATACCGTTTCGGTGCATTTCAGCCACCAAATGGAAAGTGTTTCCTCCTCCTACGGCAATGGCTTCAGCAGCATTAATCATGGCTACCGGATCGTTTGCCTGATGTACCGACTCGGTGTCAAAACCCATCGTACTCAACACGCCGGAAACCCTTTCGAGATAGCTATCGTATGATTTCTCCAGGCTTTCGGAATTAAGGCCTACCCCGGCATAAGGCACAAAGGTCACCCGTTTGATACCATTTTTTTTCAGGAAGTCGGAAATATAAGTTTTTGGCCATTCAAGATAGGGCTCCCCCACCATCGTGGAGTTACTGATCAGTAAAAGTCTTTTTGTCATCTATATTATTTTTTACAATTAATTTCTTTTAAATCTAACCTTACAAACCAAGCCATTAAAGCTGTTGTATCAGGAGTTTTACGATCGGATAAAAATAAACATTTTTACACAAACAGGAACTTAAAGGAGGCGGTTTTTTCGGTAAACCAACTTAAAATGACTGAACCAATGATCGTTAGCCACATATTCGTCGAGTGCTTCATCTACGCTTTTCGCTGATGCCTTATCAGCCTGAGCCAATCCGGCGGCAATTTGAGTTTGCAATCGTCTGGATTCCTTTCTTGATGCCCCCTGTTTTTTCGCCATATGGGCAAATTCTAGCGCTTTCCTATATTGTCCCTTTTCGGCAAAATATTCACCTGTGTACAAGGTCAGGATAGGTAAATGCTGGCTACTGACAAAAGTGGACAACCCCACCATTTTAATGCCGATGGTATCGAGACGCTCTGTCTGCACAAAATTACTCAATTCGACGTACCCGTCGATAAACAGTACATATCCTTGATTATACAGCTGTTTTTTCAGGAACTCGAATTGCTCGAGATAATAAACCAAATGGAGGCAGGTAGGCTCTACAGAATTGTAAAGCCGTAGGTTTGTTTCACACTCGGCATTTTCGGATAGTATGTTTTGAATGGATTGAAAAGCTTTCACAGCAGACGCATAGGATTTATTTTTGAGTGCTGTTCGTATCTCGGCTACCCCATTATCCACTTTTTGCTGCACAACCAGGCACTTCCTGCTATCCAATTCATGGTAGACCTCGGCAATCAGGTTTACGATCCCGGTATTTCTCCCTTTCAGATACCGTCTTTCAATGTCTTCGGTTTGTGAAAGCAGCGTTCTGGCCTCGTCGAGCCTGAGTGCCCAGATGTGGTATCTCACTTTTTCAATCCGCTCTGTTATCAGTGCAGTGGACACCGTTTCGAGCCGTTGATTTATTTCATTCCTGGCATATTCAGGCAGCCAATTTCCGATTTCTGAAGCCAAAAGCAGCTGATCGAGAGCCACACGGGGTTGTTGCGCTTTAAGCAGCTCATCGCTCTGCGCCAGATTGATTTGAAACAACTGCTCAGCTAACATCAAAACCCGATCTTCCTTTCCCGTAAGGTAAACCTTGTATTTCAAATAAAAACTATTGATGACCGCCATCTGGTTGGCAGCGTCCGGATACTGACCATCAGAAATCATCAACTCAAGGGTGTCGGCATACAGGTTAAAAAGATACAGGCATGAAGTAGAAAAATCCACATAAAAAACTTCCTTACAATCACTTCCAAACTTTTCAACCAAAGGAAGGCATACGTTAAAGTGGTAAAGTCCTGATTCGGGGAGAAAAAGGACTGGCGACATTTTGCCGATTTCGCCGATTTCGTTAAATAAAAGGGGCAGGGCCGAATCCTGTGCTTCAAAGCTCAAATAAAAAGATTCGTTCAGATCAATCATATCATAGGCTTTTTGGAAATAGGAACTAGCCAAACCCGGATTTCCATTAGCCAGAGCCATCCGTCCGACTTTTAAATACGAGCCGGACACGCCGTCAAAAGCCTGCAAATAAACCTGTTGAAAAAAACGGTCTGAGCCTACATTCAACTGCTCAACCACTTGGGTCGCATTCCTTAACAAAAGCAAAGCCCCGGCATAATCCCCCTTGTCAACCTCAGCCTCACCGGCCATAACGAACGAGCGGTAGGCACATCGACCAATTTCGGTCACAATTTCTATAGGGAGTGCTGTTTTGATGATCTCCATTTCATCATCGCTCTGTGCAATGGAAACCATCTGTAGCCAGGCCGATGCCTGTGCAGGCTGCATTTGTTTCGATTGGGAGAGATAATAATTGCTCAGGGAGGTCAGCGCTGAACAAAACGCCTCCACCTGAAACGATTGCTCAGGCTCATTCCCCTCCTTATGCTCCATACTCAGCGTGGTCGCCCTTTTTTCATAACGACTGATTCTGGCCCACAAGGCTTTCACCTTCTTTGGATCAACACGGTCGAAATGCAACACGCGGAAACCATTCCAGCGTTCAAATAAATGAGATAAACGGGCAATCTCAATACGGTCGAGTAACAGGTTTTCGAGGGATCGTTTGCTATCGGCAGCAAAGGTTTCATATTTGGTGTTTAACTCCGTAAGTAAAGCAGAAAAGGAATAATAAGAGAAAACCAGATCGATCCACTTTTTTAGTGCCACTGGCTGACTTTGCTGATAGGCAAACTTCTCATTTACAGCACGCACATCAATTTCTCCAATGCTATGACTCAGGAACCCGGTTACGTCAACATTAGCCCACTGGCCATTTGTAAAGCACGAAACAACTAGACTTCCCCGCGCATGACGGCCGTTATAGAACTCAATATCAGCAACTACTACCTCAGGCCACAACAAGCTGTCAACGTCAAACCCCTCAAAAGTCAGGTTGCCCGAGATATCCTGACGATGAAACCGCATCTGCAGCGTGTACCTCCCGTCGCTTTCATGTAAAACCTGCATATCCAGCTGACCGGAAATGTTAATTTTAATGTCCTTTAGATAAACATTGAAAGAAGCTGCCAGCGTTGACCACATCAGGCTACCAGGCTGATCATCGGACAAAGTAGCATAACTGATCAAAGCCTTGGTTTCCTTATTAGTTTTAAAAACCTGCCCATAAGCAACGGAATTTAAAAACAAGCACCCAATCAACAAAATGCGCACAAACGCCATGTTACAATTTTTTGGCAAAGGTACGTAAGCAAGCTGGCATGAATAGGCGGGCAGCTCATTTTTTTTGTTCGAATATCAGGTTTCAATCCACTTTCACTAGCATTTTAACAGTTTCGTGAAGACGTTCTTTCATAATTGGTTTCGAAAGATACTCATCGCAGCCGGCGTCGAGGGCTTTTTCTCTGTCGCCCATTATGGCATACGCCGTTTGTGCTACCACCGGCAACTCCGGAAACAACCTTTTAATTAATCGTGTGGCCTCATAGCCATCCATTCCGGGCATTTTCAAATCCATCATGACCACGCTAATATTTGGATTTGATTTACATATTTGGACAGCCTCGTGACCTGATTTCCCCCAAACAGACTTAAAACCTATTTCCGACAACATAATTGAAAGGAGTTGAAAGGAGTTCTCTACATCGTCGACTATTAAGGCTATTCTTTTCCCATCGTTATCTATTCCCACATTCGTTATATCGTCCTGCTCCTTTTCCTGACGGGGTGTAGCCACAATTCGGAGTTTATCAGGAATGATGAAGTAGAACTGAGTGCCCTGGCCGGAATTTGACTCAAGCCAAATACGCCCACCCATCATTTTCACCAGGCGAGCTGCGATGGTGAGGCCTACCCCGATGCCTCCAAAACGGCGGGTGTAGGTATCATCCACCTGTCTGAAAACATCAAAAATATAGGTTTGTTGCTCCGGTTTTATGCCAATACCGGTATCTTTTACAAAAAACTGGAGAAAATGCTGCCCACCTTCTTCGATCATTTCGCACCCAACGGCGATATGACCTTGTTCGGTAAACTTCAATGAGTTTTTTATTAGATTTAAAATAACCTGCTTCAGCATTTGTCGATCAGTTTCAAGAACAACATGACCCAACCGGTCGATCTGATTCCAGTTGACTACCAAATGGCCTTTTCGCATTTCAAATTGCTCGGCTGTAACCACAGGCTTTAGCTCACTGATGATGCCGGAAAGTTCGATGTTTTCGATTTTGGGCAGAATACTGCCGTCCTCGAGAAGTGTAATGTTCAGAATGTCCTGAACAATTTTCAGCAAATGTTCGCCACTTTCGTGAATAGTTTGTGCATAATCGAGTACATCCTCCTTACTCATGTTGTCATCGAGCAAACTACTGAAACCAATGATGGCGTTTAAGGGTGTACGTAACTCATGCGACATGGTAGCCAAAAAAGTCGACTTCAGATGATCCGATTCTTTTGCCTTGGCTAAGGCTTCCTGCACCTGACGGTCGGAATCGTAGCGACTGTGCAACTGACTTAGATAATAAGCTATAACCTCCATCATTTCCATGTCCTGCTCATCGAAAGCCTTTTCTTCGTCATAATTGAGCAGTACCACAGCGCCAACAGCTTGGTTTTTATGCTTAATCGGTACACCAAGCCACGATTTGCACAGCACATCAATGGCCTGTATCTTGCTCTCAGACTGTAGGATAATCATATCCTCCCGATTGGCAATCACGGGCTTTGCAGAATGGGTAACAAAGCGCAAAATATCCAGACCGGAGTCGGCCTGCAAGCGTGTCAAACTTTTCTCGTCGGGATAAACAAATGAGGGGTCGCCGGCCTTTTCAGAAATCATAGCCACGTAGCAGTGTGTGGCCACCCGTGCTTCAACCAACTGCATATGAATATATTCGGAAATAAATGGAATACGAACAGGGGAACTGATTTTGTCGGCGATTCGGTGAATAATCTTTCTGGTGATCTCATTACGCCAAATCATCGTAATATTCTTACCGAAATACAGAATCTCAATCATTCCTTTTTCGCTAACCAGGCTGGAAACCTGAATATCAATTAAAAGCTCTTTTCCATTTTGTGCCAAAAACACAATCCTGAAGGTCAGGCTTGTGCCTTTTACAGCCAATTTGAGTTTTTCGTGCATTTTTTTATGAAACCTTTCAGGCACGAAGTGAAAAAGAGACAAGGAATCCGATGCTCTGGCTTCGTATCCGAGAACCTGTAAAAATTCCTGATTGCAAAAGGTAATTCGTCCAAACTGATCGGTAGTCCAAATCATATCGCTTGAGTACTCCAAAATCAAACGGTATTTGGCTTCAGCCTCCTTCAGGTTGATATTCATTTCACTTAACTCCGCTGATCGCTCGGCAACCTTGGTCTCCAGTCCCTGGTTGGCCTGGGCGGTTCGTTCTTTCTCGTCTAACAGC
>Ga0180009_10006786_pt1 | contig 11894 bp, 17 predicted proteins | sample OS_PC_MetaG_FD_123537 | JGI IMG/M metagenome (GOLD analysis project Ga0180009, IMG submission 123537) | Groundwater microbial communities from the Aspo Hard Rock Laboratory (HRL) deep subsurface site, Sweden - OS_PC_MetaG | ecosystem: Environmental > Aquatic > Deep subsurface > Groundwater...
CCTGTTTACCTGTTTACTTTCTCACGGGATGTTGGATGGGCCGTATTTTGAATAGGTTGCGTCAATATAGGCTCTGGCTTCGGCAGGTGTTTTACCGTCTCGTAACATCCGCATGACATCTTGGGTAATATCAACACAGATCGAACAGCCGAGGGAGTGGTTGTCGAATGTGATGTTGCCCTTATCGTCCACATTGGAAACATAACAGTCATAATTTGATGTGTGTCCAATATCTCCACAGCCGCAATAGCATGGAGTATCTTTCATCACGTCTGGGTTGACAGAAGCAAATTGATAGGCTTCCTGCACAATAACTGGGGCAGATTGCACTTCGGCGGGCATTTTGTCCAGCGGCATCATATAGAGATGAACGGATGTGCTTGATTGCGCCGAACAGGCGGGCAGGCTGGCGATCAAGAAAAGACCAGCGATGAACAAAAGGGTAAATTTACGGATGAAGTGAGACATGTCAACTCCTGTGGAGAGAGTATATTTTTGTGATGTGTATATATCATACCTTTGCTTAAACGCAACCATAAGCGCAGGATGGCGGAGCAATCCATACGCAAATGGCTTATGATGAATGTCATTGCAAAAAATGAGGCTCCATAATAATTGGAGCCTGACAGATCAAGAAATATGGGTGTATCTCTGTAATTGTGACTGAACGGTGATTTATTGGCTAAAAACCACCCAGAAACTTATAAAAATTGGGCACGGTTCACGAAGGCCCGATTTTGGGCTGGTAACACTTTTACAATTTGCGCAAGAATCGTGCCAGCTTTTCGGCCCTATCTGGCGTCTAGAGCTTGTGTAGCCAAAACAAGCCATATATGGTGGTTTGTGTGAAAGGCCAGCGGCCAAAAAGTGTAAAGCAGATTCTTGCTTGCAGTGAACCTTGCTAGAAAATGAGTACTTGGTCAGCCTCCACTGTCCATTGTCCTTCCAAATCGAGACTGCCGTCCAGCACACCATCAATCCTGAGTTCAGGCTCGAGCCCGCGAGCCTCGCAACAGGAGCCTCAGGTGGCAACCTGCCCCCGCTGGGCAAGCGACTTGATCATCCGTTCCACGTTGTAGTAACCATCGGGTGTCTTCTGTCCCTTGCGAGCGCACAGGACACCGTCGCCAGTGAGGAAGACGCGCACCTGCGCCTCTGGTTTCTTGACGAGGTTGAGCGCCAAACGCAGGGCGTTATACGGGCGTTCGTTGCCGTACGGTGCGTCGTTGATAATGAAAAGGTATTTCTTCGCGATGTCAGCCATGAAAATTGTTCTCCTATTGGGGGTTATGCGCGCGCGGCTTCGACCAGTACCGCGCCAGTTTCCAGGTTTTCCAGCAACACCTGCCGCATTAGATCACAAGCCTGGATGATCTTTGAATTGCTCAGTCGGTAATAGCTATTCAGTCCCTCCCGCCGCGCAACAACAATACCCTTTTGCCGCATCAGCCCCAAATGCTGAGATAGATTGGCCTGGCTGATTTGCATGGCTTCCGTCAATTCGGTCACTGATTTTTCGCCATCACGAAGATGGGCGATGATCTCCAGCCGCTTGGGGTTGGCGAGCGTCTGACAGATGCTGGCGTGCCACCCTGGCCTGGAGCCAGTGCAGGCTGAGACACTCCCGAAAAGCATCGGGACAGGTGAGACACTAGACCTCTTGCAAAAGTACAAATCGGCGCTAGAGGGCGCCTACCTACGCTCAAAAAATGATTGCCAATCCGACCCACGCACGCAATTTTCACACTTCGTGGTGAACATTGTTCATGAAAACTCAGCGGTAAAAATTGACGCCACCCCACTTACCTGAAAAGCCATCAAACCAATTCAGCCAGCAGACTTCTGCTGGCTGAAACATGGCGCTATAAAGCGTTTTTCTTTCTGTGTGCAACCTTTATTTAGGTGTGTTTCATTTCAATGGAAACCGTCCCGCAGGTTTGTGGAAAAGCAGTCAAATTGGCTCAATTCACCCTGCGGGACGTTCTACTCATTTGAAACACCCCCCTTATTTCAATGCCGTGCCGCAATAGGGGCAATTTTGCCAGTCGGCCTGCGAGCCCCGTGCACAATTGGGACAGGTACGCCCAGAGGATGGCGGAGTCGAATCGCCGAGAGTCCGCACCAGCCAGGCTACGCCCAGCACTGTCAGCACGATGAAGCCGATAGGAATCAGCCACATGAAGATCATCCCGATCCATCCGAAGGAAGAGTATCCCCAGCCGCCTATCATGCCGGGTCCCATCATGCCCCAGCCGCCATAGCCCCACCCGCCAAACAGGCTTGCGCCGAGGATGAGGAGAGCAATGATCCCAATGACCACGACAACTGACCAGTTGATTTTTTTGTTCATGTTCTTATTTCCTTCTCTGTGATTTCAAAATTCTACCCCCCTCTGTCCCCCCATTTGCGCTGCCGAAAGTTGGATTTGACAGATAGATGAAGGCGCAAATGGGGGGATGAAAGGGGGGTGCCGATCAATGCTGCGCGGCGTGTCCCTGCGCCTCACCAAGCGGCGATCCGCAGTAAGCACAGGTACTCCAAGACGAGTCAACCTTTTGGCCGCAGGCTGGGCATTCTGCCGTCCGTAAACTCATGCCGCAACTGGGGCAGAAAGCATATCCATGTTGCAGGGGAAAACTGCAATGCGCGCACTGCCGCTTGGAAGCGGCGGGGGTAACAGCGACAGGCGCAGTCCCAGATTGCGGGACGGGCTGGTGTCCTTCATGGTTCATCGTCGCGTGCATCAACATACATCCACACGTGGCATAACTCCTTACAGAGTCTGTCCGCAGTGCGGGCAGTTCTTCCAGTCGTTCTGCGCCGGTTGGTTGCAGTGCGGGCAGGCGCGGCTGGGAGCAGGTTGCTTTCAGACGCTTGAATTTCTCCTGTTTAACCTGCGGGACGGTGAGTTCTTGATAACCCAAGTATATCAGCCAAATGTGAAGGATGTGTGAAGTTCGGATAAAGGGTAAGTGAAAGATTGCCTGTTTGAAAACGTCCCGCAGGGTATCCTTGAAAACAAGCCTGTTTTGAAGAAGCCTGCGGGACGTTTTGCTAGTGTTGGTGAGCCTGTTCTTTGCCGAGATACTTTTTAGGGTTTTTGTCAAAAGCCTTCTTACAGCCGAGCGAGCAGAAGTAATACGTCTGTCCGTTGTACTCGGATTTGCCAGCCGCGCTCGCGGGATCAATGTCCATGCCGCAGACGAGGTCTTTAACTGTGGTTGCCATAGTTGCTCATTTTGATCGGATTATGCACCTGTTGCATACGAGAGAGAAGCGCAAAGCGGCGTATGAAGAGATAGGCAAAATGGCCTGGCGGATTGACCGTCATGCCGCATACGGGGTCTTTGACCATAGACTTAACTCCTGGTACAACGCGCCCGTCTTTCCCAACCGATCCAGCAAAATAGGATAGGTCAGCCCGAATGCTAGGGCAAGGATTTCAGGTATTCGAACAAGTCAGCCAGATCGTCATCGCTGAGTTGCCAGCGGGGCATATCCCGGCTGAGCAGATCGCCGTCAGGATGCTGGCCGAGGACGACTGCCTTACGGAAGGTCTCCAGATCGTATTCCTCGCTATGAGCATCGCTGCCATGTTCCTCTGCTTCGTTCGCCAGCGCGATATAGCGGATGTCCGGCGCATCCATCCATTGCATGTGCATCATGTGAGGGACGCCGCGCCCATCCACGCCGTGACAGGAGACGCAGGCCAACCGTCCGCCCATCATTCCGCCAAATCTTGGGCCGCCGCTGTAGGGGATGTATTCACCCTTATCATTCGTCCCTATGAAGTAAATCCGCTCACCGTTGGAAGCATAGGCGTTGCCCCATCCATTTGGAAGTGGCCCCCTATCACGAGGAAATATACCCACCGGCCAGTAAACTCCACATGCCAATACCAGAAAACCGCCCAGAAGAATCAGCAACAGCGGTTTGGGTTTCACGAGTCCTCCTTGCCAACACGGGTTACGATCATTTTGAAAATTCCACCTACACCCAAATTTTCAACTTGCTCGATCTCCAACCCAGCCTTGCGGACGTTCTCTACCGTGCGGCGGTTGATGTTGTCGCCCACCAGGAACACGACCAGCGAGTTGAGCCAGTCCATGAGCCTCCCCAGCACGGGATGGGACGAGCGCACATGCTCGAGCAGCAACACCTTCCCGCCAGGTTTAACGACCCGTTTCATCTCCGCCAGACCAAGCACCGGGTTTGGCACAGAGCAGAAGACAAAGGTGGCAAGCGCCACGTCGAAGGATGAATAGCGACCACAATCTCGCCTGCCAGGTTATAAACGTTGGTATAGCCCAGCCTTACCAATGTTTCCGAGGCAATGGTGCTCATGCGCCCGCTACGGCAGTAGAGTACGATTTTGGCGTTTTTGTCCGCCGTTGCAAGACCAAACATGACCACAATCACACCCCCAATGCGCCCAAGCGCGTATTTGTATTCGCCGAATAATTGACCAAGAACCGTTACCGAACCGCCCCAGCCGACAATAAAAACAAACGAGAACCCTGCGACGAACAGGAGCGCATGCAAGAATATTTTCAGTCGTTCACTTTGAGAGGGAGCCAGCGGGGTTACTGTGTCTGTCGTCATGAATGCGCCTGCAATAAATGGAGTTTGACAATCATAAGCAAAAACCCGCCTCTGCATGAGCGCAGGATGGCGGGGAAATGAATAGGCAGAATGGCCTATGATCTTAATCGTCAAGCGTTCACAAGCGGATCTTGTGCATGGTTTCCTTTCCCGGTGCGGCCTCCACTTCCAGCTTCGTCGTCACACAGGTATCTCTTCCTTCAGTTTTGTCGTAGGAGCGATCAGGAATATCAGGTTGTCCCAGAGAATGTGGCTGACAATCAATGCGCCAAGCGGCATGCCCAACCCGTACAGCCCACTCCAGAATGCGCCCGCCACTGTCGCCGCGCCGACCAGCGTGAAGTTGCCGCTGGCAATGTGTACACCGCCATAAGCCGCCACACCCATCAGCGTTCCCCAGAAACGTCCAAAGCGCTCCATCAGCCCGTCCTGCAAAAAACCCCGCCAGAAAAACTCCTCGGCAGGGCCAATGACCAATCCCAGGCGCGCCATCAATTCTTTGCGCGGGCAGATGCGCTTCAGTTTGTAGATTTCATCGATCTGTTCGCCGCCTTTCGGCACGACAACGCGCGAAATGCGGTCTCCGATGTGGAAAATGCCGTAGAGTGCCGCGGCAGACCCAATTCCGAGGAAGATGTCTTTCAGTCCGATGCGTGTCTTGCGCAACTGGGGCTGGGTTGCCAGCGCCAGCGCGCCGAGCGACAGCCCGGTGCCAGTCATGCGCTCCCAGAACTTTTTGCGCGGGCCGCGGAAAGTCAACATGAAGAATCCCGCCGCGAGTACCGCGCCGAGACCAAGCAGAGGCAGGGATTTTTTCACGCAACGTCTCCCAATGCCAACCCAATCACATACAAAACGCCAAAGGCCGCGTGGAGTTGGGCGGTCTCAAGGTCAATTTTGGCAATCGCGCGCTGTTGACCGTTGATACCCAGTTCGGATGAGCGGATTGAACGCACCAGGAAGGGCATGGATAGCAATGCCAGCAGGCTGGTTTCGGGCAGTGCATGAAAGAGCACTGCCAGCACCACCGTCAGATACGCGCCCGTTACCAGCGAGATGTAAACGATGTGCGCCCACTTGCGGCCCATGAGCGCCGACAGTGTGCCGATGCCAAAGCGCGCATCATCGGTTATGTCGCGCCATTCATTGCCATGCAGGATTGCCATGACCAGCAGGCCGATCGGGATGCTGGCAATCAACGGCGACCAGCCCACCCCGCCGGTGATGACATAGTATGCGCCCATTACCATCAATGGCCCCATCAAGGTGAACACCAGCGGCAACCCCAGCGCCTTGTATTTAAACTGGAACGGCGGGGCTGTATAACCATAACCAAGCACCAGGCCGATCAAACCCAGCAACGCCACCTGCCAGCCGCGCAACGCGATCAGCGCAATGCCGAGCAAGATCGCCAGCAAGAACGATCCGCCCACTAACCCAAAGGCTTCTCTTTCAGTCAAACGTCCTTTAAGCAGTGCCATGCTGGCGCGCGGCGACGTGATCGAATCCACGCCGTTGCGCACGTCGTAAATCTCGTTGGTCACGTTCGTACCCACATGCAACAACATCGAAGCCGCCAGGGCCAGCACGAAAGCGGTCGGGTCAAATTTAGATTGTGCCAGTGCCAGCGCGCCAGCCGCCAGCACGGGGATGGCAGATGCTGTAAACGAAAATGGACGCGCAATCTCCACCCACGCGCTGAACCTGCGCCAGGCGCGATCGACAATACTCAGGCGGTCGTCCGGGCGCGTCACAACGGACCCGATAGCGGATACCGTTTCCCGAGAGGGAGCCGTCTCTTTGGCAGATAGTGAGCCATATAGCGCCGCGGCTTCCAACGTCAGTTGGATCTGGTCATCCTCCTGCACAACGGGCTGGATGATGGGCGTGTTCATCCCGGCTTCATTGAAACGCACCGCGCCTTCAGCAACTTCCTCAGGCGTCCCGCACAGCATAAAAGCATCCAGCATATCGTCAGGGATTAGTTCGGCGGCATTGTGATAATCTTCCACGCGCCAGGCAGCCATGATGCGATCGCGCAGTTCAGGCTCGAAGCCTGCCTGTTGCAGGGAGAAGTTCGAAAGTACGCTCATCATGTAGATGACGAACGGCTCGCGCTTGGCGCGGTTGAGCGCCTCACGACGGGATTTGTCCACGTGAGTGAGCAGATAGCCCGCCACGTCCACGGCACGTTCGTCACGGCCCGCGTCAATGGACGCCTTGCGCAGTTTGCTGATCAGCCGCTTCATATTTGGGATGGACTCGGCGGGACGCGCCAGATAACCGTCCGCTTTTTCCCCAGCCAGTTGCAGGAACGGCGTGCGATACGCGGCGATGTAGATCGGCACGCGATGAACAGGTGGATACATCGGTTGGATCGGGGGCAGGTTGGGCGTCGCGGAGGGGATGCGTTGCCCGGCCCACATGGCACGCAGCATATCAATCGCTTTGCTGACGCTTGCCACGCCATCCTCCGGGCTGTACGGGATGCCCAATTGTGCCAGCCGCAATGGCAGGGCTGTGCCCAATCCAAGGATAACGCGCCCCGGCGCCATCTCGTCCAGTGCCGAAACGGTCATGGAGATCAGGACTGGCGTACGCGTATACGTGCTCAATGCCCCCATCGCAACGCGGATATCGGATACTTGCGCGGCAATCGCAGAGGCATAACTGACAGCATCCCGTTCGTAAAGACTGTCGTGCATCCAGACGGAATGCACGCCGCGGCGGCGGGCATCCTCTGCCCAGCCGACCACGTCCGAGACTTTGCCGCGCGCGGCAAATCCTATTCCAACAGGGCGAGCAAGTTCTGACATCTTCGTCTCCATCTTACAGTAGAATAAAACTATTATACTTGGTTATCAAACATTTGAACCCGGACATATGTCACAATGAAAGGTGTCTCTATGGCACAATTAACTGATAAAGAACGTTCAGAATACGTGCGCGGCCTGTTCAGCGGTATTGCCCAGCACTACGACCTGATGAATTGTCTGATGACTGGCGGACAGGATATTCGCTGGCGCAGGGATGTCATCCGCCGCGCAGGTCTAAGCCCGCAGGCGCGCCTGTTGGATATCGGCGCAGGCACAGGCGATCTGGCAAGAGAGGCCAAACGGCAACAACCGGAGGCCAGAGTCGTCGCCGCCGATTTCACGTTGGAAATGATGCGCGTCGGCCAACGAAATGGGTTCATTACGAACTGGTCGGCTGTCGATGCGTTGTCGCTTCCCTTCCCGTCTAACTCATTCGACGCAGTCGTTTTAGGGTTTTTAATGCGCAACGTTGTCAGTGTTGAACGCGCGCTTCTGGAACAGTTTCGCGTCCTTAAAGACGGCGGGCGCATCGTTATTCTAGATACGACCCGCCCGCGGCGCAACCTGCTCACGCCCCTCATCTGGGCGCACATGCACCTCGTCATTCCGCTGGTTGGAGGATTGCTCACTGGCATCCGCGAGGCATATACGTATCTGCCTGATTCCACTGAGAATTTTCTTCTTGCCGAGCAACTTGCCTCTCGTATGACAACTGCTGGATTCAAAAGGGTTCGCTTCCAGCGGCGGATGTTTGGCGCTGTCGCCATTCACTGGGGCGAAAAATAAACGCTAATCAATTAAGAGGTGCCCACTGGGAGCAAAGTCGGTGGGACTCTTGGGCATTTGAAATCCAATTCCACGTCGCGCCCAAGCCGCTGTTCCTGCCCTGTGCGTTGAAAGTCCACTTGCAACATGTTGGTCTCGCGTGCCAGCATTTCGAGCGCGGTAACAAATCCCAAATCTTCAAGATAGATCGGGCGCAGGGCGCGTGTCAGGCGGCGCAGATTCTCGATGGTTTGTTCTGCGAGGCTTTCCAGTTCTTTGAGTGCCTGACGGCCACTTTGGTCTTTGATTGATTTCTGCGCCAACTGTACGCGCTGTTTCAAAGCGATCACGGACTGAATGGTGTCATCATGTAACTCGCGCGCCAGTTTCATGCGCTCTTCTTCCTGCGCGGAGGTGATTGCGCCGATGTAGTCGTGCAGTCCCTCCTGCGCGGCTTGCACTTTGCGCGCCATTTCGGTCAATTCCATTTGCAGGTGTTGCACTTCTGAAATCCCGCCAACGGACTCTTTGATCGCCTCGAAGTCGCCCCAGGCCAGCGCGGCGGCTTTGGCTTCCAGTCTCTGCAAAGGCTGGACGATTTGCTGCGCGCCAAACCATAGAGCGATCAACGCAAGGATAAAGGCAGGCACCAGCAAGAGCGGCGCCATTTGGGTTGCCTGCAAAGAGGGACTGACGACTGCCTCCCACTCTTCTTCCGCCACCAGCGCCCAGCCCGTCGTTGGGATGGGACTGTACGCGACAACGTGTTCACTCCCGTTCTTTTGAACATACAGGACGCCGTTCTCGCCGTGCAGGGCTTCGGTCACGCCTGGGTGGTCTGCTGGCAAACTGTCAGGCGCGAGCGTGCCGCTCACAAAGAGCAAGCGCCGCGAAGAATCGAGAAGATAAATCGTGGCTTGACTGTCAGCAGGATAGGAAGCAGAAAATGTTTTGGATGCAAGTGATTCGGGAGAGAACGCGCCAGCCATAATAATGTCGCGTGAGGAAGAATAGACTGAGACGATGACGAAGAAACGCTTTGAGTTTGGATCAAGAAATGGGGACGAAAAAATAGGCTTGGGGGCAGATGAAGAGGCGAGGGGGAGACTCTGTCCGTTTTGGGCAACCCAATCCCAAAGTCCAGTATGAGGCGTGCTCTTGATCAATTGTCCATCTGAATTAAAAAACGCCAATCCGCCGTCGAAGTCGGATGTCAGGTCTTTGTTTGTAAACGTCTCTTCGACTGAGCTCGAGAGCAGGGCAATGGTCGCGGCGCGATGATGCAATTCGGAGGCAAGCGCGGCGGCTGCGGATTGAACTGCACGCTGATCGCGTTCACCGACGAGGGCGCGCATATCCTGTTGGTGCATGGTCACGCTTCCAAAGGCGATCAGCAGGAGCAGAATGGTGAGCGGCAAAACGGTGAACGCGAAAAGTTGCGAGAGGCCGCGCCAACGTTGAACCATCCAGCCTGCCGAAGGCCTACTCGGCGGGACGATGTTATTGATTTAAAGGATGCCTCTATGTGAGGGAATGCAAACCAGACGATGCCGAACCCAGCCAGAAGTCCAGAGAAGACGCGCATGAAAGAGTTGAACGACCCGAGCGCGTCGCCCGCGTAGAATGAAGCGGGCAGAGAATTGTTCGTTAGCAAGGCCAGCCATTGATTCGTGTCGCGAAAGCCTTGTCCGATTCCAGCAAAGTCACTGAGCATGTGCGTGCCGCCATCCAATGCGAGGGGCAAAAGGAAGAGGACGAATCCCCACCACGGAAGCGGCTTGACCTTGCGGCGAAACGGCGACCACACAGCCAAATGCTGGTGTAAAACGAAATCATGCGATCCGACCAGGCGACCTTCCAGCCCATGTCCGCGTTGCCGATAAACTTGCGCAGGATGAGCGGGTTGATCGTATCCTGCCATGCCGCCTGGATTTCCGTGAGCGAGTACATGGTCTTCTGTCCGAAAAGAAAGAACGAACGCTCTGGCAATTGGTGACAGAAAAATGAATAAACAAAGTATACCGCTTTTCCTGCTCCGCTCCAGCCGATTTGCATGAAGATGGGCGCGAGAAAAGGAAGCCAGACCCAAAGGCCGTAGATAATGAGGAAGGTTTCAAGCCAATGGCGCGTCAGCCAAGTCCCGATGGAGCGGGCGGTCGTCGTTACACAGGGATTCCACCTGCCGCGCGTGCTGTATACCTGCAACGCGCTGGGGCTGGAGGCGGTCGGCGTGGAGGCAGACCGGCAACGCTATCAGTCCGGGCTGTTTCTCTACTGGAACCTGCGCGAACTGATCGCCACTGCCGCCGCGCTGTGGGATGTGCATGTCGCTCATCCCGTGCCGGTGCTGGGCAAGAAAGAGCCAATTTTCCCGAATACCAGCAGCCAATAGAAATGGCACAAAACCAGGAATGATATAATCGACCCAAAAGCGTCTGATGCAACGCAGGAGTGTGATGTATGGAGACAGCCGCAGTCGAAGTTCAATTAACACTGGCAGAAGATATTGCTCGAAAACTACATGCCATTGCACAAGCGCGTGGAACAACAGAAGCGATGGTGGTTGAACAGGCCCTCAGCCTGCTATTCGAGTTGGATGATACGCCCACTCTCACAGACTACTGGTTCTCAGTGTCATCTATGCGAGAAGACTGGGAGGCTATGCCCGAAGATTGGATTGCTGATGAGGTGAATCATGCCATACCGGCGCGGTGACGTTATCGCTGTGCCCTACGATTACAGCGATCTTTCGGGGAGTAAAGTGCGCCCGGCAGTCATTGTAAGCAGTGATGCCTATAATCTGACGCAACCGGATGTTGTCGCTGCCGGGATTAGCTCACAAATAGTAAATGCGAGACCATACGACCACGTTTTGACAAATTGGGCTGTGGCTGGATTACGCTACCCATCGCTCATTCGGGGGCGATTGCTGACGATTGAACAAAGCCCTATCCGCCGGGTTGTTGCGCCTGGGCGGGGATGACCAACGTGACCGCCAAGAGCGCGATGACAAGCCATACCAGATACTGGGAGGACTTTTTCATTGTCTCTTCTCCTGCACCGATTACGGCAGCGGCTCAACGTAACGATCCAGGCCGCGATTGCTGACAAACGGGATGAAGCCCAATCCCCGCGCCGTCTGGTAGACCCAGGCGACGTTCTGCGGCTCGAGGGCGTAATCCACCGTAAAGACCGGCAGCTTCCTCTGTTGGGCGATTTTCAGATAATCCAGATACTCCTCACTGCTGACGTGCAGCGTGCTCTCAGGGAAACCATCATACTGGCGGCGGCACTCCGGCGAGAGTGACTCGTAGTAGGCGGGCGTGTCCACGTCTACCTCGGTGCGCGGCAGCGGGCAGTCGCCCTCGGGGTCGTTATCCGCCCCGCCGTCGAACCAGACCTGCTCCTGGGCCAGCGCGTCGATTGCGGCCACATATTCATCATACTCGACCAATTCCGCGGCGTTCTGGGCGATAACCACACAATCTGAGCAGCGTCCCTTGACGAAAGCGCTGATCTCGCCCATCCACCCGATCATCTCCTGGACGGGATCCACGCCATCCTGTTCGGCGATGGCAACCACGCTCTCGTCCGAGTAAGCCTCGATCCAGTCTAGATAGACGCCGTCGAAGCCGGCCACCAAGATTTGCGACAGCAGACCGCCCTCGCCCAGCCAGATAGTTTGCCACTCGTCGTACCAGAACGCGACCG
>Ga0180009_10006787_pt1 | contig 11893 bp, 6 predicted proteins | sample OS_PC_MetaG_FD_123537 | JGI IMG/M metagenome (GOLD analysis project Ga0180009, IMG submission 123537) | Groundwater microbial communities from the Aspo Hard Rock Laboratory (HRL) deep subsurface site, Sweden - OS_PC_MetaG | ecosystem: Environmental > Aquatic > Deep subsurface > Groundwater...
GAAGGTTGCGGGACCACCGGCAGCATCAGTGGCCGTGCGGAACTGCATACCCTGAATCTGAGCCAGTGAGTAGGCGCCGGCCGCGACCACGGTCGTTCCGTCAACCAGTACCACATCACCCAGGCTGGCCGACGGGACCGCCGTGACGGCATAGGTCAATGTCTGTGCTGCCTCATCGGCACCACCACCCGGGCCATAGGCCAGGCTGCCCAGTCCCAGTGAGGTCAGACCGGAATCCTCCAGCACCGTGAGATCGCTTACCGTGCCGGCGCTGCGCACCGGAATGTCATTCACCGGAGTAATGGTTACCGTGATGGTCGCCGTATTCGAGTCCGCAGTGCCGTCATTGGCCTTGAACGTGAACGTATCCACATCCACACCGTTAACATCGGTGTTGGGTGTATAGGTATAAGCGCCGGTCGCGGGATTTGTGATCACTGCTGTACCGCTGGTACCGTTGGCAACAATGCTATAGGTCAGCAATACAGTACCGTCAGCATCCGTGGCTGCCAGTGTGCCATTCGTTGCGACATCTTCATTTACCGCCAACGTATCATCGGATGCCACCGGCGCATTCGCCGTCGGCACACTCAAAAGTACATCGACATTGCCTGTGCTGCCGTTGGCCACCGCCAGATCGAGTAGATTGAGACCGTCTAAATCCAGACTGACGACACCATTCGGCTGGTCACTGAGCGGATTGAACGGATAGTGAGTGACAGTAGAGAAGTCACCTGTTCCGTCACCTAAGAGCACAGTCACGCCAGTAGCGGCCGTCGTCGCGGGAACGGCGAGCTCATCGTCGTTGGCAACCACAACGTCAACAAACGTGTCGTTATCCAGGTCCGCGATCTCGATCGAATGCGGTTTGTTTGCCTGCACATCGGTTTGCGACAGGACGGTGGTGTTGAAGGTTCCGTCACCCAACCCCTTGTAGACTCTAACGGTCGTATTCGCATTGTAGTTGGCCAGAACGAGATCCAGATTCCCCGCCGGATCGTTCACACCATCTTCCATGGATGCAAGGTGAAGAGACCAGGGTCTGGCACCGGTTGAAAGTGTCTGAGAGGGAGTGAAGCCACCTGCCCCATCGCCCGTGAATACGTCGACAGTAGCGCCATCATAATTCGCCACGACCAGATCCGTGCCCAAGGCGTTATCCAAATTTCCCTGCGCAATGGAGGTCGGCTTGGCTCCTACCACTATCGGGGTCCCCGGAGTGAAGGTGCCGTCACCATCGCTGATTAGTATGTGTACGCTGTTGGTGGTTGCATTCGTAATCGCGACATCGAGGAAGGCATCGCCATTGAAATTCGCAATGACCGGCGCGGTTGGCTCGCCTCCCAGCGCGAGCGGCGATTCGGTAGGTTCCTCCGTGCATGTGCCATCACCATCGTTGAGATAGACCGTGACATTCCCACTACTGGTGTTCGGAATGACCAGATCATTAAACCCATCGTTATTGAGGTCCCCGATGGCGGCTTGGAGTGGGCGAGTACCAACAGGGTAGGATACAGGCGCAGAAAAAGTACCATCGTCGTTATTTATTAATACCGTCACTGTGCCATTCTTGTCGTTGACAGTGACCAGGTCGATACCGCCAAGGTTATCGATTTGGCCCTTGACGATGGCCTCGGGATCGGCTGCCGTTCCGTCAGGGGTGGCAACCGGGGTTGAGACAGGAGATGCATAACTCACGGGAGCCGCTATTACGTTGTTCGTATATATCAGAGAAATGAATATACCCAGAATAACGTTTACTACAGCGTGTTTTACAACCATTAATTGCTACTCCCTGCCCTGCTCTAAATTGAAAGGGATACCCCCCATGTATTGATGGCGCTTTGCGCGTCATTTCAGGCTGCGCACCCTATAATTGTAGTACATATATAATACGAATATCAGTACAGATGTAATCATCCACGCTCGCATCTGCAGTATTCAAAGAATACTTGGACAAATTGCTGAAAAATTTGTGACGGGGGACACACTGCGCGTGCGTTAACGGCGGACGAAGCAGTAGCTTTAAATTTGTCATCCCAGCTAGGGATGCTCTGATTTATTTTTTGAATCGTCATTGCGAGCGAAGCGAAGCAATCTCCCACTACGGCAGATCAACAACTTGGAGATTATTCGCTACGCTCACCCCTTCGGGGCCGCCCTGTGGGCGTTCCGCGCTCGCAAGCTCGCTTGTGCCGTATCGCTTTCACATAGAATCCCTTCGGGCTTCGTTATGGGTACCTTACCCTCTCGGGTCAAGGCATCCTCGCCATGACGGATTAATCAGAGGTTCCCTAGCTGATTCGCATTCCCATTAAGTGATATAGGTACCCGGATTGCGAAAATGACTCGGATCACGATAGCCGTAGGCACCCATCACGATAATTGCCGGAATAGCCCATGGACAACATCACTGCGGCCGCCCCCCATGACCTCGCACTGTGACTGACTGCATACTGGTGTCTGAGTCCTTCCAGGATAGGGCCGCCGCTGGACGAATCGCCGTTTCACATGCGATATGGCTAAATAGTTCGCGCGGCAAGAATTGTCCCATGCCCAGGCACTATGACTGATGTCTTCAATCACCGTATTATACCCATGGGATGAGGGCCGCCCCCCCGAATCAGCATTGTGTGTTGAGGTGCTGCTCATACCCACCGCAGGCTCGGCTATATGCAAATCATTCGCAATTCCGTACGCTAATGAGGCAAGGACCGCAAAATAAATGACAACAGGTGCGCAATGAAGAGAGACCTCAACGAACTGGAGAACACCGAATTTGATATCGTCATTATCGGCGGCGGTATATTCGGAGCCTGCGCAGCATGGGATGCAACCTTGCGGGGATTGCGGGTTGCACTCATAGAACAAGGCGACTTCTGCGGGGGAACCTCGGCTAACTCGTTCAAGATGGTTCATGGGGGGGTTCGGTACCTTCAGCACGCCGATATTTATCGGCTGCGCTACTCTTGTAAAGAACGCAGCGCACTGCTGCGGATTGCACCGCATCTGGTTACGCCCCTCCCCATTGTGATACCGACCTATGGCTATGGGGCCTCTGGCAAGGCGTTCCTGGGTGCCGGTCTGTATCTCTACGATCTGCTGACATTGGACCGGAATCGCGGCATTAGCGACAAGGAACGCAAGATTCCGCTGACGCAATTCCTGAGCCGCAAGAAGATCCTCGAACTGTTCCCTGATCTCAAGCAGGACGGGCTCACCGGTGGCGCCATGTTCAGCGACGGTCAGATGTATAACCCGACACGCCTGGTCCTGGCCTTTATTCAATCTGCGGTCGCGGCAGGCGCCAAAGCGGTCAACTACCTGGAAGCCGTGGGACTGGAACGGTCCGGCGACCGTGTCACCGGCGTACAGGCACGCGACACCCTAACCGGTAACCTGCTGTCCATTCGCGCCAGGGTCGTTGTGAACACCGCCGGCCCCTGGGCCGAGCATTTTCTGGGCGATGCAGCCAAGATGCCATTAGAAGCCAAGGGTACGTATTCCCGCGACGCCTGTTTTGTCGTCAATAGACGCTTACCCGGCAAGCAGGCGGTGGCGGTCCTCGGTCGCACGCGCGATCCTGACGCCGTGCTAAGCCGCCCGGCCCGTCATCTGTTCCTCGTGCCCTGGCGCAATTTCACACTGGTCGGCGTGTGGCATGTTGTCTACGATAAGCATCCGGATAAAGTCGACGTACCCGCTCAGGATCTGGAATCCTTCATTGATGAGATCAATTGGGCCTATCCCTCGCTCAATCTGACGCTGAAGGATGTCCGGATGTGGAATGCCGGCCTGGTGCCGTTCGGTATCAATGAACCGGGCGCGACCAACTTGAGTTACGGGAAGCGGTCGAATCTGATCGATCACCGGAAAACGCATAGCGTTGATGGCATGGTCACCCTGATTGGTATCCGCTATACGACGGCGCGAGCCGATTCCGCCAAGGCCATCGACATTGCCGTCGCCAAGCTGGGCGTGCAGGCGCCCCGTCGTGACTCTTCCAGCACGCCGATCATGGGCGGCGATATTCCTGATTTCGAAGATTTTGTACGCCAATCCATGACAAAACAACGTCTCGGGATCGATAGCGGCGTGATGCGCGCCTTGGCGCATAATTATGGTACGCGCCTGGATCACGTGCTGGCCTATACAGAAAAAGATCCCAGTCTCGCGCAAACGCTGGGCGACAGCACCGTCATCAAGGCGGAAGTGATCCATGCCATTCAGCATGAAATGGCCGTTACACTGGCCGACATTGTCTTCCGGCGCACCGATCTCGCCACCGGTGGCAACCCTGGAGACCAAATCTTACGCGACTGTGCAGATCTTGCTGCCCATGAACTGGGTTGGACGAATGACCAGAGGGAAGCCCAATTGCAGGAAGTCTACAAGCGCTTCCCTGCTTTTGAATCCGAGATTGCGGCAGGCTAATCTGCATGTCAGCTGATCTAATCGCGGTTTTTCCGGGAACCTCTACCATTGATCATTACCAAACGGGATGACACAAACTCCCCTCTCCCTAACCCTCTCCCCCGCAAGCGGGGAGAGGGGATACCCCCCCTCTCCCGCCGGGGCGGGAGAGGGTTGGGGAGAGGGTGGACACCGGCTTTCGCCGGTGTGACGAATTAGTAGAGGCGCCCTTCTGTCTACCCGGAATGATCAGCCTATAATTCGCATTTGCCACGGAATCACACGGAAGACACTGAAGCACAGTGCCTTCCTGGAGCGACTCTTCACCACCTTGCGGGTGATGGCGGTGTCGGCCTGAAGCTTATGATCTGGTCCGTGTTTTTCCGTGTGATTCCGTGGCTGAAATGATTTTTTTAGGATCAAATAACAAGATTGAGGATTGCAACATGAAAGTATTTATCACCGGCGGCACGGGCTTCATTGGATCGAGACTGGCCATCACCAGTCGGGAGAAGGGTCACGAGGTCGTTTTGCTGGGCCAGACCAATACGCAGGCCGAACAAGAGAATAATCAGCTACTGGAAAAACACGGCATCAAGACAACCCTGGCATCAATACTCGAAAAGGATAAGCTTGTTGAGTTGACCCAGGGTTGCGACGTAGTGTTTCATCTTGCCGCGGCGCAGCATGAAGCCAATGTTCCAGACGAGCACTTCTACAAGGTAAATGTGGAAGGCACCCGCAATATGCTCGAAGCCAGTGTGATATCGGGCGTCAAACGCTTCGTTCATGGAAGTACCATCGGGGTTTACGGTTCCGCGATGGAAGGCAGTCTCGACGAGAACACGCCGCTGCGTCCGAATAACATATATGGCGTTACAAAACGCGAGGGCGAACAGCTCGCGCTTTCCTTCAATGAGAAATTACCGGTTTCGGTCGTGCGTATTTCCGAGACCTACGGTCCTGGTGACCGCCGGCTGCTGAAACTCTTCAAGGCAATTCAGAAGAACGTCTTCTTCGTCATTGGCAAAGGCGACAACAAACATCAGCTGATCTATGTCGACGACCTGATTGACGGCATGTATCTCGCCGCGACCGACCCGAAGGCGATTGGGCAGGTATTTGTGCTTGCCGGCAAGGAAGTCCTGACCACGCGGGAAATGGTCGACACCGTGGCCGGATGTCTCGGCACGCGCGTCCCTGGGCTGCATGCGCCGATGCTGCCCTTTCTGGTTGCCGCAGTGCTGTTCGAAAAGACCCTGGGGCCGCTGGGTATCCAGCCTCCCTTGCACCGCCGCCGTCTGGACTTCTTCCGTAAGAGCTTTTTCTTTTCCCAGGAAAAAGTCGCGACGGTCCTTGGCTTCAGCCCCAAGACGAATTTTCAGCAGGGCGTTGCCAAGACCGCGGCCTGGTACAAGGAAAACGGCCTGTTATAGAATCGAATGGTCCAGCAGCGCCGTAATCTTTCAGCCTTTAACGCATCTCGGAGATGGATCAACCGCGACCTTTGCGACAGACCGACCCAATCTTCTTGGTGAAGATCTTGTTACTCTTGCCATACATAATGAAACTTACACGGAAGAACAACGTATAGAGTGACAACATCGCGATAAGAACGTAATTGAGCGGATTGGTCCAGAATACGTAGAGATTCAGCGGATAAACCTTGATGTCTTCGAACTTCGAGTGTTCGAGCACCTGACGGAACGTGTATTCGGTAAACGTATTGTAATGATCGAAATTCTGCGCCAAGGCTTCAGAACCGGTGATTGGATTTGCCCCATTCAGCCCATGTGTAATAAGCCTTCCGCCTTCGCGAAGCTTTTTCCAGCATAGATCCACAAATACCAGCATCTCTTCCTTGGTCAGGTGATTGAGTTCCTGCTCACAGAAGATCGCATCGAACGACTCGCTGCTCTGCTCAAGAAATTCAAAGGCTCGAGCACTCTCACACTTTAAGCCGTGCCGTTTGGCATCCACGATCTTTTCTGGATATGAATCGATCCCCAGGACATTTGCGTAGCCTTCCTTGTTCAGCATATTCACGAAATAGCCAGGGCCACAGCTGATCACCAGAATGCGGGCATTCCGGTCTTCTGGCATGTGCTTCAGGTAATTGTGTTTATAAAATTTGTAAAAACTGCCGTACCCCTTTTCAATATTCTGAGGCCCTTCCCAGAACGAGTCGAATGGCTCCATTTTTGCAGTTAATTCGTTCGATGAAATCATGTTTTGCAACTCCAGTTTTTCAAAAGCCGGGGGCAGATTGCCTATATCGCGCCGGAGGACTCAGTGAACGAAGCCACCTTACCCATGATCCGCCCCCCTCACCTACCGTTCGATCGATTTAGGCTATTCTGGCACGATTATACTGCATTCTTGCAACAGATAACCCACGCACGACGTTCCCTATTATTGAGCATTACATGATGGCATGACATAGATATGCTCGACTTGAAAACTTCGCCACCCTCTCCCCAACCCTCTCCCGCCCAGGCGGGAGAGGGGGGTTATCCCCTCTCCCCGTTTGCGGGGAGAGGGTTAGGGAGAGGGGAGTATGTGTCATCCCGATTGGTAATGATCAATAGAACGCTAGCGACCGCGATCATCATGGCAACAGGTGACCGCAATACCCCTCAGGCCAAGGGTGTCGGCGCCGTTAATTTCCTGATTTCACCGCGAAGGAAGCTTAAGTTTTTCTTACTGGGTCCAACCTTACCCTGTCGCATTGCGCCCCACAATTGGTCGTCGACCAGCCGAATGCTGCATATTGAAGCGTGCGTGAAACCTGAATGTGCGAACCTGCCGGATAGTCTCGGCTTATGGGCTGCAGCGCCCGATTGCTACATTACGAATAATGGTAAATAATGAAGCCCGACAATGATATAACTAATGCGAATAGCCTCGAATGAGAATCTTGTTCTGCAACTATGAGTACCCCCCTCTGGGCGGTGGCGGTGGCGTCATCAATGCACTGCTCGCTGAGGAACTGTCTGCTCGTCATGAGGTGACTATTCTGACCTCACAGGGCCTGGGGCTGCCTGCCGAATCCATAGAAAATGGTGTGCGGGTCGTGCGTGCCCCGGTGTTCTTCCGCAGCCAGCTGGCGGCCGCGAATGTACCCTCGATGCTGGCATATCTTCCTATGGGAATTGCCGCTGGTAAGCGGCTCATCCGCGCGAACCAGTTTGATGTAATAAACACCCACTTCGTGTTACCGACGGGTCCGGTGGGGGATGCTCTTGCCGACTTCGGAAACCTGCCCAACGTGTTATCCGTACACGGTGGAGATTTATATGATCCCAGCAAATGGATGTCGCCGCATAAGCATTTCATTCTGCGCAAATGGGTAAACCGACTCTTGCAGAAAGCCGATCGTATCGTCGCACAATCGCGTAACACCGTAGATAATGTGCATACTTATTACGATCCTTCACTCACTGTCGAGCGAATTCCACTGGGCATAAAACGGCCTGCCGTGGACGCTGCCACGCGAGCGGATTATGGATTTACTGATAATCAGACTCTCCTGGTAACAGTTGGTCGTTTAGTCGCTCGCAAAGCCATGGACCAGCTTATTACCATGCTGAAGGATCTCGGCAAGCAGGATGCTCACCTTTTGATCATCGGGAGTGGTCCACAAGAGCAGACGCTTCGTCAGAAGGCCAGTGACCTTGGTCTGTCCGGCCGGGTGCACTTCATGGGACAAACAGATGAACGCGACAAATTTCGGCTGTTGCAGATAAGCGATATCTTCGTGTCCACCAGCCAACATGAAGGCTTCGGATTGGTCTTCCTCGAGGCAATGGCCGCGGGACTACCGGTCATATGTTATGGCTATGGAGGCCAGACCGACTTTCTGATTGACGGAGTTACCGGACATGTCGTGCCGCTCAACGATTTAACCCTGTTCACCGATAGTTGTCGCAATTTGATTTCCAACCGGGAAGCAAACCAACGAATGCGCACCGAAAACATCACACGGGTTGAAGAATTATATATCGACAATTGCGCCAGGCAGTACGAGCAGCTATTTGAGGAAGTGATCAGTAAAAAGTCAGCATCCTAAATTCGCATCACGGCGGGACAAGTGATACTTCAAGTATCCGCTGCCCCGCCTCTATCTCTGGAACTGAGGAAGACTCTGGGAAACTACAGTGACAAATGAGATCGAAAAAGGAAATCTTTTCCGCGATAAGCTGGAAGAGGCGCAATCGTCGCCGTTCCGTACCTACATGGAGCTTACTGTTGGCAATACAGGCTTTGCGCACTTCGCTCTTTACGAGTTTCTCACCATGTTTCTTGGCCCATTACCGGGTGGTGTGGGCTTTCTCCTGCGGAAAAAATTCTATCGGCGCTTGTTCCGGCATTGCGGCCGCGGCTTGATCCTTGGGCGTAATGTTGTTGTCCGCCACGGTAAACGCATTGAACTCATGGATGGAGTGACCATCGATGAAAACTCGCTGATTGATGGCCGCGGCGCCGGGGATGCCGGCGTGGTTCTTGAGGAAGGCGTCATTATCAACCGCAACTGTATGATCCAGGCCAAGTCCGGCCCGATACATTTTGGCCCGCGAACATCTATTGGCTGTAATTCCGTGATCGTATCAACTGCTGGTGTGGAATTGGGTGAAGCGGTGCTTTGTGCCGGCGGTTGCTATATCAGTGCTGGCGCATATCACATGGAAGACAAAGATGCGGCAATCATGGATCAGGGGGCTTATTCAAAAGGCCCGATCAAGATTGGTGACCGTGTGTGGATAGGTACCGGCGCGATCATCCTGGACGGCGTTACTATCGGCGCGGGTGCAGTCATCGGCGCAGGCTCAGTGGTTACCAAGGATATACCAGAGAATGCTATCGTTGCTGGCGTACCCGCCAAGGTGATCCGCATCCGCGGCTGATTAAAAGAATTAGATGAGGCATCCATGTTGGTTCCTCTCGGTGCAATCTAAATAGCGAACGTCAGGAGTGCTGTTTCAACATGTGTGGAATCGCCGGTATCGTCAGCCCCAAACCTTATGAGCCACAGGCTATGAAGCGCATGCTGGACGCGCTTCGATATCGCGGACCTGACGATGAAGGTACCTATTTCGGACAGGGGGCAATCCTTGGCCAACGCAGGTTGTCAATCATCGATCTGGGCGGCGGCCATCAGCCGATCCCTAATGAAGATAAATCCGTATGGGTCATCTGCAACGGTGAGATATACAACTATCTCGAAATACGCGAAGAACTGATCAGCAAAGGCCACATCTTTTCCACAAAAAGCGACAGCGAAGTAGTGCTTCATCTGTATGAAGAGATGAGCGAACGCTGTGTGGACAGGTTTCGGGGAATGTTCGCGTTCGCGATCTGGGATGAAAAACGTCAACGCCTGTTCGCGGCGCGCGATCGCCTTGGTCAAAAACCTTTTTACTATGTGCAACGTGGTAACGAGTTTTTCTTTTCATCTGAAATCAAGGGATTACTTGCATTCGACCCATCACTCGCGGAGGTCGATCCGGAGGCATTGGACCAATACCTCAGCTTGCGCATCATTGCTTCTCCGCGCAGCATGTTCCGAAATATCAAGAAGCTCCCTCCTGCCCATTCACTCACGTTCGATGCCACCAATGGTTTGAAGATCTCACAGTATTGGACCCTGCATTACGAACCAAAGCTGGAAGGCAGCGACGAGGATCTGACCGATCAGCTGGAGCAACAAATCATTGAGTCTATCCGGCTGCATATGGTCAGTGACGTGCCCGTCGGCGCATTCATGAGTGGTGGCCTCGCTTCCACGCTGATTGTCGCCATGTTGATGAAACATGTCGCAAGCGAACCGATACAGACCTTCACTATCGGTCTACCCTACAGTCAATTCGATGAGTCGCCCTATGCGCGCATGGTTGCGGAAAAATACGGCACGACGCATCATGAAAAGATCGTTACACCCTCATTGCTCAACTCGTTACCCACGCTTGTATCGCATCTGGATGAGCCGTCTGATCCGCTCTCGATCTGCAGCTACCTGGTTTCCCAGATGGCACGTGAGCATGTCAAGGTTGTACTTGGTGGCGACGGTGGTGATGAGCTGTTCGGTGGATATGATCGCTACTATGGCAACCGCTACGCGAGTTATTACGCCATGTTGCCGGCCTTCATACGCGATTATCTGATCGGACCGGCATTGAAGCTCGTGCCCGATGGGGGCTGGTACAAGAGTATATCACATCAGGCCAAGTGGCTGCATAAGCTTTCGTACATGAGCGGCAGTGAACGCTACGCTCGCAGCCTGAGCTATTTCTATTTCGGACCGGATCGGAAGAATTCGCTGTATGGGCCCGTGATGCAGGCTGTCACAAAGACATTCGATGCCGAAAATTCCATCCGCGAGGTATTCGATTCCGCAGATGCGCACGATATCGTTGACCGCATGCTCTGCGCGGACAGCTTCGTGCGATTGCCCGATCATCCCGTCATGATCCAGGACCGGATGACCATGGCCAATTCTTTGGAGGCCCGCGCCCCGTTCATGGATCATGTGGTAGCCGAGTTCTCCGCACGACTGCCGGCACGCATGAAAGTGCGAGGTCGTTCTCTACGCTACATCCAATACAAGCTTGCGGAGCGCTACTTGCCACCCGAAGTGCTCAATCGTCCCAAGCAGGGCTTTTCGTCAGCACTCCCCTGCATGCTGCGCGATGAGTACCGGTTGCTTTTCAGCTTGTTCCTCCGTGACTCAGAGCTGGCTCGCGATGGGTACCTGCAGCAACCAGCGATCGATAATCTCCTGGGTGAGCATGAAACCGGGCGCGTCGACAACGGCAACCGCTTATGGTTGCTCCTGAACAGCGAGACATGGTACCGGATGTTCATAAAGGGGAACACAACGGATGATTTGTATGCGCGAATTGCCGAACACACAGCCAACTCTCCGATAGCGCGAAATGCTGCGTCAATCTGAAATGTTTGGATTATTTAATATGTTGACTGGCAAACCGCCCCAGCAGGCGCCGGAATAGTTGCTTGATAATAAGCTGCTCATCTGCAGTGAATGTCCTGAATATGACAAGAAAAACCAAATAGGCCATCGCAGTCACCGGCAGCATCACCAATAGACCTTGATGCACAAGCGCGAATGCCACCAAGCCAGAGAGCAAGGCGCAGACGAAGGGTTTTCCCGCAGCCTGTAATAAGTTTGTTGTCGAAATATGTCTTTCCACAAATATAATATCCAATACGAGCAAGAACGCATTGGCAATGACTGCGGCGGCGGCAATACCGAGCAGTCCGAACGCCTTGCCCAGAATGATTGTCAAAACCACTGTCGCCAGCAGGCCCAGTGTTGAGCGAAACACCATAGCTCGCTCGTTGTTACTGGCGATCATCTTCTGCTTCATGACGGAATCCGCGGCGAAGAATACCTGCGACCAGATGACAATCTGCAATGCCAACACTGCCGCTTCATAACCTGCGCCAAACAATAACAGAATGA
>Ga0180009_10006788_pt1 | contig 11893 bp, 16 predicted proteins | sample OS_PC_MetaG_FD_123537 | JGI IMG/M metagenome (GOLD analysis project Ga0180009, IMG submission 123537) | Groundwater microbial communities from the Aspo Hard Rock Laboratory (HRL) deep subsurface site, Sweden - OS_PC_MetaG | ecosystem: Environmental > Aquatic > Deep subsurface > Groundwater...
TAAACACTATTTTAATGGTAGAGGAAACAATAAAGAATGCTGATGAATCAATAGTTAACATACCTTACATTAAAGAACATCTGCCAAGAAAAGTAAACCATAATACTTTAATGCAAATCTTAGAATATCTTGAAGAAAGCAATAAAATAGCCGTAAGTTTAAAAGGAATAACCTGGATACATAATAATAATCCAAATCTAAGAAAAGCAATAAGCAGAGGCCTTGAAATTTGAAAAAAACAATAAGAGTCAAATTATCACCTGAAGCAGAAGAAGTTTATAATTATCTGAATAAAGAAGTAGCTGAAGTAAAAAGCAGTGGAAAGAAAAGAACAGCCGAAGTTCAGATTTTTGAAGCTTTTCAAAAGAAGAAAGAACTCGTTAAAGTCAATATGCACTATGGAGAGCCAATTTCTAAATCTAAAATTCCAGAAAAGTTTAAGGTAAAATATGGAATCACAAATTTATTTTGGGTAGAGCTCCCACATTTTTGGAGATTTCTATACTCTTTGGCTGAAGGAGATTCTGAAATAGAAATTATTGCTTTTGTACTTGACATAACCGATCATAAAAAATATGATAAATTATTTGGTTATAAGAAGAAATAATTCTTGCCTTGCGCGGGCTTGAGCGCTCTACAACAATTAACATATATAGAATTACACAACCAATCTAAAAAACAGAATAAAAAAACATAAAGAAGGTATTGCCTCAAAATACACTAGAAGTAAAGGTTTTAAAGAATTAGTTTACTTTGAAACACATCCAACAAAAGAAAGTGCTATGAAAAGAGAATATGCAATAAAAAGCCAAAATAAAGCTTACAAAAGTAAATTAGTTAATGAATTTCAAAAGAATTCTCCATTGTGACAAGTACGGACAAAGTATTTATAAAGGATTTAAACTAATATTTACTTGATGGAAGATCTTGTAAAAAAGATTAAAAGTTATAAAAAAGAGCAAATAATCTTTACTAAGAAAAACTATAAAGATTCAGTTATAAATGACCGAGATTTCAATGAAGAAGTTTTAAAAGAAGAATTATTAAAATTAGACAATCTTGAGGTTATAGAACCTCAAACCAGAAAATTTAAGGGAAAAACAGAGACAAGATATAGAGTTTATTTAATATATTCAAATAGCAAAGGAAAATGTTTCATAATCAAACCAAACAAAAACCTTAAAATTATTACGGTATTCCCCTTGGGAAGGAAAACTTTAAATAAGTGGAAAAACAAATTAAAAAGAGGTAAATAAAAATGGAAAAAAAGTCTATCTTTAAAGTGGATTATGATGAAGAAGAAGATATGTTGTTTATACATTCTAGTAAAGGTAAATCTAAAGAATCTGTTGAAATAGAAGAAGATATAATCTTAGATGTCGATAAAAATAATAATCTTGTTGGTATTGAATTTATGTACGCTTCTGAGTTCTTTAAAGTTCTAAATAAGAAATTAAATAAAGCATTCTTAAGCAAACTTAAACAAGTAAAAATCAGTATGAAAGATTATAGAAATTTCATATTTGTTATGCTAGAATTTGAATTTGGAGATATTATTATTGAAGAAAGGATACGTTTACAGGTAAAGCAATATGAAAGTCCTTTGATTGCTTCTATAGCCAATTAAACTTATTTTCTTTATTACGATTAACCCATATGTAATTGAAGTTAAAAATAGATTAATCGCTAAAGAATTGAAATTTTATTTTAATCTACTTTGGAAAATTACCAGAGTCTAATCAGCCGCAGGCCAGCCGAGCGCAGCTCTCTACAAACACCAATAATACAAAAACAGAATAAAAAAACATAAAGAAGGTATTGCCTCAAAATACACTAGAAGTAAAGGTTTTAAGGAATTAGTTTACTTTGAAACACATCCAACAAAAGAAAGTGCTATGAAAAGAGAATATGCAATAAAAAGCCAAAATAAAGCTTACAAAAACAAGTTAATAACTGAATTTAAGAATTCTACAAACATTTAAATAAAGGTACCAATTTCCCTTTTTATAATGGATATACAACAAGGTGTAACACTATTAGTTCATATGGAAGATAGAAGTGACATAGAGACAATTCTAAGCGCATCAGATTCTATTCCAAAAGGGGAACTAAGGGTTTTAGATGGTTCTGACTGGGCAAAAAAATTAAAGGAATTTTCTGTTGATGTTCCAGTAAGTTTAGGTTTACTTGCTTTAAATAAATACAGGGGCGGAGATGATTATACTATTGGACAAGAAAATGATTTAACAATTGTTTACGTAGATGAACAAGCAACCCCTTTAGTTGTAAATTCTGGTTTTGTAGAAAGAGAGAGAAAAGATTTTAGAGATGATGAAACATATTTACAATACCGGCTTGCAATTGCAATACCTTCTTGTCATAGAATTAATTTTGTCACAGAAGACAGAAATTCGGCACCCTGGGCATCAGTACCAAGATATCAAAAAACTGAATAATTCTTGTTTCCATAATACAAACCAAAATAAAGCTTACAAAAGTAAATTAATTACAAAATTTCAAAAGAATAGCTCTCAACCTTTCTTATAAATATTATCATGATGATCAAAATCTTCAAAAGAAACAAAATTTTTCTCTTTATCATAACTAAAAACTAAAACAAAGGAACCAACCTTAACTCGCTTAGAATCTTTCATATCGTGCCTTAAATTCTTATAATGTTCAATATTAAAACAATTAACAATCTCAAAAACTTTTTTCATCACAATATCAAAAATTTTCTTATCTTTCTTTGATAATTTAATAAACTTCCTACGCAAGATTGGTTTTATCTCAAATTCACGCATTCTCTATTTCTCTTCTTAATTCTTCTACGCTATTAAAACGAATGCCTTTCTGTTTCTTTATCTTTTTAAGTTTCTCCACATATTCAGGCCTCAATTGAGGTTCTAATAGATTCTCTTCATATTTATCTATAACTAAATTCATTGCATCAGACCTATTTTTAAGTCCAAATTTACCCTTAACAATATCCAAAACTCTAGTTTCATTCTCTCCTAAATTTACTATAGCTTGTACCATTTTTCCTCCTTATTATAATTTATAATAAATTGTTATAAAACGTTATATTTAAAGGTTTCTATCTTGGGTGACTACATTTTACTAATTTTGTAGTCACCTGCTGAGCGCAGCTCTAGAAAACCTTAAAAACAAATAAAACAAAAACAAAGTAATGAAAAATATCCTAAAACTAATAATTGCATTAGTAATCTGCCAATTAGCAGGCGGAATAGGATCTTTATTCAACAGAATTTCTATTTCAACTTGGTATCCAACTTTAATAAAACCAAGTTTCAACCCACCAAACTGGTTATTCGCACCTGTCTGGATATTCTTATTCCTATTAATGGGAATCTCATTATACTTAATTTGGACAAGCAAAGGAAAACACAAATACGCAATAAAACTATTTTCAATTCAATTACTATTAAACATTCTCTGGAGCGCCTTATTCTTCGGCCTAAGATGCCCAATATGTGCTTTCATTGAAATAATCATATTATGGGTATTCATATTACTAACAATGCTAGAATTTTACAAAATAAACAAAACAGCTGGATACTTATTAATGCCTTATCTAGCCTGGGTAACGTTCGCAGGAATCTTAAACTTCTTCTTATTTTTCTTGAATTAACTTTTTATAAAATTCCAAAGATTTCTTTTCTCTATAATAAGAATAAAACTTAGGTTTCAACTCTAACTTATATATCAATCTTTTTTTGATAATTTCCTTATCTTTTTTACAAGGTTTCCAATTATTACGCAACTCTTTTTTAAAAATTCTCAAATCAAAAGTCTTTCCAGCTTTAAAACCTCTTTTCTTCATTTCTTTCTTAATCAAATTATGTCTTTCTTTCAAATAAACCAATTTGTTCTTAAAGAAATTAATATGACCCTTACCTAAACAATAACTATCTGGTTGACTTTTTATCTCTGGATGTTTCTTCAAATGACCAATCAACTTCAAAATTTCATTATATTCAGCTATCAAATGTTGATCTGCAAGCTTTCTTGGAGATATTAAATTTATTCTTACCATAAAATTATAAAATTCTTGTTTCTTAAAAGCCTTTTGTTGAATAAAATTTTAAAAAATAAAAGAAAAAGAAATTAAGAAAACATTTTCTTCATAACTGGAATAGATGTTATAAGCCCCAATGCTAAGAACCAATACCAATCAATACTCAAAACTAGATTTCTAAAGCCAGGCCAAACAGTTACCAAAAATAATGTAAAGAAAAACACAGCCCACTTTGTCAAAACAATATCCCAAAAACCTAATTTCTTTATCATTTTGTCTTGAATCATTTTTTACCTCCAAATATAATTTTATTTCCTAGTTATTTAAAGGTTTTTAATCAATTTCCTCATAAGTTACCCCATAAGGACTTTGAAAAACCTGATCTCCTTCTTGCAATTCATTAAGTACATCACAAATCTCTTCAACTGCAGAATTTCTAGCTCCACCACAACCTTCTGGATGGTCTACATGAGCTGTATAAGCTTCAACAAGTCTATAAACAACAGCCTGGAGAACTTCTAAACTATCAACCCTATTATTCTCACAAGCTTTCCTTAGAGCCTTTACCAATCTTTCTTCTTCTATTGACATTGAACTTCCCATAAAAATGAGAATGTAGAAAAATATAAAAAGTTTCCCATATTCCAAATATCATGGAAGACGAATTTTACGTGGTTTACACGGGAGCAGAAAAAATAGATCTCACTCATAAAAGAAAACCATTACTAGCACTCACAAATAGAGCTCTTGCAGAAGAAATATTAGAAAGATATAAACCACATGGAGAAATAGAAGTTGTTGACATAGAAGGTGTAATGAAACTCATAGATGAAGGTGCTTTTGATCGAGAACACCCCTAAACAAACATTTTAAAAATAATTAATTTTCAAAAAACAATATGAGAAGCATAAGCAAAAAAATGTTAGTAGATCTAGCATTAGTTCTAACAGTTATAGTAGCGATAACAACCGGAATAGAAAGCAAATGTGAAAGTAAAGGCTATCAAGGTGGTAGAAATCCTAATTACGTTCAAGAACAAGTAGATAAGTCTTATTTACCTTGGTCAAAGGAAACAAATAAAGAAGTTCACAGATATTCCTCCTATGCTCTAGAATGTCTTATGGGAATTCATTTATTACAACACAGAAAACAAATAAGTAGTTACATTAAAAGTTTAAGGAAAAGAAACAGCACTAACTAACCTCCTAACACATCTATTCCTAACACAATTACAATTAATTTTCTCTTCAACTAACTCATACCCATCACATTTATACCTAACTAAACCATTATCACAATGAGTTACAAATTCCTGCCCATACATATCTCTAAAAAACAATCCATTTTGCTCACAAACAGGATAATTAACTCCAATCTTAATATCATACTCATCATCAAATAAATCAACAACTCCAATAAACATATCTTCAATAATTGCAGCTTTACCTAATTTCAAAACATAATCCCTACCTTCAATCTCAAAATAAACCTCCCTGTTGTATTCATGAAGGTTAACAACCTCTAAATCTTTGCCAAAAACATCATAACTTTCACTAACATTCAGATAAAAAAAATCATCAAACATCTCATTTATATCATAATCAATACAAAAATTAGCTCTATTTTTCTCACCAAATAAATAAGAAACTAAATTCAAATCAATATTTTTAACATTTAAAGAATCACCAACTTCAAAAGTATTAACTTCTCCATTAACATCTAACTCAATTGAATCCAAACTAACACTAACATCAAAATTCCTACCAAATATCTCAAAACCCTCACCCTCATAAAAAACAATTCCTTCACATTGATCTTTTTCATAGCAAACATAACCTTTATCATCCATTGTATCTAAAAAAGTTATTTTCCCGTCGCCAATTAATTCATTCTCAAGTCTTTTAATATTCGTATAGCCATAATCACTAATCAACTCCAAATCATTATCAAAATTAAGAACTCTAACCAAATCTTCACCATTTCTAATATAATCATCTTGCTTAACAATATAATATTCATATTCATCGCAACCATAACCAATTTCATCAACAGAAGATTCAACACAATTCAAATTACATTCATCAATCAAAGTATCTCCAAGCTCATAAACATTCACATCATAACCTTCAAAAATATCATATAAATTATCTTCATAAACCCAAGTTGTTCTATTTTCAAATAAAACTTTATATTCCCCATTTACAACATTTTGTATTGGCATTGCAACAACTTTTTGCTCATTTTCAGAATTAACAGCAATCACATAAGTATTCCCCATATACTCTTTAACAATATACTCAACACCATCTACCTCTCCTTTAAACAAATTTTCCTCAAAAAGAACTTCACTCAAATGATCAATCTCATTTGCAATTCTCTGAGTATCTTCCCAATAATTATAAATTGGATCTGCACGAACATCTAACAACCATGCCCAATACATAATTCCCTTGCCACCACTTAAAATAACATCATAAGCAATAAATCTCTTTTGTGTAAAATTGATCCCGATAGGAGCATTATCTGAAAAATCACAAGCGAACATATCACAACTTGTATCTAAAATCATCCAAACAGGTTTTTCATCATTTGTCATATTTACAAACAATTCAACAAAATCTCCATAAACAGTAATGTTTGGATTTTCTAAAATGCACCATTGTCCATCTTCTGTACAAGGACTCCAACCAGTATCAAACCTCATATGAAGAGAAGTTGCAGCAACATCTGTGTAAGGTAAAAAATCTATAATATCTTGTGTATAATTAGTAAGATTGTCTGTAACATGCGCAGGAGCAAAATTAGTAAAGATTATGTGATTTGGATCAAAATACCTAACAACATCCACTCTTGTTTTTAATTCACTTAAACTTGGAGCATGCCAATTTCCTCTTTGATCAGCCCAAATCGGTTCATCAACACTATACCAACCAAGAAAACTATCTTTGTTAACAGCCCAATCTAAAACATTTGGCAAATAACTCATATTAAAAAAGGGCTGATTAGCTCCCAAAATAAATAAATTATGCTGCTCAGCTTTATACAAGGCATATTCTGCTTCTTCTTGCTCAAAACTTAAACTTGGATACCAATTCCTAACAGAAATAGGTGGTCCATCTTCAGAAATAATTACATTAAAACCTCCTTCTTTTAAAGCTTGATAACCTAATCTATATGGATAATCCCCAGAATAAGAAGTTCCATTATGTTCTGTCCTTAAAAAATACATTCCAACAGGAAATATTTTTTCTCCATTAACAACCAAATAATTATCAGTATCAATATAAGAATCAGCTTGAACTATTCCAACTAACAAAAAAAACACAATAATTATAGCTAATTTCATAAAAGTTAGAATCACAACTCTTTTTTATAATTTACTAATTCCTTAGCATAACCAACATAATCCTTAGGCTCTAATAATAACAATCTCTGCTTAACATCATCATCAACTTCTAAACCAGAAATAAAATCTCTTAAATCAACTAAAGTAATTTTCTTATTCTGTGTTAATTCCTTAAGCTTCTCATAAGGCATATCAACACCTTCTCTACGTAAAACAGTTTGAATTGCCTCAGCCAAAACCTCTGGATGCTCACTTAACTCTTTACCCATTAATTCTTCATCAACTTCAATCTTACCTAATCCTCTTTTCAAACTTCCATAAGCAATTAAAGAATAAGCAAAAGGTATTCCAATATTTCTCATAACTGTAGAATTACTTAAATCTCTTTGTAACCGAGACAATTGCAATTTATTAGCTAAAACATTACAAAACCCAACAGCTAGCTCCATATTTCCTTCTGCATTTTCAAAATCTAAAGGATTTACTTTATGAGGCATTGTACTACTCCCAACATAACCTTCTTTTGGTTTTTGTTTCAAATATTTAATAGAAATATAATGCCAAAAATCTCTACAAAGATCAATCAAAACATTATTCATAATTTGTAAATCATGTAATAATCCAGCTAAAGCATCCATTGGCTCAATTTGTGTAACAACCTTATTATATTCAAAACCAAATTCCTCAACAAATTTCTTAGAAAATGATAACCAATCAATTTCAGGATAAGCAATTTTATGTGCATTTAAACATCCAACAGCACCCCCTAATTTACCTTTTAACTTTCTATTAAACAAATTATTAGAAGTACTTTCCAATCGATTAACATAAACAGCAACTTCTTTCCCAAAAGTAGTTGGAGTAGCTGGCTGACCATGTGTTCTACCCAACATTGCAGCATTCCTACTACTCTCACTAAATCCTTTCAAGATTTCTATCAACTCTAATATTTTTGGTTTAATCACTTTTTCCACAGCAGAACTCACCATAAAACCATAAGCTAAATTATTTATATCAGAAGAAGTTAAAGCAAAATGAACCTGTTCTACTAATTGATTCAATTCTTTTTCTTTTAATTTTTCTTTAATTAAATATTCTCCAGATTTAACATCATGTCTAGTTGTTTTTTCACTTTCTTTTATTTTTTCAGCATCATCTGCACTAAAATCAGAAAAAATACTTCTAACTTTTTCTTTTTGTTCTTCAGTCAAGGGTTTTCCAATAACTTCCATAAATTCAATCAAATATTTACATTCAACTAAAATTCTATACTTCATTAAGGCATATTCAGAGAAAAAACCACTCAATTCTTTTGTTTTTAACCAATATCTTCCGTCAATTGGACTAACTGCTTCTATATCTTTCATTAAAAAGGGGAATAAGCTTTTCTTTATAAATATATCCTCTAGAACACAAACATTTAATAATCATTTTTTGATTTAAATCCTGGGGGTTGATAAAATGAACATAGTAGCAATAGGTTGCCAGTTAGGTGATGAAGGAAAAGGTAAAATTGTTGATTTCTTATCAGATAAAACAGATTTTGTAGTTAGATTCAATGGTGGTGGAAACGCAGGCCACACTTTAAAAATAGAAAGAAAAAAACTTGTTCTACATTATATTCCAAGTGGAATTCCAAGAAAAAAAATATGTGTAATCGGCCATGGTTGTGTAGTTTCATTAGATGCAATTAGAAAAGAAATGCAAGATGTAAGAGATTTCGGAGTAGAACCATTAGATTTTCTAAAAATATCAAAGGGGGCTCATTTAGTACTTCCAGAACAAAAAGAAGGCATTAGCGCAAGCACAGGAAGAGGAATTGCTCCAACATACAAAAATAAATATGCAAGAGAAGGACTTAGAGCTTGGGATTTAATTCATGCACAAAACATGGAAGAAGATGAAAAAAGACCATTATTCAAACAATATCATGAATATCTAAAAAGTCATGCAGATTTAATTCCATTATTAATAGAAACACCTGTTCTAATAAACAAAGCAATTGAAGAAAACAAAAATATTCTATTTGAAGGTGCACAAGGAATTGGTTTAGGAATAGACTATGGACAATATCCATATGTAACTTCATCTTGCCCAGGAGTAGCAGGAGCTTTCACAGGAGCAGGAATAGGTCCAAAAAAAGTAGACAAAGTAATTGGAATCACAAAAGCATATGTAACAAGAGCAGTTGACACTTTAGCTCCAATGAAAACAGAAATGGATGAAGAAACTAGCACAAAAATTAGAAAAATTGGAAATGAATACGGAGCAACAACCGGTATCCCAAGAAGAGTTGGCTGGTTAAACATTCCAGAATTAAAATTAGCTGTAAAACTAAATGATTTAGATGGAATAGCTCTAACAAAATTAGATATTTTCGATGATTTTGACAAAATAAAAATATGTACTTCTTACACCTTAAATGGAAAAGAAACAGATGAACATCCTTGTGATGGTCACATACAAAAAAAATGTGAACCCATTTACATTGAAATGGAAGGCTGGAAAGAAAGCATGAAAGAAGCAAAAACATTTGAAGAACTACCAGAAAATGCAAAAGTTTTCATAAAAAAAGTTGAAGAACTTTTAGGAATACCAGTAGTTTTAATCGGAACAGGCCCAGGAAGAGAGGAAATAATCTGTAGAGAAGAGATTTGGAAATGAATTATGATGTAGTAATTGTAGGAGCAGGCCCAGCGGGTTTATTTGCTGCAGAAAGACTTTCTAAGAGTAATCTAAAAGTTGCTGTAGTAGATGAAAGATCAATACCTGGCGGAGCTGGAGCAATCACCGACGGTAAATTAATCTTCCATCACGAAGTTTCTATGGATCTAAAAGAACTACAAATAGAACAACCAAAAGCTTACGAATTAATGGAACATGTAGATAAAATCTTCTTAAAACACGGTGCAGATGAAAACCATTCTGGAAAAGAATCAGAAGAAGCAGAAGAACTAAAAAAAAGAGCTGCAAAACACCGAGTTAGATTTATTCTAAGCAAAACTCGACATATGGGCAGTGATAACACACCATTAATCATAAAAAGATTTAAAACAGAATTAGAAAATCAGGGAATAGAATTTTATATGAAAACCAAAGTAAACCACATCTTAAACAATAACAATTTCGAAGTAAACACAAATGGTGAAACCTTAGAAGCAAGTAAAATACTTGTTGCTCCAGGAAGAGGAGGAGCTTATTGGTTTAGAGAACAAGCAAAAAAACTAGGTGTAGAAAACCGCTATGGTCCAATTGATGTAGGAGTAAGAGTAGAATTAGCAGCAGAAACCTTTGATCCAGTAACAGATATTAGCTATGATGCAAAATTCCATTATGACACACATTGCCATGGAGATCGTGTAAGAACATTCTGTGTAAATCCTAGAGGTTTTGTAACCCAAGAACCAGGAGAAAACGGAATAGAACATGAAGGAACAATATTAAGACCAGTAAATGGCCATGCAATGAAAAGTGTAACAACAGATAATACAAATTTCGCAATTTTAAGCACAATTCATATGACACAACCAGATTCAGATTCAACAATGCTTGGAAGAAGATTAATAATATCAACATATAGCAATGGTGGTGGAAAGCCAGTAGCACAACGTTGGGGAGATTTAATAAGAGGTAGCAGATCTTGGCCAGAAACATTTAATGATTCAAAAAGAGGGTATGACAGAGTAAAACCAACTTTAAAGAATTTCACACCAGGAGATATTTCATTAAGTTATTATGGAAGATTCTGTAACAATATTAAAGAAATGATAAAAGTTTTAGATAAAATTATTCCAGGAGTTGCACATCCTTCAACTATTTTATATGCTCCAGAAATTAAATTCTATGACACAAAATACGCAACAAATCAAGTTTTAGAAACAAATGTTCCTAATCTATTTGTAGCCGGTGATGGCTGTGGAAAAAGTCGTGGAATCGTAGGCGCAGCAGTTTCTGGTATTTTAGCTGCTGAAGGGATATTAAAAAAGCAATAAAAAACCTTATAAATCAAAACAAACCCGTCAATAAAGTGGTGATCAATGACTATCATTAAAAAACTTACAGCAAAAGGTTTCAAATCATTTGCAAATCACACAGAACTTCTTTTCGGAAACAATTACAACATAGTTATAGGTCCAAACGGATCTGGAAAATCGGCCCGTTATGACACAGAAGTTTTACTAGAAAATGGAGAACTAAAACCAATTGGAGAAATAGTAGAAAATGCTCTTAAAAAGTCTAATTTGCACATAAAACTAGATGATGGAATTTACACCCCAGAAAATCCAGAAAAAATTTCTACCCTTAGTTTAAAACAAGATTCAATGAAAGTCATAAAAAAAGATATTTCTGCATTTATAAAAAGGAAAGGAGAACCACATTTATACACCCTACTAACTAAAACAGGAAAAGAAGTAACTACAACCGCTTGTCATCCAATTATGATATTAAAAGGTTCAAAAATTCAATCTGAAATTGTAGGAAAGCTAAAAACAGGAGATTTTATAGCA
>Ga0180009_10006789_pt1 | contig 11893 bp, 11 predicted proteins | sample OS_PC_MetaG_FD_123537 | JGI IMG/M metagenome (GOLD analysis project Ga0180009, IMG submission 123537) | Groundwater microbial communities from the Aspo Hard Rock Laboratory (HRL) deep subsurface site, Sweden - OS_PC_MetaG | ecosystem: Environmental > Aquatic > Deep subsurface > Groundwater...
CTTCGCCGCAACATCCATCTCCTTAAAAAGATCGGGATCATTATTGCTCGCGCAGCCGTCTGTGCCGAGACCCACTGTTATTTTATTTTTCAGGAATTCCGGAACGGGCGCAATGCCGGATGCCAGTATCATATTGCTTTCAGGGTTGTGGGAGATTTTTGATCCGCGCTTTGAAATTATCCGTATATCATTTCCATCCACCCATACAGCATGAACAAGAAGGGTTTTCTCGTCCAGGATTCCAAGCATGTCGAGGTATCCAACCGGAGAGGAAGAATGTTTTGACTGTACCAGGGCAAGTTCCTTTTTTGTTTCGGCCGTATGAATCTGAAAAAGGATTTCGTTTGTCTTCGCGATTCGCTTGGCTTTCCTTAAAGTATCTTCTGAACATGTATAAGGAGAGTGGCAGAATATGGAAGGCTTGATTCGTGGCGATACATCTTTCCATTTATCGATAAAAATCTCGGCAGCTTTGATGTTGCCGGCCGGGTCAGGAATACCCGGTGCCGGAAAATCTATAACTCCTTGCCCAAGAACCCCCCTCATCCCGGAGTCAAGAACAGCTTGTGCAACATGATCTTCATAAAAATAGCCGTCACAGCAGGTTGTTGTGCCTGAAAGAAGCATCTCTGCGCAGCCAAGAAGCGAACCAAGCCTGACAGTTTCGGGATTCATGTACTTTGATTCAAGGGGGAAAATATAGTTGTTCAGCCACCCTGAAAGAGGGAGATCGTGGGCAACCCCACGCAGCAATGTCATGGGAAGATGTGTGTGAGTATTTACAAGCCCGGGCATGATTATTCCCCCATTTGCATCTATTATCTCTTTTGCTTCAGAAGGGATATGGCTTGCGTGTTTTGTTGCAACAATCTCGATTATTCCGTTTTTGATGCATATAAATCCATCATTTATCACATCAAAATCCCTGTTGACGGTTACGATTGTTCCGTTATGAATTATCGTATCATATTTCATGGATCTCTCTTACGTCATTAGTACGAAAATAGAGCTTCAACAACTCACATTTTATTAATTTCTTCAGCAATTTTCCTCACTTTCTGAGATGCTTCAGCAGTGTCGAAAGAGAGTATTTTTCTATCTTCCATGATCAATCTACCGTTTATGACCGATGTTGTTACATCGCTTGCCCTTGCGGCATATACGATATGAGAAGCGGCATTATACATGGGCGTGAGATGGGGCCTGTTTGTATCTAAAATAATTATATCGGCTTTTTTACCAGGTTCGATGGAACCGGTTATGTCTGAAATTCCCAGCGCCCTCGCGCCGTCAATAGTTGCCATCCTTAAAACCGATTTTGCGTTCATGACTGCCGGATCCAGTGTGTGGACCTTACCGAGTTTGGCGGCCATGCTCATTTCATGAAAAAGATCAAGGTTGTTGTTGCTTGCGCAGCCGTCGGTTCCTATCCCTACGCACACCCCCTTTTTTAACAGTTCAGACACCGGTGCGATGCCTGATGCGAGTTTCATGTTGCTTTCAGGATTATGCGCAACCTTGACATCATGCTTTTTCAGAAGAGTAATGTCATCCTCCGTTAAATGGACGCAGTGGCATGCGAGGAGGTTGGGGGATAAGATGCCCAGACTTGCAAGAAACCCAACCGGCGTGAGCCCGTATCTCTCTTTTATCTGAGAAACTTCGCTTTTTGTTTCTGAAACATGTATGACGAGCAGCAGGTCTTTTTTTTGAGCCAGCAAAGATGCTTTTTGAAGCAGCGCAGGCGCGCATAGATAAGGCGAGTGAGGCTCAACCGCGATATTTATCAGCGGGTCATTCCTGTATTTTTCAACGAGCATTTCCGTGTAGGCAAAACCATTTTCGAGAGAACCGTAATTGGGGGATGGAAAATCAAAAAGGACTTCCCCGACAACAGCGCGCATCCCTGCCTCTTTTGCTGCTTGTGCGACATGATCTTCAAAAAGATACATATCACAGAAACAGGTCGTGCCCGACATGATCATTTCTGCACAGGCAAGAAGCGCCCCGGCATAAACTTTTTCAGGATTAAGCTTTGATTCGGCAGGAAAGATATGGTCATTGAGCCAGGTCATGAGAGGAAGGTCATCTGCAAGGCCCCGGAAGATAGTCATCGAAGCATGGGTATGGGTATTTATAAGTCCCGGCATTATTATGCCGCCTCCCGCGTCGATAGTTTTGGATGCTTTCCAGGAAACAAAGCCGCCTGTTTCTCCGGTTGCGATAATTTTTTCTCCCTTAACAGCCACGGCACCATTTTTGATGAGAGTACCATTATGGTCCATGGTAATAACTGTTCCGTTTAATATTATAAGATCAGCGGCAGTCACATTCATGAATATTTCTTATGACCTTTCTCATTATGGCTTCAATTTTTGGTGCTGCATTATTGGCAACCGCGATTATTTCATCAATGTTTGAAGGAGAGGGGTTTAAAGGATTATGTATATTGGTTATTGTTGAAAGTCCAAGAATCTTCATGCCTGCATGAATACCGGCGATTGTTTCCTGTACAGTTGAAAAACCAACTGCATCAGCTCCGATAGTTTTCAGGAATCTTATTTCTGCGGGAGTTTCGAGCGACGGGCCCATGAGCCCGGCATAAACGCCTTTTTGCAGTATGATGCTTTCTTCTTTTCCGGCATTATCGGCAGATTTAATGAGTTTTTTATCATATGCTGCAGCCATGTCGGGAAATCTTACTCCCCATGCGTCTTCATTTGGACCTGTCAGAGGGTTGTGGCCTGTTAAATTTATTTGGTCTGTAATCAGCATGATATCACCGGGAGAAAAGAGGGGATTGAGACCGCCTGCGGCATTCGAAAGAATCAGTATTTTCACACCAAGTTCCTGCATTATCCTTATGGGAAAAGTAACTTCTGAAGGTGAATATCCTTCATATAAATGGAAACGTCCCTGCATGGCCATGATTTCCTGATTTTCAAAATTTCCGAAAAGGAGTTTTCCCATGTGGCTTTCAACGGTTGAGACGGGGAAATTAGGGATATTCCTGTAATCGAATGATGAATCAATATTAATTGACTGAAGACTGTTACCAAGTCCTGTGCCTGAAAGGATACCTATTAGAGGTAGTTTCTTAATATGCTCTCTTATGAATCCGGCGGTTTCTTTTGCCTTTTCTCTGGATATTTTAATATTCGTCATTTATTATGTTCCTGTTTAAAACAATAAAGCGTATCGAAGCTCCCCACAGCATGCTACTGGAAATGCGCTCGCTGTTTCGGTTCAAATACCGGTTGCTGATTTTATTACCAGATCGGCTGCAATATACCGAGTTTGAAATAAGTAATATAGTCTTTTAAAATAGTCAAGAATGACGACTATTTGCACCTTCATAAAGGATGCCGCAAAGCGGCATAAACTTAGCTTTTTACAAGTCCATCAAACATGATTACCCGATTTTTATATATATAATACAAGCCGCTGTTATTAAAACCATAAAAACCATTATGATATCATTGACTTTTTACTGCGATTATGAAACTAACTACTTTCTGATAATTGAGTTGGTTTGAACCGAAACAGCGAGCGCATTCCAAGTAGCAATGCTGTGGGGAGTTTCAATGAAAGATATATATCTCCGGAGAATTTTAACATGAATGAAAATCTACAACATTCTGATATTAATAATGATATGATGGCAGGTGTAAATGAAATTATTTCCCTGAACAGAAATAAGCCCGGCGCCTCTATTACTGTTTTAAGAAAATGCCAGGATGTTGTTGGATACCTTCCTGTTGAGCTTGTTGGTTATATAAGCAGAGGTTTGAACATTTCTGAAAGTGAACTTTTTGGTATCGCATCATTTTATTCTCTTTTTTCAATGAAGCCGAAAGGTAAAAATGTAATCAAAATTTGCATGGGAACTGCCTGCTATGTTAAGGGGATTAAAGAAGTGATGAATAGAATCGGGAATGCTTATGGCATCAGGGAGGGAGGGATTACTGATGACAAACGCTTTTCGATTGAGTCCGTACGGTGCCTTGGTGCCTGCGGTCTTGCTCCTGTTATGGTTGTTAACCAGGATATCCATGGGGCCATGAGTTCAGATAAGGTTTTGGATGTTCTGGAAAAATATCATTGATAATGTATTTTGATAATTGATGCAGCCTGCAGTTATATAAATAACCCTATCAACCTTATTACGAAGCACATGTGTTTTATGAAAATATCTGAAATTAAAGACATATTGAAAGCAACAGTTATTACAGGCGAAGAGCTTCTTGATAAAACCGTTACTGCAGGCGGAAGTGCGGATCTAATGGATGATGTTTTATCCGCCATAGCAAAAAACGGAGTCATTCTCACAGGGCTTACTACTGAACATGTTATCAGGACTGCACAGATATCCGGTGTGGCTGCAATTGTGTTCGTAAGGGGTAAAAAGCCCGATGAGCAGATCGTGAATCTGGCGAAATCATATAACCTGCCTCTTTTGCAGACGCGCTATTCCCTGTTTGTTGCCAGTGGAAGGCTGTATATGAATGGATTAAGAGGGCTTGACGGTTCATGGTAGTTATGGCCTGTTTTGCTATGTATATGGTGCATGAACGAAAAACCCCTCATTTCTTCCCCCATTATCAAAGGGAGGCAGGGGGTATAAAAGAGGGACTTATAATGAAACAGGTCTTTATTTGTTCGTACACTGCACAAGGATATTGAGAGTCACATGAATAAGATCAGAACTCAATTGATGTTATGTGGTGGTACCGGGTGCCATTCGACAGGAAGTTTAGCCGTTAAAGAAGCTCTTAACAGCGAGTTAAAACGCCGGGGTCTTCATGAAGAGACCCAGGTTATAGAAACCGGATGCAACGGATTCTGTGCTGTCGGCCCCGTGATGCTTGTACATCCGGAGGGTATTTTTTATCAAAAGCTTACGCTTGATGAAATTCCGAAGCTTGTCGAAGAGCATTTCCTCAAGGGACGTCCGTATAAAAAGCTCCAGTACGTGGAGCCGGCTTCAAAAGAGACGATCCCGATTATGAATGATATTCCATTTTTTGCGCACCAGATGTTCTGGGTTATGCGTAATAAGGGAATTATCGATCCTGAGGTCATAGATGAATACATAGCAAGGGATGGCTATTTCGGTGCAGCCAAGGCACTTAAGGAACTGACTCCCGATCAGATAATTGAAGAGGTTAAAACTTCCTGCATCAGGGGAAGAGGAGGCGCCGGTTTCCCGACCGGTTTGAAATGGCAGTTTGCCAAAGCAAGTCCCGGTGATGTCAAGTATGTCCTTTGCAATGCCGATGAAGGCGATCCGGGAGCTTTCATGGACAGAAGCGTTCTTGAAGCCGATCCCCATTCCGTTCTCGAAGGCATGATTATTGCCGCAAAAGCTATTAATTCGCACCAGGGTTTTATTTATGTAAGAACCGAGTATCCTCTTGCGATAAAAAGGCTTGAGATAGCAATAAAACAGGCAAGGGAATACGGGCTTCTTGGAAAAGACATACTCGGTTCGGGTTTTGACTTTGACATTGAAATTTACCAGGGCGCAGGAGCGTTTGTGTGCGGTGAAGAGACTGCCCTGATGCGCTCAATAGAGGGTAAGCGCGGTATGCCCCGACCCCGGCCCCCGTTTCCTGCTCATAAAGGGCTGTGGGACAAGCCCAGTGTACTGAACAACGTTGAAACACTGGCCAACATAGCTCAGATTATCGTAAACGGCGGAAAATGGTACGCCAGTGTCGGAACTGAAACAAGCAAGGGAACGAAAGTGTTTGCCCTTTCGGGCGCCGTAAACAATATCGGTCTTGTTGAAGTTCCGATGGGAACAACTTTAAGATCCATTATATTCGATATCGGCGGAGGCATTCCGAAAAAAAGGAAATTCAAGGCGGTTCAGCTCGGAGGTCCTTCGGGAGGTTGTGTTCCGGAGCAGTACCTTGACACCCCGGTTGATTACGAGGCAATTGCCAAGGTCGGCGCAATCATGGGTTCCGGCGGCGCTATTGTAATGGATGAGAACTCCTGTATGGTAGACATGGCCCGCTTTTTCATGGATTTTATTCAGGATGAATCCTGCGGAAAATGCACTCCATGCCGTGAAGGAACCCGCCGTATCCTCGAGATTCTTAATAAAATATGCGATGGTAAAGGTGAACCTGAAGACATCGAATCCCTGAAGCATTTATCATATATTATAAAAGATTCTGCATTATGCGGTCTTGGACAGACCGGTCCAAACCCAGTCTTATCGACATTAAGATATTTCATTGATGAGTATAATGCTCATATTTATGAGAAAAGGTGCCCTGCAAAACGTTGTGTTGCGCTCTTGAAATTTGAAATAGATCCTGAGATATGCACGAAATGCGGTCTCTGTTTTAAGAGCTGTCCAACAGGAGCAATCGAGTGGAAGAAAAAGGAAGTAGCCAGAATTGACAAAAGCAAGTGTGTACAATGCCTGACCTGTTTTGACAGATGCAGGTTCGGCTCTATTTTTTAGATATTTCCTGACAGAATCCGGGGAGAGAAAATCATGTATGAAGCTATTTTAATGATGGGCGGTCTTGGTCTTGGGATAGGTGCCTGCCTTGCTGTGGCGTCCAAGGTGTTTTATGTGTATGTTGATCCGTTGGTCGAGGCCGTTGAAGGCGCACTCCCGGGAGCAAATTGCGGCGGGTGCGGTTTGCCGGGTTGCAGTGCAAACGCCCTGGCCATTGTTACGGGAAAAACAACTCCTGGTTCATGTGTGGCAGGTGGCCCTGATATCGGTGAAGCAATCGCAAAAATTATGGGTGTTTCATTCGAAGCCAGAGAACCTGATATATCAAGACCGGGGTGTACATATGGCGTCGAAAAAGCGGATATTAAATACATATATGACGGCTTAAGCGACTGCAGGGCTGCTGTCCTTTTCAGCGGAGGGATGAAAGTATGCAATATCGGCTGCATCGGGCTCGGAAGCTGTGAAAAGGCATGCATGTTCGGAGCGATTTCAATGAGTAAAGACGGCCTTCCGGTTGTTGATAAAAAGCTGTGTACCGGGTGCGGGGCATGTGAGCGGGTATGCCCTAAGCGCATAATCACCCTTTCATCTGTTACAAGACGCATTTTGCACGAATATACGACTGAAGATTGCACAACACCATGCCAGAGAAGCTGTCCCGCCGGTATAGATATCAGGGAGTATATCAGGCAGATTGAACTTAAAGATTACCACAGGGCTGTCCAGATTATCAAAGAGAGAAACCCTTTTCCGACGGTGGTAGGAAGAATATGTCCGCGCCCGTGCGAGCTTAATTGCAGACGAAACTATGTCGATGAGCCGGTAGCTATTAATTATCTTAAACGATTCACGTCCGATTATGAGAAAGAGAGCGGTGAAAGAATACTTCCTTACAAAGCGCCGCCGACAGGCAGAAAGCTGGCCGTGATCGGCGGCGGAGCCGAAGGCTTGTCTGCGGCTTTCTTTTCCGCCCGACTCGGACATGAAGCGGTTGTATTTGAAGCATCGGAAAAACTCGGGGGATTGCTAAGGAGCGCTATTGCGTCAAACAGACTTCCGCTTGAGGTTCTTGACTGGGATATCGAGGGAATTCTTGAAATGGGAGTTACTGCAAGAACAGGCGTGTTACTGGGCAGGGATTATACTGTAAGCTCTCTTTTGTCTGAAGGATATGAAGCCGTTTTTGTTGCAACAGGCGGTTGGGACAGCAGGCTGGCGAGAGGAATGTCAACTGCTCCGGGAGAAGAGATTCCGGGTTGTTCTCTTCTGATCGATTTCATAAAAAACGGGATCGATGTTAATTTTAAGAGCGGAGGCGGGGTTCCATTCGGAAAAGATGTCGTTATCGCAGGAGGAGGCAAGCTCGCTATAGAAGCGGCGGAAATTTGCAGGAAACTCGGGGCTGAAAGTGTTACTATAATGTTTAGAGAATCAAAAGATGACATCCGGTTCAAGGAGATTGATTTTGACGCAAAAGAGCTTGAAGGAGTTAATGTTATATTCAGATCCGGCATCGTCCGCATTTTTGGAGAAGATAACGAATTAAAGCAGCTTGAATATGTTGATCTCGATTCGTTAAATATGAAAACGATTCCTTCCTCCAGATTGATTATGGCTTCCGCACGTTTTCCGGAACTTATTTTCAGAAAAATGAAAACGGGCGCTACCGAAGAAACCGGTCAGACAAAAATTTACTGGGAGGGATCTGAAACCTGTAAACAGCCTGCCTTAAAGAATGAAACCGGACTTTTTGCCGATGGTGATGTGTTGAGCGATTTTAGCGGCGCAATAAAAGCAATCGGAGCAGGGAGAATGGCCGCAGCTTCCATTCATAAAATGATGCATGGTGACCCGGTTACACTTCCGGAAAAGGTTTTAACCTTCGAATCTGTGATACAGGATGTCGCAACCGTTGAAAATATTAATAAGAACCTTCGCCAGATTATGCCGCTTAGCAGTGTAAAAGAGCTTTACAAAGGCAGTGAAACAGAGAAAGGCTTTACTGAAGAAATGGCAGGCAGGGAAGCCGCAAGGTGTTTAAAGTGCGGCCTTATCTGCTATGAGAAATCAGGATTTCCCCAGGAAGCCGGGGCAGTATCTAACGTATAGATTTTCTGGAGAAATATCTCCAAACCGAAACAGCGCGGAAAAATGGTCTTATAAAAAAACTTAGGATGGTATTTTGGCAAAAGAAGAAGGCATAGTATTAAAAACCGGTGTGGGCACAGCATGGGTTAAAACCATCAAAACAGACGCGTGCGACTCGTGCAACGCGAAAGACGCATGCAGTATGCTCGGCGGCGGCAAAGATTCGGAGATCGAAGCGATTAATAAAATAGGGGCTAAAGCGGACGACAGAGTTGTTATTGGTTTTGAATCCTCATCGTTGTTTAAAGCCTCTTTCCTCCTTTATATATTACCGGTCATATTCATGATTGCGGGCGCACTGACAGGGCAAAAGTTTTCATTAAAGTATGGTTTAAGCGAGACATTGTTTTCAGCAGGCGGTGCTTTCCTCTCCTTTGCCGTTGCTTTCCTTATTGTGAGGGTATTAGGAGACAAGTTGGCCCAAAAGGATGCCTACAAAGCTAAAATAATAAAAATTGTAAGGCAAAAAAACTGAAAACCCAGTTTGAACCGAAACAGCGAGCGCATTCCCAGCCGAAGGTCCGCCGTGGCGGACTTGCTGCGGGGAGCTTCAAAGTGCTTGCCGGGCTTTATTCAGGATATGCCAATACCTCTCCTTTGTAGTTTTCAACCATAATCTTCCCATCTGATACAGACTTAATATATTCCGGCAACAACGGTATCTTTCCTCCTCCTCCCGGGAGGTCGATCATATATTGAGGCACACACAGACCGGAAGCGTGTCCGTGAAGAGATCTCATGATGCCGAGACCATTTTTGACTGTGGTCCTGAAATGTGAAGTTCCTCTTACAATATCCGGGTGATGAATATAGTAAGGCCTGACTCTTATGGTGAGAAGTTTTTTCATGAGAGTCTGCATTACGAAATGATTATCATTAACACCCTTCAGAAGCACGGTCTGGCATCCAAGCGGAATGCCTGCGTCTGCAAGAGTAGTGCAGGCCAGAGCAGCTTCATTTGTTATTTCATCGGGATGATTAAAATGGGTGTTTATAAAAAGAGGATGGTATTGCCTTAATATATCCGCAAGGTTTTTTGTAATGCGCTGGGGCAGGGTGCTTGGAACTCTTGTGTGAAGGCGTAATATTTCAATCTGGTTTATTGAACGGAGATCTTTAAGGATGCGGTCAATGGCATCGTCCTCCAGTAAAAGCGGATCACCGCCGGAAACGACCACTTCGCGAATTGTATTGTTCGCCCTGATATAGTCTATGCCCGAATTTATTGTGGAATTGGTAACCGTAAAAGGACGGCCCACTTTTCGTTTCCTCATGCAAAAACGGCAATACATGGCGCATTGATCCGAAACCATGAAGAGCACCCTGTCAGGATAGCGGTGGGTGAGATTCGGAACAGGAGATTGTCTCTCCTCGCATAAAGGATCATCGGAACCGGATATATCTTCAATCTCCCTCATATCCGGAACAGCCTGTTTCCGGATATGATCTCCCTTATTTATCATAAGCGAAAGATAGTAGGGATTGATGCGCATCGGATAGGATTCCGTAACTCTTCTTACTCCGCTTATATCGACAGGCAGATGTTTTGCCAGATCTTCAGCGGTGTTTATGCTGTCTGACAGGATGTCATGCCAGTCTGAATATTTATTATAGCTGTTTTCTTTCAAATCGGATAAATTCCCTCAGCGAACAATATTTTCTTGACGTATATGCTTAATTTAATATTTGATGGACTCGTAAAAAGCTCTATTTTCTCACAAAGTCACTAAGAGCACCAAGAAAATATCATCTAATATTAATAAGTTAACTTTGTGATCTTTGTGGCATGGCGTGAGATATTGGTTTTTTACTTTGCCGTCAAGTTTAATTTAAATGATTTTTTTTGACAAGGATGAAACTCTCGATAAATGAAAACACGATGCAAGTGGGCCGGTTCAGATCATTTATATATTGATTATCATGACAGGGAGTGGGGCGTCATGGTGCATGATGACAGAAAGCTTTTTGAATTTCTGATTCTTGAAGGCGCGCAGGCAGGCCTGAGCTGGATTACGATATTAAAAAAGCGCGAAAATTACAGAATGGCTTTTGATAATTTTGATCCTGAAAAAATTTCCTGCTACGATTCCGGCAAAATCGGATCACTCCTTGCAAATGAAGGTATAATCCGGAACAGACTGAAGATAGAATCGGCGATACTGAATGCAAAATCGTTTCTGGCAGTTAAAAGAGAATTCGGGAGTTTTGATACATATGTATGGAAATTTACGGGTGGAAAGCAGATCAGAAATTCATGGACGGAACAATCCCGGATACCATCCGTAACAAAGGAATCGATTGCCATGAGCAGGGATATGAAAAAAAGGGACTTTAAGTTTGTAGGGCCGACAATATGCTATGCATTCATGCAGGCTGTAGGAATGGTAAACGACCATACTGTGGATTGTTTTCGTTATAATGAGGTTTTAAAAAGCGGAGGATAGGGCATGAGAGATAAAAAGCTGCCGGATGATTACACGGATAAATTGAAGAAGAAAATAAAAAAATGGGGCGCCGATCTCGCAGGGATTGCTGACCTCGAGCCTTTAAGAAAACTTGATGTTAATCCGCCCGACCTTCTTGACGGTTTTACAAGGGCTGTTTCTATTGCAATAAGGCTTCCTGTTGCGGTCTTCGAACAGATTAAAGACAGGCCGACGCCTCTTTATGCTTCCGTTTACCAGACGGCAAACCGCATGCTCGATGAAATGGCTTTCAAAACCTCGGTTTTGCTTCAGAACGACGGTTATTTGAGCCTTCCTGTTCCGGCCTCGCAGGTTCTTGACAGAAAGAACTGGATGGGCGCAATAAGCCACAAAGCGGTCGCAAGAATGGCGGGTATCGGATGGCAGGGGAAAAATCTTCTTCTTATCACGGCAAAATACGGATCAAGAGTGCGCCTTGTCACCGTGCTGACGAACACTCCGTTAAAGGTTGACAGCCCTGTTAAGAACCGGTGCGGAGAATGCACCATGTGCCGCGATGCCTGTCCTGTCGGTGCTATCAAGGGCGTCGGAACCGAAACACATTACCACGACAGGGAAGAGGCGCTTTATCTTTCACGCTGCGCCGGTAAACTGGCGGGAGAGTTTGCAGCCATTCCCGATGTCGGAGTTCCGGTGTGCGGTATCTGCATAAAGGTTTGCCCTTTCGGACGCAGAAAAGGTTTTAGACAGGATTAACAGGATTGACAGGATGTTGCCTGACGGCCGGAAGTCCGCCGTGGCGGACAATAAATCGCCTGAGCTTATCACTCTCCGTGAA